>LSQX01111578.1_pt1 | contig 39437 bp, 40 predicted proteins | sample 654561 | NCBI WGS metagenome assembly LSQX01 (sample SAMN04489861, study PRJNA283612) | anaerobic digester metagenome | isolation source: 4 biogas reactors fed with cattle manure at either 37C or 55C with and... | place: Denmark: Kongens Lyngby | collected 2014 | reverse complement strand
CTCGCGCTCTCATCGGGGAAGAAATAAACGAAGTGCAACCCCTCTTCCGTTGCGAGCCTTTCCAACTCGGATAGTTTGTTTCCCGCCTTAATTCTTTCCGCCTGCAGATTCTTCAGCGCTTCGAAATTGACTCCGTCGACCAGGAAGAGGGAGCCGTCCTTTTCCTCGGTTTTGTTTCCGAATAAAATGAAACTTCCGTTCTGCCTTTCGTAGCGGATGTTTTTGATGCTTTCCTCTTTGAAAATCAGCGCATAATTCAGGATGACGGCTTTGGAGATGCTCGCGGGATTGATGCGTTTCACTTTTTCTTCCTTTTGGAAGAAACCCTGCAGATCGGTTCTGTTTTTCAGAAATTCATCGGCGCGCATCAGCGTGGTGATTTTTCTCGTCACCGCTTTGGCGGCCTCAGATTTCAGATCATAGAACTCGTTGCCATCGAACTGATAGACATAACCGTCCTCGCCGAAATGGTCGTTGCAGGCAAAATAGAGGGCGACTTCCCTGGAGGACGTGATGTCGAGCAGGCGCGTGGGAACGGAGTAATGCTGGAGTTTTCCGAGGGCGAGGTGGTCGGGAGCTTTCCCGAGATTCAAGGCATCCTTCAGGTATTTGAAAAGTTTCCTGTAATACTCGGCCTCGCGGACCAGCGATAACTCCTGTCTTCCCCGGAAGAGCGAAGGCGTCAAATCATTGCCCGTTGCCGGATTGGGCGTGAATCTTTTGGATTGGCCCCGATAATACAGCATATTTCCCCCTAAATATCCCTCAGTTTCGCGTTTAACTTCGCATAAATGTTTTCAGCCATCCACCTTTCCGAAGGCATGGAAACCGCTTCTGCGAACGTGAACCAACGGACGGCCAAGTTTTCGTCAGCCTTCGGAACAAGAGTTTCTTCCTCATCTGCTTCCATCAGAAAGGTGGCATTCAGATGCAGATGGGACGGGACATATTCCCCGTTTTTTTGATGACCGTTCACGGTCAGGCATTCGAGGGAATAAATCTCCTCGGACAGAGGTTTGATTTTGGTGCAGCCGGTTTCTTCCCGCGCTTCCCTGAGCGCAACCGCAAGCAAATCGCCCTCCCCGTCCGCATGCCCCCCCGTCCAGGACCAGGAATCGTAAATCCGGTGGTAGACCATCAGCACCTTGGTTTTGCCGGGATTCACAATCCAATTCGAAGCCGTAATGTGCGCGGCTTGCGAGTCCCGATGCAGGATGTCAGGATGCTGGCGGCACAGTTTCAGTATCAGTTCTTTGTCCTTTGCTTCCTGTTCGTTCCAGGGTTTGTATTTCCTGATTGCTTCGAAATAATCCATGTTCTTCTCCTTTCCTACAATTATACCATGTTCATTTGGAAAACAAAAAGGCTTGTTTTATTTTCCGCGGAAATATGATAAAATATTGCTATGAAACAAAAGGTGATAACAACTCAGGAAGCGTCCGAGATTGACCGAAAAACCCGCGAAACCCTGGGGTGCACGGCCCTGGATTTGATCAGGAAAGCCGGCGAAGCCCTCGAGAAAGCTTTCCTGAATCATTTCCGCCCCCGGCGGGATGAAAGAATCGGAATCTTTTCCGGAAGCGGGCATAACGGCGCGGACGCCCTCGTGCTCGGAGAGTTGCTTTTCAAGAAGGGTTACGACGTCAGTTTTGTCGTGCTTTCGGAAGGGGAGAAACTGAAACCGGAAAACCGGGAAATTATCTCCGAAATCGAAGAATTCGGAGGCAAAATCCTCCGTTTCCATGAAGAAAGTCACATGGGAGAAATCAAATCCCTCATTTGGAAATGCGCCTATGTGATTGACGGGATTTTCGGCACCGGCTTAAAAAATGAAGTCACAGGTTTTCTCCGCATGGTGATCGAAGCCCTTTCTGAAGCCAAAAACCTCTTCAGCATCGACATTCCTTCCGGAATCTCGGGGGACAGCGGTCTGGCGCTCGGCGCCGCCGTCAGGGCGGATTACACCGCCGTGATCGAGCATTACAAGGTCGGCAATCTCTTAAATCAGGCCGCCGACCATCACGGAAAGAAGGAAATCATAAAAATCGGGCTAATGGACGCGCAAAGCAACAGGGATTACCTATCGGAAGAAAGCATTCTGCCCCTCCCGAAAAGAAAGAACCATACCCACAAATACGACTACGGAAATCTCCTCATCATCGGCGGAAGCCCGGAAATGACGGGCGCGCCCGTGCTTGCCGCGCTGGCGGCTTTGAGAACGGGTGCGGGTCTTGCCACAGTCGCGCTCCCGAAGGAGGCGCTTCCCTATCTGAAACAGCTCCCGCCGGAAATCATGGCGCGCTATTACGGCGATTTTTCCGAATTCCATCCCTTTCTCGAAAAGAAAAACGCCTGCGCTTTCGGACCCGGTCTCGGAAAGAAAAACCCTTTTTCGGAAGCGATCCTCGGGGAACTTATAGAAACCGGTCTTCCCACCGTGATCGATGCGGACGGGATTAATTATCTGAAAAAATTTTCGGAAGAAGGCGCGAAATTTCCGAACGTGGTCATGACTCCCCATCTCGGGGAACTCGCGCAATTCCTCGGTTCAAGGCCGGCGGAACTCGAAAAACGGAGTTTGGAGGTTTTGGAGGAGCTTGCGGAAAGGCATGAGTGCACGGTCGTTTTGAAAGGCCCCTGCACGCTCATCGCAAACAAAAATGAGGTTTGGTTTGTTGATGCGCCCAATCCCGGACTCGCGACCGCGGGGTCGGGCGATGTGCTCACGGGCGTGATCGTCTCGCTTTTGGGCCAGGGTTTCCCCCTGCTTGAGGCCGCGAAAACCGGGGTTTACCTGCATGCGCTCGCGGGGAGGCTGGCAAAGGAAAAATACGGCGAAGCGGGGCTGATTGCTGGGGACATCATTGCCTTCCTTCCGGAAGCGATAAAAAAGATTACCTGAAAACTACAAAGAAAAAAAGGCATGGCAAGTTCCATGCCTTCTTTTATCTCAGTAATAAAACCTCCTATTTCCTTAGGAGGTTCAATTTTTATTCTGAGGTCAGACGGATGAATTCTTCGATGTCGGCATAAATCGTCTCCAATCCCTTCCTCCAGAAAGAAGGATCCGTGAGGTCGATTCCGACCAGACCGGCGACTTCTTCTACCTTCATTTTGCCCGTTGCCCTGAGAAGCATGTCCAATTTCGGAACGAATGCGCTCCCTTCTTCCAAATATTTCGCATAGATCCCCTTCGCAAAGAGCAACCCGAAAGCATAGGGGAAATTATAGAAGCTCAGACCCCCGCTGTAATAGTGGGATTTGTTGATCCACATGCCCGAATTCAGATGCCGAGAATCGAGCCCGTCCCCGTAGGCTTCTTTTTGGGCGTCAATCATCATTTTGTTGTAGTCCTTTGCTGAGGGGATGGATTTCTTCCTTGCCTCAAAAGCGGCGTGCTCGAAGAGATAACGGCTGTAGATGTCGACGATGGCTTGGGTCGAATCCTGAAGATCCGTTTCCAAAATGTGAATTTTCTCATCCCTGGTTTCCGCTTCCCGGTATGCTGCCCGCTTGGCAATCGTCTCGCAAAGATTGGAGGCCGTTTCACCAACCGGCATCGTGTAATGGGTGTTGAGCGGCGCTTCCTTGAAGATCTGTTCGCCGTGGTAGGCATGCCCGAGCTCATGGGCAAGGGTGATGACGTCCCCGATTTCTCCGCCGAAATTGGAGAGAATCCGGCTTTCCTTCAGGGCGAGATTGTTAGAACAGAAAGCGCCCCCGACCTTACCCTTCCTGGGCAGGTAATCAATCCAGTTGTTTCTGAAAGCTTTCTCCGCCAAAGCTTTCAGTTCTTCGCTGAAAGACCCGAAATGTTTCAGGATGAATTCCTGTGCTTCCTCCACCGTGTACTTCTTCTCGCTCTTCCCGAGGGGCGCGAACAAATCGTACCAGGGAAGCCCGTTCCCATGCCCAAGGAGTTTGGCCTTGTGGCGGAGATATTTTCTGAAAACGGGGAGGCTTTCTTCCATCGCGGAAAGCAGCGCTTCCAAGGTTTCCTTCCTGAGCCGCGATTTGAAGAGCGCTTCGTCAAGGGGCGTGGCAAATTTCCAATGCTTCACCATCGTGTTGACTTCGCCCTTGATGCCCGCCAAAGCGAAAGCGACGGCGTCCTCTATCCGCTCATAAATCTCCAATTCTTTTTGATAAGCTTCCCTTCTTGTTTCAGGATCGGCGCTGTAGGCAAGATTCCTGATTTCGGTTAAAGAAAGTTTCTTTCCGCGGAACTCGATTTCCGCCATCGAGGTCATGTGCCTCTGCAGTTGCGACCAGAGATTGGAGCCGTTCTGCCGCAGTTCGCTCGCAAGAACCTCAAGCTCCGCGCTCATCGTGTGCGCCAGTTCTTCCTTCGTCTCCGCAAGCAGGAATTCATATTCCTGCAAGTAGGGGCTTTTTTCGATGATTTCCTCAAGATTTTCGATTGCAGCAAGATGGGTTTTGAATTTATTGTCGATCAGGGCGAATTTTCCGGTCAAAGCCTGCATTCTCACCAAATGCTCCCTCGCCTCCGGATTCCGCGTATCCGCAGCCATGTGCAGATGGATGAATCCGAAAATTCTGGAAGAAAGGATGCTGAGTTCCTCCTCCTTCTTAAGCAAACCCTCCAAATACTCCCTTGCGTTCTTCTTCGCTTCTCCGTCTTCGAGATAAGCAAGCAAAGCGTCCGTCATCGCAAAGAGTTTCTCGCAGTCCTCCCGAAAGGCAGGACTTTGGAAATCTTCATAAAATGCGCGCAAATCCCAGCGATACATTTTTTCCTCCTTCAAAATGATTTATCGTATTATAGCACGTTTTTCCGAAAAATCTCCAGAAAAACTTTATTTTCTTCCCCTGATCAGGTTGATGAGCGTCAGCAGGACGACGGAACCGAAGAGGGCGATCAAAAAACCTCCGAAAGAAAAGGTGCGGAAACTGCCGATGCTGATGAGGGAGGCGATCCAAACGCCGAGGAGCGTTCCGACCAAACCGACCACGATGTTGGCAAAAATGCCCATGCGCTTGTCGTTTTTGGTAATCAGGCTCGCGATCCAACCCGTAAAACCCCCGAAAACAATCCATAAAATAATCAAAACGATACCTCCTTGATTAGCATAATTTTCATATATATTTTTCCTGCAACGCAAGCTTTTAAAGGTGGGAAAAATTACTGAAAAAAAAGGCTGAAACGGCCTTTTCAACCAATGATATAAGTGCTGATCGATCTTTCCGGAAGGCTCGCAACAAAGGAATTTCCGTCGACGATGATCGTGTATTCTTTGATGTAGCCTTCGTTTTGGACGATGATGACAATTTTTCCGTCGGGATTTCTATAAGCTGAAGCAAAAACTTCAGGATCGGCGCTTTTGTTTAAGTGGATTCTTTTGGCGCCGGGTTCGATGAATCTGGAAAAATGACCGATGTAATAGTAGGAAGGATTGTACCTCAGTCTTTTTTCGCGACGGTCAAAAAAGATCGGCGCTTCGCAGTAATTGCCCACATGGTTCGGCCCGCCTTCTTCATTCAGAAGCAGATTCCATTCGATGAAACCCTCGGAATGATTCAGAGAATCTTTGATGATGTTCCTTCCGTAAAACTCACCGTTCCGCCAACGGTCATCCTTTCCGAAAACCGAATATTCCACGCAGCCTTCGGTAAAGATGATGTGGTGGTCGGGATGGAGGTCATGCACGAGGCTCAGGTTTTCCGCATCCTCGCACACATACCAATGGTAGGCGACGCCCCAGACCAATTCCGGAACTTCCCTCAGGACCGCATGCGCCCTTTCCGGAACCAAATCGCGGTTGTGATCCCAAATCAGAATCTTCACGTCCAGCCACGCTTTTTGAAACTCTTCGTGGAGGATTTTCAGAAATTCTTTTTCTTCTTCGGCGCTGTAGAGGCAGGACTCCCAGACCTGGGTGGCGGCTGGTTCGTTCTGGACGGTCACCGCAGCGATCTTTATTCCCCTTTTCGCCATTTCCTGGATGTATCTCACGAAATACTTCGCCCAGTGGTGATAGTATTCTTTTTTCAGCCTGCCCCCGTAGTAGAGGTCCCGGTTGGTTTTCATAAAGGCGGGAGGGCTCCAGGGCGAGGCGAGGAGCCAGAGATCGGGGACGCGGGCAATTGCTTCCCTGATGAAGGGAACGATGGCTTCATCATCCCCCGCAAGCGAGAAACTAGCGAGCGTTTCGTCGTTTTCCTGCAAATAGGTTCTGCTCTTCACCGAAAAATCGGTCGAATGAATCGGCACCCGCCCGAGGTTGTATTTCAGGCCACGTTCCGAAAAATAGGCTTCGATGATCTCTTTGCGGATTTCTTCCGGGGCTTCCCAAAAGGTCACCGCCGCGGCTTCCGTAAAGGCTCCCCCGAAACCCAGATGCGTTTGGTAGGTTTTGCTGCTGTCTACGGCGAACAGTTTGCTTCCCGAATAATGATCAGCAAAAGCAAGGGGAGCCGCCTCCTGCCAAAAAGTATTGTTGCGTCGAAAACTTCTTATCACCCTAATCATGATCCTTCTCCTTTTCTTTCCTTGCCCTTATTTTACCACATGCCTGCCAAGAAGAAAAGACGCTTTCCTTCCGACAAAATAACCTATACATTTTCCCGCATTAATGCTATAATGAAAAAAAGAAAGAGAAGGTGATGTTATGCATTTGGCGGGTTATTATCTCATGCCCCATCCTCCGATCATCATTCCCGAAGTCGGAAAAGGGGAGGAAAAGAAAATTTCGAAAACCACGCGGGCCTGCGCGGAAGTGGCCAAGGAAATAAAAAGAATCGCTCCGGACGTAATCGTTGTCATCACGCCCCACGGCCTGATGTTCAGGGATGCGATCTCCGGCACATATGATTTGACTCTTGCGGGAAGCCTCTTCCGTTTCGGTACGGGAAAGGTGGCTTTGAAAAAAGAAATCGATCTCGAGGCCGTGGAAAAAATTGCGGAGTTGTCGGATGCGGAAGGGATTCCCTTCGTGAAGCTGGATGAGAAAACGGCGCGGCGCTACCAGAGAATTAACGAGCTCGACCACGGCAGCCTGATACCGCTGTATTTTTTGGAAAAGGAATACAGTCAATACAAACTTGTCCACATCACGTACGGGCTTCTTTCGGATTTGGAACTTTTCAAATTCGGAATGCTGGTCAAGGATGCTCTCAACTCCCTAAAGAGGAAAGCGGTCGTCATCGCCAGCGGGGACCTCTCCCACAGGCTCACGAAGGACAGCCCCTATCCCTATTCGCCCCGGGGAAAAGAATTCGACGAAACCCTGACCAACCTCCTTAAAAAGGGGGATTTGCTTGGGGTTTTCAGAATCGATTCCGCTTTTTCCGAGGAAGCCGGCGAATGCGGGCTCCGTTCCGTCAAGATCATGCTCGGGGCTTTGAACACAGATTTCAAGGGCGAACTCCTCTCCTACGAAGGCCCCTTCGGGGTCGGTTACGGCGTCATGAAGCTGATTCCGCTGGCCGGCGGGAGGGATTATCTTCCCCTGCTTTTGGAAGAAAAAAGAAAGAGGTTGAGCAATGCGGACGAGTATGTCGGCTTGGCCAGGGAAGCAATCGAACACTACTTAAGAACCGGAAAAGTCATGAAAGTCCCGGGGGAACTTTCCGAGGCATTGCTTTCGAGGAAGGGCGGAGTTTTTGTTTCCCTGAAAAAGGGCGGGCATCTCCGCGGCTGCATCGGCACGTATCTTCCGACGAAAGGGGCGGTTGCGGAGGAAATCATCCACAATGCCGTCGCCGCCGCGGTCGAGGATCCCCGTTTTCCGCCCCTGCAGCCGAGCGAGCTCGATGAACTATCGATTTCCGTCGACATCCTCTCCAAACCTGTGAAAACCAGAAAAGAGGAGCTTGATCCGAAAAAATACGGGGTCATCGTCAGTTCGGGTTTCAGAAGGGGGTTGCTTCTTCCCGATTTGGAAGGCGTCGACACCGTTGAAAAACAGCTGAGGATTGCCTGCGAGAAAGCGGGAATCTACGGCGAGGATTACGAGATCCATAAATTCACCGTCGAAAGACATGGTGAGGAGTGAATGCGGAGGGCGAAATTCTGGGAGCAGCTACAAGGAAACAGGGTCCGCTGCCGCCTCTGCCCGCAAAATTGCCTGATTGGGGAAGGCAAGTCCGGTTCCTGCCGGGCGCGCGCCAACCACGGGGGCGATCTTTATTCGGAAAACTACGGCAAGACCAGTTCCATTGCCGTCGACCCAATCGAAAAAAAACCGCTCTACCATTATAAACCCAGCAAACTGATCCTCTCCCTGGGCACTTTTGGCTGCAACCTCCGTTGCCTCCATTGCCAGAATTATTCCATCTCGCAACAAAAAGTCGCGGCGAGGTATTTCGATCCGGAAAGCGTTCCTCCATTAATCAACAATTTTGAAAACAACATCGGCATCGCCTTCACCTACAACGAACCCCTGATCTGGTATGAATATGTCCATGACGTCGCGAAATTGGTCAAAGAAAAACAGCCGGATGCTTCCGTCGTGCTCGTGACGAACGGCTTCATCAACCAAGAACCGCTGGAAGAATTGCTTCCCTTTGTGGATGCGATGAATATTGATTTGAAAAGCTTTTCCGACGAAACCTACAAAAAGCTTTGCGGGGGCAGGCTGGAACCGGTTCTTGAAACGATCAAAACCGCCAGCAAACATTGCCATCTTGAAGTGACGACTCTGCTCATCCCCGACACGAATGATTCCGAGGAGGAAATCCGCGAAATCGCGCGTTTCCTCGCCGGCATAAACGAAAACATCCCCCTGCATCTTTCCCGTTACTACCCCCATTTCCTTTTAAACAAACCCGCAACTCCGAAAGAGACCCTCCTCAGAGCGAGCGGGATTGCCCGCGAACATCTCAACCATGTTTATATCGGCAATCTGCCCGAAGCGGACACGAACACTTATTGCCCGAACTGCGGGAAAGTATTAATCGAGAGAAAGTACTATCATACAAAAATACATCTAAAGGAACCCAGCTGCCCGCGTTGCGGGGAAGCTATAAACATCATATTGTGATGAAAAATTATTCAGAATACAAAAAACCCGGTCCATGTTACCGGGTTTTATATTCCACTGCCGCCTGGAATATTAATCTTCCGGAATCGCCATTGATTCCTGTGATTAAAACTTTGCCGTCAAGTTCGCGGTGGGAAACTCTCAGCAGCTCCCCTTCTTTCGTTTCCGAACAAAAATGGATTTCATAACCCAGAATCTCCATCTTTTCCAAATCAGCAACCGAAAAGGAATCAAAAGCAATCAGGCTGTAAATGGTATTGTTGGTATGGTGATTCAAGTCCATGTCGGTGCTTCTGATCTTCCTTTCATAAACAAATTCTTGGTTTTCAAAATCGGCGGGAAAATGGCTGAACCTCTCCGACAGTGCCTGCTTCCTCAAATGTTTCATTTTTATGGGATAACAAGTTGTGCTTACCTTTCTGGGGCGCCTTGACGCCATGTCAAGGATGCACCATTCGGAAGTCCCCGCAACCACTGTTTCTTTTCGGGCATTCAGAATTTCAAAATCGCGATTGCATTTGATGGCGGAAGGGAGCAGGGGCCAGGTTTTCAAAACCACCTTCTCGCTCCATTGCGGATAACCATAAATCTTGATTTTGACTTTTGTAATCACCCAAAAAGCATCGCTTTTTGCTTTTAAAGCAAAATAGTCCATCCCCATCTCTTTTGCATGATTGCTGGCAGCTGCCTGAAAGTGGCGCATGATCGCAGGTATGCTCAATTTTGTTTCAAAATCAATGTCATTTGCATCGAGAGCGAATTCTTTCCGATATAGATTTTTCATACTACCCCTCATATTCAAAATGCTTCCTATATTTTACCACCGGAATTTTGAAAAGTCAAAGACCGAATGATTGACAAATGCTTTCGCTGATGATATGATAATTTCGATTGAGCTTGGAGGTAGATTATGGAAACGATGAAACATTTTCGGTTTGAACACTCAGGCAAAGCAAATCCCGGGGCCGTTGTCGGAGGCAAGTTTTACCGGTTCACGGTTTTGACGGAAAGACTTTTCCGGCTGGAATACAGCCCATCCGGGCAGTTCGAAGACCGGCCCTCGCAAACATTTTGGTTCCGCAACCTGGAAGTTCCGGAATTTGAGGTTATTGAAAAGGGAGAATTGGAAATAAGAACCCCATATCTCCATCTATGTTACGACAAAGAAAAACCCTTTTCAAAGGATTCTTTAAAAATTAAACGGACAAATGATTTGAGCGGCGAATTCCTCTGGGCTTACGGAAAACTCCCCGCACTCAATCTCAAAGGAACGTATAGAACCTTGGACGGCGTGGACGGGGAACTGAAACTGGAAGACGGGCTGATGTCCAGGGACGGCTTCGCAGTCGTCGACGATTCCCAGACTTATGTTTTTGGGAATGAGGGCTGGTTTGAGAAAAGAATTCCCGGCAATCTCGATCTCTACTTCTTCGGTTACGGGAACGATTACCAAGCCTGCCTGCAGGATTTTTATAAAATCAGCGGCCGCGTTCCCCTCATTCCGAGATACGCGCTCGGCAACTGGTGGAGCAAATTCTGGAACTATACCGAAGAAGAGATGAAGGAATTGCTGGAAAACTTCCGAAAACGCGGAATCCCGCTTTCCGTCTTCATCATCGACATCGACTGGCACCTCAGAGAGATTCCGGGAGAATACGGGAGCAGTTGGACGGGCTATACCTGGAACCGAAAGAATTTCCCCGATCCGAAGGCCTTCCTTGCCTTCCTGAAAGCTAGGAATCTCAGAGTTTCTTTGAACCTCCATCCCGCCGACGGATTCCGGGCTTACGAAGAGTGTTATCCGGAAATAGCGCGCTTCATGGGAATGGATCCGGAAGAAAAATTGCCCGTGCGCTTCGACTGCACGGATCCGAAATTCATGGAAGCCTATTTCCGCTTCGCTCACCATCCCCATGAGGAAGCCGGAGTCGACTTCTGGTGGATCGATTGGCAGCAGGGAACGCAATCCAAACTCCCCGGCTTGGATCCGTTGTGGGTATTGAACCATCTTCATTTTCTGGATTTGGCCCGCGACGGCAAAAAACGTGGCTTCATCTTCTCCCGCTGGCCGGGCCTTGGCGGTCACAGATATCCGATCGGCTTTTCCGGCGATGCCCACGTCACCTGGGAGAGCCTTGCCTTCCAACCTTTTTTCACCGCGACCGCGGCCAATGTCGGCTACGGCTGGTGGAGCCATGACATCGGCGGGCATTGCTTCGGAAAAGAGGAGCCGGAACTATATCTCCGCTGGGTTCAGTTCGGAGTCTTCAGCCCAATCATGCGCCTGCACAGCACCAACAAATACTACCACAAACGCGAACCCTGGCGCTGGGATTTGAACACGGAAAAAATCGCGACCGATTATCTCATGCTGAGGCACAGGCTGATTCCCTATCTGTATTCGATGAATCGCCTGAACGCGGAAGGCGGCCTCCCCCTGGTCCATCCCATATATTATAAATTCCCGCACCGCGAAGAAGCATACCGTCAAAGGAATGCCTATTTCTTCGGAACGGAACTCTTGGTCGCGCCGTATATCACGCCCTTAATCAAGGATCTGAACCGCTCACGCGCGGATCTATGGCTTCCGGAAGGGTTCTGGTTTGACTTTTTCAAAGGCGAAGTTTATGCCGGCGACCGCCATTACGCTCTTTACGGTGGCATCGAGGAAATAAATGTGTTTGCGAAGGCGGGAGCGATTGTTCCCCTGGCCGCGCTCACCTCGGAAAACCAATGGGAAAATCCGCAAACCCTTGAAGTCCATGTCTTCCCCGGAGCGGACAACAAATTCATTCTCTACGAAGACGACGGCGAAAGCACTGCTTACCGAGAAGGATTCCATGCGGAAACGGTTTTCAGTTTGAAAGCAGATGAACAATCCCTTGATTTGGAAATCGAAGTCCGGGACGAAAAGGGGATCCTCCCCGATCGGGAAATCAAACTTGTGTTCCGGAACGTAAAGAGAGATTCGAAAGTTTCGTCAGTAAGCGAATACGATGGGAAGTTGAAAGCCCACATCGTGAGCATCCGTCCCGGAAACGGAGAGAAAATCCGCGTCCGCCTGGAAACCGCGGAAAACTCCATCATCGATGCTTCATTCGATTATGTCGGAAGGATCATGGATCTGCTGGATCGCTCGACTTACGAAACGCGCATCAAGACCGAAATCGGCTTCCTGATGCCCTCTCACAACCACAACCGCGAAGGGCTCTTGGGAAGGAATTTGTGTCCCAAAACTTTGCTATCGGAAATCCAAGCCATGGACATCGACCAAGAATTGAAGAACGCCCTGTTGAGCATTCTCGTGCGTGCAATCTGAGCGCTTCCCAAGCCGGAGGCGCTTTTCTTTCGAAACGTTTTCAAACTATTCTTTCTTGACTTGTTTTTGCCGTTATCAAGCAATCGTGAGCAGGGACATGCATGGCAGCTTTTCGGTTCCCTGAAGACCCTTCTGCGAGGAAGCCGTCCTTATAACAAAACCATTTTTTTCGTTCTGAAGGAAGAAAAGCTGGAAGCTGTCGTGCGGGAAATTAAAGCAATCCTGGAAAGCGATAAAAAACCGGGAGTCGGCTTCATGTTTACCGTGCCGGTGAGAAAGGTTACCGATCAGCGAATAAAAAACCGAGAACAATTCTCGGTTTTTTTATCATCCCTGGTTTTTCTTAAGGAATTTCCGGAATGTGTAAACAAAGATCAGGGCGTAATAAACGGTCCCCACCAAGATGTATCCGTAAAAAGGGAGGTCGCTCGGCCCCTTGTGCTGGATGGCGGCATTCATCATCGCTTTGACTGTCCAGAAATTGGGGAGGATGCCCAACAGATACTGGTAACCTTTTTGGAAAACCTCAAGCAGCGCCAGAACGGGAAGGAAAATGACAATTGCCCCGCCCTTTAGAAATGCGAATCCTTCGATCTTGTTTTTGGCGTGGGTTCCGAGAAAGAAAGCCACCGCGGGGACGAAGAGGCTGCTTGCCAGGGAGAAAATCAAAACCTTCCCCCAGGAAAGATTGTCCAAAAGGCGGAGCGCTCCTTCCCCGGAGCCGATGACATATTGATTGCCGGCGATGAGTTTCAGGCCGCCCAAAAGGATGAGGTTGCTTAGAACTGAAATGGCAAAACCGTAGACGATTTTAAAAACAGTGTAACCGGATAGGGAAGCCGGCGTCACCGCCAGACTCAGAATCGTGTTTTCATCTCTGTTTTCGATCAGGGAAAAGCCGAGCAGGACTCCGGAAATGTAAGAACCCGCAACAAATGCAAGAATCAACGCGACCATCATCACGATTTTCCCAGCTTCCTGCGGTGACCTTCCGACAATCTCTGGAACCAGGAATCCCAGGATTCCGAGCATCATAAAGGGGTAGATGATCATGAAGAGATTGGTCGGGTCTTTGAAGAGTGTTTTCATCTCATATTTCAATAATCTCAAATATTTTTTCAAAGCAATCACCCCTGAACGGCATGCGCCTTAAATTTCTTTTGCACGTAGAAATAAAGACCCGCCCCGAGCGCCAACAAAAAAACCAAAGCGCCGAGCACATGAGCAAGCTCCGCATCCATGAACGCCTTTCTTGCCAGGATGAGCGAAGAATGTGTGGGGGACAGCAGAAGAATCGCTTCCCAATCTCCGGGGATGATTTCCAAAAGAAACAATACCGTGGGCAGGAAGAAGAGTAGCGCATAAGCGGCATAAATACCAAGCATCTGCGCAAAATCCCTGCAGTTAAGGATGATCGCAAATCCCAGCAGAGAATGGGAGAAGACGATTATCACCAGACTTATGAAGAGCCAAAGGACATTCACATCCTGCTTGTGGACAAAATGGAAAGCAAGGACGAGCAGGGCCCCGGAGAATAGACCGGTAATCAGCGACGCGGCGATTTTTGCGAGCAGTATTTCGGTCCCGGAAACGGGGGCGACGAACAGTGATTTCAGAGAGCCTTCCTGCTTTTCCAGATAAAAGGAAGCGGCAAGATAAATGATGCCGAGCATGCCTGCGTCGAGAACCAAAAGCATCGGCAAAAGGGAAAGCATTTCCTCTGCGGAAGAGAAAACGATCACGAAAATCCATAACAAGGAAACGATTGCCGAAACAGGAAGGATTTTGTTTTTCTGGAGGCGAACCAATTCCCCCCGCACCAGTTTCAGAAACCTATTCATCGAATCCCTCTCTCGTCACCAATATAAAAATCTCGTTCAGGCTCGTCTCCCCGGTGTGGATAGTTTCGATCCGCTTGCCCTTAAGCAACTCCAAAAATTCCTGATTTACTCCCAAACCCTCCAGAGCGAAGGTTTTTGTTTTCAGAAGATCACCTTCCGAATACTCGACCTTCACTTCCTTCTTCCCGTATTTGAGTTTGAGGTCGCGGGGATTGGCTTTTTCCGTAATCTTCCCGGAAGCGATGAAAATCACTTCGTCGCAGAGCTCTTCCACATCGCCCATCAGATGCGTGGTGATGAAGACGGTGCCGCCCGCTTTCTTGAAATCCAAAATGATTTCCTTGATCCTTTTCGCATTTCCCGGATCGAGCCCGTTCGTAGGTTCGTCCAAAAAGAGGACCTGGGGTTTGTTAAGCAAAGCCCTGGCGAAATTGAGGCGGGTTTTCATCCCCTTAGAGAATGTCCGAACTTCCTGATTTGCCGCGTCTTCCAGATTCACCTCTTTCAACAACCCCCTCAAATCGACGGTCTTTTCATAAAAACCCGCAAAATATTTCAGGTTTTCCAAAGCCGTGAGTTTTCCGAAAGTGACCGGAGTTTCAAAACAGACCCCGATTTCTTCATAGAAACTTCTGTCATAATTTGCAAGCTTCCTTCCCTTATAAAGAATCTCGCCCTTATAATCGCTCAATAGCTTGGTCAGAATCTTCATCGTCGTCGATTTCCCGGCCCCGTTCGGTCCGAGCAAACCGACGATTTTTCCTTTTTCGACCGAAAAATTCAAACCCTTCAAAACATGGTCATCCGTTTTCCGATATTTGAAAAACAAATCCCTAATTTCAAGAATCAATTCGCTCATTTTTCCATTCCTTTCAATACCGTTTTAAGAAATTTCAAACCCATTTCCTTATTTTCCTGAAAATCTTCGAGCGTGACGCCCTGCCTGAGATAATGGGACTGCAAGCCTGCAAGCGCTATTTTGAAGAAAAACCGCGCTTCTTCTTCCGTATATTCCTCAGAAAAACGGCTTGCGTCAAGTTCCGAAAAAAACAGGTCTCCGGAAATCTCCAGGAATTTCTTCAAATCATCGTTGACTTGTTCTTTTATTTCCGGAGGACTTTCCGAGATTGCAAGCTGAATGACACGATAAATGCCGGGGTTCTTTGAAAAGAAGTCCAGCTTCCATAAAGTGATGGCGATGAGCCTTTCAAAAAGATCATGTATCTTTCCGAAATCATGTTTCCGATATTCGGAAATGGTCAAATCCGTGCAATGCTCAAATGCGCGATAAAAGAGTTCCGCTTTCGAATTGTAGTTAGCGAAGACCGCTCCTTTGGAAACCCCGGCTTTTTTGTGGATGGAGTTTGTGGAGGCGGAGGAGTAACCTTTTTCTGAAAATTCTTCGATCGCCGCTTTCAGGATTCTTGTTTTTGGATCTTCCATTTTCATAATGACCACCTGGTCATATTATAACGAAAAAATAAAAATAGCGCAATGCTTTAAAAAAATATTTCCAAAGAAAAAACCGCATAAACCAGTTTATGCGGCAAATTCAAAGGCTCTAACCGATCATTCATCCGGCAATTTAATGCTTTCCGATCTTCTCTTCTTTTTTTTGAAAACCTTTCTCAGCAAGAGCGTCGTACCGACCGCAGCCCCGGAAAGCAAGAGGAAGGGAAAGACCATGACGATTCCCAAAAAGATGTATTCAAAAAACTTCACAAACGCATCAATACCAGAATTGAAAGTTTTTTTCAGCTTATCCCAGTAATTTTCTGTTTCTATGTCGGGCGTCTCATTGTAAACCGAGACTTTTACTTCGCTGTAATCAATCAGGCTGTCAAAAATGGCGTTTTCCCCTTTCAATTCTCCCAATTCCTTGTCGATCTCAGAAATTCTTTTGTTGATTTGAATAATCTCCGCCATGTCGGCATCTTCAAATAATTCTACCAGCCGCTCTCTCTCTGATTCCAAGGAAATGATTCTGTTCTCGTTGTCTTGGTATTGTAAGGAAATGTCGGTCGATTTCTTGGTCAGATTCCTAACCTCTCCGAAATCCGAAAGCGTATAGATGAATGCGTCCAAACGTTGGGTTTTGATGCGGAAAATGATGTACGCTTGCGAATCGCTGATGCTTAAATAATCGGTCCATTCGTCAACATAGATGCTTTCTATCAGATCATTAACTTTTTCCTGGAAATTCCATTCGATGTAGAGGTCTACGGTAACATTGTAAATTATTTTCCGATTGGGGGTTGATTGCAGAAACATTTTCCCATCAGCTTCATCCGGAACCGTTTCATTATCTTGGTAGCCGTGGTCTCGGGAACAGCCAGCCAAAGCAAGAGACAAAAGAAAAGCAAAGACAAAAAGAGATAAAAGCTTTTTCATAATAACTCCCCTTTTATATATTATGATAACCAGCAATTGATATAGGTTACATATTATCGTATAAAACCGAAATATTATCAAGTAAATATTGCAAAAAAAGCCGCTTAAAAAGCAGCGTTGATTTCAAAATGGTGCCACTGGCCGGATTCGAACCGGCACGCCCGCGAAGGCGCTTGATTTTGAGTCAAGTTTGTCTACCAGTTCCAACACAGTGGCAGGCTAAATTATTATACTATAGTTTACGAAAAATAGCAAGTGGTTTTGTGTTTTTTTGCATGAGAAAACTTATTAAAATCAAAACCCCCTAAAGCAATTTTAGCACATGTATTTGCTTTAGGAGGTAAAGGATTGCCTATCTTAATAGTTATGGATCATTCAAATAATCATCCATCCAATTATAGAATATTAGGTCCAGATTTGACTCATCGGCCTGAGCCGAATCGGGAGTTCCGGAGAAATTTTCTTTAATGACGATCGAACTTACGGCACTGTAATAGTATACGGCAGTTCTGAAATTAAAAGTAGTCTTATTGAAATACAGAAATCCCTCAATTGATGATGTCCCGCTGTAAAATAATAGCGTATTATTGATGGTATAATTCTCATCAGAAATTATTGGGAATTGGTTATTGCTGTTACATAATCAATGTTTTCGGTGGTGCTTTTACCTTCATCATACCTTTTCAATTTCATGAATGTAGTCTATGTCGGAAATTTTGCTCAGGATGTCATCCAAGGTGATGTTTTTCCCGATGCTGAAGTAAATGATCAATTCCTTCATATGGATGTCATCATGAAAATACTTGTTAAGCAGGAAATACTTCTTGATTGTCACGCCGAGACTGGCGAGCGTGTCAAACAACTCTTTTTCAAAACTGTCTTCAAAGACCAAGCGGAATCTTTGAATTTTTCTCGCTTTCGTAAAATGCGCGGAAAGCCTTCTCGTGATCATAGTGATCGGCAGTATGATGACGACGGTGGCGAAAGCGATGATGTAGTTGTTTTCGCCTCCGGAACCGATCAGGAGCCCTAGCCCCGCAGCCAGCCAAAGCATGGCGGCGGTACTGATGCCGACGACGTTCCCGCGGTTGTGAAGGATGGTGCCGGCTCCCAAAAAGCCGATTCCGCTCACAACTTGCGCGATAATCCTACCCGGATCGCCGCCTAAATCTCTGAAGATGTTTTCTTGCAGGATGGCGATCAGGCAGCTCCCCATGCAGACCAAAGTGAATGTGAAGAATCCCGCAGGTTTATTTTTGATTTCCCTTTCATAACCGATTGCGGCGCCGACCAGGGCGGACGCAATCACTCTTATTATCTGCTCTACTGCTAATGGCATATTACCTCCTGATTCATGGCATCGTACAAGTACCGGTAGATGCCGTTTTCTTTTTGGAATAGAACCTGATGGCTTCCAAAATCCTTCCGCCCTCAAGCACATAGATTATGTCCATGCGGAAACGATGGGCGATGACAAAGGCCGTTCTTTCTTTGGGAAGCGTTTGGATCAGATCGGTTTTGCTGTCAATGTCGTTCCTTTGTCCAGGATGCGGATTTTTCAAAGAAGCCACGCATATCGGCGGTTGTGCTTCTGAAAAGCGCTTTTCCAGCCTGTCCAACGTCAAACGTATCGAGGAGGTCGCAAGTGTCACCCTGTGAAGATTACGGATGACAGCAACCGCCTCATAGAAAATCAGGGCAATCGGTTTGATCAAAGCTTGGAAGAAAGAAAATCCATCCGAGCACTTCAGAAGGCGTGCTGTGTCTGAAACGTTCAGCCTCGCAATGCAAGAGGCCAACCTCAGGAAAGATTTTTGCTTTTCCGGGAAGAGTCCCGGCAATGAACAAATGCTTGTTTTCTTAATGACCGCTTAATCACGGCGGCGGAGATTGCCGACAAATTACCTTGGCTTTGGTGAGTTTTTTGCTCGTCACTGCATTGATCGCGATGTGTTTCCGCGGAACCGTGAGCGCATTAGTGAAAAGAACGGCAAAAACAATGATATGTTCTTTTTTCATGAACCAGCCAAGGTATTTTAAGATTGCTTATTTTATGACATCCAGTATCAATTTATTGGGTACGATTTTTTGATCCGATATTTCGAAAGCGCTTCTGACCATATCCACGGCTTCCTCCAGATTCTTTTCGTTTCCGTGCACGGTGGCAAGCAAATCGCCCTTCTTGATGCGGTCTCCCACTTTCGCATGCACTTTGATTCCGACCGCAAGATCGATTTCGTCTTCTTTGGTCACTCTGCCGGCTCCGAGAAGCATTGCCGCGTTGCCGATCGCGAGCGCTCTGACATTTCTCACATGCCCTTCGGAATTGGCCCTGACTTCGATTGTGATTTTTGCCGCGGGCAGGAGGGAATAATCCTCGATGACGCGCGCGTCTCCGCCCTGGTACTCAATCATCTGCCGGAATTTGTTTAGGGCGGAACCGTCTTCCAAAGCCCGTTTCGCGCGTGCGGAAGCTTCTTCTTCCGAATTTTCCAGTCCAGTCATCAGCAGGAGTTCGGATACGATCCTCAGGGAGAGTTCCTCAAGATCCTTCGGTCCCCTGCCTTTCAGGGTTTCAATCGCTTCAATTACCTCCAAGGCATTTCCGACCGCTGATCCAAGCGGCTGGTCCATGTCGGTCAGGAGCGCGGCAGTCACCCTGCCGTTGCGGTTGCCGATCGCAACCATCGCTTTCGCCAGTTCCCGGGCGGAATCTAAATGCTTCATGAATGCCCCGTCCCCAACTTTTACATCCAACAAGATGTGAGTGGCTCCGCTCGCCAGTTTCTTGGACATGATCGAGGAAGCGATCAGACCGACAGCTTCGACGGTGCCGGTGACATCGCGGAGGGCATAGAGTTTTTTGTCAGCTGGGGCGATGTTGGCGGTCTGGCCCGCAACCGCAAGCGAAATTTCTTCGACCTGTCGGAAAAAATCTCTTGGGGAAAGTGCGATCCGGAAATTGGGAATCGCTTCGAGTTTGTCCAAGGTGCCGCCGGTATGGCCCAAACCGCGGCCGCTCATTTTTGCCATTTTCAGGCCGCAGGCTGCCGCCAGGGGCGCAACCACCAGGGTGGTTTTATCGCCGACGCCGCCAGTGGAATGTTTATCAACGCAAATGCCATTTATCGAGGAGAGATCGATTCTCTCACCGCTCAACAGCATTTCCAGCGTCAGGTCGGATTGTTCCTGCTCATTCATGCCTTGGAAACAGATCGCCATCAGAAGGCTGCTCATCTGATAATCGGGGATCCTTCCGTCCACATAGCCCTTGATGAGGAATTTAATTTCTTCCCTCGTCAGGGTTCCACCGTTTTTCTTTTTTATGATCAAATCAACTGCTCGCAAACGTTATCACTCCTTAAGGTAACATTTATTATAGCATATTTTTCGGAAATATGCTATACTAGTAAGGAAAATAAAACGGAGTGAGCAAGATGATTATTTGCATGATCAGACATGGGCAGACCGATTGGAATATCAACACTCTGCTCCAAGGGCGGACGGACATCCCCTTGAACGTATTCGGGAAAGAACAGGCCCGGGCGGTCGGGAGGCATCTTGCGGAAAGGGATCCGGATTGGGATTTCATCCTCTCCAGTCCCTTAAGCCGGGCAATAAAAACCGCGGAGATGATAGCGGAAGAGATCGGTTACGACAAGGAAATCATCATCGTTCCGGAGGCGACCGAACGCAATTTCGGGAGTTTGGAAGGAAGCCCGTTGAACGATGCCATGTATGATTTGCTGGAAAAAGGGCATCCCGAAGTCGAAACCAAGGAAGCTCTCTTCGCTAGGGCAAAAAGCACGCTTTCGAAGATCATTGAAAAATACCGGGGAAAGAAAGTGCTCCTCGTGAGCCATGCGCAATTCATCAAAGCTGCACTTATTGCCGTTGACCCGAACTTCGATTTCCGCTTTCCTTTGAAAAATTCTTCCCTCAATTATCTGGAAGTGAAGGACGGCAAAATTGAAATCAAAGATTTTAACATCATCGCACAAATCAAAAGCAAGGCCGACTGAGCCTTGCTTTTTATAATTCCTCAAGCATGTCCGAAACTGCCTTCCTCAGATCAGCTTCCGCTCTAGGTTTCACTTCTTCGAACGGCAGCTTCAAATAATTGCTTTCAACAATCACATCCACGCCCTCTTCATAAGCGCCTTCATAACCCTCGCCCAAAGAACCGACGACGGCGATGACCTTCGCGCCCTGTTTTTTTGCGCGCCTGGCGACTCCGATGACGACCTTTCCCCGAAGCGACTGGTAATCAAGCCGACCTTCGCCGGTGATCACGTAATCCGCCCCGCGCGCAAGCTCGTCGAAGCCGACGGTGTCGAGGACGGTTTCGATGCCCATTTGGATTTTCGAATTCAAAAATACCCGCATCCCGTAACCCATGCCCCCGGCCGCGCCTGCTCCCTTGAAATCCCATTCTTTAAAACCAAGGTCCCGGGCGACCACTTCCGCAAGAGCCCTAAGATTCTCATCCAAGAACTCGACCATGTCGGGGTCCGCCCCCTTCTGGGGCCCGAAGACATGGGCCGCGCCCTGCTTGCCGTAGAGGGGGTTGTCGATGTCGCACATCGTGACGATTTCGATTCCTTGCAAGGCTCTTGCGAAGCCGGAAGCGTCGATTTTTTGGATTTCGCCCAAATTGCCGCCGACGGGCACAAAGCTCTTCCCGTTCCGGTCATAAAAACGGATGCCGACCGCCGCCGCGCAACCGCAGCCGCCGTCGTTCGTCGCGCTTCCGCCCAGACCGACGATGATTTTTTCGACCCCGCGCCCGGCGGCGTCCAAAATCAGTTCGCCAACGCCATAAGTTGTGGTCTTGGTGGGATTCTTCCTTCCTTCCACGAGCGTGAGACCGCTGCAGGCGGCCATTTCGATGACCGCGCATTTTCCTTCGTCGATCAAACCGTAAAAGGCTTCAATCTTTTCAAAATGGGGACCGGTGACCTCAAGAAAGACTTTCTCGCCCCCGACCGCGGCCAAGAATGCGTCGACGCTGCCTTCGCCGCCGTCCGCGACCGGAATCTTGATGACTTCGGCGGTGAATTTTTTCTTGATTTCGCTTTCGATGATTTCGCACACCCGTAGGCTCGAAAGCGTGCCTTTGAAAGAATCGGGTATCAGGACAAATTTCATATGCACTCCTTATAAATCTACATGAACACTAAACTGAGCAGGGCAATGCCGATAATCGCTCCGATTCCGGAAACGAGCGTTCCCAAAGTTTGCGTTTTATAACCTTGTTCCGCACTCAAGCCGCTCAGATTGGTCACGACCCAGAAATAGCTGTCGTTCGCGTGGGATACCGTCATTGAACCCGCGCCGATCGCCATGACAACCAGAGCCGCTGCCGCCGGCGTCGTGAAGCCCAAAGCGGCGGTGATTGAGTTGGGATCGGTGAAGAGGCCCATCATCGCGGCCGTGGTGGTAATCGCAACCGTCGAAGAGCCCTGGGCGATCTTCAGGATCGCGGCAATGATGAAGGGAAAGAGGATTCCGAGCATTCGCAAATTCCCGGCATTTTCTTTAACGAATTCAACGACGCCCGCATCGGCGATGACGCGCCCCAATACTCCTCCCGCCGCCGTGATGAAAATGATCGGTCCCACGATTTTCAGGTTCTCGTTCGTGAGCGGATTGAAATCCTTGATCTGACCGGTAACGAAGAGCAGGATGACGCTCATGATCACGCCGATGAAGAGCGCGATGACGGGGGCGCCGATGAAAGTGAAAAACCTGCCCCAGCCGAAAATGTTGGCAAGCGACCCCAAGGCCATGGCCAGAACGGGGATGACGATTGGAGCGAACGAAAGCCAGGCATTGGGGAGTTTGCCGTATTCATCTTTCAATTCTTCAAATGAATCCTGGATTTCTTGGTCCCTGTCTTCTTTGGATTGCACCCTTTTCCCGATGTATTTTGCAAACAAATAGGACGGAACCAAAGCAAAGACCGAGACCAAAGCGCCCATCCCGATCACGAGCAGGAGATTGTCGGCCAAGCCCAGATAGGCCGCGGCGGCCACCGGTCCCGGAGTCGGCGGAATGAAAACATGGGAAGCATAGAGACCGAGAGAAAGACAGACGGTCATGGCAACCGCCGATTTCTTGGTCCGGGCGCGGAGGGACTTTCTGATGGGGCTCAAAATCACGAAACCGCTGTCGCAGAACACGGGGATGGATACGATCCAACCCATGATCAGGAGCGCCAGTTCCGGAAATCTTTTTCCGACGAGGCGCACCACGACATCCGCGATTTTGACGGCCGCGCCGGTCTTCTCAACGACGAAGCCGATCAAAGAGCCCAAGATGATGACAATGCCGATGCTGGTCATGGTTCCGCCAAAACCAGCATTGATGGTTCCCGGTATTTCATCGATCGGAAGGGAGAACAAGGCAAGGACGATTGAAACCGTGAGGATCGCCAGGAACGGATGAACCTTCAGTTTCGAAATCATAAAGATCATGACGATTATGGACACAATCAATGCCACAAGCAGCCAAACGCCAGTTAACATAAACAAAACCTCCTAATCTAGTTGCTATTTTTTATGTTAACCAAATCTCCGTTCCCTGATACCAAATTTTTGCATCATTTTTCAAAGAAACACGAAGATTCCACGGACGCAAGGCTTTTCATGGCATCCAAAAAAATTTTATCATCAAATCCCGAAGAAAGCAAATAAAAATGCATTTCCGAGGAAATGCATTCAGTTGAGCCAATCGTATTTTTTCCTGGCGGCTTCTATGTTTTCGATGATCATCTTTCTGGTGAGTTCCGAAATATCGCTGGTGTGGAGGTCCTTGATTTCCTCGTAGGGAAGGACTTTGCAGATCTTGAGATGGACTTTTGCGGGGACGAGGGGCAGCTTGACACGTTTTTTATGGAAACCGTCCACGCACATGACCACGATCGGAACTTTTGCTTTCAATGCGGGCTTGAAAGCCCCGTCCCGGAATTCCAATACCCTTCCGTCCTTGCTTCTGGTCCCTTCGGGATAGATTGCGAGCGTTCCTCCCCCTTCGAGGCGCTTAATGCCGAGAAGGATGTTTTCCAGGGCTTTGCGGTCGTTTTTGCGGTCAATCGGCAGAAACCCCGCGGCATGGAGATAGCGGCCCACGAAGGGCACTTTCATCAGCAAATCCTTGAGAATGAAAACCACGTCATAACCCTTCATGCAGGAGATGGTCACGATTGGATCGAGCATTGATTGGTGATTCAAAACCAGGAGGAATTTCCCATCCTTCGGAAGCGCTTCTTTGTTTTCGAAAACGACCCGGATGTTGTATAGCCATCTCAGAAAAACCGCGACATGGTAGATGAAAAAGGGATAGATCGCTTTCGGTTTTATAACCTTCGTCTTCTTCGAATGCAGGGCGGCGATGAAAACCAAGAAGAGAACAAAGAGAAGGAAGATCACGACCCAGCTCCCGGCAAAAACGGCGGGAATGTTCCACCAGGAAAATTTGTCCTGGGGAAGGAGGTAGAAATATGTGAAGAGCGCAGTCGCGATGGCTGCGAAGATGGAAACAAAGAGCACTAGCATGATTCGATCCTCTCGTATACGCAAAATGTGAGTTCGTTGCTTTTCTTCTTGTCAAGGAGCCGGTAGCGGCTGAAATCGACTTCGGGAAAATGCACGTCCCCCTCATATTCTTTCTCAATGTGAGTGATGTATAAGCGCTGCGCGTGGGGAAGCGCGGCTCTGTAGATTTCCGCGCCACCGATGACGAAGAGCTCTTCCGAAAAATCCTGTTTCAGAAATGCTTCCAGATCACGGATTACCTCAATTTCCGGATGAAAGAAATGGGAATCCCTGGTCGCAACCATGTGCTTCCTTCCCGGGAGCGGTTTTTTGTTTCTGTTGATGATCGATTCGAAGGTTTTTCTTCCCATCAGGATTTTATGCCCCCAGGTGAGTTTCCGGAAGTATTTCAGGTCTTCGGGATAATACCACGGGAGGCTTCCCTTTTTTCCGATGACATTGTTTTTCGCCAACGCCACGACAATGGAAATCATACCGCAACCTCCGCTCTGATGGCAGGGTGGGGTTCATAATCCAGGAGTTCAAAATCCTCGTAGCGGAAATCTTCGATTGCCTCTGCTTTTCTCTTGATGAGCATTTTCGGAAGTTTTCGCGGAGAGCGGGAAAGTTGCAAATTGACCTGCTCGAGGTGGTTGAGATAGATGTGAGCATCCCCGATCGTATGGACGAACTCTTTGGGTTCGAGCCCAGTCACGTTCGCAACCATCATCAGCAGCAGGGAATAAGAGGCGATGTTAAAGGGGACTCCCAAAAATGCGTCAGCGCTCCGCTGATAGAGTTGGAGGGACAGTTCCCCTTCCCGCGCATAGAACTGGTAGAGCGTGTGGCAGGGGGGGAGCGCCATTCCCTCGATTTCCGTGGGGTTCCAACTGGAGACGAGCAGGCGCCGGGAATCTGGGTTTGTTTTTATTTCCGTAATGACTTCTTGCAATTGGTCGACCGTTTTTTCTGCGCCCCGAAAAGCGCGCCATTGGCGACCGTAAACAGGGCCGAGATCGCCCCATTTTTCGGCGAACTCCGCATCCTCTTTTATTTTTGAAACAAATACATTCAAACTTTCTCCTCGGTAGGCAGCGCTTTTCCGATATTTCTCAAAGGGCCATTCGTTCCAAATCCTGACCCCGTTCTGCACAAGATACCTGATGTTGGTGTCGCCTTTGATGAACCAAAGCAATTCGTGGATGATGGACTTCAAATGGACTTTTTTGGTTGTAAGCAATGGGAATCCTTCGCTCAGATCAAAACGCATCTGATAACCGAAGGCGGATATCGTTCCCGTGTTTGTGCGGTCGTTTTTCTGTTTTCCGTTTTCCAGTATGAATCGCAAAAAATCCAGATATTGTTTCATAACTCACCCTTGTTTTTGTTTATTATACCATAACCGCCGGTGCTTGTTAAGAAAAAGGTAGAAAAAGACAGTTCTTAAAGAACTGTCAGGCATAGAATGTCAGCCATCCGCGGATTCACCGCTCCGTGGAGTATTACTTGTACCATGCTCTTCGGCATCCTTTTTACGGCCATTGGCGATTCCGCGGTCAAGGTTGCGGAACAAATCCTCCGAAAACTCATTCTCGTATTCATCGAAATAATTCGGTTCCTTCATGTAATGGTAGTGTTTGTTGAAGTTGTTGAATACGGAATAGTTTTTCTTTTTCCTCATTTTTAACCTCCATTCTACAATCCTATTATTTACGTTGAAAACGGAGATTATCATTCATTTTATGAGGAAATTCTTGCCTTTGAAGTTTTCCGGCTCATAAAAACTCAAGCCCTGAAATCCTTTTTGACGCAAAACTTCATAAACCACAACCGCCGCGGCATTGCTTAAATTCAATGACCGGACCTGCGAACTCATCGGCAACCGATAGCAAGCATCAATGTTTTCCCGCAGGATCCCATAATCGACTCCGGTTGATTCCTTTCCCAAAATCAAAAATATGTCTTCTTCAATTTTATTGAAATCAATGTCATAAAAATTCTTCAAGCCGTAGCGCGTCAAAAAGATCATTTTCCCATTGTTCTTATCCAAAAATTCCGAAAAATTCTTATATATCCTATAATCATCGAAAAACTGCAGATGATTGGCGCTCGCTCTTTTCAGATACTTGTCATCCATTCTGAAGCCTAGGGGCTCAATCAAATGCAGTCCCGCTCCCGTCGCGAGGCAGGTTCGCATAATGTTGGCGGTGTTCTGCGGAATTTCCGGCTCGTAGAGTACCAAATTAATCTTTCCCACCAGCAAGTCTTCCTTTCAGATGTCCCATGTGTTTTTTGAACCAAGCGTCCTCATAGAGCCCGGCATATTTTTCAAGCTCCCCCGGGCGCAGTTTCCCTTTGTTTGCTTCCAGAACCAAGAGATTTCTCAAAATCTTTCTGTATCCCAGAAAAGCGAAAGCCTTGTCCTGATAGTGTTCCCGGAAGTTTTTTTCGCCGATCTCCAGGAAATCCTGCAATACAAAGCGGGATTTCGGATCAAAACGGAACTCTTCCGGATAATCGTATTCCTTCCTGTTCAGGGGACAGACGTCCTGGCAGACATCGCAGCCCACCGCAAGCTCCATTTTGTCATAGAGTTCGTAATCTGCGCTTGTTTTCTGCGACAGATAGGACAAGCACTTTTTTTTATTGAAACCGTTCCTGAGGGCATCAGTCGGGCAGTTCTTCACGCAAAGGAAACAGTCGATGCAGGGATTGGGGAGTTCGCTTTCCGTTTTCGGAAAAACCACGGAGGTCACGATTTCGCCAATCAGAACGCGGGAGCCGTATTTCGGAGTCAGCAGAAGATTGTTTTTCCCGATTCTTCCCAAACCGGCGAGCACCGCGCAGAGTTTTTCGTCAAGATAGCTGATGTCCGTCATCGCCTCGTATTTTTCAAACCCCAAAGTTTCTGCGATTTCCTCAAGCTTGTTTTTGATGACAATGTGATAATCCCTGCCGTATGCGTATTTGGCGGTGAGATAGCCCTCGGTTTTGGGCGCATCGTTGGCGTAGGGGAATACAAAGACAATGATGCTTTTAATCCAGTCCTTGTTTCTCAGGGTGCGGTGGCGGAGGTAGTCGCGGATGTCAACGACGCCGTAATCAAAATCCTCCAATCTCATGCTCCCGCTCCTTCCCGCGCCTCCAGTTTCACGCGGGGCTGGAAGCGGCAGCGCGTGTAGAGAATCGTGCCGAGATAGACCGCGGCGAAATTACTCACGATCATCGCATACCAAATCGTTGACGACGGCAGTTCAAGCACGTTTTTGAAGAGTGCGACCAAGGGGATCCTGATCAGCCAGAGCCGCGCCGAAGCAAGAATCAGGCTGTACATCGTTTCCCCGCTCCCCTGATAGGTTCCCATGAAAACCTGGAAAATGCTCATCAGCGGGAGCCCCGTGAGAATGAAGAACATGTATTCGACGCTCAGTTCGAGCGATTCGGGCGTGTCTTCCAAAAAGATTTTGATAATCAGTTCCCGAATGGGAAGAATCGCCAGGCAGCCGATGATGGCAATGACGACGGTGAGAATCATCGCGCTCCGGACGGATTGCCGTGCTCTGGGGATGTTCCGCGCACCGATGTTCTGACCGACGAAGGTCGCGGTCACGCTGCCGACGCCCATCGCCGGCATCAAAATCATCGAATTGATTTTATTCCCCACTTGGAAGGCGTCGACCGTTGCCGGTCCGAAGGAAAAGATAATCGTGTTCAGAATCAAAAAACCGATCGAGGTGAGCGCTTGACCGACGGCGGCCGGCCAGGACAATTTAAAGAGCCGGTTGATTAAATCGTGGTCAATTCTCAAATTCTTGAATGAGATGTGGATGTGCCTTGCGTTTTTCTTAAACATCAAGAACAGAAACACGGGCGCGATGATGACATTTCCGAGCAAGGTTCCGTAAGCCGCCCCCGCTACTTCCAAATCCAAAAATTTCATGAAAATATAGGTTGAGAGGATGTTTGTAAAAATCATGACCAGGTTCAGAATGAAGGGCGTCACAGTGTCACCGCTCGCCGTGCGCGTCGCTTGGAAGGCGAAGAAAGCAAAGAGGGGGGCCATTTCGAAGGACCTGATCCTTAAATACTGAATCATGTATTCCATGGTCTGGCCTTCTGCGCCCATCGCTCTGACCAAAGGGGGAGCAATCAAAAAAACCACGATGTTCATCAAAAGACCGATGAGCGAGCAAAGCAATAAAAGTTGCCCGGCAACCCGGCGCGCGTTTTCCTTCCTTTTCGCGCCCAGATACTGAGCCATCATCGCAGCGCCCGCGGTCATGAAACCGATGGCGAGAGCCGCGGAAATCATGAAGACGGGACCGGGAATGGTAATCGCCGCCCTGCCGGCGCCTTCCTTGGCCGGATCAAGCAGGGTCGAAGCGAAATACATGTCTATGAGGTCGTTAAACGCCTTCATGAAATTGCTCAAGAATATGGGCAGAGCCAGAACCATGATGCTTCTGTATAAATTCGGGCTTTCGAGTATGAGTTTTTGCTTCTTGATTTGTTTTTCGATTTGTTTGCTTACGTCCATCGAACTCCACCCTTTTCAATAAAACATGATATTTATTATACACCAAAAGGCAAATTTCTTCAAGCAAGTATAAATAACCAGATTTTGAACATAATAAAACTCGGAGGAATGATTATGAGCGAAAAAGAATTGCTTTATGTGGAAGACGCGCTGACTCAGATGCTCCTTCTCCACACCAAATGCCGGAACCACGCGAATATGATGCAGGACCGCGAGTTGAAAGCATATTGCAAGGAACTGGAAACCAGGGCCGAGGAAGCTTATTTGCGGATATTTAAAATCTTGCAGTGACGGAGATGCATATGAATGACAAAGAATTGATGAACGATCTTCTTTCTACGGTAAAATTCAATTGCGATTTGTTGCTTAACGGGACGGTGGAAGCCGCCACCCCCGAAGTCCGCGAAGCATTCAACGCCTGCCTTTTTGAATTCCTGAGAATCCAGGACGAAATCTCGCAAAAAATCTCCGCCCGGGGCTGGTACCAAATAAGTCCGGCGGAACCGGCAAAAATCCGGCAGACGGAAAGGAAATTCGCGAATCAGAACTTCTCATAGCCTCTAAAAAAACAAGGTTGACCCTTGTTTTTTTATTGCATTTCGGCCAGCGCTGCCGGCAACACTTCCGCAACATCCCCGCTGATGACCAAATCCGCGTGCGTGTCAAAAGGAGTCGCGCTCATGTTGATGATGACGAAATAGCTTCCCGAAAAAGCTCGTACCAAAGAAGCGGCCGGATTGACCAAAAGCGAAGTCCCCGCGACGAGCAAAACGTCCGCCTTCGCGATGTAATTCCACGCGCTTTCCAAAGCATTGCCTGAAAGCTGCTCCTCATACAAAACCACGTCGGGCTTCACGATGCCTCCGCATTCGCAGTATGGAATGCCTTCCGCTTCCAAAACATATGCAAGCGGATGGAATTTCTTGCAGCTCAGGCAATGATTCTTCATGACCGTGCCGTGCAGTTCGATCACATTTTTGCTTCCGGCTTCCTGATGGAGATTGTCAATGTTCTGGGTGATCACTGCCTTCAGCTTGCCCATTTCCTCAAGCCGCGCCAGCGCCAGATGCGCCGGATTGGGCTTTGCGTCGGGATAAATCATTTTCGCTATATAAAAGCGGAAAAACTCTTCGGGGTGAGAATCAAAAAAAGAACGGGAAAGCATGACTTCGGGAGGATTATCCCATTCCTCCTGAAAGAGCCCCGAACTCCCGCGAAAATCGGGAATGTTGGAAGCAACCGAAACTCCCGCGCCTCCGAAGAAAACCAAATTGTCCGTGTTCTTCAAAATTTTAGCTAGTTTACTGATCTTTTCCTGCATCAAACCCGCTCCCTTCCTTGCTTTCGATTTGCCTGTATTTAAATTTGCAGTCCTTTACCCCCGGATATTTCTTGAATTCTTTTTTCGGGAGAGTGCTGTAAACAAAAAAACCGCCCCGTCCCCGCGCATTCAGATTGACGAGCCTTCCCCCTGACAATCTTTCGAAATAAATCATGCCGAGATTGGTCACCTCCTGGAAATCCAGGTATTCCCTCATCTCCGTTTCCAACGTGCTCAATCCGGGCGTGGCAGCAATGACCAGGTCAACTGGTTTTTTCATGACAGTTTTGAAACTTTCAAAAACGGCATTGAAAGAGCGCGAAGTCTTCGTCATCCCCGCTTTCACAACCTCATCCAACTCATCGGATGGGATCTGATATAGGCGGTTGTATTTCAAATTCCTTTGGAACAAATTCGCTTCCAAAAGAACTTCTTTTGCCAGCAAAACCATGTTCTTCTGCTCATACTTGCTGTTCGCATAATCAATCAATGTTTCTACAATATTCACGGAGGGCACAACCAAATCCAAAATCACCGAAGCCGCCCGCTCCACGATTATACCGGAGGCGACGATGACCAGTTTCGGGTTATGAGCAGCCAATGCCCCAACGCACCTTTTTACAATCTCCCCGATTTCATTGTCCGTCACGTTAAGATGGGATTCATAAGTCAAATCGGTGACATAAACAATTTTTTCTTTCTTAAGGTTTTCCGCCAAAATCTTCGCGATGCTGAAACCTTCGAGCCCCAAATCAACTATTCCAATAGCGTCTTTTGCCATAATTCCACCGATTTCATTTTAGCACATTCTCGGCCATTATTCAAGCGCTGGCAACCATGCTTTTCCAATAAAACTCTTTCTTTATCTTAAATTAAAAAAATGTTATACTGTTTGCAAAGAAGTGAAAAATTTTATTCGGCAGGCCAATAAAAACTGAGTTGTCAGAGGAAGAAATAAAAGATGAAATACATTTCCAGGCAAAAATTATACTTTTTTTTGCTTGCCATTCTGTTCATGAATCATTTTGTTTATAGGGGCAAGATAGCATTAATTGTGTTTTATGGGTTTAGCTTTTGCTTGATTGTGATCACCACTTATTTTAACAGAAGACAAGGCAAAGAATTCGCACCTTCCGTGGCTTTATTGGTTTATGTTTTTGTATTGTTTGTTTTGTTGTATCTTGCCTATTTGTTGCTTTCATCATTGGCTGCCATTGATCCCGGCGATGTTAGATTCCTTACATTGGGAATAGTCATCCCTTTGGTTTTCCATTATTATAAAGTGGGTAAAAAGTATGCTCTGATGTATTTAAGTCTCTTTGAAGATGCGTAGGTTTTTCATCAGGGAAAGTGCTTTCCAACATTGCTTTTCAAAAAATTTGAAAAATGTTATAATAAGACGGAGGATGAAGATGCGTAAAATCGATTTGGAGACAATCACCGAAAACATTCGGGAAATGATTTTGGAAGCAGCCTGCGTTTTGGAAGAAAATGTTTGGGAAAAAATCAGGGAAGCGATCAAAAAAGAAGAAAGCCCCCTGGGAAGGAATGTCTTGGAGAAAATCAATGAGAACGCGGAGCTGGCGAAAATAAAAAACATGCCGCTCTGTCAGGACACGGGCATGGCGATCGTTTTCCTGGAAATCGGCTCGGAGGTTATTTTTCAGGGTGATTTGGAAGAAGCCGTGAATGAAGGCGTGCGGAGAGCTTATGCGCAAGGGTATTTGCGGAAATCGGTGGTTCGGCACCCGCTCGAGCGCACGAACACCGGCGACAACACACCTGCTGTCTTGCACACGAAAATCGTTCCCGGAGACAAAATCAAAATCTCCTTGGCAACAAAGGGCGCGGGAAGCGAAAACGTGAGTTTCGTAAAGATTCTGTCTCCCGGGGAAGGCGAGGATGGAATTAAAAAAACCGTTCTCGAAGCCGTGCTTTCCGCAGGAGGCAAGCCCTGTCCTCCCCTCGTGATCGGCGTCGGCATCGGCGGAACCCTCGAAAAAGCGGCGTTGCTTGCAAAGGAAGCGCTCCTGAGGGACATCGAAGACGAAGCGGAGCATCCCTTGGACAGGAAACTGGAAAAAGAATTACTGGAAGCAATCAACAAAACAGGCATCGGGCCGATGGGTTTCGGAGGGACCGTCTCCGCGCTTGCGGTCAAAGTGAATTCCTACCCCTGCCACATCGCAAGCCTGCCCGTGGCCGTGAATTTCCAATGCCACGCGGCGCGCCATAGGAGCCGCGTCATCTGAGGTGGAAGATGAAAAAAATTAAACTGCCTTTTACCGAAAGTGAAATTTTGGATCTCAAAAGCGGGGAAGGGTTGCTCCTCTCCGGAGTCATTTACACCGCCCGGGACGCGGCGCATAAAAGAATGCTGGAAGATCTGGAGAGGGGAAATCCCCTGCCCTTTCAGCTGGAAGACTCCGTCATCTATTATGTCGGCCCCACCCCGGCAAAACCCGGGGAGGCAATCGGATCCGCGGGTCCGACCACGAGCCAGAGGATGGATCGCTATGCCATGGTGCTCATGGAACTCGGCGCCAAGATATCGATCGGAAAGGGCGACCGCAGCCTCGAATTCAGAGAAAAACTAAAGGAATGCCGCGGACTCTACCTTTCCGCCATCGGCGGCGCCGGCGCCCTCATTAGCCAGAGCATCAAAACCTGCGAGCTCATCGCTTATCCCGAGCTCGGCCCCGAAGCCGTATACCGACTCGAAGTCGAGGATTTCCCCGCCATCGTCGCCTACGACCTGTGGGGTGGGGACATCTTTGCAAGCGGCAGACTGCTTTACCGAAAATGAAAAAAACCCGGGACTGACCCGGGTTTTTTATAAAAGGAGGCTTTTATCGCTTAAAGCCGTTTTCTGATAAACTTGCCGATTCAGAAGCAAATCCGCATGTTTCCGAAAATTTTCGAATTCGCCGGTGATGTATAACGAAACCATTCCCGGCTCTTTTTTTGGGCTCAGGAGCCCGTTTTTTTTCAGAAATCCCTGCACCGCCTTTGCGGTTGCTTTTCCGGAAGAAACAAATTTTGCTTCCGGAAACAATTCCAAAATTTCCGGTTGATACATATCAAAATGCGTGCAGGCGAGAACGAAAGCGTCGGGCTTGGTCAGCGATCCAAGTTTTTCCCGGACCAATCTTCTTGATTCCCTGCAGTTCATCAGGCCGCTTTCGATGGCGCTCACAAACTCGCTGCATTTCAAATAAGCAATTTTTCTGTTCTTCAGGTATTTTTTTTCTCCCAAAAGGTTTTGGTAAACTCCGGAATCGATGGTCGCCGCTGTCGCAAGCACCGCTAAGTCTTTTCCGCTTTTCAATGCCACCCGCACCGTCGGCAAAATCACGCCCAGAACAGGCAATTTTGTTTCTTGTTGCAGGATGCCGAGATAAGCGGAAGATGTGTTGCAGGCAAGAACGATTAATTTCACCGGAAGCTTTTCAAAAAATTTGATGGCTTCCCTGACCAGAGCAACAATCTCTTCTTTCGATTTTATGCCATAGGGAGAATTCTTATTGTCCGCAAGATAGGCATAATCCTCCTTCGGCAAAACCCTTCTCAATTCTCTCAAGACATTCAGGCCGCCGAGACCGGAATCAAACACTCCGATCGGATAAGTCAAATTCAAGTTTCAAACATCCCTCTACCTTTTTCAAAAATATGGAAACAATCAACAAATCGGCAGAGCCGCCAAAACTTAAATTATGTTCAATGCATTCGGTTGTGATCGCTTGAATTCTCTCTTCGTCAATTGGGATGTCGCCGATTAATTTTCTGTAATGGTGGTACTTTTCAAGGCTCCCTGCCCTTTTCAATAATACCGTATCCTCAACGTCTTTAATCAGGCCGATCAAAGCCAGCAACAGGCTTTCCCGGGAAAAATCATGGAGTTTAGCCAGCGCTTTCCTCACATTGGGAAGCCCCGCTGCCGCTTCCCCCCTGATGCCCTTGATTCCGTGCTCATGATATGCCCTGAGCCCGTCAGTCAAAGGGAGGTCGGCATGGAAATCTTTTTCCGCTTCCGCTCCGATTGTTTTCACGGCCGAAAAAATATCGTAACGGTTGTTTTTGATGCAATGCCCCAATGTAAGCAAGACGATGCCGATGGCAAAAATGAGGCCCTTGTAACAGTTTACGCCACCGGTCGCTCCATACATTCTCCTTTCCGCTTCAAGCCCGATCAGCCTGGCTTTTCGGAAAGCTTCCAGAAATTCTTCTTCATAACCGAGAACGAAGATCTCCGTGAGGGGCTCAAGTATCGCTTTTTTGGCCCGCATCATCAGGTCGAAGTCCATGTCCGGATGCGAACCTGAAGATTTGATGGTCACAAGACCGAATTTCGGATCGAGGCTCGCTTCCATGGTGATTGCCTCATCCAATAGTCTTTTTATGTTCCCACGCAAAAACCCCAGAAAGATTTCTTCGCTTTTATCCTCGATCTCCGTTAAAGAATGTTTCCTGCTCCGGGCGCAGTTCCTTCCTTCCCCCTCGCAGGCCAAACACCCCCTGGGTTCGAACCCCAGTTCGTCCCGGCTCAAACTTTTTTCCGGAGTCAGGAAGAAATCCAAATCAATGAGCCTGCCGAGCGGATGCTCTTCTTCTATTTTCATCAACTCGTTCTTGTGATCGCTTCTTTTCGAAAATTCCCCGAGCGCCCAGGGACCGTCGGCGCCCCCATGGAATTCCAAATACACCAGCGGAAATTTTTCCTGAAGCAGTTTTCCGAAATACCTAACCAGAAAATGGGCCCGGTGATTGTTTTTATTGGGTCCGGCAGTGTTTGCTTTGACCGTGAGAAGGGGGTTTCCCCTGAATTTTTTTCTGACGATGAGGCTTCTTTCTTCCCGAGCTTTCAAGATTTCATTCATGGGTCTTCAAAAACTCAAGCGTTGTTTTCGGAACCAATTTTTCCAAAGTCCTGAAATCCTTTTCCCGGAGGAGTTTTCTCACCAAGGAAGCGGAAATGGTTCCCGGTTCGGCTTCGCGGCGCGTGATGATGGTCAGTTTTTCACCCAAAACCTCTTCCAATGCCCGGTTGTATTTAAAGGTCACCGGATCGGTTTCGGTTCCCAAATAGCGCATTTTGATTCCGAAAACGGGAAGAAAGTATTTTTTAAAAATTAGCGCGTCGGAAAGCGCCTGTTCCGCAACCTCATCGACATCCTGTTTCAGGAAATAGGTCGGGAAAGTCAGAGCGGAAACCAAGTAGGGGGAAGATGGAAGGACGGAGACGTTTTTCAGGTCAGCCGTTCCCGCCCTCACAAGCCTGATCCTGTCATTGAATTTGAAGAAGGATAGATCCTCTTCCAAAACAAAGACCAAGAATCTCTGATGGCGTTTGGATGCTGTTTCGACCAAATAGCGGTGCCCCAATGTGAAGGGATTGGCGTTCAGGACCGCGCAGCCGATGTCATCCTCAACGACATTATATTCGCTCTTCAGATCGTTTAGAACATTCCAAATCGTCCCCGTAGGCGTTTCTAAAAGCGAGATGTTTGTCGTGGAGATGATTTCAGAAAACCCCAACGCCTTGAAAACTTCCGAGTTCTCAGGTTTGGTATATACTTTGAGACGGTAGATTTTCTTTTCGGAAAGAAAACCGAGCACTTCCGAAATCATCCTGCCGGCAAGATTTTCCCCCCTGTATTCGGGAGCGATTCCGAAACCTTGGATGATGTTCCCTTTAACAGAAACGGTGGCGATAACACGTCCACCGTCTTCCATGTAAAAACTGTAATCCTGTTCGTTATATTTCAGATCCAAGCTTTCCAAGAAGCTTTTGATTCTTTCCTTTTCCTCGGATAGAATTGCCAGTTTCATTTCTTCTCCTACATCTGATAGAGTGTGTCAATGATTGTCTGATCGCGGTAGCGGACGACGCCGATGACGCGACCGCTTCTTTTCTTCTCTTCCGGAACCCCGGTATAGGAAAGGGCGAGGCGGAACAGCTCTTCAATCGGAACAAGCTTGAGTTTGCTTCCCTGCAATTTTTCCAACAAGTCGACGCGCCGCGGGTTAATGGCGATCCCTCTTTCGGTCACGAGGACGTCGACATCCTCGCCGGGCGTCGTCACGGTCGTAATCTCCGGCCGGATGATCGGAAGCCTTGATTTCATGAGCGGCGTGACGATGACGGTCACTTTTGCTCCGGCGGCGGTGTCGGAATGGCCGCCGCTTCCGCCCATGATCAGGCCGGTCGAAGCCGTGGTCACGTTGACGTTGAAATTGAGATCTATTTCCGTCGCTCCGAGGACAACGAAATCAAGCTTGTTGACGACCGCGTCTTCGTAGGGGTTAGCGTACTGGCTTGCGGAAATCTCGATGTGGTTCGGGTTTTCGGAGATGCTTTTCACCGCGGCCAAATCGAAGCACTGGACATCGTAAATCTTTTCGATCAAGCCTTCAGCCAGCATTTCCGCATGGTACCTCGTTATCCCTCCGGAGGCGAACCTGGCTTTGATGTTCTTTTTGAGCATGATGTTTTTGATGAAACGGGTCACGGCCAGCGTCGTTCCCCCGGCGCCGGTCTGCATGCTAAAACCATCCTCAAGCAAACCGAGTTCGTCAAGCAACACCGCCGTCTTTTCCGCAATCTTCAACCCCACGGGATCGCGGGTGATGCGGGTCGTGCCGCTTTCGATGCCGCCGCTGTCTCCGATCTTGTTCACAACCACGACATAATCGATGTGCTGGGCTTTAATCACGGGTTTTTGGACGGAATCAACGAGATGATCGGTCACGACCACCTTTTTCTTGGCATAGAGCATGTCGGCAATCGCATAACCGAGCGAACCGCAGGCGGAGGGTCCGAAATAGCCGTTTCCGTTTCCTTCCCTGGTGCTTGCGGGCAGGGCGATGAAAGCAACGTCAATTTTGATGTCGCCGGATTCGATCGCGCGGCTCCTGCCCCCGTGCGTGTCCATGTAGAGCATGCCCCGGAGTTTGCCTTCGGAGACTGCTTTCGCGGCGCCGCCGTTGAAGTAACTGGCATAGATGTTCGTGACATTGCCGTTCTCGATGCAATCAATCAAAACCCGTTGATTAGGAAACAGCGAGGAGGCGGCGATCGTCATGTTTTTGAGCCCCCGCTTCCTGATTTCCTCGCAAACGAGGTTCAGGACCAAATCGCCGTTCCGAAGATGATGATGGAAGGACAGCGTCATGGAGTCCGTAATTTGCAGGCGGTCGAAAACTTCGGATATCGAGTTCAGAAGCTTATTGCCTTCATTACCGCTAAAGATTACCTTTTCTGTCGTCCGCGGATGCTTCAGGTATTCTTTGGAACCGAGGAAGGGTTTGAACCCTTCCGGAACGAATCTTCCCAGCGAGTTTTTCATAACAATCCCCACTTCTTGCCTTTCTCAAGAATTTTTTCGCAGCGGGCGATGATCGGCCTGTCGATCATCTTGCCGTCCAGGCTGAAAGCCCCCGAATGCTGTTTCGCGGTTTCCAATACTTTCAGCGCCCAATCTATCTGCGCTTTCGAGGGCGAAAAGATGTCATTGATGAAGCGGATCTGATTGGGATGGATGGCAGATTTCCCCGTAAGTCCCAGTCCCTTCGCCCTTCTCGCGTCCGCGCACAGACCCTCTTCGTCCAAAACATCGGTGAAGGGGGTGTCGACGGAGTCGATTCCGAAAGCGCGGCAAACATAGGCAAGCTTCGCGCGGGGATAAAAGATCTCATCCCCGGCCTTCGTTCTTTCCATTTCCATATCGCTCGACAGGTCTTCTGCTCCGAGCATCATGGCGTCGACCCGGGGAAGACACGCAATTTCCTCCATTTCCAGAACCGACTTCGCAAGTTCGATCAAAGGAATGATTTTTACCGTTTTTTTGATACCCCTTGCTTTTTCAAAACCTTCGAGCAGTTCTCCCAGTTTCTTTACCATCGCGGGCGCGGATTTGGGGAGCATGATCGCTTCCACCGCGGGTGAAATGATTGCTTCCAAATCCAAAATGCCGTTGACATGGTCAATCGGATTGATTCTGACGATGACTTCAAACTCAAATTTGAAGGAATCGAGGAAATTCCTAAGCAAAATCCGCGCGCTGTCCTTTTCGTTCAAAGCAACGGAATCTTCCAAATCAAAAATGATCCCGTCCGCATCGAACACATCCGCATTTTGCAGCATCCCCGGTCTGTTGGCCGGAATGAAAAGCAGGCTTCTTCTCACGATGCTTCCATCCTCCTGGCGGCGGCAAGCAAACGCGAACGGATCGTATAATCCAGCGCGCCCTTATCATTGACATGGATTTTTATCGCTTTTATTCCCAGTTCTTCCAATGTTGAGAGGATGACTTTTCGGATTTGGTTTCCGAAAAACTCAAAGACGGTGCTTTCGATCTGGATTTCGAGCTTATCGCTTGCTTCCGCTCTGACCAGGCAATCGCTCGATTCCAGGCTTCCCGCAATTCCAATTTTCATAAACGGTTCCTGTTCATTCTCCTTTCGAATTGATTAAAGCTATGACGCGGTTCATTTCGTTCCTGACGATCATCAAGCCCTCATCGCAACCCATTCCCGGTTTTGCCAGCAATTGGGTCGCCTTGCAAGCCAAAGCGATATTTGTCGTCACTTCCGCGGAAACATTCGTTTCGTTGCAGGTTCCGCCCACATAACTCGCGATGCCCTTTTCATTGCAATAAAGCACCGCTTCCGCAACATTATTCACTCCCCCAAGATCGGGGGTTTTGATCTGCAGCATGTCGCCGGCTCGGTTGTCCGCGAAATACTTGATGTCCTCCAGGGAATTGCACCATTCATCGGCGACGATTTCGACACCGATTCCCAGAGCGTGGAGGCGGGCTGTCAGGCCGCGGAGGGCAAGCATCGTCTCTTCCCTCCCGCCGGCATCAATCGGACCTTCAATTCTTAAGCGAAATGGGCGGGCAGCTTCTTCAAGTTTCTTTAGATAGGCTATTATTTCATCCTGATTATAATCAAAAATGATGCCGATCATCCCGTAGACGTCGATGTGTAAAACCGGATTGTAGCCCCCCCGGCGGCGCAGTTTCAAAATCCGTTTCCTGAGATATTCCACATACTCAAGCAATACCTCGCCGCGCCTGCCGATTTTATCCAGATTGTTGATCAATCCGTGGGGGAGGACGTCGACTTCCTTGATGATCATTTTGTCGACATTGACACGACGGTCGTCCCCGCTTTGGGCAAAGACGGGAACCGGGCAATATGTTTTGTCTTCGATTCCGTATTCTTTCCTGACGATTTCCGCCATCGTGAGCCCCGCAGCCAGGGCCGCTGCCCTCAGGAGGGCCTGGGTGAGCCCATAGCGGATCGCCGTGTGCAGGGGCCTGCCCTCAATGGGGAGCGCGTCATATTTTTCCGCAAGCCTCCGGAACCCGTCCACCTCTTCCCCGATCAAAAGCGGTTTAATGTGTTTTTCCATGAAGGGGATGAATTTCTCAGCCAAAAAAAGCGGGTCGCGGCCGTCGGTGCCGGAATACTGCACCGCGGCGCAA
>LSQX01327908.1_pt2 | contig 39447 bp, 36 predicted proteins | sample 654561 | NCBI WGS metagenome assembly LSQX01 (sample SAMN04489861, study PRJNA283612) | anaerobic digester metagenome | isolation source: 4 biogas reactors fed with cattle manure at either 37C or 55C with and... | place: Denmark: Kongens Lyngby | collected 2014 | reverse complement strand
CATATAACGGAGGTTTTACCTCCTTACGGGCGACTTTTTATCTGTATTCCTACGATTAATTATAATCAGTAGAAGTAACACAGCAATGAACATCAGTGTTGACAAGGCATATATCTCAGGCTTAATCCCTTTTCTTACCTCTGTATATATCTTTGTGGAAAGGGTATTGATTTCAGGGCCCTTAGTAAAATGTGTAATAACAAAATCATCTAGGGACATGGTAAATGCCAAGAAAAATCCTGTTAGTACACCGGGGAATATATCAGGCATAATAACCTTAAAGAAGGCATATACCGGTGAAGCTCCCAAATCCAAAGCCGCCTCATAGGTATGAGGATTTAACTGTTTTAACTTTGGCATAACGCTTAATATAACGTAAGGAATATTAAAGGTTATATGTGAAATCAATACAGAGGTAAAGCCAAGCGTAAACTTAAGTGCTACGAATAAGAGCATTAGTGATATACCTGTTACAATATCCGCATTTAGCATGGGGATGTTGGTAATTGCAACCATAATAGTTCGTGGTGTCTTTTTCATGTTATTTATTGCAATAGCCGCAGCAGTACCTATAATAGTTGCTATCAGAGCTGATAGGAATGCAATTATTAGTGTGGTATAGAGAGCGTTCATAATACTCTGATTTTTAAAAAGCTCCTTATACCAATGTAGAGTAAAGCCACCCCATTTGGATCTTGATTTTGAGCTATTAAAGGATAATATAATCAATATTATAATAGGTGCATATAGGAAGAAGAGTATAAGCCCTACATAAAATCGTTCTATAAATTTCTTTACCATAGGCCGCTTCCCTCGCTTTCCTTATCATATTTTGACAGGATAGCCATAGAAATCAATATAAATATCATTAGCACCAAGGATAGTCCTGATCCTGTATGCCAGTTCCCGATACGAAACTGTTGCTCGATTACATTGCCGATCAGAACAATCTTACTACCTCCTAAAATGTTAGAGATTACAAAGGTTGTAAGAGATGGAACGAATACCATGGTAATACCGCTTATGACACCGGGAAGACTTAGAGGCAGTATTATTTTTAGAAATGTCTGCCTGGAGTTTGCTCCAAGGTCCCTGGCGGCATTTATTATATCCTTATCAATTTTAATGAGGACATTATATATGGGCAGAACCATAAAGGGAAGGAAGTTATATACCATACCTAGAATAATTGCGCTTGGTGTATTAATGATATTTAGCATGGGAAGATTGAAAAACTTAAGTACAGTATTAATAATACCTGTTCTTTCAAGAATATTCTGCCACGCAATTGTCCTTAGTAAAAAATTCATCCACATGGGAAGTATTATAATCATTACTATGAAGCTGTTACTTTTCATTTTTGATTTATTAAGTATCATAGCCAATGGATAGGCAAGCAGAAGACATATCACCGTACTTATTATTGATAGCTCTAAAGCGAGTCTTAAAGCCCTAAGATTTATTGGGTTAAGTATGGCTCCTATATTGACTAATGTAAAGCGTTTATCGTTGGTTGTCATACCATAATACAAGATCACAATAAGAGGTATTATGATGAAACCGGCCATCCAGAGAATATATGGGAAGGATAGCCACTTTGTATTTCGAATACCAAGAGAGTTTGATCCATTTTTTTGTAAAGGGGATCTAGGAGTTATAGTATTTAATACATTTCTGATTTTCATAATAGCCTCCTATCTTTTCTAAATTTCTCTTCTACAACTCATCTGCATTTCTTTTCTACATTTCTCTTCTACATCTCATCTGCATTTCTTTTCTACATTTCCAGTTCCACTGCTTCTTCATCCTCGGATTCCGGCTTATTCATTATCTGGATATCAAAGGGATCCACTAAGATTCCTACTTCACTGCCTACCGGTGCTAAATCAGTGGAGTGCACCAGCCAGTCATGGCCATGAGCAGTAACCTCCATCTCATAATGAACACCCTTGAACAGGAGAGAGGTAACCACACCCTTTATGGTGCCTTCCTCAGGCTTAACCAAATCTATATCCTCCGGACGAATTACAACATCCACAGGCTTATTGCGTCCAAAGCCTGTATCAACACAGGCAAAATTAGTTCCTAGTATATTGACCAGCCTATCCTCTACCATAATTGACGGCAGTATATTACTTTCCCCAATGAAATCTGCCACAAATGCATTCTGAGGCTCGTTATAGATATCCTCAGGAGTACCGATTTGCTGGATATAGCCCTGATTCATAACAACGATGGTATCTGACATGGTAAGGGCTTCCTCCTGATCATGGGTAACATATACGAATGTAATTCCCAGCTCATTCTTAAGTCTTATAAGCTCATATTGCATGTCCTGGCGAAGCTTCAGGTCAAGGGCACCAAGGGGCTCATCAAGGAGCAGTACCTTTGGCTCGTTTACTATTGCACGGGCAATGGCAATTCTTTGCTGTTGGCCCCCGCTTAAGGAATCTGGCATTCTATTTTCAAAGCCATCTAGATTAACTAGCTTAAGAGCGTATTTTATCTTATCATCAATATAGGCTTTGCTTTTTTTCTTAATTTTAAGTCCAAAGGCTATATTTTCTGCAATAGTCAAATGATTAAAAAGTGCATATTTTTGAAAGACCGTATTTAGCTGTCTTTCATTAGGTGCCATCTTAGTTATGTCTCTACCCTCGAATATTACTTGTCCCTGATCCGGATGCTCGAATCCACCTATGATTCTTAGAGTAGTTGTCTTGCCACAGCCGGATGGTCCCAGCAGGGTCAAGAATTCATTTTCTCGGATATATAAGTTCAATTCATCCAGTACTATATTGTCTCCATAGGATTTACTTATGTTCACAAGATTTATTAATTTATTATCCGTCATGAATGCTTCCTCCTTCTTGTATATTAAAAGCTTGGTGGTGTGGATACCCATAGAAGGGTAGCACCGCTCTTGTCTGATGCAGTAATGTAATGCTGTTTATTTGCTGTAAAATAAAAGGATTCCCCTTTTTTAGCCTTAAAGGATCTGTTACCAATATTGAGTACGATACTACCGCTTATTACGTAACCAAATTCTTCGCCTTCATGGGGGTTATCAGGATAAGTAGAACCACCGGGGTCTAGGGTAAGAAGTATTGGCTCCATCATATTCTTCTGGGCATTGGGAATAATCCATTTTATTAGATTCTTAAGCTCTGAGTCATATTTTTCAAAATAATCGGTCTTTTTAAATACCACCTGTTCAGCAGTGCTGTCACTGAAAAACTCCTCTAGATTCGTTCCTAGACATTGGAGAATATCCATCAGGGTTGCAATCGAAGGAGAAGTGATATCCCTCTCCAGCTGAGATATAAAGCCCTTTGATAGCTCGGCTCTATCTGCCAGTTCCTCCTGTGTCAGACTTTTCTGAATACGTAATTCCTTTATCTTTTGACCGATATCCATAAGGATCTCCTCTTCTAAAATTCTTAATAAATATAAACTTAAAGTTTAGTAGGGCTAAACACAGTGCAACTTCCATTATACTAATAAATGAATATATGTCAATACTATTTTACAAAAAAAATCACTGAAAAAAACCTGACACAAGGTCCCGAATTATGCTCAATAATATTCTATTAAGATTACTTTACTTTAAAAAGTCAGACATAAAGACGGAGCTGTTTCTCCACTAATTAGCCAATGAATATTGAAACAGCTCCATTTATTATGTTTTTATTTAGTAAGTCTTGCATTATTCAAGATATGGGGAAGATGAATCTGATATGTCTATAAATTTGCCTGCATTACTATCCCAATAAAGTGTGTATTTATATTTATAAGACGCGCTCATATATTCATCATAATTTATCTCAATTATGTGCAATAGTGTATTGTCTGTTACAGCATAGACATTGTTATTATCTATGTCATAGTCTGAAATAGGGCTTGTAAGCCATTCATTATCTTGAATTTGGTATAATTCTATCCTATAAGAAGGAACCCCTTGATAAACTGTGTTACTTATATATAAGATATTATCTCTTCCATTTATATATGGCAAAACATATATACTTACACGATCAGAATATAAAGATTTCTGAGTTTTGATATTAAGAGTAGCCCTATCATATATAGCAGCGATGGTATGATCTCGCCCACCTAGATGTGGGGCTATATGAAAAAGCACCAATAACTCGTCTTTATCCATGGATGAAAAGTTCCCATAATGAATATTCTTAATTGTAATAATATCCTCTTGTCCTTCTTCTAGAGAGGATAGGTAATCATCAGACTTCCAATCAAGCTGTGACAACAGTAAATCTTCAATATATTCATAATTTTCCTCTTCAGCTTTACAAGCTGAAAAGTTTAAAAAGACGCATATTACCATTATAAGCATTATAATATGATTTATATATTTTGTTAATAGTATTAGCAATGTGAACATTGAAACAAGAAATTTACTTTTCTTCATTAATATATCCCTCCTCTTATTTTTTTTCGTTACACTAATATAGACGAACTTATGGACTTGTTTGCAACACTTACATCTGAGTTTTTCTGATTTTCAGGTTTTTTTATTTATGTTGGATAAAATCTATTAGAAATTTTGCTTAGGGATAAAAGTAATAATTTATTCGATGGTTCCTATTTTATTGCAGTATAATTAGAAGTCATAATATCTCACAATTTAACAAAGAATGGTTGAACAATGTAGAGCCTTATAGTACAATTACATTAAAAATATGTCAAATAATGACTAATAAAGTGTTTTTGTGTATATAAGGAGAATAAAGATGTTAACATTGTTCTTAACAATAGAAAATGAAAGTGACAAGGAATTTATATCAGGATTATACGAACAGAACTACCCTATCATGAAGAAAAAAGCATATGAAATAACTTGTGATATAAATGTTACTGATGATATTATTCATGATGCTTTCGTCAAATTAATAGATAAGATTCCAATATTACGCTCAATAAACTGTTACAAACAGACCTCATATATCGTCAATACTATTAAGAACACATCTATTGATCATGTAAGAAAACGTAACACTAAGGCTGACAAACAGTTCATGGGAGAAGATAATGATATAGCGGAATTAATTGTAGATACAGCAATGACAGTAGAAGAAGCCTATATCATAAGAGAGGATTCTGAAAATTTGGGAGAGCTTATGTGTAAATTATCTGAAAGGGATAGAGATCTTCTTTATAATAAATACATATTTGAACTAAGTAATAAAGAAATATCTGAGGTCATGGATATTCCGATTAATAATATTAGGCAATATCTTGTTCGCGCTAGAAAAAGAGCATTAAACCTATTGACTAGCGAAAATGGAGTTAATAAAAGTGAGGATTGATTATGGTAAACAAGCATTTTTTTGATAAGGATATTCTACATGAAAAGATGGATGATATAAGGATAAAAATAGCTATCTTAAGCTATATGGACATGGAAGGGAAATTACTGAATGAAGAAAATGAAGCTATACAAAATGATTACCTCTACAGTCTTGATGAAATTACAAGAAAGCGAAATCAAAGAAATATCAGTAGATTGTATAATGCAAGCAAAATAAAGAACACATTACATAAAACTTTTAAAGCTTTTAATAAGACAGCTGCTATACTTTTACTTGTTATAATTTTATTTTCTGTTCCGATGTTTTCTGTTGATGCCATAAGGAACAAGGTGTTTAACTTTATAATTGATATGCAGGAGGATTATACAAGTATTCGCTTGGATTCAAATGATGATGCTACTTCTAATAGTATTATCATCAATTGGGATGATGCATATGCTCCCACTATAATACCTGAAGGCTACGAGCTAAGCAGTATAACAAATAATGATCTTTTAAAGGCTCTTCAGTATATTGACACCAATAACAGTCTTATAATATTCCAGCAGTTTAGTGGTGGAGGTGTTGTAAATATCGATACTGAAAATGCAGAGAGTATTTCAAAAGTCATGATTCATGGCTCCGAAGGGATACTCGTAGAAAAAGAAGACCTTATTACTATATCTTGGAGTTATGGTGATTATATATTTCTTATAGATTTCTTTAAAAGCAACCTATCACATGATGAAGCTCAGATTATAGCGGAAAGTGTTAATCAGATTAAATAAAATAATCCAGTTATATTAAAAAGATACACTAATTAATTTGAAGTTGACTTTTTTAAAGATAATGAAGAAACGATTCTTGCTATATGCAAGTCAGTTAAAGATTTCTATATTGAATTATATTATATAATATAACCAGCCATAAATAAGATATTATGACTGGTTATTTGATCAATACTTACTATAAAATTCCTTGATCCTATCCAATCTGGAGGTCATGCCTTGGAAAAGGTAATCTACTAAGGTGATTGCCACCATGGATTCTACTACCACTACGGCTCTTGGAACAATTATTGGGTCATGTCTGCCGACAATCTGTATCTCGATATTCTCATTATTCTTATTTGCAGTTCTTTGGGGTCTTCCGATGGAAGCGGTAGGCTTTATGGCAGCCCTTAGGATGATTTCCGAACCATCGCTTATTCCGCCTAATATTCCTCCGGCATGGTTAGTTAGCTTAATCAACTGCTTATCCTTATCATATGCGAAGGGGTCATTATTCTCGGAGCCTGTATGAGTGGCAGCTAAAAAGCCATCACCGATTTCAACTCCCTTAACAGCTCCCACAGACATTACAGCCCTTGAAAGTGCAGCGTCCAGCTTGTCAAATACCGGTTGACCAATTCCAGCAGGCATTCCGGTTACGATACATTCTATAACTCCGCCTACAGAATCTTGTTCCTCATGCTTTTCTAGGATATATTGCTCAGCCTTCTTAGAAGCATCCGGATCTGGCATGGACAAAGGATTAGTTAATGAGTATTCCTTACGGCAATTCTGATAATCTATGGTTATAGGGCCAATAGACTTGGTATAAGCATATACAGAGATACCAAGCTCCTTAAGGATAGCAGATGCTATAGCCCCTGCGGCTACCCGGCTTATGGTTTCCCTTCCGGAGGAACGTCCTCCTCCGCGATAATCCCTAAATCCGTATTTCATATCATAGGTATAGTCAGCATGACCGGGACGATAATATGAAGCAATATCAGAATAGTCTGATGACCGTTGATTTTCATTAAATACTATTAATGAGATTGGAGTTCCCGTAGTCCTTCCTTCAAATAAGCCAGATAAAATCCTAACCTTATCCTCTTCCTTTCTTGTGGTGGAGAACTGGGTCTGACCTGGTTTTCTTCTTTTTAGATATTCCTGAATTTGACCTTCATCTATTGGTAGCCCTGCCGGACAACCGTCTATAACGACTCCGTAACCCTCACCGTGGGATTCTCCCCAGGTAGTGATTGTAAAACTTTTACCGTATACTGATCCTGACATTTTCTTCTCCCTTCCTCTATACAGAAGGATTTTCCTTCTCAAGTATTTTCTTTCCTAATAATGCTAGTCTCTTAAATTTATATTTTTATAATTATATATAAACATAATATTCTTCCTATTTGTATTCATAGTATATAGGAAAACAAAGTCACTTTCAATGACATTTAGAAAAAATTATCATATACTGAAACTGACAATAACTCTTTGAGGCTTAAATGAATAATCAATTTAATTTTCCAGGTAATGAACATAAATTTACGAAAGGAGAGAGTGAATTTAAAGATACAAGTCGTCCCAGTAAAAATGAGCCCCTTAATAATAAAAGAGACGAGGATCTAATCATAGAGGAGAATACAATTTATGAAATAGATAGAAATTGTGCGGAACGACTAAAAAGAAATAAAAGACGATAAACAATCATTATTTCTTTGCGAGCAATTGCATGCTTCCTAAAAAGAAAAAAGCTGCGTATTACGCAGCTTTTTTAAGAATGATATGTCATTTTGCCTTAGTTTAGATCCTAGAAGCCGAAACCGCCTCCGCCGCCACAGCAGCAGCATAAGATGAGGATAAGGAAAATAAATCCACAGCCATCATTAGCTCCGCCAATACCGCCGCCACAGTCTCTTCCGCCTAAAAATCCACTATTGTTACCACCACAGCAGCATAAGATGAGGATAAGGAAAATTATCCATCCGCAATCATTAGCTCCACCAACACCACGGTCACAATGGGTTGCTGCTAAATCACTCATAGTAGTTCCTCCTAATATTAATTACACTGTATCATATGATTGATAGCTTGACAGATTTCCTCTTTTTTTAATAAATAATGTAATATTTGTAAAATTGGGTGACTAATCTGAATAAGATAATAGAAAACGGTTGGAGTAGATATGGAAGATAATGATAAGGTTCAAGTAATAGTGCATTGTAAGGATTATGAAAGTAGACGGGCAACCTTGGAGCAGTTGGGATATATTAAATACAAATTACCCATGATTGACGCCTATGTAATTGAGATTGATAGTGATAAGATAGATAGAATTAAGGAAATGGACGGATTGATTAACATTGAGATGGATACCCATATTACAGCTCAAATGAATAGAGTGAATGATATTATCGAAAGCAAATGGGCTCACAGTAATGGATATTTCGGCCACGATGTAGGAGTTGCCATCGTTGATACTGGGATTTGTCTGCATAAGGATTTTGCTGAGGGTGGTAATAGAGTCGTAGCCTTTAAGGATTTTGTCAATGGTAAGCAGGAGCCTTATGACGATAACGGGCATGGAACTCATGTGGCAGGGATTATCGGAGGCAACGGTTATTCCTCTAAAGGCAAATATATGGGGATTGCACCTGCCTGTAATTTTATAGTTATAAAAGTCCTTGATCATAGAGGAGACGGAAATATATCAGACGTTCTTGCAGGACTTCAATGGATAATTGATAATCGTAAAAGATATAATATTCGAATAGTAAATATTAGTGTTGGAACCTCTGCCAAGGATACTCTGGATGAAAATTCTCTACTTGTACAAGGAGTAAATGCTGTCTGGGACAGCGGGATAATAGTTGTTGTAGCAGCAGGAAATAACGGACCAGGCCCTATGTCAATATCTACACCTGGGATAAGTCGCAAGGTTATTACGGTGGGTTCATCCGATGACAATGTATCGGTAGAGGTGTTTGGTTCAAAATCAAAGGATTATTCAGGAAGAGGCCCCACACCATATTGTATAAAAAAGCCTGATATAGTAGCTCCAGGCTCCAATATTATTTCCTGTAATATTAATCGTTATGTGACCAAGGGAAGAGCAAATGCTAGATATCAAACAGCTGAATTCCCAATGATGTATACAATAAAAAGCGGAACCTCCATGGCTACTCCCGTGGTATCGGGAGCTATAGCCCTACTATTATCTGCATATCCGAATCTAAATAATAGGGAGGTTAAGCTTAAGCTAAGAGATAGCGCGGTTGATTTAGGTCAGAGATGGGAGAAACAGGGTTGGGGACTTTTGAATGTTAGAAGGCTTTTGGAATGAAATATGAGTAAAACCGAATTAGTTTAATTAATTTACAAATTAACTGTTGTCAAATTTTTGATAAGGTATTATAATATAAACAGGTATGATTTTTACCAAAAAACACAAACTGATAATAATCTAAAAATATAAGGAGGAACAAATAATGTCATATTTTAAAGTTGGTAAGATTAATTATGAAGGTCCACAAAGTAAAAACAATCTTTCATTTAAGTATTACAATCCCGACGAAGTAGTTATGGGTAAGACCATGAAAGAGCATCTGAAGTTTGCTATGTCATATTGGCATACATTCACTTACATGGGTGTTGATCCTTTTGGTGGTACAACAATGGCTCGTGACTGGGACAATACAGAAGATGTAATGAAGAAGGCAAAGGAAAGAGTTCATGCCGCATTCGAATTTATGGAGAAATTACAGATTGAGTATTTCTGTTTCCATGATGCTGATATAGCTCCAAGAGTTCCTGGTGATTTAGCAGAGACTAACAGAAGATTAGATGAAATCGTAGTTGTAATTAAAGAAGAGATGAAGCGTACTGGTATCAAGTGTCTCTGGGGAACAACCAATGCATTTGGCGATGACAAGTTCGTTCACGGTGCAGGAACCTCCTGTAATGCAACTGTATTCGCATATGCTGCAGCTCAAATTAAGAAGGCTATGGAAATCACCAAGGAATTAGGCGGTGAGAACTATGTATTCTGGGGCGGTCGTGAAGGTTATGAAACATTACTTAACACAGATCAGGCACTTGAGCTTGATAACCTTGCTAGATTACTTCAGATGGCTGTTGATTATGCTAAGGAAATCGGATTTACTGGTCAGTTCTTAATCGAGCCTAAGCCCAAGGAGCCTACTAAGCATCAGTATGATTTCGATACAGCGACAGTACTTGCCTTCCTAAGAAAGTACAATTTACAGGATTATTTCAAGATGAATATCGAGGCAAACCATGCAACCTTAGCTATGCATACCTTCCAGCATGAGCTTAACACCAGCAGAATCAATGGAGTTCTTGGTAGCGTAGATGCTAACACAGGTGATCCTAATCTTGGATGGGATACAGACCAGTTCCCTACCAATGTTTATGATACTACCCTTGCAATGTATGAAATTCTACTTAATGGTGGACTTGGTAAGGGTGGATTAAACTTTGACTCCAAGGTACGTCGTCCTTCATTTGAAGATGATGATTTATTCTATGCTTACATCGCAGGTATGGATACATTTGCAAAGGGCTTAAAGGTAGCTGCTAAGCTTTTAGAGGACAAGGTATTTGAGAACTTTAAGGCTGAGCGTTATGCAAGCTATACAGAGGGAATAGGTAAGGACATTGTTGATGGTAAGGTTGGCTTTAAGGAATTAGAGGCCTATGCTTTAAAGAACAATGTAACCCCTAACAAATCTGGCAGACAGGAAATGCTTGAAAGCATTCTAAATCAATACATTTTAGAGACAAAATAAATAATTAAAAATAAAGGAAAGGATACCTGTTATCCTTTCCTTTATACCCGTATATGCTTATTTTAGGGCTTTTTTTATAATATTGTATTACTCTACAGTAATAACAGCTGTAGGGCAATTGTCTGCTGCTTCCTGAGCGCTTTCTTCTGCATCAGCAGGAACGGGATCTGTATAAACCTCTGCAAGTCCATCGTCTGCCATGCGAAATACTTCAGGACATGTCTCAGTACATAGTTCGCAACTAATACATCCATCACGATCAATTGTAGCATTCATAGTAAAATCCTCCATTTAATTATTATAAATTTTGGGCATTAATAAAAACATGTAGTGTTTTTTAAGTTCAGCATAGCTGAATCAATATGCCTATCGTGGACAGTATAACACACAATGTTAAATTTGTAACCAGATATTTGTACTTTTTTATGTGTTGATTTTATTAAATTTTTATTAACTATGATTCTATTACGTTATTTTATTATAGATTTTTATTTTAGAACTCAATTTATAGAGACAAACGTTTTTGTTTGTCTTTTTTAACTATATATACTATAATATAAGTAGAAAATTGGCGATATATATATTGTTCGAATATGTACATAGCGGAGGAAGATAATGGAGAAGGAATTAATGCTTGCAGAGGAAAAAAGGGAAATTGAGATTTTAGAATTTCGAGCAGGGGGAAATGCATATGGAATTGATATTAATGATATCAGAGAAATACTACCATATGACAAAAAGTCAAGGAAAATACCAAATTCCCATCCATATATTGAAGGAGTAATTATGCCAAGGGATTTTGTTATTCCCATTATTGATCTTGTGGCAAGCCTAAAGCTTGAGGATGTGGATGATGAAAAACTAGAGATGCTGATTGTAACAAGTATAAAGGATATGAACATTGGATTTCATGTAGATCAGGTTGAAGGCATCTATAGAACAACGACAGCCAATATAAGTAAGCCGGGCAGAAAGCTTAGCACTTCTGTTAAGGGTGTAGTTTCAGGAATACTAACTATTGATGGTAAAAAGATTGAGATATTAGAGCTTAGGAATATAATAAATGATATAAACTCGGATATTGACTTAAGATAAAGATTAAGATTTACATACGATAGAGTAGAACCTGAATATTACGTAAGAAAACAGGCGGTGACCTATGGCGAAGTGTAAGCTATGCAAGAAACCTATATCTGATGGAACAGAATATTGTAATGAATGTGATGTAAAAAAGGACTTAGTATCTAATGAGTCCTATCTTGATGACCTTCTGAATTCTGTACAGAATAAGACGACTACTGCTGCTAGTCATATATATAAGAAAAAGAAGGAGGATCAAAGCGGTGATTCTCCTGATATTATTGTTCCGAAAGAAAAGCTTGAATCACCTTTTTTAGATCCGGATGATTTAGAGGGATTTGAAAAATATGATTTTATGAAAGAGTTCGATGATCCTATAGTAATAAGTGATGAGGAATTATATGGTGATAGTGTTACTATCTCTGAATCTTATGAAATAAGTAATGATGAAGAATCTGAAGATGTAATTAGTCAGCTTGAGCCCAATATTGATAATGAATTTCTTGAGATAAATAATTCTGATGATCAAAGTCTTATAGAAGATGAACATATCGAACCGGTATTAGACGATTTACTAAAGCATCTAGATATGGTCGATGATAATGACAGCCCAGAAGATATGGATGGTCCAGAAGATTCAGAGGATACGGATGATATATCTGATATTGGTGATTCGTTTGATTTTGTTAATTTAGATAATAGTTCAAATGAAGAAGAGATTTCAGCCGAAAATGAGCTTCTCGATCTTCTAAACCATTTCAATCCGGATAATCAAGGAGAGGATGATATACAGGCTATATCCGATTTGCTTGGAGGAATAGATGCTAGCAATCGTCTAGCCGAGGAATATCCTGAGGACGTAGGAGAGGTGTTTTCTGAGGCCTTGGAGGCAGTATCTGATTTAAGTGATTCCGACAAAGGCATTCAATATATTATTCCAGATTCTGATGTAGATGATAAGAAGGCTTCTAAGGGAAAGAAAGGTAAGAGGAAAAAGAAGGAAGAGAAAGAAAATAAAGAAAAGAAGCAGGGTTTATTTGATAAGCTATTTGCAAATCTAGATGATGACGATATAAGCCCAGAGAAGATAAAGGCTAAGGAAGAAGCAGCGGCGGCAAAGGAAGAAAAGAAAAAAAAGAGAAAGGGTAAGAAGGATCAGGTCACCGATACAGAAGAGGGCGATGAGCTACCTAGAAAAGGCAAGCAAGAAGCAGAGCCCACTGAGGATAAGAAGAAGGCTAAGAAGGAAAAAAAGAAAAAGATAGAGATTTTAGATGACTATGTGGATGATGGACACATAAATAAAACCGGAGCTTCTATTGTATTCTTGTTCTTTGGAGTATTAGTTATTCTGCTTCTAATTTCAACAAATATATTTTCTTATTCATTAAGTATAAAGAATGCAACTGATTACTTCGGAAGACAGAGATATACTCAAGCATATAATGAGGTATATGGTATAGAGCTTAAGGATGAGGATATCGAGCTATATGATAAGATTATGACTGTTATGTTCGTAAACAAACAGCTGAACTCATATAATAACTATTATCACATGAGAAAATTCCCTGAAGCCTTAGATTCCTTACTTAAAGGATTACAAAGATATGATAAGTATATCGAGCTGGCTACAATGCTTGGAATTAAGACAGATTTGGATTATGTTAGGGATCAAATTGTCGCTGAATTATACAGTGTATTCAACCTCACAGAGGAACAAGCATTAAGAATAATAAACAGTGAGAGTCAGGCAAAATATAGTATTGCAGTATACGATGTAATATTAGAGAATATATCGTTCTATAATTAATTTATAACTATATCGCAGGGGGGAGAGGATTTATGACTAAGATTAGAATTATACCGTGCCTTGATATTCATGATGGACGTGTAGTAAAGGGAGTCAAATTCGTGGATTTAAAGGACGCCGGTGATCCGGTGGAGATAGCAAAAGCCTATGCCAAATCAGGAGCAGATGAGCTAGTATTCCTTGATATCTCGGCTACAACCGACAAGAGAGATATTAATATGGATATTATGAGTAAGATTGCGAAAGCAGTAAGTATTCCCTTTGCCGTAGCAGGAGGAATCCGTACTCTAGACGACTTTAGAAGGGTCCTTGCAGTAGGAGCTAGCAAGGTTGGAATTAATAGTGCAGCCATAGCCAATCCGAGTATACTAAGAGAAGCGGCTAATGAATTTGGCAACAGTCGTGTAGTGCTTGCGCTTGATGCTAAGAAAAGAACAGACGGTAGCGGATGGAATGTACTAAAGCATGGTGGCAAGGTTGATACAGGTATTGATGCTGTGGAGTGGGCAACTCGCGCAACCCGTCTTGGTGCCGGAGAAATTATATTGACCAGCTTGGACCGTGATGGAACCAAGGGTGGATATGATCTAGAGCTTAATAAGATTATTTCTGAAAATGTATCCGTACCGGTTATTGCCTCAGGTGGTGCAGGGAAGCTGGAGCATTTCTATGATGCCGTTACCATAGGTAAGGCAGACGGTCTACTTGCCGCATCCTTATTCCACTTTAAGGAGTTGGAAATCATGGAGGTTAAGCGCTACCTTAAGGAGAGAGGAATTGATGTAAGGCTATGAGTGCCATTACTAATGATTGGCTTGATGCTATAGGAGACGAATTTCGTCAGCCTTATTATAGAGAGCTATATAATTTTATAATATCAGAGTATAAAAGTCGCCTTATATATCCTAAGGCTGATGATATATTTAATGCATTTCATCTTACTCCCTTAAGCAAGGTCAAGGCTGTTATCATCGGGCAGGACCCCTATCATAATGAAGGACAGGCTCATGGCTTGTGCTTTTCGGTAACACCTGGAACGCAGCTACCGCCATCTCTAGTTAATATCTATAAGGAGCTTAATGAGGATATAGGCTCTTATATTCCCAATAACGGATATCTGAAAAAATGGGCTGAGCAAGGAGTGCTTTTATTAAATACCGTCTTAACCGTAAGGGCACATCAAGCCTTATCTCATCAGGGAATGGGATGGGAGAGGTTCACAGATGCGGTGATTAGGGCTGTAAATGAGCAGGATAGGCCTATAGTATTTATCTTATGGGGAAAACCAGCTCAGGCAAAGAAAATCATGCTTAACAACAAGAAGCATCTGATACTTGAAGCACCTCATCCAAGTCCCTTATCTGCTTACAGAGGCTTCTTTGGAAGCAAGCCCTTTAGTAAAACCAATAATTTTCTGGTTAGTCATGGAGTAGAACCTATAGACTGGCAGATTGAGAACATATAAAACCTATAGGCAAAAGCCCTTATTAAATTTATAATAATTGATACGGGCTATTATAGCCCTGATGCTTCATTCATGTTCTTTACAGCCGTAGATAGCATTAGCTTGATACGGTTAAGCTGATTAACCTCACTGGCACCGGGGTCGTAGTCGATAGCTACGATATTTGCCTCAGGGTGCTGGCGTCTTAGCTCCTTGATTACACCCTTACCTACTATATGGTTGGGTAGACAGGCAAAGGGCTGGGTACATACTATATTATATACTCCACTATGCATAAGTTCCAACATCTCTCCTGTTAGAAACCATCCTTCACCGGTCTGGTTACCTATAGATACCACATCCTTGGCATACTCAGCCAGCTTCTTTATATGAACAGGAGGATGAAAACGCTTGCTTTTCTTAAATGATTTGACAGCCTCCTTACGAAGTGCCTCTAAAGCCCAGATGATTATATTAGATATAAGAGCACTCTTTTTACTCTTTCCTAGGTATTTAGCCTTGAAATTATTATTATAAGCACAGTAGTTAAGGAAATCCAGCAAATCGGGCATTACAGCTTCTGCGCCTTCTGCCTCCAGTAGCTCTACCAGATAATTATTAGCTGAGGGCAGGAATTTTACGAGTATCTCACCCACAACTCCCACCTTGGGCTTTTTCATATCTTCATGAATAGGAAGGTTATCAAAGTCCTTGATGATACCTCTTATATTCTTCTTATATTCTCTCCATTTCCCCTTTTTCAGAGATTTAATACACCTATCACGCCATTTTGTATGAAGTTCATTAGCTGAGCCAGGAATCTTCTCATATGGCCTTACTTTATAGAGAACACGCATGAAGATATCACCGTATACCAGCGCTTCCATAGCAGAAAGCAGAAGTCTAGGTGTAATCTTTAAGCCGGGGTTCTTCTCAAGACCGGATGCACTTAAGGAGATAACCGGTATCTGTGACATATCTGCCTTCTCTAAGGCCCTTCGAATAAATCCAATATAGTTTGTTGCACGACATCCCCCACCAGTCTGGGTAATCATGACAGCAACCTTGTTCAGGTCATATGTACCTGATAGAAGGGCGTCCATAACCTGACCTACTACCATCAGGGATGGATAGCAGGCATCGTTGTTAACATATTGTAAGCCTACATCCACTGAACGCCGATTGTCATTGGGAAGTACGACCACCTTATAGCCTCCGTATCTTAGAGCAGGTTCCAGGAGCTCAAAGTGTATAGGAGACATCTGAGGTGCCAGTATGGTATAGCTATCCTTCATATCCTCTGTAAATATAGCTCTATGATAGGCAGAGGATACTACCTTAGCCTTATATCCCTTGATTTCTCTTTCCTTAACTGCCGATAGCAGTGAACGGATACGAATTCTAGCCGCACCTAGATTGTTAACCTCGTCTATCTTTAACACAGTATATATTTTACCTGAGTCTGATAGAATATCATTTACCTGGTCAGTTGTTACCGCATCTAGGCCGCAGCCAAAGGAAAATAGCTGTATAAGCTCTAGGTTAGGCTGAGTGCGTACAAATGATGCTGCAGCATATAGCCTAGAATGATACATCCATTGGTCTACCACGATGGTAGGACGGTCGATTTCGCTTAGATGTGATATTGAATCCTCGGTTAATACGGCAACACCAAAGGAATTAATCATCTCAGGGATACCATGATTGATCTCAGGGTCTATATGGTAGGGTCTACCTGCAAGTACAATTCCCTTTCTACCGGAAACCCGAAGATATGCCAAGGTCTCTTCGCCTTTCTTTCTCATATCATCTCTGGCATTGGCTTGCTCATCCCATGCAGCTTTACAGGCATCCTTTATTTCATTTTTATCAATTCCTTTTTCAGTGAATATTTCAACCAGGCGATTGGATAGAATCTCCTCACTTTCAAAGGACAGAAAAGGATTGGCAAATTCAATAGAGGGATTTCTAAGCTCCTCCACATTATTCTTAATATTCTCGGGATAGGAGGTAACTATTGGGCAATTATAATGATTATTAGCACCAGGAACCTCATTTCTCTCGTATGGAATAGAGGGATAGAAGATATATTTAACTCCCTTATCAATCAAATATTTAACATGGCCATGAACCAGCTTAGCCGGATAGCATTCCGACTCGCTTGGAATTGATTCGATTCCAAGCTCATATATCTTTCTACTAGAGCTGGGAGATAACTCTATATGGTATCCAAGCTTGGTGAAGAAAGTATGCCAGAAAGGATAATTCTCATACATGTTTAGTACCCTAGGGATTCCTACAGTACCACGGGGAGCCTCATCCTCGGGGAGTATAGGATAGTTAAAATAACGATCCATCTTATAATCATACAGATTAGGAATATTTTCTACATTCTTTTCCTTGCCGACCCCTCGTTCACATCTGTTGCCGGATATGAAGCGTCTACCACCTGTAAACTTATTAATAGTAAGAGTACAGTTATTGGTACATTTTCCGCAGCGAGCAAGAGAGGTCTCGAATTTGAGCTCATTTATCTGGTCTATGGTAAGCATGGTGCTTTCTTCGCCCTCATAATGTTCTCTTGCAATCAGGGCTGCACCAAAGGCTCCCATAATTCCTGCGATGTCAGGGCGTACTGCCTCACAGCCAGATATTATCTCAAAGCTTCTAAGAACAGCATCATTATAAAATGTTCCGCCCTGAACCACCATTTTGTTACCCAAATCCTTGGGATTAGTAATCTTTATAACCTTGTATAAAGCGTTCTTAATAACGGAATAGGCAAGACCTGCTGAAATATCAGCAACGGTTGCACCCTCCTTCTGAGCCTGCTTAACCTTTGAATTCATGAATACGGTACATCTAGTACCCAAATCGATAGGATTTTCGGCATATAGGGCTACCTTGGCAAAATCCTCGACCTCATAATTTAAGGATTTGGCAAAGGTCTCTATAAAGGAGCCACAGCCTGAGGAGCATGCCTCATTAAGAAGAACATTGTCTACGGAATTATTCTTAATCTTTATACATTTCATGTCCTGACCGCCTATATCAAGGATACAGTCGACATCTGGCTCAAAGAAAGCGGCGGCGTGGTAATGGGCGACAGTCTCTACCTCACCCTCATCCAATACCAGAGCGGCCTTAATTAAGGCTTCGCCGTAACCGGTGGAGCAGGAGCGCACAATTTTTACCTTCTCAGGAAGGAGCTCGTATATTTCCTTTAGAGACTTGATGGTGGTCTTTAAGGGACTTCCGTTGTTATTGCTATAGAAGGAATATAGGAGGGAGCCGTCCTCACCAACTAAAGCGACCTTTGTAGTGGTTGAGCCCGCATCTATGCCTAGGAAGCAATTGCCTTCATATTCAGAAAGGTTTCCCTTTTTTACAGTATGTACAGAATGTTTTTTTATGAACTCATCGTACTGGGCTTCATCCTCGAATAAGGGCTTCATTCGATGAACCTCGAAATCCATCTTAATTCCCTCTGATAGCTTCTTATGAAGAGATGATAGCGTTCGAGAGTTTTCCTCCTTGGAATTCATGGCAGCGCCGATGGCGGCAAACAGATGAGAATTTTCAGGAGAAATAATTTGCTCGTCGGTAAGCTTAAGTGTTCTGATAAATGCATTCCTAAGCTCATTAAGGAAATGCAAAGGGCCACCTAAGAAGGCTATATTACCGCGAATTGGCTTTCCACATGCCAGTCCGCTTATGGTCTGGTTCACTACCGCTTGAAATATGGAAGCAGATAAATCAGGCTTAGTTGCCCCTTCATTTATAAGAGGCTGAACATCTGATTTTGCAAATACACCACAACGAGCTGCTATAGGATAGATTGCCTTATAATCCTTAGCATATTCGTTAAGTCCGGCCGCATCAGTCTTAAGTAAGCTTGCCATCTGATCGATAAAGGAGCCAGTACCTCCGGCACATATACCATTCATTCTCTGTTCTACACCGTTCGAGAAGTAAATGATTTTGGCATCCTCTCCGCCAAGTTCTATAGCTACATCAGTATGAGGAGCATAGTCCTGTAGGGAGGTGGCCACGGATATGACCTCTTGAACAAAAGGTATATCTAAATGCTTAGCTATAGTTAAACCTCCGGAACCGGTTATTACAGGCGCTATAATCAGATCACCAAGTGCTTCCTCAGCCTTCCTCATTAAGGAAGCCAAGGTTTCCTGAATATTGGCATAGTGCCTTTCATAATCAGAAAGTAGTATCTCCTTCTTATTATTCATAACAACGATCTTAACTGTCGTTGAACCGATATCAATACCTAAAGAAAAATTATTGTGAATCATGATGCACCCCTTTATCTAAAAAAAGCTTATATAAGCAGATTATATCATGGATAAGCAGATTAGAAGCTCGAAAGTCTTCGACTTTCTCGCTCACGTTGCACTTATCCATGTTAATCATCCCATTTTATTATGACATAAAAGACATGTCATATAAAATGTGATGTTTACCATGGCCTAATCTGCTTATCTTGAACATTATACGATACATAAATATTAAGTTCAACATCCTATTTATTATAAAAAATTTAGAACAGGTAAAGTTAATATTAAATATTTATTAAATTTTCTTATATTTAGTTTTACTTATATAATATACAAATGTCGAAATTTTGTTAATTATATTGTATTTTGTATTGTGATAAATTCAAGAGTTTATAGAGTCCCATTTGCATAATTATTGAATATAATAGAATTAATCAATGTAGTAATCTGTTCAAGAAGGAGAAGGAGACTAAATTGTTCTGTTTATCTTATGAAATAAAACAAGGAGATACATTGTATTCAATCAGCAGAAGGTATAATGTGGATATAAATACGATAATATTGGCAAATCCCTTTATCAATATATACAATCTCCAGATAGGTGATGTAATCTGTCTACCCTGTATTCCACATAATAGATTTGCTCATTTTACCACTTATTTAATAGAAGATGGTGACACCTTGGGGTCGGTGATTGATAAAAGCGACATTAATTTGGCTGATTTAATGGAGATGAATGATATATATTCTATAAGTCTTATGCCGGGTACGACACTTTCGGTACCTATCCTAGGAGAAGGAGAAGGCGGAATTATTCTTTAAGGATATAGATATTAGACAAAACTGTGAGGTGCTCTGTACATGCCTCACTTTTTGTTTTGTTTGACAAAGGATATATAAAAACATATAATTAATTTGAATTTTGGGAATTTAAAGGAAGGTGGTTTTTATGGATACTAGTCCTGGCAGTAGTAGCCGAAAGCAAAAATTCATAGCATGTACTGCAGTTAGCAGGAGGCTTACCATATTAATCCTTCCTATTTTTGCATTGTCATAAAAGGGGATTATAATGTAAAACCACTGCTATACTATAAGCAGTGGAAAGGAGCATTTATGATCGAAATTTTTAAGACAGTCGAAGGTGTATTACAAACTATGGATGAGATATCGGAGGGTTGCTGGATAGCAATGACTAATCCACTAGCTACAGAACTTTTAGACATCTCCGAAAGAACCAAAATTGATATTAATCACTTAAGAGCACCATTAGATGAAGAGGAGCGTGCTAGAATTGAAGTGGAGGATGAGTATACCATAATTGTAGTGGATATACCTACTCTGGAAAAAGGTCATGGGAAGGATCGCTATGTTACTATTCCCCTTGGAATAATTGTATCTAAAGATTATCTTATAACGGTCTGCCTAGAAGAAACCCCGATATTGAAATACTTTTTGGATGGAAGGGTAAGAGATTTTTATACCTATAAGAAAACAAGATTTATATTGCAGATACTATATCGGAATGCATCTACATTTCTTCAAAATCTTCGTACTATTGATCGTAAAAGTGATGAGATTGAAAGAAAGCTTCATATATCTACACAGAACAGCGAATTAATAGATTTATTGGAACTAGAGAAAAGTCTTGTTTATTTTACTACATCATTGAGATCTAACGAGGTTGTACTTGAGAAAATGCTAAAGATAGATAGTATCAAGAGATATCCTGAGGATGAGGACCTTCTTGAGGATGTAATTATCGAGAATAAGCAGGCTATAGAGATGGCTAATATCTATAGTGGAATATTATCGGGTACGATGGATGCCTTTGCATCGATTATTTCGAACAATCAAAACTTAGTTATGAAATTTCTTGCAGCCATAACCATAGTTCTTTCGATACCTACCATGATAGCCAGCTTTTATGGGATGAACTTTGTTAAGATTCCCGGTGGAGATACACCTTATGGCTTTATAATTGTGACAGTGGGAGCTCTAGTAATTACAGTTATTACAGTTTTAATATTTAGGAAGAAAAAGCTTTTTTAGCTTAATATGAAAGGCATAGGAGATTATATGAGATTTATTCAGCTATTGGAAAAGAAATTTGGCAGATATGCAATTAGAAACCTTATGAAATACATCATTTTGTTATATGGGGCAGGACTTTTGATATATACTTTTAGCCCTAATGCGGTTTTATATCTTGGCTTGGATATAGATAAGGTATTAAAAGGTCAGGTGTGGAGACTGGTTACCTTTTTGATTCCATATGTATCATTAGGAAATATCTTTTTTGTATTTATTAAGGCCTATCTATTTTATATGATAGGAAATGCTTTAGAGAATGCTTGGGGTTCTTTTAGGCTTAACCTCTACTTTTTTTCAGCAGTTATATTTAATATAATTGCAGCATTTATCGTATATGGAATATTTAGTGTCAATATATTGGGTGGATACATGATATTATTAACGTCACCCTTAGAAATTATATACAGCTCTATGTTCTTTGCATTTGCGGCTTTATATCCGAATACTCAATTCTTGATATATTTTATCATCCCGGTCAAGGTAAAATATCTAGCCTGGATTAGTGGAGCCATGTATATATATAATATTTATAATTTTATTGTTAATAAATTTTACTTAGGTATAATCCCAATCGTAGTGTCCTTAGCTAATTTCTTAATTTTCTATTTTGCAACCAGAGATTATCGAAGGGTTTCTCCAAGGGAATTCGAACGAAGAGTGAAATTCCGTAAACAGATGAATGAGGGAAGAAGACAGGGTAATGTAACAGAATTTAAAGGAAAAAATGTAATTACAAGGCATAAGTGTGCCGTTTGTGGTAGGTCAGAGTTGGATGATGATAATTTAGAATTCAGATTTTGTTCAAAATGTGACGGAAATTACGAATACTGTATGGAACATTTATTTACACATAACCATGTCCGCGAATAACCACGATAAGCAGTTAGTCCATGTTAACAGTTCATTTTATGTGACATGTGTTTAGAGCACTAACCTGCTTATAATTATAAAAACAACATAACAGAAAGGTTTCATATGAGCAAGAATTTAAAAAGCATTTATAAGGACATCATTAATAACCACAATCTACAAGAAAGCATACCAGAATTTTTTGAGATGGCAGCCGAAAAATATAATACCTATGCAACAGTTAGACTTGCTCTAAATTATTATACCGGATATGAAATGTACTGGGATGAGAATTGGACTGGTCAGACTCGTGATTATATCAAGCATATAAATGATATTATTTCAGATGCCCTACTAGAGGTAAGAGAAAAGGAAGATTTAGTTGAGTATGTTAGGCAGATAGATAATATTCGTAGTAACATCACAGAGAGAATGGAGATGCTAACCCTCTTTGTCGATTTATTCGAGATATATGAATATGCCCTAAATCGTGTGGAGTATAGATTTAAGGAAATGGACCAGATTAAAGAGGATGAAGAGCTTGCAAGGGAAGTCCTTCGTTATATCTTCGATTCTGAAGATAATGTAATGATAAATGAAAAAATAAAAGAAGTTATTGGTCAATTACCAGTCCGTATAACTAAACAAAAATATTTCGATTATATAAGTGACAGCTTCAATGAGCTTATCGGAGCCAGTGAAGGTGTATTGGAGACCTATATTTATATTATCAGGAGCTGTGCAATGCTTGATATTTCTTCAGATATGAAGGAAGCATATCCTGAGCTTTGGGATAAGAAAGACCAGCTAGAAATATTAGATTTTAAGGATATTAGTAATAAAGAATACGAAGAGGCAAGCCTGCTTGTGCAAGAAGCAGCAGCATTATTAGAGATAGAATCCTCAGCTTATTACAATCTAATTGAGATTGTAAATGAACTGTATACAATATTATTATGTGCTCCCTATATAGGACAAGCTTCAGAGAATAATAATGAGCATAGAAAGGCGGCTCTTCATATAATCGGAAGCATCAATAAGGCATTCACAAAGGATAAGCAGGAAGAGCCTACATCTGAGATACTTGAAAGTTTTGGGGTTATAGAAGGCTTACAAGAGGATATGGAATACGATATAATAAGTCTTGAAGACATTATCTACCAGATAGATAAGAACCATAGAATGATTGTGGACAGCCTTGGAAGAGAAGAACAATTACATTCGCTTCTTCATAGCAAGAATCTCCAAAGTGGATCTTTATTTGTAGACCTGGATGGTACAGATTCGGATGAGCCTATTGATAAGGATAGACTTTATAAAGAAAAAAATAAGCTTATAAATGAGCTTGAAGAAAGATTTCAAAGCCTAGACCGTATGATTGTCAGGGCAGTTATGGCAAATACCATGAATAAAATGCCCGTATTTTTTAATAGCCATACCGAGGTAATGGAATATGTTTTGTATTCACTGAACAAATGCACGGATATGGCTGAAAAATATGCCTCTATAGAGATTATCGTAAGTATGATGGAATAAATGAATTGATTACATGTGATAATTTGTGGAATACTTTTATTGAATACTTGTTATAAGTGGATTGGCTTGGAGGGCTAGGTATGATACAATGGACATCAAGAATATATGTGAGTAATAATCTTAAGAAAAAAAAGGACAAAACCATAGATTCTATAAACAACAGAAGACTTACTTCTAATATTTATTGTATTGCATTTGCCTCTTCACCTGAGAACCTCTTTGATATAATAAATGCAAATGAGCTATTGTCTCCACATTACCAGAAATCTAATATAAAAATTGTAGGACTGGCAAAAGGGGAAGAGGAGGCTACTAACCTTATAGAGGATTTGCTCATGGAGGTCTATAAACAAACAGGAGCTTTTGATGTTAGAGAGTTCTTTACATAGTCCGCAAATAAACGGGTTATCACCTAACCCGTTTAATAATAATATTAAAAAGGCGGTTAAGTATGCTATCCGTAATTTTATTAATATTAAAAATAATAGGAATTGTTTTACTGGTACTTTTAGGCATACTCCTCCTTATCATCTTTCTTGTATTATTCGTACCTATACGTTATAGGGTGAAGGTGGAGCATAGTGATTCCTTTGCTTTGGAGGGTGGTGTTAGCTGGCTTCTTCACTTTGTTCATGCACGAATTTCCCAATCTGGTAGTAATCGTAGAATATGGGTAAGGATTATGGGAATTTTAATATATGATAGCTTAAGGCCTCAAAAGGAAAAAAAGAATAAGAATGTCCGTCCGAAAGCAGGCAATATTAAAAAAGGCCATATACCGAAGTCAGAAGTAAAATCTGAGGATGTAATAATAAAATCTAAGAAAGAAAAAAACTCTAAGGATGAAACAAGAACGATATATGATGATATTAATAATGATGACATAAAAAACGATAGTGTAAAGAATGATAATATAAAGAATGATGAGCATGATGATATAAAATTCCTTGGAAAAATCAAGGAAGGCTACAGAAAAATAAAATCTAAAATAATAAGCTTTTTTGAAGGAATAAAGAGCAAGATAAAGGAGCTCATACAAAGGCTTATTAATATAAAGGATAAGGCAAGTCTAATACTTAATTTTATAAATGATGATATAAACAAAAAAGGCTTTCGTTTTACCTATGATACTCTTAAAAAAGTATTAAAGCATATTTTACCTAGGAAACTTAGGTCAAGGCTTATATTTGGCACTGGAGATCCTTGTAGCACAGGACAATTTCTTGGAGTATTTGGGATTTTGTATGGCTTCTATGGTGACAACCTTCAGATTACTCCTGATTTTGAGAACAAGGTTTTTAAAGGTAGTCATTATGTAAAAGGAAGAATAAGAATATGGACTCTACTAATAATATCTATTAGGCTATTATTGGATAAGAGATTTAAAGATTTAAGGATGAATTTTCAATTGTTAAAGGAGGCGTTATGATGTCTGAGAATAATTTTAATTCAACGGTAGAATCATTATTTAAAGGAATGGACAGCTTTATAACCACAAAGACAGTGGTTGGTGATGCAATTAAATTTGATGATGGAACAATTATTTTACCATTAGTCGAGGTTAGCTTCGGTGTGGGTGCAGGTGCATTTGCAGGAAACAATAAGAACAATGCAGGAGGAGGAATGGGCGGTAAGATTACTCCAAGCTCTGTACTAGTTATTCAAAACGGATCATCTAAGGTGGTAAATGTCAGAGAAAAGGATAGTATGAGTAAAATCCTGGATATGGTTCCTGACCTAATAAATAAGTTCTCTAAGAATCCTAAGAAGAAGCATGATAATGATTTCGATGAGAAAATACAGGAAGCTGTAAATCATGCTTCCGAGGATACTATTATTGAATAAGTTCAATTATAATGCTCTTAAGAGCTAGCAGAATAGGGTCAAAAAATAGCTTGCATTATAACTAATATTCTGATAGAATAAATGTGTTTGTTAGGCCAAATAGGTCTAAACTCTTACCTAAGGAGGTGCTCTTGATGGCAAAATGTTCAGTATGTGACAAAGGTGCTCACTTTGGAATTGCTGTGAGTCATTCTCATAGAAGATCAAATAAGATGTGGAAATCCAATATTAAGTCTGTAAAAGTTAAAGTTAACGGTGCAGCTAGAAAAATGTATGTTTGTACTTCCTGTCTTAGATCCGGAAAAGTAGAACGCGCATAAATACTTACAATGGGTGTCAGGGGATCTTGACACCCGATTTTTCATTTAATAGGAAGAATTGCCCTATTATAGGATAAAGATTCTATTTGATGAGAAAACTTACATGTAATTTCTAATTACAAAATAAGTTATAGCCAAGTAATAGGCATAGTATTATAATACATATAGCTAGTATTCCATTAGTGATGAACAGCATGATTGTCATGCCGATAGCAATCCAAAATAATATAAACCCTATCATTCTCTTCATATTAATCACTTCCATCTAATAATCATAATAATATATAATATGCAGGAAATCATTGGGTTATCTCATAAATATGGTCATAGACGTTTTGTCACAATTCGGCAAGTACCGACAATTAACTAGTGCCATAACATATTTAGATACAAAATGGCTATAATATGAATAATATGCATTGTAGAATGGAGGTATGGTATGAAAGGACATATGAATACAGACATCGGAGAAATTTTAATTGATAATGAAGTGTTGGCGCAGTATGCCGGAGCTTCTGCGGTAGAGTGCTTTGGTGTTGTAGGTATGGCTTCAGTTAATATGAAGGATGGCATTGTCAAGCTACTTAAGAGGGATAATTTAAGCCATGGAGTTAATGTTACTATTGAAGATAACAAAATCACGATTGACTTGCATATTATAGTCTCCTATGGAGTTAGTATTTCTGCAGTTGCTGATAATTTAATCAGTAATGTCAAATATAATGTGGAGGAATTCTCAGGAATTGAGGTCAAGAAGATCAATATATTCGTAGAAGGGGTCAGAGTTATAGACTGATGCTGAGAAGACTGCATTTAAGGAGGAAAAATCAGTGATTGTTAAAACTATAGATGCAAAAACATTTCAAAAGATGTTTATTGCAGGAGCAGCAAGCATAGAAGCAAAAAAAGAATATATTAATGAGCTGAATGTATTTCCTGTCCCCGATGGTGATACAGGAACTAATATGACTCTAACTATCATGTCCGCAGTAAAAGAAATTAGCAATCTGGATAATCCAACAATAGAGGAGTTGGCAAAGGCTATATCCAGTGGCTCACTTCGTGGAGCCAGAGGGAATTCAGGTGTAATTTTATCACAATTATTCCGTGGATTTACTAAGGAGATTAAGGATTACAAAGAGCTTAATGTTACGGTCATAACAAATGGGCTTATGAAGGCTGTTGAGACAGCTTATAGAGCGGTTATGAAGCCAAAGGAGGGTACAATCCTTACAGTTGCCAGAGGTGCCGCAGAAAAAGCAGCCCAGCTTGCTCTAGAAACTGATGATGTGATCTACTTTGGTGAGGAGATAATAGCCCATATGGAGACAGTACTTGAGATGACTCCTGAGCTGCTTCCTGTTTTGAAGGAAGCTGGTGTAGTTGACTCGGGAGGTCAAGGATTATTAGAAATTGTTAAGGGAGCTCATAATGCTCTTCTTGGTAAAGAAATAACCCCCATTAGTATTATAAAAGATGAGTCTATGTCAACCGGAATTAACGTAGAAAGGGTTGCCTTAGAGGATATTAAATTCGGTTATTGCACCGAGTTTATAATCATGGTTGAAAAAGAATATAACGATAGTAAAGAGATAGATTTCAAAAAATATCTTGAATCGATCGGCGATTCCATAGTAGTCGTATCGGATGATGGCATTGTAAAGGTACATGTACATACGAACGACCCCGGCCTTGCAATCCAAAGGGCATTATCGTATGGATCATTGACAAATATGAAGATTGATAATATGCGTGAAGAGCATAATGAAAAGGTAATAAAAGATGCTGCTAAGGCTGCAGCAGAAGCAAAAGAGAAGCCCATAGAACAAAAGCCCAGAAAAAAAGCCGGATTTATAGCTGTATCCATGGGTGAAGGCTTGGATGAGATATTCACCGGACTTGGTGTGGATTATCTGATTGAGGGCGGTCAGACCATGAACCCCAGTACTGAGGATATGCTTAATGCAATCAGTGAGGTAAACGCTGATACTATATTTATATTGCCTAATAACAGCAATATCATTCTTGCTGCCGAGCAGGCAAAGGAGTTAACCGAGGATAAAAACATTATTGTAATCCCATCAAAGAATGTACCGCAGGGAATCACAGCAGTTATTAATTATGTATACGACAAATCTCCTGAGGAAAATGCCGAGAGAATGGCTGCGGAAATGGTTAAGGTTAAATCCGGTCAGGTAACCTATGCTATTCGCGATACTATTATTGATGGTAAGGAAATTAAGCAGGGTAATATTATGGGACTGGGAGACAAGACCATTCTATCTGTGGGTGATAATGTAAGCAGCACTACCATATCATTGGTGGATAACCTTGTCGATGACGATGCTGAATTAATCAGTCTCTATTATGGAGAGGAAGTAACAGATGAAGAGGCTACTGAGATAGCAGATGAACTGATGAATTTATATCCAGATTTGGATGTAGAGGTTCATTACGGAGGTCAGCCTATTTATTACTATCTTTTATCAGTTGAATAAGTGAATACTTAACTAAAGAAGAAGGATATAATAAGTGGTTCGCAAATTAAGGAGCCACTTTTTATTAACACAAAGAACACTCGTGACAAAAGCGTGAGATGAATTAGTTGTATATCTTATTCTTATGAATAGATGTGACTTTCTGCTAGATTCAGGCAAATTATCTGTAGGAGAGTAAGTTAGGAATGGAGGGTAAATCCTCCGTTATTAGTAACGGTAGGTTATATTTTTGAGAGGAGGATTGGAATGGATAAGACTCCAAGAACGGGAGAGATTTTTTATCTTACGAAGGACAAGCCCTACCAGGTTATTACAATGGGTATACATAAAGAAACCAGTGAAAGCATGGTAATATACCAGGCATTGTTTGGTGATTATGGCACATTTGTACTGCCTTTATCCAAATTTATGGATGAGGTTAGAGGTGAAGTTACTTACGAAAAAGGTAACAGTGATACAGATACAAAGCTGGGTACTGAACAGATAGAGGATGCGCAGGATGTCCATGAGCAGAAAGATGATTCCCAAGATAAAGTAAATGGAATTTTACTAAGCTTTTTGGATGCAGATTCCTATAGCAAAAAGCTAGAGGTCATAACTTCTAATATAAAAGCAATTGATGACAGGCTTATAAATGATATGGCTGTCTCATTGGATTGTACTGTCGATGATGGACCGATTGATCAGAGGTTGCATGGACTTATTTATTGTTTAAAGCAGTTAAGCCGTTTTGATGTAAAAAGATTGCGATAAAGTAATTACATATAATATATTATGGAAGTAATAAAGAATATCACAAGAAAAGGATGCATGCCATGCATATCATATATCTGGCAGCAGCCTTTTTTGTGTAATAGAAAATCAACCTATTACTATTATAAGGGTAGATAGTATCAAAAATATCAGCTTTACTCCAGGTTCAGCTTCCTATTGAAAATGTAATTGGTTCCAAAATAGAAGAGGATATTACATATAAGAGCAAAGATAATACTGAAGGGGAATACCTTCTGTGGTATTGCTTCTAACTCAGCAAGTGATGAACCTGCTATACGGGCCCAAATCAAAAGGATAAGAGTGACTAGTATCTGGATAATTGTAGAGATTGCAATATAGGATATAAATGATCCAAGTACCTTATGACCATTGAATAAGTGGCCTACAGCGATTGATACATATATAAGCAGTATTTGCTGTACCAGGCTTACAAGCATCATAATAGTGAATTCGATTATCAGCAGTACATAATTGCTTCCAAAGCTAGCCTTAAGACCCCTTGCCACAAAATCTATAAAGTCTCTTAATATCGTCATATTATTTGAGGTTCCAAGCATAATTAGCAATGAGCCCGCTACAAGGAGTATGCTAGCTATATTCCACAATAAAGATGTTATAAGCTTCGCACTAATAAGCTGTGAGGATTTTATCGGCAGTGTAAACATAAGATAACCCTCGTCAGACATAAGGTTCTTATAAAAGCGTATTATCATTATAACAAATGTAACAACCAGTGTTGCCACGATTGACAGGGCATATGCTGCAATCATAAATCCTCTAAGAGTGTTTAGTGGACCGGTAGATATGCTGATGTTGATTAGTACTCTATTAACAAGAGAGAGTATAAGTATTATAAAGTACAATGGTAAAAATATTCTTCCTGTTGCATTTAATTCATGTTTAATTAATTTTCCTAACATTTGAATACCTCCCTGAACAGTGAATCTATGGATTTGCCTTTCTTTTCACGAATTTCATCCACCGGCTCGTGAAGAACTAAGCGACCTTCTTTTATGAAGATTACCTCATCCAATATATTTTCGATGTCTGCTATCAGATGGGTTGAAAGAATGACAGTAGCATTCTCATCATAATTTGTGATGATGGTATTTAAGATGTAATCTCTGGCAGCAGGATCAACACCGCCAATGGGCTCATCTAAGCAATAAAGATCGGCTCTGCGACTCATCACAAGTATGAGTTGAACCTTTTCCTTTGTTCCCTTAGAAAGTGTCTTTAGACGCTTAGTCGGGTCAAGGTTTAATCTGTGAAGCATATCATATGCTCTTTTTTCTTCAAAATCCTCATAAAAATCCTTAAAAAATGAAATAGCCTCCGAAACCTTCATCCAATCGGGAAGATAAGTCTTTTCCGGAAGGAAGGAGATGATTTTCTTACTTTCCACACCGGGCTCCATTCCGGCTATGCGGATTTCTCCGTCATCCGGAACTAATAATCCGTTTATTATCTTAATAAATGTGGTCTTTCCGCTACCGTTAGGTCCTAAAAGACCTATTATCCTGCCCCTTTCCAAGCTTAGATTTACATCCGAGAGGGCAGTGGTTGATCCAAATTTTTTAGTAAGTGATCTGCAATCTAATATTACACTCATATCTGACTCCTATCTGCGTATTACGCTATTATTATCAGAAACTATATTTAGGTAGTGTATAATTTCATCTAATTCTAATCCCAGTTGCTTCATTCTGTCTAAAAATTCTTGTATAACACTAGTGATGTATTGTTTCTTAAGTTGCTTAATCAAGTCTTCGTCGGAGGTTATAAACCGGCCGGCGGTACGATTGGTATAAACCAAACCTTCTCGCTCCAATTCTGTCATTGCCCTTTGCATTGTGTTTGGATTTACCGTAGCCTGTGCTGCCAAATCCCTGACAGAAGGAAGCTTATCACCGGGCTTGTAGCTTCCGGATATGATTTCTGCTTGGATTTGTTCCACTAGCTGTAAGTAAACGGGCTTATCGGTGTTTAGTTCCCATTGCATTTTCATAGCTCCTTTCATTTTCATTGTAGACTGTCTTAATGTATTAGTAGCTTAATACAACAATACACTAATACAGTTTCATTGTCAATACTTTTTTTATAAAAATTTACTCTAATGTGTAATTGGACGAATTAACCTTATTTAGTTGGGAAATATGAACAGACTTTTCTGTATTAATTTACAGAATATAAGAGGCATGGTATAATATTGATAATTATTCGGGTCACAAATTATTTGTGGGAGGTGTAAAGCATGACAGAAGATGCAAAAATAATTCTAGATAGACTAGACGAATTAGATTCGAAAATAACAGACATCCAATTGACAGTTGAAAATGTGATAAATAAGAGTATTCAAATAATAGCTGAAGGGCACCTTGATTTAAGTAGGAAGCTTGATGCTTCATTAAAGAGTGAAAATGAGAAAGAAATGCTTTTAATTCGGGTAAATCATATAGAAGATGAATTACGTAAGGTAAAAAGACGTGTTGAACTGATATAGTAATTACAATATACACTAATATAAAATAAACTGCTAATCATGCTTATACTTTGTAAACAGGAGGTATAAGCAATAGTAGCAGTTTTTTATTATAGAACTAAAACTAAAATAGGCGAACTAAAATGGAACTAAAATGGATAATATAGCAGATTTTTAAAACGTTTGTTCGATTTTGATATTGAAATACAACCAAATTATGTTATAATAATCATGAATAAGCAGATTAGTCATTGTAATCTGCTGTAAAAAATACGAAAGCCATTATATATAAAGTGGATCCTATGAATGAGAATAACAATTATAAAAAATATAAGTCCTTCAAAATCCCCGACCGAAGCAAAACTCAGGAAAACGGGGCTGCTAACATTTCGCAAAAATTAAAAATAAATGCACAGATTTCACTGAATGATTTATTCTATGAAATTGAATATGACAACAGTCCTATTCCAGGTGCCGGTAAATTTGTATTAAAGTCTCAGAAAATAGAACCACCTAAGCAGGATGAAATCCGTGATCTCTTTTATAGAATGAGAGATATTGCTAGACAATACCCCTTGCCTTATACAAATTACTCGAGGTTCTTTGATAAAAGAGTTCACCGAGGTAATGCAAGGATATTTTATAAGCAGGCTGAATTTATGAAAGACTTCGAGGATGACTATCCTGAGCAGGTTCCTTTCTCGTCTTATTTTCCATATTATCAGATGCTGGGTTATGAACAGCTAAGGACATATTTTACTTGGAGGACTAATGTGCGAAAGGGTGTGGTAAATAATACATCTCTTTCCTATGTCTTTCTATATATCTACGAGCTGCTTAACAATATAGGGGTAGACAATCCGAAGGAAGGCTTAGATAAGTTAATGTTCTTTTGGACCTCCTATAAAATGCATGACTCTTCAATTGATAAATATATTATTAGGTGGATTAAGGATTATCATATTTATTACGATTTGACTCAGACATTTAAAGAATTTGTAAAAACAAACAATCTTACTAAGCATTATCCTAATATGATAGATACCGAAGACAACTTCGATTTGTATTGCTCTATATCAAAGTATGATATACGTAATTCTACCTTTTTTACAGATGGGACAAGCAAGCTTATAAGCGACTGCTTTAACTTTGTTATAGGTGAAATCCGGCAAGCCTTTGAAAGGGCAGGTCTAAGCTTTCATGATGCCTTGTTTCACCCTACTAAAAAGCTAGTCACCTGGACTCCCTTTAAAGACGCACTTTTTTGTAATTGGTTAAGACAGCCGGATAGGAGTGTTGTATTTTCAGAAAATGAAATCTATATATGTAGCAATAACGAGTGGAAATTCAGCACGGTCATTACCTCGGATAGGGGTAGACTCTTTATCGCTTATGTGATGAAACAGATGGAAGCCCTCTTAAGGAGGATTACCAAATATAAGTATAAAATCAGCGCAAATATGGATATGCTAGGTCAGGAAACGATTAGCAGGCTACAAAAGGCAAGTCTAGATATTGAAAAAGTCATTAATGCTGCCACTATAGAGTTCTACAAGGAAGCAACTAAGACTGTTGTAGAAGTGAATCAAGCCTCACTGGACCGTATCAGGCAGGAAGCCTTTGCCACTCAGGAGTCATTGATTGTTGAAGAACAAAAGGAATCTACCTATACCATTCCGGTTCAGGCAGAGCTACCAGTAGCTGATCAAAATATCTTTGATGATCAATCTTATAGAGAACCTGGTGATGAAGGACCATATAATATAGCATCAATTGAATCAAAATCATGTGATACAGGACAGTATGATACAGATCAGATGTCAAAAGCTGACAGCTGGGATAGTCTAAGATACGCCTTAAGCGATAAGGAGTTACAAGCCCTAGCAATTATATTACAGAGCGATAAGAGCAACTTTACCAGTATAAAGGAATACGCTGACAATAGCAAAATCATGCTTGAGGTTCTATTAGATGGGATTAATGAAAAGGCCATGGATTATATAGGGGATAATATCATAGACGATGATTTAACCATATATGAGGATTACCAAGAACAAGTAAAAGGAATGGTAGAATAAGATGACTAATAAAGTACCAATCAGAATAGCAAATATATTAATTAACGCATTAAAAGGTGGCGTGGTGCCCCGAGTGGGACTAGAGTATATAACAGTGGGACGAGCTCAGGAGATTGCCACCATACTCCATGATATAGATATGATTGAGCAAGGAAGCGCATCCTTTCGCTTCATAGTGGGCAAATACGGCAGTGGCAAGAGCTTCCTGCTTCAAACCATACGAAATTATGCTACGGCCAAGGGTTTTGTGGTGGTAGATGCCGACTTATCACCTGAACGGAGATTTGCCGGAACTAAAGGACAGGGGCTGGGCACATATAAGGAGTTGATTCAGAATCTATCAACCAAGTCAAAGCCCGATGGGGGTGCCTTGCCATTGATACTTGAAAAGTGGATATCCGGTATCCAAGCATCGGTTAAACTAAACTCTGATGCCACTGGTGATGAATTTGATAAGCTGGTCGAAAAAGAGATATATACTGTGGCCGGATCCTTAGAGGGTATGGTAAACGGCTTTGAGTTTGCCAAAGCCGTTGTAACATATTGGAGAGCATATAAGGATGACGACACAGAAAAGAAATCAAATGTGCTTAGATGGTTTCGCGGTGAATATCCCACAAGAAGAGAGGCCAAGTCAGACCTTGATATTAATTTCATAGTAAACGACGAGACCTGGTACGACTTTCTTAAGGTATTTGCTGCCTTTATGGTGGGTGCTGGATATAAAGGATTATTAGTTGTCATTGACGAACTGGTGAATATCTTTAAAATTCCCAATTCAATTACCAGAGCAAATAACTATGAGAAAATTCTCACCATGTACAATGATGTTCTTCAAGGCAAAGCAAAACACATTGGATTCTTGATGGCCGGAACACCTCAGTGCATTGAGGATAAATATAAAGGAGTATTCAGCTACGAGGCTCTGCGTTCCCGTCTAGCGGAGGGTCATTTTGCTACCGATAAGTTCAAGGACCTCTCTGCTCCCATTATACGTCTGCAAATGCTTTCACAGGAGGAGATGTATATCCTGGTAGAAAAACTGAGGGATATTCATGCTCAGCTATATAATTATACTCCTATGCTTGGGCACGATGAGCTCCTATACTTTCTGACAGTAGAATATAACCGGGTAGGTGCAGAAACACACATCACTCCCCGTGAGATTATTAGAGACTTTATTGAACTGATTAATATCTTATATCAGAATCCGCAATTAAGCCTAGCTGAAATATTAGGAAGCAACAGCTTTGAAATGGCAAAGGGCGGACTTTCAGATGAAGAGATACACAGTGATTTTGTAGAATTCGAGGTATAAAGTATGGATGTATTTAGTAGACTAGCTCCCTTTATTCAGGATTTTATCTATCAAAACAAATGGGTAGAGCTACGAGCTAACCAGGTAGCTGCATGTGAGGTGATATTCGACAGTGATGATAACCTCCTTCTATCCTCGGGCACTGCTTCAGGAAAGACCGAAGCAGCATTTCTACCTGTGCTTACCGACCTATATAATAAGCCTTCAAGATCCATAGGTGTTATGTATATCTCACCCTTGAAGGCTTTGATTAATGACCAATTCAAACGACTGGAGCAGCTACTTATAGATTCCCATATACCGGTAACAAAATGGCATGGGGATGCATCCTTGACAAAGAAAAATAAATTGATGAAGGACCCCAGTGGTATTATACAAATCACGCCTGAATCCTTAGAAAGTCTTATCACCAATAAACGTGGTGCATGTCTGGATATGTTCTCCGACTTACGATATGTTATCATAGATGAGGTTCATCAATTTATGAGGGATGCCCGTGGCATCCAGCTTTTGTGTGTTTTGGAACGTCTTAAGAAATTGACAGGTGTGAATCCCCGTAGAATAGGCCTGTCAGCCACCTTAGGTGATGTGTCTCTTGCTCAGAACTGGCTGAATACAGGCACCGGACGCGAATGTACGGCCCCTATAACAGATGAAGGCAAAAAACGTATAGGACTACACATAGAACGATTCGTAAATTATGCTGATGAGCGAGACACAGAGAACACTGGCTCGGGAGACAATACCATCTCTACCGGCGGCGAAATAGGTGACCGTGAGCATTATGAGTATCTTTTTAAGAGAACCCTTGATAAAAAGACTATAATATTTACCAACAGTCGGGAAGAAACCGAATATGTTATAGCCAATCTGAAGGAAATAGCGCTAAAAAATAAAGCACCCGATGTATATAGAGTCCATCACGGTAATGTATCTGCACTACTGCGAGAAACTACAGAGGATGAAATGAAGTCCGAGGATGAAAAGATTGTCACCGGAGCTACGGTTACATTGGAGCTGGGCATCGATATCGGATCACTAGATCAGGCTGTACAGATTGGTACTCCATATAATGTATCTAGCTTTGCCCAGCGTTTGGGCCGTTGTGGAAGACGGGGACAGATTCCTCAGCTTTTATTTACATTTGTAGAGAGTATTAAGATTAACTCAGAGGATACCTTGGGTCCTATTAACTGGGATTTTATTCGAACAATCGCTATAATTGAGCTATATATCAAGGAGAATTGGATAGAGCCCATTCCTCCTCTAAACCATGCTTATAATCTTTTGTATCATCAGACCATGAGTCATCTAAAGAGTAATGGAGAAATGTCTCCTGCCGCTCTGGCTCAGGATATTTTGTCCTTAGGATGCTTCATGAATATACCTCAGGATGATTATAAGCAGCTACTATCATATCTGATTCATATCGAACAACTACAAAGGACAGAGCATGGGGGTTTAATCATTGGCAGGGAAGGCGAAAAGATTGTTAACAGCCATAAATTTCTGACAGTGTTTATTTCCTCTGATTATTTACTTGTAAAGGATGAGAACCGTACTATAGGTACTGTTGACAAGGTCTATCCTGTCGGAATTCGTTTTGCTTTGGCTGGACTAACCTGGGAGACTATTGATGTAAATGTGAAATCCAAGGTTATCTTCGTAAAGAGAGTACCAGGTATATCTCTAGTTGACTGGGATGTGGATTTTGTTAACGAGCTTCATACTGTACTAGTGCGAAAAATCAGAAGTGTTTTACTTTCGGATGATTCCTATCCCTATCTAAGTGAGCGCTGCAAGGAACGATTAGCAGAAATACAATATATTACCCGTAACAGCGGAATATTAGAAAACCTAGTGACACCGCTGTCGGATAAAAAATACGCTGTATTTCCCTGGGTGGGAACACGACAGCTGACGACTTTATCTTATGCCCTAAGACAGAGGAGAATTAAGAGTAAGCTACCTTGGCCAAGCTGTGTATATCTTGAGGTAATTTTTAATGGGACAAAGGAAGAACTGGAGAGTATTATAAAAGATATTATTAATTCTGAACTAGATTTGTACAGCCTACCCTTACCGGAGAAGGTACAGATTGATGGAAAATATAATGAATTTATTCCGCTAGAACTTCTCCGCAAGCAATTTATAGAGGATTATCTTGACTTCGAAGGCTTGAAAAATGACATTAATTTAAATAATACTTGATAATAGCATCCTATATGGTAGCGATAACCAAAATATATACAGAGGTGTTTTAGAATAGAGCACTTAGCAATTATTGGGTTAAAGCACTTTTATAATTTGCTTATATGGTATATAATGTATGTGTTTGAGCTGGGTTGAAGTAGAAATGATTTAACGGAGTGAATATATTGAATTATAGTGATAGCATAGTTAAAATTAAGGGAATAGGTGAAAAGACACAGAAGACCTTTGCTAGAATCGGCATAGAGACCGTACAGGATCTTTTGGAGCACTATCCAAGGGATTATGAGGAGTTTGGTATGCCTGAGCCCATCGCCCATATAAATGAGGGCAGTGTGGCTACTATTGAGGCCTATCTTGGTGTTACACCGAGACTTAAACGTGTGCGGCATTTACAGATACTGAACGCACAGGTAAGGGATAGCTCTGGTACTTTACTTCTTACTTGGTTTAATATGCCTTTTTTAAGAAATAAGCTCACTATGGGAACCTCTTATTTATTTAGAGGTAAGGTTGGTACAAGGAATGGTGCTCTTGTTATGGAGCAACCTAAAATATATAGTAAGGAAGATTATTTTAAATTATTAAATATACTCCAGCCAATTTATCCGCTAACTGCGGGTATTACCAATAACCTTATAGTAAAATCAATGCATCAGGTGCATAAAAATCTGGACTTTGCCAAGGATTATATTCCAAGAAAGATTAGTAAGGAATATTCCTTGATGGATAGAACAAAGGCTCTAAAGGAAATACATTTTCCTAAGGATAAAGACAGCATGAGAAGGGCTAGAGAACGACTGGCATTTGATGAGTTCTTCCTTTATTCCTTGGCCTTAAGAAGGATGAGAGATAGTAAGGCCCTAAATCATACTGAGTATCCTATGAAGGAAGTGTGGGAATGTGAGAAGCTTATAGAAGGCTTGCCCTATAGCCTGACAAAAGCACAGCATTTGGTGTGGAAGGAAATTAAAGCCGATATGACATCGAGTCTTGCTATGAATCGCCTTATACAAGGGGATGTAGGGTCGGGTAAGACCATACTCGCAGTACTGGCACTTCTAATGGCGGTAAAGAACGGATATCAAGCAAGTATTATGGTCCCGACGGAGGTCCTTGCTAAGCAACATTATAAATCATTTTGTAGTATACTAGACAAGTTTGATGTATCTGTGTGCTTGCTTGTAGGTTCCATGACAGCTAAGGAAAAGAATGAGGCTTATGATAGGATTCGAGAGCATAAGGCTGATATAATTGTGGGAACTCATGCCTTGATACAGGAGAAGGTGGAATATGATAACCTTGCTCTGGTAATAACCGACGAACAGCATCGTTTCGGAGTAAAGCAAAGAGAGGAAATGATGACCAAAGGGAAAAAACCTCATGTTCTGGTTATGAGTGCAACTCCAATTCCTAGAACCTTAGCAATTATTTTATACGGAGACCTTGATATATCCATAGTGGACGAGCTTCCGGCAAGAAGGCTTCCTATAAAGAATTGTGTTGTAAATACAAGCTACAGACCTACTGCATACAAATTTATTGAAAATCAGGTAGCACAGGGTAGGCAGGCTTATGTAATTTGCCCTATGGTGGAAGAGAGTGAGATGATAGAGGCAGAGAATGTAATAGACTATACCCAACAGATTAAGGAGGCCATGCCCTCTAATATATCTATAGAGTATCTTCACGGTAAGATGAGGCCTAAGGAAAAGAATAATATTATGGAGAGATTTGCAGATGGAGATATTCAGGTCCTTGTATCTACCACCGTTGTGGAGGTAGGTGTAAATGTCCCAAATGCTACAGTAATGATGGTTGAAAATGCAGAAAGATTCGGTTTAGCACAGCTTCACCAGCTTAGAGGAAGGGTCGGTCGTGGCGAGCATCAATCCTATTGTGTATTCGTATGCGGGACCAGTAGTAAGG
>LSQX01299209.1_pt1 | contig 39477 bp, 54 predicted proteins | sample 654561 | NCBI WGS metagenome assembly LSQX01 (sample SAMN04489861, study PRJNA283612) | anaerobic digester metagenome | isolation source: 4 biogas reactors fed with cattle manure at either 37C or 55C with and... | place: Denmark: Kongens Lyngby | collected 2014 | reverse complement strand
TCCTGGCGGGATCTGCCCATGAAGTACAACCAGTGGTGCTCCGTGATGCGCTGGGAGAAGACCACCCGGCCGTTTCTCAGGACCGCCGAATTCTGGTGGCAGGAGGGGCACACCGTCCACGCCACCCCGGAGGAAGCCCAGGAAGAGACGCTGCTGATGCTGGAGGTTTACCGCTCCTTCTGCGAGGATATCCTGGCGGTGCCGGTGTTCGCGGGGCAAAAGAGCGACAAGGAGAAGTTCGCCGGCGCCCGCGCCACCTACTCGGTGGAGGCCATGATGCAGGACGGCAAGGCGCTGCAGGCGGGGACCACGCACAACTTCGGCACCAATTTCTCCGTGCCCTTCGGCATCCAGTTCCAGAACAGGGAGGGCGAGCTGAGCTACTGCCATGAGACTAGCTGGGGCATGTCCACCCGGCTCATCGGCGCCATCATCATGACCCACGGGGATGAGCGGGGGCTGAAGCTGCCCCCGGCCATAGCGCCCCACCAGGTGGTCATCCTGCCCATCGCGGCCCACAAGGGCGGCGTGATGGATGTGTGCGAAAAGGCCTGCCGGGAATTGAAGCAGGCCGGCTTCCGGGTCAAGCTGGATGACCGGGACCATCTGTCCCCCGGCTGGAAGTTCAACGAGTGGGAACTGAAGGGCGTGCCGCTCCGGCTTGAAATCGGCCCAAGGGACATTGAGGGCGGTGTGGCGAGCTACATGCGCCGTGACAATTTTGAGAAAGGCACCCTGCCGCTGGAGGGGATCGCCCAGGGCGTATCCAGGCTGCTTGCAAGCGTCCAGCAGGGGATGTTTGACCTGGCGGAGGCCTTCCGGGTGGAACGCACCCGGGATGTCCGCAATCGGGAGGAACTTGCGGCCCAGGTGCAGCAGGGCTATGCCCGGGCCATGTGGTGCGGCGAGCGCGCCTGTGAGGACCTTATTAAGGAAGAGACCGGCGCCACCAGCCGCAACATGCCCTTTGACCAGGCGCCGTTGGGCGGCACCTGCGTGTGCTGCGGGAAAAAGGCGGATAAGGTGATGTACTTCGCCAGGGCCTACTGATCCGCCATGGGCAGCGGCACCCCCGGCCTGGGCCGGGGGTGTTTGTCCGGGAACAGGCGCTGAAGTCCCGCGAAGATGATACACCCGGATGCGTGTACCGGGGCCTTCCCGCAAAAGGTGATAAAAGCCAGGCAATCACAGCCTATATTTTTTGCGCATAGCAGGAAGTTGGCAAAAAAAGGTGAAAAAAGGCTTGCTTTATTCTTACAGGTTACGTATAATATCCAAGCTGTCTGCTTATTTGGGATGAAGCGATAGGTTGCCGCCCCGGCCTTGGGCGGGTCATTATCGCAGACCAGGTCCGGCAATCGGGCGACGGGCTCACAGTCCGGGAGACAAGCGCCCCGGCGCGCGGGAAGGCTTCCGCGCATGAGAACGCGAGTAAAAGGAGGAAATCTAATGGCCAGCCAGAAGATCCGCATCAAGTTGAAGGCGTACGAGCATCACCTCATCGACCAGTCGGCCGAGCGCATCGTGGACACTGCCAAGCGCACCGGCGCCCGCATTTCGGGCCCTGTGCCGCTGCCGACCGAAAAAGAAATCATCACCATCCTGCGCGCCCCCCACAAGTACAAGGACAGCCGCGAGCAGTTCGAGCGCAGGACGCACAAACGCCTCATTGATATCCACAACCCCACTTCCCGCACGGTGGACGCCATGATGAAGCTTGATCTTCCCGCCGGCGTCGAGATCGAAATCAAACTCTAAGGCAGGAGGCAAGCACGATGAAGAAAGCAATCTTGGGCAAGAAACTGGGCATGACCCAGCAGTTTTTGCCGGATGGCCGCCTGGTGCCGGTGACGGTGGTCCAGGCAGGCCCTTGCACGGTGGTGCAGAAGAAAACCCAGGAGAAGGACGGCTACGACGCCCTCCAGCTCTGCTTTGACCAGGTGCCTGAGCACCGGGTGAAGAAGCTGGTGACCAAGCCCGAGGCCGGCCACTTCAATAAGGCGGGCGTAGCCCCCGCCCGGCATCTCAGGGAGTTCCGCCTGGATGACATCCAGCCCTATGAAGTGGGGCAGACCCTTTCCTGCGCCCAGTTTGCGCCCGGCGACCTGGTGGATGTGACCGGCACCAGCAAGGGCCACGGCTTCACCGGCGTCATCTATCGCTGGAACCAGAGCCGCGGCCCCATGGCCCACGGCTCCAAGTACCATCGCGGTGTGGGCTCCATGGGCGCCAACTCCGATCCTTCCCGTGTGTTCAAAAACAAGCATATGTCCGGCCAGTACGGCGTGGAGCGGGTGACGGTTCAAAACCTGGAAATCATCGCCGTGGACCCCGAGCGCAACCTGCTGCTGATCAAAGGCGCTGTCCCCGGGCCCAAAAAGGGCCTGCTGATGGTGCGCGACGCCTGCAAGGCCTAAGGAGGAACACAATGCCTACCATTCCAGTTGTCAATATGCAGGGCAAACCGGCCGGGGAGATGACGCTGAGCGAAGGCATCTTCGCCATCACCCCCAATGTGGCCGCGATGCACCTGGTGGTGCGTTCCATCCTGGCCAACCGCCGCCAGGGCACCCAGAGCGCGCTGTCCCGCGGCATGGTGCGGGGCGGCGGCCGCAAGATTTACCGCCAGAAAGGCACCGGCCGGGCACGCCACCACGGCAACCGCGCGCCCCAGTTCCGCCACGGCGGCGTGGTGTTTGCCCCGCAGCCCCGGGATTATGTGGTGAAGGTGCCTAAAAAGGTGCGCAGGCTGGCCATGAAGTCCGCCCTTTCCGCCAAAGTTGCGGCCGGTGATGTCATCGTGCTGGACCAGCTTTCACTCCAGGAAGCCAAGACCCGCCATATCGCAAAAATGCTCAGCGACCTGGGGGTGGAGAAGAGCTGCCTGATGGTGCTTCCCGGCCGGGACGACCTGGTGCTCCGGGCCTCCCGGAACATCAAGCGGCTCAGCGGAACCAATGTGGGCAGCATCAATGTCTATGATGTCCTGCGCGCAGACAAGCTGCTGCTGACCCAGGACGCCGCCCGCGCCATAGAGGAGGTTTACGCGTCATGAAAAACCCCCATGATATTATCCGCCGCCCGGTGCTGACCGAGAAGGGTTATGACGGCATCGCCGACAAGCGCTATGTGTTTGAGGTGGACAAGAACGCCAACAAGATTGAGATCAAACGCGCCCTGGAGGCCGTTTTCAAGGGCATCAAGGTGGAGAAGGTGAACACCCTGCGCACCATGGGCAAGATGAAGCGCCAGGGCCGTACCGAAGGCCGCACGCCCGAAACCAAGAAAGCTTATGTCACGCTGGCGGAGAGCTCCAAGCCCATTGAGTTCTTCGAAGGCATGGTCTAAGGGAGGAGCGAGATAGAATGGCCATCCGACTGTACAAGCCGACTTCCCCCGCGCGCCGCTTCATGTCGGTGAACGCGTTTTCGGAAATTACCAAGACAAAACCTGAAAAGGCGCTGGTTCACAACAAGAAGAAGCACGCCGGGCGCAACCATCACGGCAGGATCACCGTACGCCACCAGGGCGGCGGAAACAAGGTCAAGTACCGCCTGATCGATTTCAAGCGGGACAAGCTCCAGGTGCCGGCCAAAGTGGCTGCCATCGAGTACGACCCGAACCGTTCCGCCTTCATTGCCCTGCTCCATTACCTGGATGGGGAAAAGCGCTATATCCTGGCCCCGGTGGGCCTGAATGTGGGGGACATGGTGGTGGCGAGCGAAAGCGCTGACATCAAGCCCGGCAACTCGCTGCCGCTTTCCAGCATCCCTACCGGTACGCTCATCCACAACCTGGAGCTGCGCGCCGGCGCCGGCGGGCAGCTGGTCCGCTCAGCGGGCGTCTACGCCCAGCTGATGGCCAAGGAAGGCAGCTACGCCCAGGTGCGCCTGCCCTCAGGCGAGATCCGTAAACTGCCCATGAACGCCAGGGCCACCATCGGCACGGTGGGCAACACCGACCACGAGAACATCCGCATCGGCAAGGCCGGCCGCAAACGCCACATGGGCATCCGCCCCACCGTGCGCGGCGTGGTCATGAACCCGGTGGACCACCCCCATGGCGGCGGCGAGGGCAAATCGCCCATCGGCATGCCCGCCCCTGTCACCCCCTGGGGCAAACCGGCGCTGGGCCTGAAGACCCGCAAGCACAAGAAGTATTCCAACCGGCTGATCGTCAAGCGTATCAACCAGAAGTAAGCCCCAGATGATGAAAGGAGGACGCCCCACAGCATGAGCCGCTCACTGAAAAAAGGACCTTTTATCGACGAAAAGCTCCTCAAGCGCGTTGAAGAGATGAACAAATCGGGCAAAAAGTCCGTTTTGAAAACCTGGTCCCGTGCCAGTACCATTTTCCCCGAGTTTGTGGGCCATACCGTGGCGGTGCACGACGGCCGCAAGCACGTGCCCGTCTATGTCACTGAGGACATGGTGGGCCACAAGCTGGGCGAGTTTGCCCCCACCCGCACCTTCCGCGGCCACGCGGGAGAGAAGAAAACCGAGCGCCGGTAAGCGAAAGGAGAAGCAGAAACATGGCAACAAACACCCGCACCAAGGGCCAGCGTCATGATGAGACGCGGGAAAAACGCCCCCATGCCCATGCCAGGCACATACGCGTCTCCTCGCGCAAGGCCAAGCTGGTGGTTGACCTGGTCAGGGGCAAGGATGTCAGCGAAGCCCTGGCCATCCTGGCCTTTACCCCCAACGCGGCGGCCCCGGTGCTGCACAAGCTGATCAGCAGTGCCCAGGCCAACGCCGTCAACAACCTGGAAATGGACCCCGGTTCCCTCTATGTCGCTGAGATTTATGCCAATCCCGGCCCCACGCTCAAACGCTTCCGGCCCCGTGCCAGGGGCAGCGCTTCCACCATCTTGAAGCGCACAAGCCATTTCAGCGTGGTACTGGACCAACGATAAGGGAGGGAGTCAAAAAGCATGGGTCAGAAAGTCAATCCCCACGGCGCACGGGTCGGTGTGATCTTTGATTGGAGCACGCGCTGGTACGCCGATAAGAAGAGCTTTGCGGACAACCTCATCGAGGACCACAATATCCGCAAGTTGCTCAAGGAACGCTACTATAACACCGGCGTCAGCCGTATCGACATCTCCCGCAGCGCCGCCCGGATGACCATCGACCTGTTCACCGGCAAGCCCGGCATGGTGATTGGCCGCGGCGGCAAGGGCATTGAGGAGCTCAAAGCCTTTGTGGAGAAGGAACTGGGGCACCCGGTGAACATCAATGTCATCGAGGTGAAGAACCCGGACACGGACGCCCAGTTGGTGGCGGAAAATATCGCCCAGCAGCTGGAGAAGCGCATTTCCTTCAGGCGGGCGCTCAAGCAGTCCATCCAGCGCACCATGCGCGCGGGCGCCAAGGGCATGAAAGCCGCGGTGTCCGGCCGCCTGGGCGGGGCGGACATCGCCCGCACAGAGCACTACCATGAGGGCTCCATCCCCTTGCAGACCCTCAGGGCAAACATCGATTATGGCTTCGCCGAAGCCAAAACCACCTACGGCCGCCTGGGCGTGAAAGTGTGGATTTACAAGGGACAGGTGCTGCCCCAGGCCAAGAAGCGCCCGGGAGCCCGTGTCGAAGGAGGCAAGTAAGCCATGTTAATGCCAAAACGCGTCAAGCGCCGCAAAGTCTTCCGCGGCCGGATGAAGGGCAAGGCCATGCGTGGAAACGTCATCGCCTATGGCGATTACGGCCTGGTGGCCATGGACCCCAGCTGGATTACCAGCCAGCAGATCGAGGCCGCCCGTATCGCGCTCACCCGCTACACCAAGCGCGGCGGGCAGGTGTGGATCAAGATTTTCCCGGATAAGCCCGTGACGGAAAAACCCGCGGAAACCCGCATGGGTTCCGGCAAAGGTTCCCCCGAGTACTGGGTGGCCGTGGTGAAGCCGGGCCGGGTGCTGTTCGAAGTTGCCGGGATTGAGGAATCAGTCGCCAGGGAGGCCCTGCGCCTGGCCGCCAACAAGCTGCCCGTGAAGTGCAAGATCTATTCCAAAGGGCAGCTGGAACAAATGAATGGTGGTGACATCTGATGAAGGTGAGCGAATACTTAGCCATGAAGCCCGAAGAGCTGACGGCCAAAATCAATGAGCTGAAGACCGAGCTGTTCAACCTTCGCTTCCAGCTGGCAACCGGCCAACTGGAGAACACGATGCAGATCCAGGCGGTCAAGCGGGATATCGCCCGCGCGCTGACTGCCCAGACCCAGGCCAGCAAAAAGGCTGACAAGGCCGGATAACCGCGAAAGGAGGCAAGACCCATGTCAGAACAAGCAAGAACCAGCAACCGCAAGACCCGGGTGGGCATGGTTACCAGCGACAAGATGGACAAGTCCTGCGTCATCACCATCACCAGCCGCTACCGCCACCCCCTGTACGGCAAGTACATCAAGCGTCACAGCAAACTCATGGTGCATGACGAGGCGAACGCCTGCGGTATCGGCGACACCGTCCGGGTGATGGAAACCCGGCCGCTGTCAAAGAACAAGCGGTGGCGCCTTGTGGAAATCATCGAGAAAGCGAAGTAAGCCAGTCCCATGGGGCCAGGCCCTATGGATACCGGCATAAAAGGAGGAACCCCTTATGATCCAGCCGCAAACACGGCTTAAGGTGGCCGACAACTCCGGCGCCAAGGAAATCATGTGCATCAGGGTGCTGGGCGGCTCATTCCGCCGCTCGGGCTCCGTAGGCGATATCATCGTCGCCAGCGTGAAGTCCGCAGCCCCCGGCGGCCAGGTCAAAAAAGGAGAAGTGGTCAGGGCCGTCATCGTCCGCGTGGTCAAGCAGAACCGCAGGCCCGATGGCACCTATATCCGCTTTGACGACAACGCTGCCGTCATCATCAACGACCAGAAACAACCCCGCGGCACCCGCATCTTTGGGCCGGTGGCGCGCGAACTGCGTGAGAAAGACTACATGAAGATCGTCTCCCTCGCGCCTGAAGTGCTCTGAGGAGGCGGCGGTCATGAAAGTACACGTAAAGTCCAAGGACGAGGTCATCGTCATCGCCGGCAAGGACAAAGGCCAAAAAGGCAAAGTCCTGGCGGTCAACCCCAAATCCGGCCGCGTCACCGTTGAGGGAGTGGCCATGGTCACCAAGCATCAGAAATCCCGTGCCCAGGGGCAGCCCGGTGGGCTGATCCACAAGGAAGCCCCCATCGACGCGTCCAACGTCATGCTGGTCTGCCAGAAGTGCGGGAAGCCCTCCCGCGCGGGCCGCAAGGTTCTGGATGACGGCAAGAAAATCCGCACCTGCAAAAAGTGCGGCGAACAGATCGACTGATAAAGGAGGAACGGCAACATGGCAACCCGCCTGAAAGGAAAGTACCAGGCCGAAGTCGTCCCTGCCTTACAGCAGAAGTTCGGCTACAAAAACCCCATGCAGGTCCCCAAGCTTGAGAAGATCGTCATCAACATGGGCCTGGGTGACTGCAAGGACAATACCAAGGCGCTGGAGAATGCGGTGGACGAACTCACCCAGATAGCCGGCCAGAAGCCCCTGGTAACGAAAGCCAAGAAATCAATCGCCAACTTCAAGCTCCGCGAGGGCATGAACGTAGGCGCCAAGGTCACCCTGAGAGGGACCCGGATGGAGGAGTTTTTTGACAAGCTGGTCTCCATCGCTCTCCCCCGCGTGCGCGACTTCCGGGGCGTGTCCCCCAAAGCGTTTGACGGCCGGGGCAACTACGCCCTGGGTGTCAGGGAGCAGCTGATCTTCCCTGAAATCAATTACGACAAAGTGGAACAGATCCGCGGCATGGAGATGATTTTCGTGACCACTGCCCATAGCGACGAGGAGGCCAAAGAGCTTCTGGGTCTGCTGGGCATGCCGTTCGCGCAGTAAGGGAGGAAGAAACAATATGGCAAAGACCAGCATGCGCATCAGACAAGCCCGCCCCGCAAAGTTTTCAACCCGCGCGTACACGCGCTGCCGCATCTGCGGCCGTCCCCATTCAGTTCTCAGGCGTTACGGCGTCTGCCGCATCTGCTTTAGAGAGCTGGCCTACAAAGGCCAGATTCCCGGCGTCCGCAAGGCGAGCTGGTAAGCGAAAGAACGCAAAGGAGGTTCCCCCATGGTCGTGAATGATCCCATTGCCGATATGCTGACCCGCATCCGCAACGCGCAGATCGCCAAGCATGACACGGTAACAATACCCGCCAGCAACGCAAAAAAGGCCATCGCCAAAATTTTGCTGGACGAGGGTTACATTAAGAATTACGAGAGGATTGACGACGGCGTTCAGGGCGAAATCAAGCTCACGCTCAAGTACGTCAATGACAAGCAGCAGGCCGTCATCGCCGGCCTCAAGCGCATCTCCAAGCCGGGGCTCAGGGTCTATGCCCGCTGCGAAGACCTGCCCAAGGTTTTAGGCGGCCTGGGGGTGGCCATTATCTCCACCTCAAAAGGCCTGATGACTGATAAAAAAGCGCGCCAGGATAAGCTGGGCGGCGAAGTGCTCGCCTACATCTGGTAAACTGATCACGCATTGGAGGTAGAAACATGTCTCGTATCGGAAAACTTCCGATTACCGTGCCCGGGGGCGTGACAGTGACCGTGGATGACAAGAACCAGGTTATCGTCAAAGGCCCCAAAGGCACGCTGTCCCAACAGGTCAACCCGGATATCACCCTTAAACAGGAAGGGGGCGTCCTGACCCTCAGCCGCCCCAGTGATTCCAAACCGCACAAGGCCCTCCATGGCCTTTACCGGTCGCTGGTTCACAACATGGTGGTGGGCGTCACGGATGGCTTTTCCAAAACGCTTCTGCTGGTGGGCACCGGTTACCGCGCCCAGGTGGAAGGCAGCAAGCTGACGCTGTTTGTGGGCTACTCCCACCCCATCACCTTTGAAGCCCCCGAGGACACCGGCTTTGAGACGCCCAACGCCACCACGATTGTGGTCAAGGGCATCGACAAGCAGGTGGTGGGCGCCCTGGCCGCTGATATCCGCGCCACCAGGCCGCCGGAGCCCTACCTGGGCAAAGGCATCAAGTACGACAACGAACGCATCCGCCGCAAGGAAGGCAAGACCGGCAGCAAGTAAGAAGGGAGTGAACGCATATGTTCAAAAAGCGCGACCGCAATGAAGTCCGTCAGATCCGCCACGCACGCGTCCGCAAGAAGGTAAGCGGCACACCCGAGATGCCGCGCCTGTGCGTGTACCGCAGCAATTCCGCGATTTATGCCCAGATCATCGATGATACCAAGGGCATCACCCTGGCGCAGGCGTCCAGCATGGACCCCGCGCTCCGGGAACAACTGAGTGATATGAACAAAACCGGCGCCTCCAAGGCCGTCGGCAAGCTGGTGGGGGAGCGGGCGCTCAAGGCTGGCATCGACCGGGTGGTGTTTGACCGCAGCGGTTATGTCTATACCGGGCGTGTGGCTTCCCTGGCGGACGGCGCCCGCGAAGCCGGGCTCAAATTCTAAGGGAGGAAGCTTTTGATGCAACGCAGAGACAGAGACAGGGACCGCCGGGACCGCGAGGAGCAGAGCGAATTCAAGGAGAAGCTGGTCAGCATCAACCGTGTCGTCAAGACCGTTAAAGGCGGCCGGAACTTCCGTTTCACGGCGCTGGTCGTGGTGGGCGATGGCGCAGGCCGCGTCGGCGCCGGCATGGGCAAGGCCGCGGAGATCCCCGAGGCCATCCGCAAGGCAAACGAGTCCGCCAAGAAGCGCCTGATCACCATTCCCCTTTCGGGCACCACCGTGCCCCATGCCACCACGGGCTATTATGGCACCGGCAAGGTGGTTATCCTCCCGGCGCCTGAAGGCACCGGCGTTATCGCCGGCGGCGCTGCCCGCGCGGTGCTGGAGCTGGCCGGTATCAAGGACATCCGCACGAAGTCCTATGGCACCAACAACCCCATCAACACCGTGAAAGCCACCATTGAGGGGCTCAAGCTGCTGCGCTCGCCCGAGCAGGTGGCCAAACTCCGCGGCAAGACCGTGGAAGAGATCCTGGGCTAAGGAGGCCGCGATGAAACTGCAGATTACACTGACAAAATCCCCCATTGCAAGGCTGGAGAAGCATATCCGCACCGTTGAGGCGCTGGGTTTGCGCAAGATCGGCCAGACGGTGGAAAAAGAGGACAACCCCTGCGTCCGCGGCCAGATCTTCAGGGTCCGGCACATGGTCAAGGTGGAAGAAATCGAAGAGTGAAGTGATAGGAGGACGTCCTCATGAAATTACATGATTTGAAACCGGCCCCCGGTTCAACCAAAGCGCCCAAACGCCTTGGCCGCGGTACCGGCAGCGGGCTGGGAAAGACCTCCGGCAAGGGCCATAAGGGAGCAAAGGCACGCTCTGGCGGCGGCAAGGCCCCCGGCTTTGAAGGCGGCCAGATGCCCCTTACCCGCCGGGTGCCCAAGAGTGGCTTCACCAACATCTTCCGGAAGGAATATGCCACCGTGAAGCTGGAGAGCCTGGAACAGTTTGATGCGGGCGCCACGGTGACCGTGGATATGCTCAAGGATGCCGGGCTCGTGAAAAAGACGCTGGCGGGAGTCAAAATCCTCGGCAACGGCGACCTCACCAAGGCCTTGACAGTTCAGGCAAACCGCTTTACCGCCTCTGCCAGGGAGAAAATCGAGAAGGCAGGCGGAAAGGCCGAGGTGGTCTGAGATGTGGGATACGCTGCGCAACGCCTGGAAGGTACCGGAGCTTAGGAAAAAGATCCTCTACACCTTCATGATGCTGCTGATCTACCGGCTGGTCAGCGTGGTTCCCGTGCCTGGCATCAATGCCAGCGTCGTCCAGGAAGTGGCCGGCGCCTATGACATGCTGGGCCTGGTCAACATGATGACCGGCAATGCCTTCAGCCAGATGACCGTGATGGCCATGGGTATCACGCCCTACATCAACGCTTCGATCATCATCCAGCTGCTTACCGTGGCCATTCCGGCCCTGGAGCGGCTGCAGAAAGAGGGCGGTGAAGAGGGCAAGGAAAAGCTCAACAAAATCACCCGTTACTCCACCGTGGTGCTGGCCGCCATCCAGGCCATCGGTATTATCGCGGCGCTCAACAGCGGCACCACCACTGGTGGCGAGCGCGTGCTCCAGCCCGGCTATGACGGTACCTTTGGCCTTCTGTCAATTGGTGTTGTCATGGCATCCGGTACCGCCTTTGCTATGTGGATTGGCGAACGCGTCACCCAGAAGGGCATTGGCAACGGCATTTCACTCCTGATTTTCGCCGGCATTATCTCCAACCTCTTCTCCGGCATCCTCACCGCTTTTACCGATGTCCTGGGTATCACCCAGTACGGCGGCACCGTGAGCGGCTTCCTCATCCTGATTGTGACGGCGCTGGTTATCATCACCGTGGTTACCTTCGTGGACCTGGGGGAGCGGCGCATCCCTGTGCAGTACGCAAAGCGTGTGGTAGGGCGGAAGATGTACGGCGGCCAATCCACCCACATTCCCATGAAGATCGTTTCCGTGGGCGTGCTGCCCCTGATCTTCGCGTATTCTTTCATGGCTTTCCCCGGTACCATCATTGCCATGTTCGGCCCCGATTCCGGTGCCTCCAAATGGTGGAATGCCTATATGCACCAGTCAGCGCCTCTGAACCTGGCCGTGACAGCGCTGCTGATCATCGCATTTACCTATTTCTACGCCTCGATTTCCTTCAACCCCCAGGATATCTCCAAGAACATCCAGCAGCAGGGAGGCAACATCCCGGGCATCCGTTCCGGGCAGAACACCATATCCTTCCTCAGCAGGATTTCCAAGCGGCTGACCCTGTTCGCCGCCATCTTCCTGGCCGCCCTGGCCACGCTCCCCACGCTGCTTTCCGTATGGCAGAATGTGCAGATTCCTTTCGCGGCCTCCTCCATGCTCATCGCGGTTTCCGTGTCGCTGGAGACGGTGCGCCAGGTGGAAGCCCAGCTGGTCATGCGCAACTACAAGGGTTTCCTGTAAGGAGATCCCGGAGGGACTGGCATGAATATCATTTTCCTTGGCGCTCCGGGCGCCGGCAAAGGCACCCACGCCTCGCGCCTTAAGGCGGAAAAGGGCTTTCCCCAGATTTCAACCGGGGATATGCTCCGCACGAACATCGCTGAAGGCACGCCCCTGGGGCTGTCCGCCAAGCAGTTTATCGATGCGGGCGAACTGGTGCCGGACGAAGTTGTCATCGGCATGGTCAGGGAACGCCTGGCAGAGGCAGATGCCCAAAACGGTTTTGTGCTGGACGGTTTTCCCCGCACCGTGGCGCAGGCCGAGGCCCTGGCGGGCATCGCACGGATCGATGTGGTACTGAATCTGGAAGTCACTGAGGACACCGTGCTCAAACGCCTGGGCGGCAGGCGCGTATGCGCCTCCTGCGGGGCGGTGTTCCACACCTCCCGCCTTGAGGATGAGTCAGTCTGCCCCCTGTGCGGCGGCAAACTCATCCAGCGGGCGGACGATGCGCCCGGGACCATCCTCCACCGGCTGGAGGTCTATCATGAGCAAACCGAGCCGCTGATCGCGCATTACGCCCAGGCCGGCTTGCTGAAGAATGTCTGGGTGGACGGCGATGCCGATGAAAACTACCGGGACATCCTGCAAGCGCTGGGAATTTAGCGTGATTTCCATCAAAAGCCCAATACAGCTGGAGAAGATGCGCCGGGCAGGCAGCCTGCTGTATGAGGTGATGCAAAAGCTCCAGGAGGCGGTACGCCCAGGGGAGAGTACTGCCGCCATCGACGCCTACGCTGAAGAACTTATCCGGCGAAGTGATGCAATTCCCTCTTTCCTGAACTACCGGGGCTTCCCGGCCTCCATCTGCGCCTCCGTTGATGATGAGGTAGTCCATGGCATCCCTTCGGATGATGTGATCCTTCAGGAAGGGAGCATCCTGAGCATCGACTGTGGGCTGATCCTGGATGGCTGGCAGGCGGACAGCGCCATCACCGTGCCGGTGGGAGAGGTCCCTGAGCGCCTCAAGCGCCTCATCGAGGTGACCCGCAACAGTTTTTTTGAGGGCGCACGGAGGGCTGTAAGCGGCAACCGCGTGGGGGACATCGGCCACGCGGTGCAGACCCTGGCTGAAGGGCGGGGCTTCGGGGTCATCCGTGACCTGACGGGCCACGGCATCGGCCGCAGCATGCATGAGGACCCCGCAGTGCCCAACTTCGGTGAGCCGGGCCAGGGCGCCAGGCTGAAGCCGGGGATGACCCTGGCGATTGAGCCGATGATTTCCCTGGGCGGATGGCATGTGAAGCAACTGGATGACGGCTGGACCATCAAGACCCTGGACGGTTCCCCATGCGCTCACTATGAGCACACCATCGCCGTCACTGAAGGGCTTCCTGAGATTTTTACCCTGCCCGGTTTTGCCTGGCAATGAGCGGGTGAAAGCATGAAGCCGCAGATCAAGCCGGGGTTGGTGGTTATCTCACGCATGGGGCGTGACAAGGACAAACGCTTTGTGGTATTATGGGAAGTGGACGCTGATTTCGTCATGGTGGCGGACGGGCATAACCGCGGCATAAGCCGCCCCAAGCGAAAACGGCGTAAACATCTGCTGGCCACAAGGTACGAGTTTCCAGAGATCATTGCCCTGAAGGAACAGGGCAGGCTGACCGACTACGATTTGCGAAACGCCCTTGGCCGCCTGCAAGATACCCCACAAGACCAAGCCTGAAGGAGGCACATTTTTGTCCAAAAGCGATGTCATTGAAATCGAGGGCAGAGTAGTCGAAGCGCTGCCCAACGCCATGTTTTCCGTGGAGCTGGCCAACGGCCACCGCATCATGGCGCACATCTCCGGCAAGATGCGCATGCATTTCATCCGCATTTACCCCGGGGACCGGGTTACCATTGAGCTGTCCCCCTATGATTTAACGCGAGGCCGGATTACCTGGCGCAGCAAGAACTAAGCGAACTGAGGAGGTTAACCCCACATGAAAGTCCGTCCTTCTGTGAAGACGATCTGCGAAAAGTGCAAGATCATCAAACGCAAAGGCCATGTGATGGTCATTTGTGAGAACCCGAAGCATAAGCAAAAGCAGGGCTGAGGGGTTATTCCGCATGGATTGCCATTCGGGCGGCTGCCGGGAGCACGCTCCCGGACCGTGTGGCGCCAGGATGTTGTTGTTTAAGCCGGGGTTTCCCCGGCCACCCATTTCAACGAGCAGATAAATTTGGAGGTGTTTCCAGCACATGGCACGTATATCGGGTGTTGACCTGCCCAGAGACAAGCGGGTGGAAATCGGCTTGACCTATATTTTCGGCATCGGCCTCACCACAAGCAAAAAGATCCTGGCCGAGACGGAAATCAGCCCGGACACCAGGGTCAGGGACCTGACCGAGAATGACATTTCAAAGCTGCGCGAGTACATCGAGCATCATGTGAAGGTGGAGGGTGACCTGCGCCGACAGGTGAGCCTTGACATCAAGCGCCTGGTTGAGATTGGCTCCTACCGCGGCATCCGGCATCGCCGGGGGCTCCCGGTGCGGGGACAGAACACCAAGCAGAACGCGCGTACGCGCAAAGGCCCCAAGCGCCAGGTCACTGGCCGCAAGAAGGCTGCCGCCCGCTAAGGCAAGAAGAGATTAGGCCCATCTGGGCACGGAGGAAGTAATGGCAAAAGCCAATCTGAAGAAGGTATCGCGCAAGCGCCGTGAGAAGAAACTCGTGGAGCGCGGCATCGTGCATATCAAGTCATCGTTCAACAACACCATCGTCACCATCACGGACACCCAGGGCAATGCCCTTTCCTGGGCTTCATCCGGCGGCATGGGGTTCAGGGGCAACAAAAAATCCACGCCGTTCGCCGCCCAGACCGCGGCGGAAACCGCTGCCCGGGCTGCGGCCGAATTTGGCATGCGCACGGTGGAAGTGTATGTAAAGGGCCCCGGGTCCGGCCGCGAAGCCGCCATCCGCAGCCTGCAGACCGCGGGGCTTGAGGTCACCATGATCAAGGATGTGACCCCAATTCCCCACAATGGCTGCCGTCCGCCCAAGCGCAGAAGAGTGTAAGAAGGAGGTTCCGTCAAGATGGCAAGAAATACCGGTTCTGTCTGCCGCATGTGCCGTCGTGAGGGCACCAAGCTCTTCCTGAAGGGCGAGAAATGCTTCTCACAGAAGTGCGCTGTGGCCAAGCGCCCCACCCCTCCCGGCCAGCATGGCCAGGCCCGCCAGCGAAAGATGAGCGAGTATGGCATGCAGCTGCGGGAAAAACAGAAGGCGCGCCGCGCCTATGGACTGCTGGAAAACCAGTTCCGCCTTACCCATAACAAGGCGCTTAAGATGAAGGGTGTCTCCGGCGAAAACCTGCTCCAGCTGCTTGAACGCAGGCTGGATAATGTGGTGTACCGTTCGGGCCTGGCCAACTCGCGCCCCCAGTCGCGCCAGCTGGTCAATCACGGCCATTTCCTGGTCAACGGCAAGAAGGTGGATGTCTCCTCCTACATCGTCGATGAGGGAGACGTCGTCTCCGTGCGGGATGCCAGCAAAACCAGCGAGCTGTTCAAGGCCGCCCGTGAAGGCAGCGCCCGTATCCTGCCCAAGTGGCTGAGCGTAAACGCCGAGGAACTGAAGGCCACCGTGAGCGCACTGCCTGAGCGCACCGACATCGACTTTGCGCTGCAGGAGAATATGATTATTGAGTTCTACTCCCGCTGATCCGTCGCCTGACCACACAAAACCGACGCGTCAATTGAGAGGAGAAGAGCCGTGACCATGGAAGCCATCAGCCCGCGGATAGAGCGGGTTGCGTATCGGGAAAACGAGTTCTATGCCAACTTTGAGGTTGAGCCGCTGGAACGCGGGTTTGGGCATACGCTGGGAAACGCGCTCAGGCGCGTTCTGCTCAGCTCCCTGCCAGGCGCTGCCGTGACCAATGTCAACATCGAGGGCGTGCAGCATGAGTTTTCCACCATCCCCGGCGTCAAGGAAGACGTCACTGAGATTATCTTGAACCTGAAGGAGCTCTCCGTCCGGCTGCATGTGGATGACACCAAGCAAGTGGAGATCGAGGCTGTCGGCCCCGCCATTGTTACAGCGGGCGACATCCGGGTGGACAGCGAGGTGGAGGTGGTCAACACCGGCCTGCACATCGCCACCCTTGCAGAAGGCGCCAGGCTCCACATGACGCTTACCATCGAGCCCGGCCGCGGCTATGTGTCCGCTGAACGCAATAAGGTGAGCGCGATGCCCATCGGGGTCATTCCCATGGACGCCATCTTTACCCCTATCCGCAAGGTAAACTATTCCGTCGAGGATACCCGCGTGGGCCAGATCACCGACTATGACAAGCTGGTACTGGAAGTCTGGACCAACGGTTCGGTCACCCCGGAGGAGGCGATCAGCATGGCCGCCAAAATCCTCACCAGGCAGATGGGCATCTTCGCCCATCTCACCGACCAGCCCCTGGAGCTGGCCTCCGAGCCCTCTGACGCCGAGAGCGCCGGTGCCAGCGCCGAGATGACGATTGATGAGCTGGACCTTTCCGTCCGCGCCTTCAACTGCCTCAAGCGCGCCGGCATCAATACCGTCAGCGAGCTGATCCAGAAGGACCAGGAAGACATGATGAAGGTGCGCAACCTGGGCAAGAAGAGCCTGGAAGAAGTAGAGCAGAAGCTGGCCCTCCTGGGCCTGTCCCTGCGCAAGTCCGAAGAATAAGACAAGCCCACACGCTCAGGGCTAAGGAGGAACACCACACATGGCACAGCAACGCAAGCTTGGCTTGAGCAGCGACAAGCGAAAAGCACTTATCCGCAATCAGGTTACCAGCCTCCTCTGGCATGGCCGGATTGAAACCAGCCTGGCCCGGGCCAAGGAGGTCCGCAGGGTGGCTGAGAAAATGGTCACCCTGGCCGTGCGGGAATATGACAACACGGTGGAGGTCAAGAAAGAGTTCCACAATGAGAAGGGGCAGATTGTCTCCATCGATGTCACCAATGACAACGCCAGCAAACTGCACGCCCGCCGCCTGATTATGAGTTATCTCTACGATCCCAAGGAGCTGCGCAAGGATGATGAATCCCGCAGCGAATACCGGGAGCGCACCCGGGATGTGAAACATCCTGTGGTGGAGAAGCTCTTCAGGGAGTATGGCCCCAAATACCGCAAGCGCAACGAGGAGAAGAACAGCGCCGGCGGTTACACACGCATCTACAAGCTGGGACCCCGCCGGGGCGATGCTTCAGAGCGCGTGTTTATCGAGATGGTCTGAAACCTCCCCAGTTCATCACCCGCAAGCTGCCGCATATCCGGCGGCTTTTTTGATGCTTTCCTTTTTACGAAGGGATTGCGCGGCAAACCATTCTTTGCTATACTCAAAAACAGAACAAATGTTCTTTTATTGAGGTGGCATGATGGATTTGGAGGAGAAACTGGGGATCCTGACAAACGCGGCGAAGTATGATGTGTCCTGCGCCTCCAGCGGCGCCAGCCGCAAAGGGGCCAAGGGCGGCGTCGGGAACGCTGCTGCCAGCGGCATCTGCCACAGCTGGACATCTGACGGGCGCTGTGTGAGCCTGCTGAAACTGCTGTATACCAATGCCTGCATGTATGACTGCAGCTACTGTGTGAACAGGCGCTCAAACGATGTTCCCCGCGCCAGCTTTACGCCGCAGGAGGTGGCGGGGCTCACCATGGCTTTCTACCGCCGCAATATGATCGAGGGGCTCTTTTTAAGTTCTGCCGTGGCCATCAGCGCTGACCGCACCATGGAGCGGCTCATCCGCGTGGCGGAGATTCTCAGAAACCGGGAGCATTTTGGCGGCTATATCCACATGAAGGTCATCCCGGGAGCCAGCCGGCGCCTGGTGGAGCGCCTGGGCTACCTGGCGGACCGGGTCTCTGTGAACATCGAGTTCCCCACGGACCAGGAGCTTTCCCTGATGGCGCCTGACAAAACCCCGGAGGGCATCAGGAGCAATATGCTCTCCGTCAGAGACCGGAAGCTGGAACTGCTCCCCAGCCTTTTCCGGGGCTCCAGGCCGCCCGCTTTTGTGCCGGCGGGCCAGTCGACCCAGATGATTCTGGGGGCCGGGAACAGCGATGACCGGGAAGTGCTGAACAAGGCGGAGTCGCTCTACCAGATGATGGGCATGAAGCGGGTTTATTACTCGGCCTACGTGCCGGTGAACCTGCCGCTTGAGGAAGCCATCAGGGTCCGGACGCCGCTGCTCAGGGAGCACCGGGTGTACCAGGCGGACTGGCTGATGCGTTTTTATGGCTTCCAGGCGCGTGAAATCCTGGGGGAAAGGCGCTTTCTCGACCAAAAGGTAGATCCCAAGGCCGCCTGGGCGGTTGACAATTTCCACCTGTTCCCGCTGGATGTGAACACTGCGCCCCGGGAGATGCTGCTCAGGGTGCCAGGGCTGGGGCCCAGGGCGGTACAGCGCATTCTTCAAGCCCGCAGGCTGGCAGCCATCAGCTACGACTCCCTGGCAAAGACCGGGGCCGTAATGAAAAGGGCACGCCACTTTATAACAGCCCAGGGGCGCAGGCCCCATCTCTTAACGGATGATCCGGGCCGGGTATACCGGGCGCTGGCGGGAGAAGACAAGGATGCCTTCAGGCAGCTCTCGTTTCTTGACACTGTATGATGGAATGCGTGTTTGACGGCAGCTTCAATGGGCTGATGACCCTGGTGTTTGACACCTGGCGGCTTGGGGATGAAGTCACTGCGGTCATCCAGGAAACGGATGCGGCAAGCCTTCTGCCCGGACGCCATTTCCCCACCGATGACAGCAAGGCCGCGCGGATCCTGACGTATATTGGCAGCCGCTTGGGGGAGGAATTTGCTTTCATGGTGAAAGCCGCCTTTCTTTCAGCCAGGGCGGAACGCTTTCGTGCCATCGTGAAAACCATCCACCGGGCCTGCCAGATGGGCCCAGCCGCGCTTGATTTGCTGGAGGATGATATCCTCTGTTTTCTTGCCTGCCATCGTGAAGTCACGCGGGAAGCCCATCGCTTTCAGGGGCTTTTGCGCTTCCGGGAGCTTAAGGACAGAAGCCTGCTGGCTGTGTTTGCGCCGCGCCACCATGTGCTGCCGCTGATCCTGCCCCGATTTGCGGACCGGTTCCCCGGAGAGAAGCTGATCCTCTATGACGAAGGGCGCGGCATTGCCGGCATAAGTAAACAGGGGAAAATCACCCTTGCCCGGGTGGCCGAACTATCGCCCCAGGATTCTGACGGTGAACAGGAGTTGGAGGGACTCTGGCGGGTATTTTTTGACCATTTGGCGATAAAGGAGCGGTTCAACCCCGACCTTCAGCGGCAGCATGTGCCCAAATACACCTGGAAGCATTTGCCTGAAATGCGGGGAAAGCCTTGAAATAACGCGGCTGAAAGGCTATGATGCTCCCAAAATGCGCAGGGGGATAGAAAAGTGAAAAAGGTGCTGCTGTACGGGATGACCGGTGAGAAAATGTGCTTTATGCATGTGCTGTTGAACGCGCTGGACCTGCATGCTTCCGGGCACGAAGCCCGGGTGGTGTTTGAGGGGGCGTCGGTAAAGTTGCCGGCCGCCCTGGCAAAGGAGGGCAATCCGGTTTACCTGAAAGCCAGCCAGGCGGGGCTTCTGGCCGGCATTTGCCTGGCCTGCTCCAAAACCCTGGGTGTATATGAGGAGAATCTGGCCCTGGGCCTGCCGATGCTCTCGGATATGTCCGGGCATGCGGGTATAAAACCCTTCCTGGAAGCGGGTTATGAAGTGATCAGCATCTGATGGGCTTAAAACAGCATTTGTCGCGTCTCCTGGGGCGCAACCACCTGATGGGCACCCTCATGGCCCTTAGGGGCAATGCAAGGTACTGCCTGATTCTGGAGCCGCTCTGGGGCGTTCCCAACACGCTGTATGTGCCATTGGTATCCAAATACATGGAAGCGCTGGGCTTAAGCGCGCTTCAAATCGGCGTGGTACTCACGGTATTCCTGCTTAGCCAGATGGCAGCAGCAGCCTTTGGCGGCGTCTGGACCGACCGCCTGGGCCGCAGGCGCACCACCCTGGTGTTTGATTTGTTCGCATGGACAATACCGTGCCTGCTGTGGATGTTCGCGCAAGGTTTCGCCTGGTTTTTGGTGGCCGCGCTCCTAAACGGCCTCTGGCGGGTGACAGAGACCTCCTGGAGCCTGTTGATGGTGGAGGACGCCCCCCAGGACAAGCTGGTGAGCATCTACGCCCTGGCCACGGTGGCGGGGCTGATCGCGGGCTTTGTATCGCCCCTGACCAGCATCCTGATCAGCCGGCACTCCCTGGTGAGCACCATGCGCGGGCTGTACCTGTTTTCCTTCGTGTCCATGACAACCAAAGCGTTTCTGCTCTTCAGGCTCACCCGGGAAACCAGCGTGGGCAAAAAGCGTCTTCAGGAGCTTTCGGGCAAACCCTGGCACCACGCCCTGAGGGGAACCGGGCGGGTGATCAGGGCGATGCTGAATAACAAGGCCCTGATGCTTACCCTGGGAATCATCTCCTGTGTGCTGGCCATACGCAGCACTATGGAGAACTTTTGGCCGCTTTTGGTGACGGGGCCCCTGGGCGTTGGGGAGGAACATCTGCCCCTGTTGGCCACGCTCAGGAATCTGGTGATGCTGGCCAGTTTCCTTGTTGTGTCCCATCGCTTAAGGGCGGATCACTATCGCCGGCCCATGGCCTTTGCCCTGTGGCTGATCACAGGGCTCAGCGCGATCCTCCTGGCACTGCCTGAGCACCTCAACTGGGCGCTTGTGCCCGGCGTGATGGCCGAAGCCCTGGCGCTGAGCATCCTGATTCCGCTGTATTCCTCCCTTCAGATGCTCCTGCTGGACAAACAGGAGCGCGCAAGGATGCTGGGCTTGTCCCTGGCCTTTTGCCTTTTGGTCACGGCTCCCTTTGGCACCATCAACGGCCTGCTTTCCCGCTGGCACCCGGCGCTGCCCATGGCCGTCTGCATGGCACTGGGCGGGCTGGCGCTGGTATTCCTGAACAGGCTGAGCAAAAGGCTCAAGCCGGAGATGCTCCGGGAAGACGCGCGGGCTCCGGCCATAGCCCGCGAATAGCGCAAAACAACGCAACCTGCAACCGGCCAAATATACCGGATGCAGGTTGTGCCGGATAATTGGGATGGTGCCGGGGGGCTCAGACTGCCGCGGCCTCGTCAATGGCCTTAAGCTCCCGCTCGTCAAAGGGCGGGGCTTCCTGCGCTTTCACGCAGTCCCTGATCTGGCTCAGTTTGCTGGCGCCGATAATCACGGAAGCTGTGACCGGATCCCTGTGCAGCCAGGAGATGGCCATCTGGGCCAGGGTCTGGCCCCGGGCCTGGGCGATCTGGTTGAGCCGGGTGATCTTGTCCAGGGTCGCCTGGTCGATCTGTTCCGGGTTCAGGAACACGCTCTTGCCGGCAGCCCGTGAGTCGGCGGGAATGCCGCCCAGGTAGCGGTTGGTCAGCAGGCCTTGCGCCAGGGGGGAGAAGGGGATGGCGCCCACGCCCTTTTCGGCCAGCACCTCATAGAGGCCACCTTCCGGCCGGCGGTCCAGGATGTTGTAGCGGGGCTGATGGATAAGGCAGTGGATGCCCATGCCTTTGAGCATATCAATCGCCTGGGCGGCGCGCTCCGGCCCGTAGTTGGAGATGCCCACATACAGGGCTTTTCCCTGGCGCACAGCCTGTTCAAGGGCGCCCATGGTCTCCTCCAGCGGCGTATCGGGATCCGGGCGGTGGGCGTAGAAAATGTCCACATATTCGAGGCCCATGCGCTTGAGGCTCTGGTCCAGGCTGGCCAGCATCTGCTTGCGGCTGCCCCATTCCCCGTAGGGGCCCTCCCACATGAGATAGCCGGACTTGGTGGAGATGATCAGTTCATCCCGCCAGGCAGCCAGATCCTCCTTCAGGATCCGGCCAAAGGTGGTTTCCGCGCTCCCGGGAACAGGGCCGTAGTTGTTGGCCAGGTCGAAGTGGGTAATCCCCATGTCAAAAGCGCCCAGCACCATCTCCCGGGCAGTATCGTGGGGGAACTGGCTGCCGAAGTTGTGCCAAAGCCCCAGGGATACATAGGGGAGTTTGAGGCCGCTTCTGCCCACGCGTTTGTAGCCCATGGTGTCATATCTGCGCTTGTCTGCCATATACATTGAAAAATCGCCTCCCATATCGCGGATAACCGCATAATGGTTCAAGTATACCCGTATTTCGGGTATACTTGTAGGAAATAAGCTGTGCCAGGCACAAAAGGAGCAAACATGAAACTGGTTTCCTGGAATGTGAACGGATTCAGGGCAGTCCTTACCAAGGGGTTTGACGAGGTATTCATCGCCCAGGACGCGGACATCTTCTGCCTGCAGGAGACCAAGATGAAAGAAGGCCAGGCGGTTTATGATCCGCCCGGTTACCAGGCTTATTGGCATTCGGCGCATAAGCCCGGCTATTCCGGCACGGCTGTTTTTACCCGCATAGCGCCCAGGAAGGTGGAATTTGGCCTGTTGGGGGGGCACCTGGACGAGGGCCGTGTGATGACGCTGGACTTTGACGGCTTTTTTTTGGTGAATGCCTATGTACCCAATGCCCAGCCGGAACTGAAGCGCCTCCCCTACCGCATGGAATTTGAAGATGCCATGCGCGGGCACCTGACGGCGCTTGCCGCCGGAAAACCCGTTATTTACTGCGGCGACCTGAATGTGGCCCACCAGGAGATTGACCTGCGCCATCCCGCCGCCAACCGTTTCAACCCCGGATTTTCGGACCAGGAGCGCGCCAAGATGACGGAGCTCCTGGCCGCAGGTTTTACTGACACCTTCCGGTATCTCTACCCTGACCGCAAGGATGCCTACAGCTGGTGGAGCTACCGAAGCAATGCCAGGGCTTCCAACGCCGGGTGGCGGATCGACTACTTTGTGGTGTCGGAGGGCCTGGCAGGCAACATCCGGGATGCCACTATCCAGAGCCAGGTATACGGATCCGACCACTGCCCGGTGGTGCTTGACATCTCGCTGTAAGTGTGGTTTTTGCATCAAGGTGCGGAATGTGTTATGGTAAGGGGCAGTTCCAGAACACCACGGGAACAACCGGGGCGTGGCGGTGGGCTGTGCCCGATAAAAAATAATTTTCGAGGTGAACAATATGGCAAAAACGGCTGATTCATTGCGGATAAAGATTGAAAAGCGGGAGCCCATGGGCAAGAGCGGGCTGAAGAACCTGCGCAAAGAGGGGTATCTGCCGGCTTCCATGTCTTCCCGGGGAGAAGAATCCCTGTCCTTTTCCATCAAACAGGATGAGCTGAATCGCTCCCTTTCCAAAAACGGCAGGATGGCGGTGTTCAAATTAGCGCTTGGCCGCAAGATCCATACCGCCATGCTCAGGGAAGTGCAGTACGCTCCCGTCACCCGTGAGTGCCTGCACGTCACCTTCCAGCGTATCCACCTGGATGAAGTGACCAGGGCCGACGTGGCCATTCGCCCGCTGGGCCGGGAGGACATCACCCGCCGGCAGCTGGAGTTCCTCCAGCACCTGGATACCCTGCCGGTGTCAGGGCTGCCCGGTGACATCCCCAATCACATTGAGCTGGATGTCTCCAACATGGAGGCTGGAGACAGCCTGACGGTCGGCAACGCCGTCCTTCCCAAAGGCATCACCACCGACCTGGAACCCGACCGGGTGATTTTCACCGTCAGCTACCCCCGCACCCAGGAAGAGCCGGCCGAGGCGGCGGAAGAGGTGCCTGAAGCTGCGGCGGCTGAGGAGCCCGAAGCGGCGGAATAATCAAGATCTAACACAAAAACCACCGGATCAGCGCCCGGTGGTTTTTAGGTGTCCAGCAGCTTTACTTGTTCATCTCGTTATTCAGCGCTACGGCCTCATCCACCCACTCATAGAACAGGCCTTCTTCAACCACTGTCGCAATGACTCCGTTGATGGCCTCCAGAAGTTCCGGCTCGCCCTTGGGAACTGCCGCTGCGATGCCGGAGGATACATAGTCAAACTTGCCTTCGCAAATCACCAGTTCAGGGTAGTTGGCCACATATTGGTCGGCCACGACCGAGGCCAGCGCCAGGCCCTGGACCTTCTGGGTGAGCAGGTTCATAATTCCGTCAGGAATCAGGGTAATCAACTCCAGCTCGCTGTCTGGCAGCTGCTCAGTCACCAGGGTCTGCTGCAGGGTGCCGTTCTGGGCGGCCACCTTCTTGCCGGCAAAATCGGCCAGGGTTTTGAGGGTGTCCGCATCGTCCTTGTGGATGAGGATCACCTGGTTGGTTTCGTTATAGTAGATGTCGGTGAAATCCATGCTGGACAGGCGTTCCGGCGTGGGGTCCATGCCGGCGATGCCCAGGTCCACCTTGCCGGCAGCCACCGCGGCCAGCACCGCCTCAAAGCTGAAGGATTCAATCATCAGCTCCACCCCGAGCTGGTCGGCGATATATTGGGCGAAGTCCATGTCAGCGCCCACAGGGTTGCCGTCAGGTCCGGGGAACTCATAGGGGGCATAGTCCGGGGAGGTGCCCACCACCAGTTTGCCCGCCGCCTTGATGGCGTCCAGTCGGCCCGCCGCCAGGGATAAAGAGGTCAGGGAAAGGATCATGAGGGCGGCCAGCAGGCCCGCGAGCAGTTTCTTCATGGGGTCATCCTCCTTGATGTGATGGGAGCAGTGTACACCCCTTGGAAGTGCATGTCAATACATTCAAGGCGCAAAATTATAAAAAATTTTCAACGAAGAGATTTGTCTAAATTGGCATTAGTAATTGAAATAAAAGAGTTTACAGGAAAACAAGAAACATTATTTAAACAAAAACAAACGCATAATATACACATGCTGCCGATGAAAGGGATTCGAAGTGTGCAGGCGAGGTCTGTAATCATAAAAATGCGGCTATTTTGCATAAATGGCTGTACATAGCGGAACAAATCTGCTATGATTGCCGTGCGAGTGCATAATCATGCAAAGCGGAAAGGATACCCATGCCCCAGATCAGCCTGCGCGCCGGCCAGTTTACCGAGTCTGTCATCAGGCGGATGACCCGTGTCAGTGACAGTGTCGGCGCCATCAACCTGTCCCAGGGATTCCCGGATTTTGACCCGCCCAAAGCCCTGCTGGAGGCGCTGGCGATGGTTTCCTTCAGCGGCCCACACCAGTATGAGATCACCTACGGCGCAGCCGGTTTCAGGTGCGCGCTGGCGGAAAAGCAGGGGGCAGCCATTGGCCGGGAGATCGACCCGGAAACCCAGATCCTGGTCACCTGCGGGGCCACCGAGGCCATGGTTTGCGCCATGCTGGCAGTTATCAACCCGGGAGACAAGGTGGCGGTCTTTTCCCCCTTTTACGAGAATTACTGGGCCGACGCCATCATTGCGGGGGCAGAAGCGGTGTTTGTGCCCCTTCACGCGCCCGATTGGCAGGTGGACTGGGAGGCGCTGGAAGCGGCATTCACCGCGGGTGCCAAGGCGCTGGTGGTATGCAATCCCTCAAACCCCACCGGGAAGGTGTTCACCCGGCAGGAACTCATGCGCATTGGGCACATGGCAAAGGAGCACAACGCCTGGGTGATCACGGATGAGGTGTATGAGCACATCGTCTATGCGCCCTATACCCACACACGCCTGTCCGCCCTGCCTGGGATGTGGGGACACTGCCTGACCGTGTCTTCCCTGTCCAAGACCTACTCCATCACAGGCTGGCGCCTGGGCTATCTGATCGGGCCGGAGGAGGCCTTGGATGCCGCGCGCAAAGTACATGACTTTCTCACCGTGGGGGCGGCGGCCCCGCTTCAGGCAGCAGCGCTGCCGGGGCTTCGGGCCGGGCCCGACTACTATGAGGGATTAAGGGCCCTGTACGCCGCCAAGCGGGAACAGTTCCTTTCTGGCCTTGATGGCATCGGCCTTGAGCATACCGTGCCCCAGGGCAGTTATTTTGTTCTGGCGGATATGAGCCGGTTTATGGACAAACCCCCGTTCAGGGGGCTTGATGACCTGGCATTCTGCGAGCGCCTCACCCGGCACATCGGCGTGGCTGCGGTGCCCGGCTCCAGCTTTTATCCCGATGCGGAAAAAACCGGGCTCATACGCCTCCATTTCGCCAGGAGTGAAGAAAGCCTGAAGGAGGCCATCAGCAGGCTGGGAAGGCTCAGTGAATGATGAAGAAACCAGCAAATCCGGCGGAATCCACCCTCACTGCACATCCGCCCTGCACTGTGGGGCCGACAGCCTATGACCGGGTGTGGGACGCCGTGCGCTTTTACGGCAACCGGGCGCTTCTTATCGGGGGAGAGAAGGCGCTGGCGGCGGGGCTCTATCCGCTGGAAAAGGCCCTGGACGGCTGTGGCGTGACGCTATCTGTATGGCCGTTCCAGGGTGAAGCCACCCGGGAGGTTGCAAAGGAAGCGGCGGCGTCCGCCAAGTCCCTGGGGGCTGATATCGTCTTTGGCATGGGCGGCGGGCGCGCCATCGACACAGCCAAGGCGGCTGCGCACTGGGCGGGGCTGCCGGTGATGGCTTTTCCCACCATCCCGGCCACCTGTGCCGCGGTCACGGCGCTGGCGGTGCTGCATCAGCCAGGCAAAGAGGCCTGCGACCCGTTTTTGTTTCTGGACGCACCGCCCGGGCATGTGTTCCTGCACACAGGGATCCTGGCGGCGGCGCCTGACAAGTATCTCAGGGCTGGCATTGGCGACAGCATCGCCAAGCATGTGGAATCCGCGTTCAAGGCGGGGCGGGAGGCCCTGGCCTTTGGAGACAGCCTGGGCTTGGCGATGGCCGCGTTTGGCTATGAGACCCTTCTTCGGGTAGGCGAAGGAGCGCTTCAGGACGCTGGGAGGGGCCTTGATACCCCGACTTTCCGCCTGGCCTGTGGGATTTGCGTCATAAACACCGGGATTGTGAGCCTCCTGGTGCAGGAACGCTTCAACGGCGGCCTGGCCCACGCGCTGTATTACGCCCTGGAGGAACTTCCCGCGTTGAGGGATCGGCTGCATGGCGAGGTGGTGGCCTGGGGCAGCCTGGTACAGTTGTGCCTGGAAGGAAAAGTGCAGAAAGCCTTGGCCCTTAATCAGTTCCTCCAATCTCTGGGGATTCCGGGCACCCTGATAGCCTATGGGCTAAAAGCGGATGACCCGGCGTTTATTTCCAGACTGCCCCGGGTATTGGGACAGCCGGACATGAAAGAAGCCCCTTGCCTGGTGGACGAAGCGATGCTTTACAGGGCGGTTCTGCTGGCGGAGTCGCTGGGTGTGAAGGCGGCATAAGGAGGATGAATGTTCACTAATTTCTTTCCCAACCTGGGCCGTGTGCTTGAGAAGTACTGGGCGCTGTTTTTGCAGGGCGCGGGATATACACTGCTTTTAAGCTTCATTACGGTGCTCTTTGGCACCATCCTGGGTTCCCTCCTGGCGCTCATGCGCCGAAGCCCCAACAAGATTGTCAGCGGCTTTGCCACAGGCTATGTGGAGGTGATCCGGGGGACGCCGCTGCTCCTTCAGCTTTACCTGTTTTATTTTATGCTGCCGGAGCTTCTGCCCATGCTCAACCTCTCCAAGTTTGCCTGTGTATCCATCGCACTGGTCATCAACTCCTCGGCCTATGTCTGCGAGGTGGTGCGCGCGGGTATCCAGGCGGTGGACTTCGGGCAGACCGAGGCAGCCCGCACCCTGGGCTTGAGCGCCCGGCAGACCATGCTGCGCATCGTGATGCCCCAGGCGGTCAAGAACATCCTGCCGGCGCTGGGCAACGAATTTGTTACGGTGATCAAGGAAACCTCCCTGGCCTCCACCTTTTTTGTGGGCGACCTGATGACCCAGTACAGCACGGTCAGGGGGAGCATGTACCTGGTGATTGAGCCCTTGATCGTGGTTGGCGCCATCTACTTTATCCTCACCTTTACTTTGAGCAAGGCAGTCAACGCCTTTGAAAGGAGGCTGAAGGTCAGTGATTGAAACAAAGAACCTCTCCAAATCATTCGGCAGCCTGGAAGTGCTGCGGGACATCACCGAAAGGATCGTGAAGGGCGAGGTCATTTCCATTATCGGGCCTTCAGGCTCCGGCAAATCCACCTTCCTGCGCTGCCTGAACCTGCTGGAGGTACCCACCTCCGGGTCCGTGTTTTTTCACGGGGTAGACCTGACGAAGAAGGGCGTGGATGTTGACCGCCACCGCCAGAAAATGGGTATGGTGTTCCAGCACTTCAATGTTTTCCCGCATCTGACGGTGCTGGAGAACATCACCCTGGCCCCGGTACTGCTCAAAAAACGCACAAAAGCGGACGCAGAGGCCTATGCCCGGAAGCTCCTGGCCCGGGTGGGCCTGTCCGACAAGGCCCAGGAACATCCCCGCCGCCTCTCCGGCGGGCAGAAACAGCGCCTGGCCATCGTCAGGGCGCTGGCCATGGACCCGGAGGTGATGCTCTTTGACGAGCCTACCAGCGCGCTGGACCCGGAAATGGTGGGTGAGGTGCTGGCCGTCATCCAGGATCTGGTGAAAAACGGCATGACCACCCTCATTGTTACCCATGAGATGGGCTTTGCCCGGGAGGTTTCCAGCAGGGTACTGTTCATGGACGAGGGGCGCATTGCCGAGCAGGGACCGCCGGAAGCCATTTTCAACCATCCCCAAAACCCCAGGACCAGGGAGTTCCTGGGGAAGGTACTGCGCTGAGGCCGGTTATTCCACGGTCACGGATTTGGCCAGGTTGCGCGGCTTGTCCACATCGTTGCCGTTCAGGGCGGCCACATAGTAAGCGAAGAGCTGCAGGGGCATCACCGCCAGGATGGGTTCCAGCTCATCACACAGTGCCGGGATGCCCATGAAATGGTCGCTGACAGCAGCGATTTCCTCATCCCCTTCGGCTGCGATGGACAATACCACAGCACCCCGGGCGCGCACCTCCTGGATATTGCTGAGCATCTTGTCCCGAAGCTTCCTCTGGGTGGCCAGTGCGATGACCAGGGTGCCCGGCTGGACAAGGGAAATGGTGCCATGCTTCAGTTCCCCGGCCGGCTGTGCCTCCGAGTGGATATAGGAGATTTCCTTAAGCTTCAGTGACCCCTCCAGCGACAGGCTGTAGTCAATGCCCCGGCCGATGAAGTAGACATCGCCGTGGTTGAAATAAAGCGAGGCCAAATACTGTATCCGGCTGTGATCATCAAGAACCCGGTGCGCCACCTCCGGAAGCTTCAGAAGCGCGTCGGCCAGCGCCGGGAGGCGTGAAACATAAACGCTGCCGCGCTCCTGGGCGATGTAGCCCGCCAGGAGTACCAGCGCCGCTACCTGGGCGGTGAAAGCCTTGGTGGTGGCCACGGCAATCTCGGGCCCTGCCCAGGTGTACAGTACATGGTCGGCCTCCCGGGCAATGGTGGAGCCCACAACATTGACGACCGCCAGGGTTTTCACGCCCTGGCGCTTGGCTTCCCTGAGGGCGGCAATGGTGTCTGCCGTTTCCCCGGATTGGCTCACCAGCACCACCAGCTGGTCAGGCGCAAGGATCGGGTCGCTGTACCGGAATTCGGAGGCGATTTCCACCGTCACAGGGATCCGCACACTCATCTCCAGCAGGTTTTTGCCCAGGCGGCCCGCGTGGTAAGCGGAGCCGCATGCCACGATATGGATGGCGCTTAGCCCTTTCAGCCAGTCATTCCCAAGCTCCAGTTCACTCAGGTCGATCCTTCCGCCTTTGATCCTGGGCCGGAGGGTTTCCTGAAGCGCCCGGGGCTGCTCCATGATCTCCTTCATCATGAAGTGTTCAAAACCACCCTTTTCCGCTGCGGAAACATCCCAGTCCACGTGGAAGATATCCTTACGCGAAGGGGCGCCGAAAGCGTCAAAAAACAGGACTTCTGAACCTGTCAACAGGGCGATCTCGCCGTCCTCCAGCAGGTATATGTCCCGGGTGTGGCTTAGGATGGCGGGGATGTCGGACACCAGGAAGTTCTCACCCTCGCCCCGGCCGATGACCAGCGGGCTGTCCTTGCGCAGGGCGGCGATTGAGCCTGGCTCATCCAGGCTCAGCACCCCCAGGGCATAGGAACCTTCCAGGTAAAGGGCCGCGGCCCTCAGGGTTTCCACCAGGCTGCCCTGGTCACACTCCTGCATGAGGTTGGAGACGACCTCGGAGTCCGTGTCGGAGTTGAAATGGTAGCCGCGGGAGATGAGCATTTCCTTCAGCTGCCTGAAGTTCTCGATGATGCCGTTGTGCACCACAGCGAAACGCTCGTCATTTGACAGATGCGGGTGGGAATTGCGGTCAGACGGCTCGCCGTGGGTAGCCCACCGGGTATGCCCGATGCCCACATGCCCGGGGGTCTCTTCCCCATTGCCCGTGATGTCGATGAGGTGCTGAAGCCTTCCCCGCGCTTTGCGCACCTGGATTTGCCCGCTTTCCACAAGGGCTATGCCGGCCGAATCATAGCCCCGGTACTCCAGCTTTTTGAGCGCTTCCAGGAGAACCGGCGCCGCTTGCCGGGGGCCTGTGTAACCAGCGATTCCGCACATGTTCTATTCCTTTCGCTTGTAGGATCGAGGGCTTTTCAGCCCAAACGGAAGCATTATAACCACGGGGCGCCTCCAGGGAAACCCCGTGGTGAATTTTTTCATTATTTTTTATGTTTTTATTTGGCTGCGCGGCTGATGTGCTCCTGGATGGCCAGGGCCTCATCCGTGAGCGTAAGCTTCATGCTGAACACCCTGGATTCGCCCGGCTTGAGCATCAGAAGGCTTCCGTCCTCCCGGGCAGCCGGGCGGCCCATGACGCCGGAAGTGGTGGGCTCAAGGCCCAGGGCATAGTCGCCCGCGCGCATGCATTTCCATTGGCACAGAAGGGGCAGGGCAGCGGCGTCAAAGTGCAGCACCGCAGCCATGCCCAGCCGCTCGTTGTGCAGCATGGCGAAGGCCTCCTTGCCCGGGTGGCGGGTGTGGAAGAAGCATTCCTCAGGCCGATTGATACCGGGGGCCTCCATTGCGGCGTGGTCCTTGTAGCCGGCTTGGGCGGTCTCATCCCGGGGGCTGACAAGGCCCGCGCTTGTGTACACCCTGGCACCCTCATCCAGCAGAGGGTAGCCGAAATTTACATGGTACACCAGCATCAGGGGCGTTTCAACAAAGCCCTGATTCTCCACCGTGTCTTCAATTTCAAGGGTGTCTGATTCCGTTCGGAGCCTTAGCACCCTGGCCAGCACCAGGTTTTCCTCAAACACCTGGGCTTCACGAACCTGGCCGGTGATTTCGATAATGGCTTCGTCCCCATCATATACCGTGCGGGCGGTGACTTTTCCGGCCGGGGTGTTGCTGAAGGGCCCGTGGAGGCCCAGGGGCTGGCCCTGGTCCACTGCCGGCGCACCGGCGTAGGTGAGGCCGCAGGTGGTGAGCAGGCCCGCGTAAAACTGCTTCAGGAAACCCCGCGCGCCCTCCTCCTGGTAGAGAAAGGGGGAGCGCAGCCCGGTTTTGGACTGGAAGGCGATGTTCTTTCCCTTGTAGTAGAAGCTGGGGATGTCCAGGCCGCGGTCAGCAAGCACGGTCAGGCGGGTGTTTTTGCCGTTGTCCAGGTCAAACGCGCGCATGCCCTTTTCAGGGCCGTCGTTAAAGGTGAAATCCTTGAAGCCGTACAGGCCGTCAAGGTTGCCGGCTTTCTGCCGTAGCTCATGTTCCTGGGATTTTTTCATGGTGTCCTCCTTTTTGATTGGCTTGTCTGTTGCTGAAAGGAATTGTACAATGGGGCGATGCCGGGCGCAAGTCAGCGCCCAAAATTCATCGGGAGGTTTGGGATGCGCGCTGTTATGTATGGAGCCGGTAATATCGGCCGGGGATTTATCGGCCCCGTGTTCAGCCGGGGGGGCTATTTTGTCCAGTTTGTGGACGTGAACAAGGAGCTGGTGGATGCCCTGAACACCCGGGGAAGCTATCCTTTAAGGGTAATCAGGGATGAGCGCCATGAGGACCAGCCGGTCACGGGTTTTGAGGCCATCAATGGCCGGGATCAGGAGCAGGTGGCCCATGCCATCGCAGGGTGTGACCTCATGGCCACAGCGGTGGGCGCCAAAATCCTGCCGCTCATCGCCCCTGTCATGGCGGAGGGTTTGAAGAGGCGCTTTGCCAGGACGGATAAGCCGCTTGACATCATTGTGTGTGAAAACCTAATGGATGCCAACCTGGTGCTGGCAGAGTTGATCAAGGGGCATCTGAGCCGCGAGGAGCAGGCGCTCTTTGACGCCCGGGTTGGCCTGGTGGAGGCTTCCATCGGGCGGATGGTGCCGGTACAGACAGAGGAAATGCGCGCAGGTGATCCTTTGCGGGTGTGTGTGGAGGCGTACGCCGCCCTGCCTGTGGACAAGGCCGGTTTTGTGGGGGAGATCCCGGAGCTCCCGGGCCTGACGCCTTTCAGCCCCTTTGACTATTACATCCGCCGTAAGCTCTTTGTGCACAACATGGGGCACGCCACCTGCGCCTACCTGGGCCACTACGCCGGGAAAACCTATATCGCGGAAGCCATCCGGAACGCGGATACAGCCCTTGTCACCCAGAACGCGATGCTGGAGAGCATGGCGGCGCTCTACCGGCGCTATCAGGTGCCCGCTGACGCCCTGCTCAGCCACATTCAGGACCTGCTGGGGCGCTTTGCCAACACCGGCCTTTTGGACACCTGCCAGCGGGTAGGCGCTGACATCCCGCGGAAGATGGCGCCGGAGGACCGGATGATAGGTTCCGCCCGACTGTGCCTGGAAATGGGCGTCAGGCCTGATTACATCGCCCTGGGTGCGGCGCTGGCGCTGGGGCAGTACCTCAGGGAGGCGGGGCTGCCACTGAGGGAAGAAGAGGCGAAAAAAGCGCTGAAGGATTTGGGCGGGCTTGAGCCGGGGGAAGAACTCACCGGGATCATCATGGGCTATTTCCCGCTGGTGGCTTCCGGGGCCACCGTGGAGGAGCTGAGGAGGGCGGCGGCGGAAAACAAGCGGAAGAATCTGGGAGCGGTGGTGTAAGCCGCGGCATAATCCGCGGGGTTTCTACATCCAGGCACAAGCAGGATGCGCTCAGGTTCGCAACGCCTGCGGACAGGGGTAAATGCGTGGTTTGATATATAAGGCAAAACCCGCGCCGGGGCTATATACACCGGGGCGGGTTTCTGTTTGCCAATGCCCGGACATTTGTGGGCCTGCCCTGTTCCTGGAGCTAAATCCCGCCCATCTCCCTGTAAAAAACCAGGGCCCCTTCCGCGGGCTTCACACCGGAATTGGCGTCAGGCGCGCCCAGGGAAGCGGCAGCGGTGGCAGTGCCCAGCCGCAGGGCATCCATGAGGGACATATCCTGGTGCGCGCCATACAGTATGCCCGAGCAGAAGGCGTCCCCGGCGCCGGTGGTGCTGAGAATCCGGTCTTTGGGCAGCTTCAGGCAGGGGATGCTGACGAAGGTTCCCCCCTCGTCCAGGCCAAAGGAGCCCTCCGGCGCGTGGATCACCGCCCAGCGCGCCACGCCCAGGGCTTTTAGCGCTTCCAATGCATCGGGCACCCTGTCCAATATCAGTTTGCCGGATCCATCCCGAAGCGTGATGCCCGTGGTCTTCCCGGCCTCATATTCATTGATCACACAGAAATCTGCGTACTTGAGCGCGGGGGGCACGATGTCCTTGAACCGGTCGCTGGCTTCGCTTACCACATCAACGGAGGTGAGCATCCCCCTCTGCCTGGCCCGGGCCAGCATCCGGGCCATCCGGGTGCCATAATCAGGGTCCCCGGCATCCAATCCGTCCATCAAAAGGATGTAACCGGCATGGAAGATTTTGGCGTCAATGGCGTCCCACTTCACATCCAGACCGTCAAAAACGGCATTGGCGCCCCTGAACTGGAAGAAAGTACGCTCCCGGGTGCTTGCATCGTTCATCACCAGGGTGTAGGAGGTCTGCCCGGTGACCTGGATGTCCTCCGAATGGAGGTTGGCGTAATGGCCAAACTGCTCCAGGATGAAGCGCCCCTCCGGGTCGTCCCCCAGGCAGCCCAATATACGCACGGGCAGTTTGCCGTCCAGCCGCGCCAGGTCAATTCCCACGTTGCAGGCCAGTCCGCCCACCGTCATGGTCTTGTTGTCCAGCACTGTCACCAATTGCCCGGGGCTGGGAAATGCGGAGACCGGATAATTGATGTCCACGATCAGGTTTCCCGCCACGCAGATGCCGTTTCTTGCCATGTCGCCTCCTGAGGCCTGTGGCAGGCAAAAAGCGCTGCCGGCGGCCCTTGTTTTGATGTTCGCGGCTATCATATCATATTTCGGGCAGCCGTGCGCGGCTGTTTTCCGGTCTCAGGGGGAAGGGGGAAGCCTCTTGACCCCTCCATTTCCAGTGTGCTATGATTTGAAAAAATGAGAACAAGTGTTCTTGTTTTATCGATGCGCTGGGAGGCTGATCGGAAATGAAAACCCGCTTTGCCGAGAAGATCTATGTGGGGATTCTGTCCCTCACCCACCCCGATGGCAGCATTATCCCCCTCAAGCTGGTGTGGCCGGACGGCCGGCAGTGGAATATTGACAAGGTTTCGGATGTGCGCCCGGGCGTCGCCCGGAAAGCAGGGGGTGAGGGCGTGCGTTTCCTCTGCAGGATTTCAGGGCATGAGCGGGAACTGTGGTATTCCCACGGGCAATGGTTTGTGGAGGGGGCGGATATATGAGAATAATGGGTGGTCTTGCATTCCCGCTTTCATTGGGTGGATGGATGCGAATATATCAATACCACCAGAACGCTTGCAGTTTATCTCTTTCCTTGTTAAAATAACCTGCAAATCAATGTATTTCCCTGCAGCACCGCAGGCAGCGGCGTTCTGCTGCGGCATATCCTGGGTTTTTATATCATTATCGGCCCTTTGCTGCATTGCACAGGATGATTGAAGGCTTGGATGTTCTCTCTGCGTACCACAACGCAAGCACCCGGGCAAATGGATTTGCCCAAACGATTACCGTCAGTATCCACCTTTAACCGGCCTGTGGCATCAGGGCGGAAGCACACCAGCCAACATGGGGATATCATGACCTTTTATGATAACGGGATAAATGAAAAACCCGTTGTTACCCATAAGGATCAAGGGAACCATTGCTGAACCCAGCAGAACGCGGCAACGCGTTTTGAGAATGAACCAGGTGAGAAAGGGGCAACAAGATGGATTTTGAACAGTTTTTCAGCGGGAACCTCTGGTGGCAGGTGTTGATTGGCATCCTTGTATTCTTGCTTCTATTTATTATTATTCCGAAGGCCTATGTCAAGGTTCCCCCCAATGAAGCCCTCATCATCTCAGGACCATTCCGCCGAAAATACAGGGTCAAAGGGCAGGAAGGCCGTGAATCAATCAAGAAGTTTGGTTATCGCATCGTTCGCGGGGGCGCAACCATCGTCCTGCCCCTGATTGAACGCGTGGACCGGCTGAGCCTGGGGATCATGCAGGTGGACATCCGGACGACTCAGCCTGTGCCTTCACAGGAATATATTCCCGTCATGGTTGATGGTGTGGCAAACATCAAGATTGGCTCTGACGATGTGTCCATCGCAACTGCTGCAGAGCAGATCCTTAACTGGACGCCTGAGAACATCATCACCATTGCACAGCAGGTGCTGGAAGGCAACATGCGCGAAATTATCGGGCAGATGACCATTGCAGACCTTGTGCAGAACCGAGACAAGTTTGCCCTGGAAACAAGCCGCGCGGCCAGCCTGGACATGAGCAATATGGGGCTGGAAATCATCAACATTACCATCCAAAATTTCGAGGACAAGGATGGTGTGGTTGAAATGATGGCAACCAAGAACATCGTAGAAAAAGAACGGGACGCAAAAATCGCCGCGGCTGTTGCGGATCAGCAGGGAAACAAGGCACGCGCTGAGGCAGACACACAAATCGCCGAGCAGAACAAGGACAAGGAACTCAAGCAGGCAACATATAAAATCGAGGCGGACAGAGCTAAAGCTGATGCTGATATCGCCTACAACATTCAGCAGGAAACTGCCCGCAAGCAGTTTGAAGAAGAACATGCCGCAGCAGAAATGATCAGGCTTAAGCGGGAAACCGAACTTAAACGCCAGCAGGTGGAAATCTCACGCCAGATGCTTAATGTGGAGTACCGCGAGAAAGCTCAGGCAGAACGCGATGCGCGGATTGCCCAGGCCGAAGCAGATAAAGCAGAACGCCAGGCTATCGCTGACGCCGAATTTTACGAAGCACAAAAAGTCGCAGAGGCAACCCTGCTCAAAGGACAGGCAGAGGCCCGGGCATTGGAACTCAAAGCGGAAGCCATGAAAAAATTCGGCGAAGCCGCAATGCTGGAAATGGTCGTCAGCAAACTGCCAGAGGTGGCCCGCGCCATCGGTGAACCGCTCGCGCAGACGGAAAAAATCATTATGTTTGGAGAAGGGGCGGCAACAGGCCTCACAAGAGATATTTCCGGTTCCATGATGCAAACATTTGAAGCGCTTAAAGCCTCAGTTGGTATGGACATCCCCAAGATGCTCAAAGACGTGACCACAGGGGGGCTGGTGGGAAAACAGGCACCATCGGAAGGCGTTCAGGGATGACCCGGATGTGGCATTGTTTCTGAATACAATTTGAAAGGAACTTCTGCAAACATGATGAAAACCAACCGAAGCCTGCTGGTCCTGATTCTTCTATCCTTGATTACACTCGGCATCTACTCCTTGTTTTTTTGGTACAGGTATGCGCAGGACATGAACACGGTATGCGCCCAGGACGGCAAGCATACCCGCGGTATCTTGGCCAGAATCGTATTCTCGGTTCTTACCCTTGGTCTCTATGAGCTTTTCTGGATGTATGGCGTTGGGGAACGCATATCCTTCAATTGCCATCAAAAAGGCCTTCACTGCAACACCACCGGCGGCGGAATCCTGCTGTGGCACATTCTGGGCTCTTTCATCTTCATTGGCCCCTTTGTTGCATTGCACAAGATGATCGATGGGTTGAATGTTCTGTCCGCGGCCCACAACGCGAGCGCCCGGGTAAACGGATTTGGGCAAACGATCAACGTAAACATTAGTCGCTAACCTTTTTCCCCTTGCTTCCTTTTTCTTTCGCCAATCAGACAGAGCGTAATGAGTATGGCAGAGAAAATGACAAGAGAGGACACCAGGACATGCGGAAGCTCAGCGATAAAATGATGAATGATCAGGGTCACCATCAGTATGATCGGGGCAACTGCTATGCCGATGATAACCATTTTTCTCTTCACGCGATTTCCCCCCGGCAGGTTCTTGATAACTCCCTCTAACGAAATCAATGTTTAGTGTATTACAGATTTCAATGTGGGTGGATTTTTGAAGCAGACGATTGGATTGAATGCTGAACTGCGGACAAGGGGCTGCAGTTTGATACGTGGCACTGGGCTCGGACGGCGAGGAAACCTATGGCGTCCCTGATCCCCCGGCCAAAGCGATGACGGCGGAGCTGTCCATTGCGTTGGGCGAGGCTGTGCTGCATGCCGACGACTGCGTGGCAGAGACGATCAAGGACTTTAAGTCCGGCACTCTCCCCCTGGGCGTGGACGATATCGGCATTGAGGCCGCACGCGACCTGGCCGGCGCCATGGCGGACGACAAAGGCGTGCTCATCTCCGCCAGTGAAAAATCGGGCGCGCCTGCGGCAGGGCATCATACATTCGCAGGCGGAGAAATAAGCTGCGCGTTTCATCCAGATGCAGGTAATCTGAAATCACTAACATCATGGATGAATATGGATGCCAGAAAAATTGAAAATCGAGCAGCATGGCAATGAGACGGGCCCTGGGTCACTGCGTGTGCGTATTAGTCAGCCAGAACACGCTCTCTGTTCTCTGTTCCGATTGTATAGGAAAGGATATTCTCCTGCAGCATGTCTTCTTTTTTTGTGATTTCCCCAACAACGGTGCCCTGGCGCATCACATAGATTCTATCTGACATCCCGATGAGCTCCGGCATGTCTGAGGAAATCATGAGGACTGCGACGCCTTGTATTGCGAGATGATCGATCATACGGTATATCTCTGCTTTCGCGCCAACATCAATGCCCCTTGTGGGTTCATCCAGCAGAAGCAATCTTGGCTCCGTTGCCATACATTTGCTCAACACAACCTTTTGCTGATTGCCTCCGGACAGGGTGTTGGTCAGCTGGCTTACCGTACTGCATGAGATGCTCAGTTCATCCACGGATTTTTCAGCAAGTTTGTTTTCCCTGCCCATGCGAACCAAACCAGTTCTAAACATTTTGAAAAGTGATGCAAGGGATATGTTTTGGGAAACATTCATTTCAAGGATGAGCCCTTCGGCCTTCCGGTCCTCAGTCAGGTATATCATGCCTTTTCTGACAAGTGTGTTGGGTGCTGCCTTATTGATTCTCTCTCCATTGTACCAAATTTCACCATGATAGCTTTTCCGGTAACCAAAAATTGACTTTGCAAGTTCTGTTCTGCCTGCACCGACCAAGCCGCCCATCCCGACAACCTCCCCGGCATTGACATGAATGGTAATGGGAGCGGAATCAGGCTCCAGCTGCAGATTCTTCACTTCAAGCACAGGATGGCCGCGCGGTATATGGGCGTTCTGGTACATCGATCCGAGTTTTCGCCCCACCATCATTCCGACTATCGTGTCCGTATCGAATTTTTCTTTTGGAATCGTGCCAATATATCGGCCATCCCGGAGGACACTGAGGCGGTCTCCCACGTGCTCAAACTCTTCAAGACGGTGAGAAATATAAATGATAGAAATTCCCTTCGTGCGCAGCTGGTGGATCAGCCTGAACAGGATCTCGATTTCTTTTTGTGTCAGCGACGATGTGGGCTCATCCATGATGATAATGCGGCAGTCATATGAAAGCACTTTTGCGATTTCAACGATTTGCTTCTGTGCTGTCGAGAGGTTCTTGACCAGGGTTGCGGCATCAATATGAATGCCCATTTCTTCAAGCAAAACCTGGGCCTGCGCTTTCATTTCCTTTTTCTTCATCATGAATCGGCCTCTTAGTTCTTTGCCGATAAAGATGTTCTCAGCAATCGTCAAATTATCACAAAGATTGAGCTCCTGATGGATAAACCCAATTCCCAGTTCCTGCGCATTGCGCGGGCCATGGATGATGACCTGAGACCCGTTGATCAGTATTTCGCCTTCATCATGAGGGATTTCGCCTCCCAGAATTCTCATCAATGTGGATTTGCCGGCTCCGTTCTCACCCACCAGAATGTGGACTTCGCCTTGATCAAGGTTGAAATCAACCTCATCAAGAATCCTGATGGTCGTATTCCGGAGGGGCATGCCATAACTATCATATATATATTTTGTGATGTTATTCATCTCAAGCAGTTTCTGGCCTGACAAATCATAATCCCCCTATAGTTTTCGGTTTTTGTACACTTCAAAGACAATCGCAAGCAGAATGATAAGACCCATCATCGGCTGATACAGGTAGATATTAACCGCCATCAGGTTAACAATATTTTCGAGGGATTTGGTGATGAGGCATCCAAAAAGGCAGCTGATGACATTTGATATGCCGCCAAAGAGCGATGTGCCTCCAACAACTGCCGCAGTGACTATTTCAAATGTATAATTCGATCCGCC
>LSQX01096369.1_pt3 | contig 39612 bp, 42 predicted proteins | sample 654561 | NCBI WGS metagenome assembly LSQX01 (sample SAMN04489861, study PRJNA283612) | anaerobic digester metagenome | isolation source: 4 biogas reactors fed with cattle manure at either 37C or 55C with and... | place: Denmark: Kongens Lyngby | collected 2014 | reverse complement strand
CTTTACAAACCCAAGAAATGTTGGGGAGATTGAGGATGCGGATGGCGTGGGAGAAGTGGGCAGCCCCCAGTGCGGGGATATCATGAAAATATTTTTGAAAGTTGAGGATAATATAATAAAGGATATCAAGTTCAAAACCTTTGGCTGTGCCTCCGCAATTGCATCCAGCAGTATAATGACCGAAATGGTAAAGGGCAGGACAATAGAAGAAGCACTCGCTCTTATCAACAAGGACGTGGTGGATGCGCTGGGTGGACTTCCGCCGGCAAAGGTGCACTGTTCCGTGCTGGCGGAGCAAGCAATACGGGCGGCCATAGAAGACTACAGGGCAAAAAGAGGGAAGTAAGGAACAGCGGGTGAAAACATGAACAAAAACAGGGTTGTAATGGCTATGAGCGGCGGCGTTGACAGTTCGGTGGCTGCCGCTCTGCTGCTTGAAAAGGGTTATGAGGTTATAGGGGTGACCATGCAGATTTGGCCGGATTCAGGTGCGGATTCCAAGAGGGAAGGGGGATGCTGTTCCCTTTCGGCGGTGGAGGACGCAAGAAGGGTTGCGGATCGCCTGGGCATTCCCTATTATGTTATGAACTTCAAGGACTATTTCCAGGAGAAAGTCATAGAGTATTTCGTAAAAGAGTACTTGGAAGGCAAAACCCCCAACCCGTGCATAGCATGCAACCGTTACGTCAAGTTCGAGGAGCTGATGCGCAGGGCCCACGCCCTCGACGCCTTCTATATAGCCACAGGGCACTATGCCAGAATAGAGTACGACAGCGAAAGGGGCAGGTTCCTGCTAAGAAAATCGGTTACGCCGGAGAAGGACCAGACCTACGCGCTGTATAATATGACCCAGTACCAGTTGGAGCATACCCTTATGCCGATGGGGGAGTATACAAAAGAAAAGACCCGGGAGATTGCCCGCAGGCTTGGGCTTATGGTGGCGGACAAGCCGGACAGCCAGGAGATTTGCTTTGTGGATGACAACGATTACGGGCGGTTTATAGCCGAATGGGCTTCGAGGGAAATAAAAAGCGGGAGTTTTGTCGATACCAATGGAAACGTTCTTGGAAAACACAGGGGAATAGCGAATTACACCATAGGGCAGAGAAAGGGCCTCGGGCTCGCCCTTGGTAAACCGGTTTACGTGGTAGATATAGACGCTGAAAACAACGTGGTGGTGGTAGGGGAAGAGAAAGAACTGTTCAAAGACAGGTTTCTTGTAAAGGACGTAAATTATATATCCATAGACAGGCTGCATGACCCGATGCAGGTCAAGGTAAAGATACGGTATTCGGCACAGCCGGCGGATGCCGAAATCTCCCCGCGGGATGACGGGAAAGTGGAGGTAAGGCTCAAAATCCCCCAGAGGGCTATAACTCCCGGCCAGTCGGCGGTTTTTTACCAGCAGGACCTGGTGGTGGGCGGGGGGATAATAGAAGGATTGATACAGTAATTGCCAAAAATGCACTTAATTACAGTGAATTTTTGTTTGTTTATGTTTAAAACTAATATGGAAAGCAAGAATCCGGGGAGAGGTGTTTTTGAAAAGGGTTTCGGACATAATCGGCATGACTGTTGTGGATTCAAAGGGCAGTCCCATAGGCGAAGTGGAAAGGGTAATATGCTCCAGGACCAGGGGAAGGGTACTGGGAATTACCCTTAAAAGGAAAAGGCCCGGCAGGGGCAGGGCGGTTGTGCATTACAGGGATATACTGAGCTTTGGAGACGACCTTTTGATAGTAAACGACAGGGCCCCCGGCAGGGACCTTGACATGCCGGACATAGGCCGCCCGGAGGATGGAGAGGACATTACCGGGTATTTGGTGCTTACCGCCGACGGAAGGGAAATCGGCGTGATAAAGGACACGGTTATCGGGGAAAACAGTGGTACAATCGAAGGGTACATTATTGCCGGAGACCTTTTTGAAGACCTAATAAAGGGAAGAAAACTATTAAGGCTGGACAATACTGCGGCGGTGGGAAAAGGATGCGTAGTGCTGGATACAGTTGAAATCGATAGCCTTGACAGCCCCGGGGGGCTTGAGAATTTATTGAAACTCAACAACCAAAAACAATAAGGGGAGTGATGATATGGATAATAGATTCATGCGTGGATTGATTATGGGAGGAATGATTGGAGCGGTAATTTCCATGATGATGCCGATGCCGGCACCGAGGACCAGGAGGCGGATGCAAAGGACGGGCAGGCGCCTGGCCGGAAAGGCGATGGACCTGATGCACGATGCCACCGAAATGGTAAGGTAAGCCTTAGGAAGCGACTTGGTCGCTTCCTGCCCTATTGGGAGGATATAGATTGACAGGTAAAACAAGAAAAATTCTGATTATTATTACCGCATTTCTTCTTATGTTAATACCGGCGGTTTTCATTATCCGGAACAGGGGTATACTATGGTCCATCCTAAAACCCTTTGTCATTGGAATAATTATAGCTTATATTTTCAACCCCCTGGTGGAAGCCTTGATAAAAAGAGGCCTTGGAAGAATGACGGCTGTATTGATTGTATATTCAGCGGTTCTCAGCGCTGCAGCAGGCCTTATGTCATTTCTGCTTCCGTCGGTTTACCGGGAAGCCATGAAAATGATGGATATACTTCCCAGTTACGCTTTAAGGGCCAAGGAGTACCTAGACGGAGTATACCTTAGGTTCAGCAGGTCCCTTACCCCGGAACTGAGGGAAGCCATAAGGAACAATATAGATTACATACAGGAAATCGTTATAATACAGGTAAACCGTATCGCCGATAAATTGCTAGGAATTTTTAAGGGATTGGTAAACTGGATTATTGCGCTGGTGGTATCGTTTTACCTGTTAAAGGACAAGGATTATTTTCTTGATTTGATAGGATATGTAATACCGGTTAGATTGAGACAGGACACCGCCAGGGTAGGCAGGGAGATTGACAGTGTACTTATGGGGTTCATCCGGGGGGAGCTTCTGGTGGCTCTTGTGGTGGGCGTCTTGGCGTCTATAGGCTTCTTAATGATTGACCTCAACTTTGCGATTCTGATGGGTATAATAACCGGGCTGGGGGAAATTATTCCTTACTTCGGTCCCATCCTGGGAGGGGTGCCGGTGGTGGTAGTAGGGCTTATGGAAAGCCCTACAAAGGCGCTTTGGGCTATTGGAATTGTGTTGATAATCCAGCAGCTTGAAAGCGGGATAATCACTCCCAAAATAATGGGAGACAGCGTAGGGATGCATCCGGTGTTTATTATACTATCGCTTCTTGTAGCAGCACATTTTTTCGGACTGGTTGGGATGCTGCTGGCGGTTCCGGTGGCAGCGGTAATAAAAGTGTTGGCTATGTATGTATTTGATAAAATAGTAAATTCTGTACGATAATATTATTTGACAAGAAGGGGCAGTTTATATATAATCTTATTTAAAATTACCATAAGGGAAAAACTGTGAAGGGAAGGAGTAGTTCGATTCCGTTCTTACAGAAAGGGAGCCCCTGGCTGAAAGGCTTCCGGAACAGGGCGAATGAAGCAGTCCCGGAGTTTCAGTATCGAACCGGTTAGTAGATGCTGACGGATGCATCCGTTACAAGTTTCGAGTGGCCGTGCAAGGCAATTAGGGTGGTACCGCGGAAGTTTCCCCGTCCCTGACAAGAGTCAGTGGCGGGGATTTTTGTATATCACCCTGACCCGTCAAACAACAAACTATACCCGGTGCCCGGAACCCGGCGCCGGGGTCAAAAGGAGGTTAACAGCATGGAACAATTGGGCCTTAACGAAATACGGGAAAGATTTTTAAGATTCTTCGAAAGTAAAGGGCACCTGAGACTGCCAAGTTTTCCCCTTGTTCCACAAAACGATAAAAGCCTGCTTCTAATAAACAGCGGCATGGCACCGCTGAAGCCGTACTTTACCGGGGCCAAGACTCCGCCCAGAAAAAGGGTGGTAACCTGCCAGAAGTGCATAAGGACACCGGATATCGAGCGGGTGGGAAAGACCGCCCGGCATGGTACCTTCTTTGAAATGCTGGGAAACTTCTCTTTCGGCGATTACTTCAAGAAGGAAGCTATTACATGGGCGTGGGAGTTTGTAACCGAAGACCTAAAGCTCCCGGAGGACCGTTTGTGGATTACCATATACCAGGACGACGACGAAGCCTTCGAAATATGGAACAAGTCGGTGGGGTTACCGGCCGAGCGGATTGTTCGAATGGGCAAGGAGGATAATTTTTGGGAAATAGGCCTTGGGCCGTGCGGGCCGTGCTCGGAGATATACTTTGACCGTGGAGAAAAGTACGGATGCGAGAGAGAGGACTGCGGAGTAGGCTGTGACTGCGATCGGTACGTGGAATTCTGGAACCTGGTATTTACCCAGTTTGACAAGGATGCGGAAGGAAACTACCATCGGCTCAAAAACCCAAATATTGATACCGGTATGGGACTTGAAAGGATGGCCGCAATTATGCAGGGTGTGGATACCATGTTCGAAGTGGACACCATCCGCCATATACTTGACTATATAGCCCGGATTACGGGAAATGAGTATGGAAGGGACCAGAAAGCTGATGTATCCATAAGGGTAATAACCGACCACATCCGGGGCGTCACCAACATGATAAGCGACGGGGTACTTCCGTCCAACGAAGGCAGGGGGTACGTTCTGAGAAGACTGCTGCGCAGGGCGGCCCGCCATGGAAAGCTGCTGGGCCTTCAGGGCAGCTTCCTGCATGATATTTCAAACAAGGTTGTAGAGGTATCCGGCGATGCCTACCCTGTGCTTAAGGAAAAAAGGGAATACATCCGGGATGTGATAAAGCTGGAGGAGGAAAGGTTCCAGGAAACCCTGGACCAGGGTTTAAATATACTGCAGGAATACATTGGCGAAATAAAGGAAACGGGCGGCAGAACGCTCCCCGGCGACAGGGCATTTAAACTGTACGACACCTTCGGATTTCCCCTCGACCTTACCCGGGATATATTGGAGGAAGAGGGCATGTCGGTGGACGAGGATGGGTTTAACAAGGAAATGGCTGCCCAGAGAGAAAGGGCTCGAGCCGCCCGAGCGGAAGCCCAAGAGGTGGGCTGGAGCGATGAGGACACTGCTCAGCTCACAGGGATACCCGCCACCCGGTTTGAGGGCTATGAAAAATTAACCCTGGAAACGAAAATTGCCGCTGTGCTTAAGGATAACAAGCCGGTGGAGCAGGCCGTTGAAGGAGACCGGGTGGCGGTAATACTGGAGGCGACTCCCTTTTACGCCGAAAGCGGCGGCCAGGTGGGGGATAAGGGCGTGATAACCGGAGACGGTTTTGTTGTGGAGGTTACCGGCTGCAAAGCGGTGCAGGGCGGGAGAACCCTTCATACCGGACTTGTTAAAACAGGGACCGTTAAGGCGGGGCTGGATGCGGTGGCCAAGGTAAATGAGGACCTAAGAAGCGATGCTGCTAGGAACCATACCGCTACGCACCTTCTGCACAGTGCCTTAAGGAAGGTGCTGGGCGGCCACGTTGAACAGGCGGGGTCGCTGGTGGAACCGGACCGATTGAGGTTTGACTTTACCCATATGGCCGCAGTGACCGAGAGGGAACTGGAACAGGTGGAGAGCCTGGTCAACGATAAAATATTGGAGTCCATTGAGGTCGAGACGTTGGTTACAGATATGGAAAGCGCAAAGAAAATGGGTGCCACCGCCCTTTTCGGCGAAAAATATGGCGACATGGTCAGGGTAGTAAAGACGGGGGACTTTAGCATGGAGCTTTGCGGTGGAACGCATGTAAAGAACACTTCCGCCATCGGGTCCTTTGTGCTGACCTCGGAAAGCGGTATAGCCGCCGGAGTAAGAAGAATTGAGGCTGTTACCGGCAGAAAGGCCCTACAGCATTTCAAAAACAGGGAAGAATTGTTGAAAGATGTGGCAGGAGTGCTTAAGACTACCCCTGAAAATGCCGCGGGGCGGGCGGCAAGCCTATTGGAGGAACTAAAGGCAAAGGAAAGGGAGATTAGTTCCCTGATGCAAAAAATGGCGGCCCAGCAGGCCGATAAGCTGGTAAGCGATGCCAAAGACATAAAGGGTCTTAAGGTAATAACCGCCCGTATTGATAACCTGGACATGGAGGCCCTTAGAAGCCTTGGTGACAAACTCAAAGACAAAATCGGCTCAGGGGTTGTGGTACTGGCATCGTTAATGGAGGGCAAAGTCAACATGGTGGCCATGGCCACCAAGGATGCCGTATCCGCCGGCGCCCATTCCGGAAATATAATAAGAGAGGCAGCCAAGGCTGCCGGAGGCGGTGGAGGGGGCAGGCCGGACATTGCCCAGGCCGGGGCAAAGGAACCGGAAAACATCGCCAGGGCCTTGGAAGTTGCGGCAGAAGTCCTGCAAACGCAGTTGAAATAAACACTCCCCAGCAAACGGCCGGATGCCTTACCGGCCGTTTGCCTTTTTTGAATACCGGCCTTAAAGCAAAACTAAAAAACAATTGCCGACTATATATTATTTATTTGTATTTAATGGACATGTATATTAATATATAATATATGGTAATAAATATTATAAAGGAGTGTTGGACATGTTAAAGGATTCCGACAAGACTATGAAGTTCAATGTTGAAAAAGAAGCACAAAACAGGGTTAAGGAAGTTCTTTCATTGGTTTACAACGCTCTTGAAGAAAAAGGATACAACTCGATAAACCAGATTGTCGGGTACATAATTTCCGGCGATCCCACCTATATAACCAGTCATAATAATGCAAGAAGCTTGATAGGCAAGGTGGAGCGGGATGAAATACTGGAAGAAATAGTTAAGGAGTACCTGAAGAACCTGTAGCAAGAACAAAGGCGGGTGTTATACTTTGTGAAATCAGGTAAAAGCATAATACTTTCCGGTGTCTTAATTTTTTTTGTGCTGGTTTCATTCAAAGCCGCCGCATATGCGAACAATAATACAGGCAAAAAAGCTGTTTTAGTTATAGTGGATCGGATATCCTTTGGGGATATGGAAGGCCTGCAGGGTTTTGGAGAGTTGATGAGGGACGGCTCGATCGCGCTGATGAACAACAGGCCGTCGGGAGCCTACAGCGCATGCAAGGGCTATGTAAGCATAGGAAGCGGGGCAAGGGCGGAGGCTTCGCCCTCATCGGTGGGAGCCCTGGAAGTGGACCATGAAACGATGGAGATGTTTTACAGCCGTACCGGTGAAAGAGTGGCTCCGGGAATGGTTGTAAACCCGTATATTAACAAGCTTGTCAGCCAGAACCTTAACGGTGAATACGGGGCGTCTGCCGGAAGCTTGGGTGACGCGCTGCGTCGGGCCGGACTTAAGACTTCCCTTTTGGGGAATGCCGACTGCGAGGATAACCAGGTGCGGTGGGCGGTGTCCATCGCCATGGACAAGAAAGGCATAGTGGATTACGGTGTGGTGGGGGGCCATATTCTTAAGGAGGACGGGGGTTTTCCCACCGGGCGGAGGACCGACTTTGCGAAGCTTATGGGTTACTTGGACCAGGCACTGCAAAGGACGGACTTTGTTGTTATTGAAACGGGGGACATGACCAGGATAGAAGAAAGCAGGGACCTGATGAACGAGGCCATGTACAGATATCACAGGAATAAAGCCCTGCTTGGGATAAGCAATTTTTTATCCGACCTTAAACAAAAAGCGGACAAGGAAGGCTGGCTGTTAATGCTAGTGGTGCCTTACCCGGCAAATGAAGAAATAGCGCGGGGGGCGAGGCTTACGCCGCTTATAGTATACGGCGGCGGCTTTTCAAAGGGGCTGCTCAGCTCCGGTACTACCAGGCGGGAGGGCATCGTGGCAGCCATAGACATAGCGCCAACTGTTCTTGGCTTTTTCGGGATAGAAGCGGGATACCTTACCGGCCGCCCCCTAAGAACGGTACCAGATGGGGAAAACATAAGCAGGGTAAGGGAATTGGGCTTAAGAACGGTGAACACGTCCAACTTCAGGTACCCGATACTCTATAATTACGCAGTGTTTGTAATACTTGTTGTACTGATGGGGCTTTTTATTATACTATACCCGGCTTTCTTTAGGGGACTTCTGGTCCCACCGGTAGAAATAGCGCTAACTTTTACGATGGTTTTTCCCGCGGTACTGCTGGTTCTGCCGTTATTTAAGCTTCAAACCCTGGCAGGGAACGCTGCGGTGGCAGTATTGGCGGCTGCGGGGCTGGGTATAGTGCTGCATGGGACGATAAAAAACGTTAAAACGCTGCTTCTTGTCGTATCGGGTCTTACGGTCCTTTTAATTGTCCTTGACGTTGTAACCGGCGGAGGGCTTATTCAAAACTCGGTGCTGGGGTATGACCCCATTATAGGGGCCAGGTATTACGGTATAGGCAACGAGTACATGGGCATTGTGGCGGGCAGCGCCATTACTGCCCTTTGTTCAATGCTGGAGTTTGTAAGGGTACCTCTTTGGGCCGTAGGGGCGGTGCTTGGAATTGTTACCTTTGTAGTGGGTTACCCGGCCCTCGGCGCAAACCTTGGGGGCGCCATAACCTGTTTTATGGCCTTTACCTTCTTACTTATGCGTATTCGAGAAACCAGGATAGGTATTAAGCAGGTAACAGTTGCAGCCTTTGCATTGGTCGTGGTATTGGCAGCTTTCTTGCTGGCAGACGCGATGTTCTTGGAGGACCACTCCCACATTGCGGCGGCAGCCCAGGCCGCGGCAAACAGCGGCTACTCGGGGCTGCTGGCCACCGTGCGGAGAAAACTGGCTATGAACGTGAAGCTTCTGAGATACACGGTATGGACAAAGGTGCTGATAACGGTAATTACAGTTACCGGGATACTGTTTTACAGGCCGGTTGGTTTTTTCAAGGGGGTTTTCGCCAAGTATCCCTATTACGCAAAAGGGTGGTCGGCCTTGGTGGTGGCCGCCGCGGCGGGGATGGCGGTCAACGATTCCGGGGTTGTGACATCGGCCACCGGCAGTATATTTTTTATAACAAGCCTGCTTTATATTTTAATTCAGGAAAGAAAAATACAAAGGGGGCCGGCGAAAATGCCGGGTAAGTAAGATGGATTACAGGGATTTGGGAAGGACGGGGATTAGGGTATCAAGGCTCTGTTTTGGCAGCCTTACCCTCAGCCCGCTTCAGGCTAACCTATGCGTTAAAGAAGGCGCGGGGCTTATCGAGAGAGCCATGGAGCGGGGAGTGAATTTCTTGGATACGGCGGAGCTTTACGATAACTATGAATATATAAAGGAGGCAATGAAGGGCAAGCCCAGGGACCGACTTGTTCTGGCCACCAAAACCTACGCCTATACCGGGGAGATGGCGAAGGAAAGCCTTAAGAAGGCGCTGAATGAAACGGGACTTGGATATATAGATATTTTCATGCTGCATGAACAGGAAAGCGGACTTACACTAAAGGGCCATCACGAGGCCATAGAGTATTTCCTGAAGGCCAGGGAAAAGGGTTACATAAGGGCCTTTGGCGTATCCACCCACCATGTGGAGTGTGTCCGGGCCGCATTGGAATGGGATGAAATCCAGGTAATTCACCCTATAGTAAACCTAAGGGGACTGGGTATAATGGACGGAAGCGTGGATGACATGCTTGAGGCAGTAAAAGCGGCCCGTGATCGCGGTAAAGGTATCTACGCCATGAAACCCCTGGGAGGAGGCAACCTGATTCGGAATTTCAGGGAATGCCTTGAGTTCGTGCTGGGCATTCCCCATATAGATTCGATAGCCATTGGAATGCAGTGTGACCAGGAGCTTGAGGCAAACCTTGCCATGTTTGAGGGTCGGCCGGTGGACACCGAGACGGAAGCGGCCCTGTCGGCAAGGGAAAGGAGGCTATTAATTGAACCCTGGTGCGAAGGGTGCGGCAGCTGTGTTTCGGCGTGCAGGCAAGGGGCGCTGTACCTGTCGGATGGAAAGGCGCATGTAAATCGGGATAGATGCATACTATGCGGGTACTGCGCGGCTAATTGCGGGAATTTTTATATAAAGGTTGTGTAAGTTAAACGGGGTGGTGCATAAATTGAGGATTATGGGACTGGACCTTGGGGACAAAACCATAGGAGTTGCGGTGAGCGATTCCCTCGGCTGGACAGCGCAGGCGCTGGAGACAATAGCAAGGAAAAACATTGAAACGGATATTGAGCGGATAAGGGAGCTCATACGGGAATGGGAAGTGGGAAAAATAGTAGTGGGACTACCCAAAAACATGAATTCCACCATAGGACCCCAGGGTGAAAAGGCAATTGAATTTGCAAAGGTACTTGAGGAGGCAACCGGCCTAGAGGTGGTATTATGGGACGAAAGACTTTCCACGGTCGCGGCCGAGAGGATGCTAATCGAAGGGCAGGTCGGAAGGGAAAAGAGGAAAAGGGTGATTGACAAGGTTGCTGCGTCAATAATACTTCAGGGGTACCTGGACAGCAGGATGAACCGGCGTTGACAGTATAAGCATGTTATTATAAAATTTACCTGTGATATTGGAGGTGTGAAACTTGGAGGATGATAAGGATATAGTGGTGCTGTACGATGAGGAGGACAACGAGTGCCGGTTTGAAGTGCTGGCGGTACTGGACGTGGATGACGGAAGGTATGCCATTCTTATGCCGGAGAACGAAGATGAAGAGGAAGAAGAGGCCTATGTCTTAAGGATAGAGCAGGACGAGAACGGGGAAGACATATTGGTGGGTATCGACGATGACGAAGAGCTGGATACGGTTGTGGAGGCTTATGAAGAGCTGGCCAGGCAGCAGGACAATTAATAATAACACTGTTATTTAAGTTTTGGAGGATGTAATATGGATGGAATGATAACCCTTGAAGAGGCGCTGGGCTATGACAGAAAGCTGACCAGGGAAGGGTACAGGGAATACGTTAATCCGGGGCTTGCAAGCATGATGGCGCTGCTGGACTTTGACAAGAGGTTTGTGAAGGCGGAAGGGGTAGTAGTATGGGACGACCGGGGGAATGAGTACCTGGACTTCTTAGGAGGCTACGGTGCATTAAACCTGGGGCATAACCCAACCGTGGTTATGGAAGCCCTGCGAAAAGTTTTCGGAGTGCCAAACATCCTACAGGCTTCATTGAATCCCCTCGCGGCAGCACTGGCGGATAACCTTGCCCGTATAACCCCCGGCGACCTTAGGTACTCGTTTTTTTGCAACAGCGGTACCGAAGCAGTGGAAGCGGCTTTAAAGCTGGCCAGGATTTGCAGCGGTAAAAGCAGGATAATTTACTGCCGGAATTCCTTCCACGGCAAATCCTTCGGTTCCTTATCGGTTACCGGAAGGGAAAAGTACAGGACGCCCTTTGCTCCCACACTGCCGGACTGCTGTGCGGTTGAATACGACAACCTTGAAGAAATGGAAAAGGCCCTTTCAAAGGGGGATGCTGCAGCGGTCATACTGGAACCCATACAGGGGGAAGGGGGCATAGTGGTGCCCCGGTCCGGGTACCTGAAAGGCGTAAGAAAACTGTGCGATAAGTATAAGGCGCTTCTCATAGTGGACGAGATACAGACGGGATTTGGAAGAACAGGAAAGCTTTTTGACTGCCAGCACGAGGACGTGGAACCGGATATAATGTGCCTGGCCAAATCGCTGGGCGGCGGGATGATGCCCATAGGGGCGTGCATGGCCGCTTCCAAGGTGTACAGGAAAGCCTATGGCAGCATGGATAAATGCCTGCTGCACACCTCCACTTTTGGTGGCAACTCGTTGGCGATGGCTGCAGGACTTGCAGCGGTGGGTTATATTGTAGAGAACCGGCTGGACAAAAGGGCTGCAGAACTGGGAGAATACGCACTGAAGAGACTTCAGGATATAAAGAAAAAGTACCCGCTTGTCAGGGACGTAAGGGGCAGAGGCCTATTGCTGGGTATAGAATTCCGAAGCGGGGAAGGAAGCCTTTTGGACAGGATGACCGGGGGAACGGTTTCAAGACTGGGCAGGGAATACATCGGCGCCTTGGTGGCCGGGGAACTGCTTAACAAGTACAGGATAATTACGGCTTATACCCTTAACAATCCCAACGTTATCAGGCTGGAACCGCCGCTTATTGTTTCAAGAGAGCAGCTAGACTATATGCTGGACAGCCTGGAAAAGGTGTTGGAGGCCAACAAGGGAACCATCGGCATGGCGATATCCGGTGTAACGAGTTCGCTGGCAAGCAAGATTATGGGAAGATGAGAAATTCTGCTTACAGACAGCAGAACACAAGGCTTTAGTGGTTGGTAATTGACGGTAAAAGGTTCCGGGTAATGGGCGCCGGGGGCCGGTTTTCGGGCAGAGTCTCGGGTCAGAGGCTGTAGGCTGCGGGGGCAAGCTTTGGGGAATAGAAAAAGAAGAGGGTGGTTATTATGCAAAGGCAGGAGGATGCCAAGGCAAAGCTTAAAGAAAAGGGATATAAGCTCACTCCTCAAAGAAGGGCTACCCTTGAAACCTTCGCCGAGAACCGGGGCAAGCATTTGAGTACAGAGGACGTCTACATGCTGGTTAAAGAAAAGTGCCCGGAGATTGGCATTGCAACCGTTTATAGGACCCTTCAGCTATTGGAAGGGTTGGGAGTTATAAACAAGATGAGTTTTGACGACGGATGCAGCAGGTACGAGATGTCGGGAAGCGACGAGGACCATCATCATCACCACCTGATATGCCTGTCCTGCGGTGAGGTGCAGGAAGTAGAGGAGGACCTGCTGGAGCACCTGGAAGAAAAGATTAGGGAGAAGAACCATTTTGACGTTGTAAACCATCGGGTGAAATTTTTCGGTTACTGCAGTAAATGTTCGAATAAATAAACACCTGTCCGGGTGTTTTTTGCTAGAGGGAGAGTGAATAAATGACAGGCCAAAAAAGTAAAGACAAAGTTAAGGTAATCCCCCTTGGGGGACTTCATGAGATTGGAAAGAACATGACGGTAATAGAACAGGGAGAAGACATAATAGTGATAGACTGCGGCCTTACCTTTCCGGAGGAGGAAATGTTGGGGATAGACATAGTGATACCCGACATCTCCTACCTTACCAAGAACAGTGAAAGGATAAGGGGCATAGTATTAACCCACGGACACGAGGACCATATAGGAGCGCTGCCCTACGTGCTGGAACAGATTAATGTTCCCGTTTACGGAACCAAGCTGACGCTGGGGCTGGTAAAAAATAAACTGGCTGAATTCAACATGGCGGAAAACTGCCGGTTGGAAGTGGTGAAAATAGGTGACAGCGTAAAGCTTGGAAGTATGAGCGTGGAGTTCATAAGAACCAGCCACAGTATTGCGGATTCAGCGGCGCTGGCAATCACGACCGATGCTGGGATTATAGTGCATACCAGCGATTTTAAAGTGGACTTTACCCCGATAGGTGAAGAAGTGATAGACCTGCACCGGTTTGCGGAACTTGGGAAAAAGGGTGTGCTGCTTATGATGGCGGACAGCACCAACGTTGAAAGGCCGGGGTATACCATGTCCGAAAGGACCGTCGGCCAAACCTTTGACGATATCTTCGCAGGGACGACAAACAGGATAATAGTGGCAACCTTTGCTTCCAACGTGCACAGGATACAGCAGATAATAAACTCCACCCACAAGTTCGGCCGTAAACTGGCGGTTAGCGGAAGAAGCATGTTGAATGTCGTGCGGGTAGCTTCCGAACTGGGATATTTGGATATACCCGACGGCCTGGAGATTGATATCGAAGAGATAGGAAGGTACAGGGACAGTGAGCTTACCATTCTTACCACCGGCAGCCAAGGTGAGCCCATGTCCGCCCTTACCCGTATGGCTAACGCGGACCACAGGTACGTGGAAATAATGCCCGGGGATATGGTGATTATATCTGCCAGCGCGATACCGGGGAACGAGAAACTGATAAGCCGGGTAATAAACAGGCTGTTTGCCCGGGGGGCCAACGTGATATATGAAGATTTGGCAGACATACATGTTTCGGGTCACGCCTGCCAGGAGGAATTAAAGCTAATACACTCGCTGATAAAGCCGAAATTCTTCATGCCGGTGCACGGGGAGTACAGGCACCTGGAAAGACATGCGCGGCTTGCAAAATCCCTTGGCATGGAAAGTGACAGAATCATACTGGCCGAGATAGGCAATGTGGTGGAAGTGACAAGGGATTCGGCAAGGATAACCGGCAACGTGACCGCGGGAAAGGTACTGGTGGACGGCCTGGGAGTTGGCGATGTAGGCAGCGTTGTTTTAAGGGACAGGCAGCACCTTGCCCAGGACGGTCTTATGGTGGTGGTGGTTACCATATCCAAAGAAAGCGGCGCAGTAGTCGGCGGGCCGGATATTATATCCAGGGGTTTTGTCTATGTAAGGGAATCCGAGGATTTGATGGAACAGGCCAGGATGGTTGTGAAGGAGACGCTGGCCCGCTGCGAGCAAAAACGAATTAGCGAATGGGCAACGCTTAAGTCAAGCATCAGGGACTGTCTTAGGACTTTCCTGTATGAAAAGACAAAGCGTAAACCGATGATACTGCCCATAATCATGGAAATTTAATGCATGAAAACAAGTATTTAAGAGTATATATTCCGGGAGGGTTATTATGGGGCTGTATATGCTGTTTCTTGCCGCAGGCATTGTACTAGGGATGGCGGATAAAATTCCGGGCATATTGCTCACCAGAAGCTCCGGGTTTCAATCCTGGTCGCTAATTATAATACTGTTTGCAATGGGTGTAGGGATTGGGTCCAGCAGTGAAATAACCGGGAGTTTTTATTCCATAGGAATGCACTCGATAGCCTTTGCAGTGGCAGCCGTAATAGGCAGCATAGCTGCCGTGAGGCTCCTCCGGCCGCTTATTAAACGGGGTGGGGAGGATACCCCATGAGCTGGGCCATACTGCTGTCGGTAGCCCTCGGTATAGCGGCGGGCCTCCTGGTAGTGCCCGAACCCCTGGCCGGCTATTCCGGAACCATAATAGAAATAGGGCTTTGGTTTTTGCTGTTTTGGGTGGGGGTGGACATAGGCCGGAGCAGGGACAGCTTTGCAAAGCTAAGACAGTATGGCTGGAGGGTCCTTTTGGTCCCGTTGGGAATAGCAGTCGGCAGCATTGGAGGCACTGTGGCGGTTGGAAGCCTTATGGGGTACAGCATAGGGGAGGCGGGCGCCGTGGGAGCAGGATTTGGCTGGTACAGCCTGTCGGGAGTGATTATATCCGAACTGCACAGCATAAATCTTGGTACCATCGCTTTTATAACCAACGTTGTTAGAGAGCTCATAGCCTTCGTGATAATACCGGTGGTGGCGGTGAAGATTGGGCATATAGAGGCCATAACGCCGGGAGGGTCCACTTCGATGGATACTACGCTGCCGGTTATTTCAAGGTGCACCGGGCCGGAAACGGCAATACTGGCTTTTTTGAACGGGGTACTGCTGACTGCGGTGGTGCCGGTCCTTGTGCCCTTACTGCTTAGACTACCATTTTAGGGGGGAGTTTGAGAGAATGAATCCGTACGACATTGCGCACCAACTGGCAAAGGCCTTAAGGGAAAGTACCGAGTACAAGGAGTACAAAAGTGCCATGGAAGCTGTTGAAGGCGACCAGTCCAAGAAAACCATTGTCGATGAATTCAGGAAAACACAGTTGGAAGTCCAAGGGCTGAAGGCCTTCGGCCAGGATGTTAGCGAAGAGCAGATGAAAAAACTAAGCGACCTGTATAACCTTGTTTCCCTGGATGAACAGGTTAAGAATTTGATACAGGCAGAACAGCGTCTCGGCCTGATGCTTAGCGATATTCACAGAATAATTGGCGACGCCCTTAAACTGGAATAATCATTTGGACAGAATAATATGGATAATGTAGCGTGAACATCTGACCGTTCCAAAAATAAATGAAGGGGGAAGATGAAAATGCCGGACCTGGCAAACATGAGTCCCAAGCAGGTTAGAGAGCTTATTAGGAAAGGAGACCTGGTGCAGCCAACATCAGGCATGTGCAGAGGACATATTCAGGCCAACTTGGCTGTTGTACCAAAGGACCTGGCCTTTGACTTCCTCTTGTTCGCCCAAAGGAACCCTAAGCCCTGCCCCATACTGGATGTTACCGATGTAGGGGACCCTGAGCCCAAGCTGATGGCAAAGGGAGCAAATTTAATATATGACATACCCAAATACAGGGTTTATAAGTACGGCGAAATGGTGGATGAGGTTACAAACCTGGAAAACTACTGGCGGGACGACCTGGTGGGATTTTTGATCGGCTGCAGTTTCTCTTTCGAATCAGCCCTGCTTAACGCTTCGATACCAATAAGGCATATTGAGGATAATCATAATGTTCCCATGTACATTACAAATATAGACTGTGTGCCGGCGGGCAAATTCCATGGGAAAATGGTTGTCAGCATGCGGCCTATACCCTATAATATGGTCACAAGGGCTGTTCAGGCCACTTCCAGGTTCCCGCAGGTACACGGTGCGCCGGTTCATATAGGGGACCCGTCTTTAATTGGAATCAAGAACATTTCAAAGCCTGATTTCGGTGACCCTTCGGTAATTAAGGAGGGCGAGGTCCCGGTATTCTGGGCATGCGGGGTAACGCCCCAGTCAATTGCAATGACAAGTAAGCCGGAACTTATGATAACCCACTCTCCCGGGCATATGTTCATTTGCGACCCAAGGGATGAAGACCTGGCGGTATTATAAAAACTAAAAGCAAAAAAGGGGCTGAACAAAAACTTGTTCGGCTCCTTTTGCTTGCATTCCTTACCGCTTGCATGACGGGCGGCGTAGCTGTGAATGACGATGGGATGACTATGCGGGTCAAACTTTTGTATAATAAGGGGTAAGAAGTTTGCGGGTAAAAAAGATAAGCCATGTTAATGAAACAGGGTTTATGTGGTAGAATAAGAATAATACTGCAGGCATCGAGGGATGTTTTATGAAAAGGAAAAACCATGTATTGGTGATAGGGGGAGGGGCCGCCGGAATGACGGCGGCCATTTCCGCCAGGCGGCTCGGGGCCGCCGTTACCATATTGGAAAAAAACCCGCGGGTAGGCAAAAAAATACTAGCCACCGGGAACGGGCGGTGCAACTTTACCAACATTAATACCGGCGTGGAACATTACAACGGCAGTAATCCAAAGTTTGTCCACAGCGCCCTTGCCAGTTTTTCCGCCGAAGACACGATAAGGTTTTTTGAAAAACTGGGCATTCAGCACAAGGTGGAAGACGGCGGAAAGGTCTTTCCCATGTCCGACCAGGCTTCAAGCGTGCTCGACGTCCTGCTTTACGAACTGAATTCCCTGGGCGTTGATATTGTTTGCGATGCCTGCGTAAAAGACATCACCGGCGAAAAGGGCAGCTTTGCAGTGAAACTTGAAAATGGCAAAGTCTACCGGGGAGACAGGGTGATTATCGCGGCGGGAGGCAAAGCAATGCCTTCCAGCGGTTCGGACGGAAGCGGCTTTGAGCTGGCCAAAAAACTTGGACATGCCATCGTACCGGTTTTCCCTGCATTGGTCCAACTGATGCTGGAGGGGCCATTCTTCAAGGCAGTAAGCGGGGTTAAGTTTGTGGGGACCGCCGGGATTGTACACAACAACAAATTGGCAGCCATGGACAGAGGGGATATACTGTTTGCCAATTACGGGGTGTCCGGGCCGCCGATCCTGCAGATAAGCAGGAAGGCCGGGGAGCTGTTGAATGAAGGGGAAGAGGTATTTTTAAAAATAACCGTTCTTGATACCTTTACAGCGGACGAATTAAAACTACTTATTAAAAAACGATTTCGGAACGGTTCCAGGAAGCCGGCAGACTTTGCGATGGTAGGGCTAATAAACAAAAGGCTTATACCGGTGGTGCTAAAAGAAGCGGGCGTAAATGACCTGAAGCGTCCTGCGGCCAGCCTTTCCGACGGCGAGCTGGAAAGGATAGCGCGTGTTTTGACCGACTGGCGGTTTAGAATAAGGGGAACCAAGGGCTGGCAGAGCGCCCAGGTAACGGCGGGCGGTGTCAGCACTGACGAAATAGACCCGGGTACAATGGAATCCAGGCTGGTGAAGGGCCTATACTTTGCCGGTGAGATAATGGACATAGACGGCCAGTGCGGCGGGTTCAACCTGCAGTGGGCATGGTCCTCCGGCTTTGTAGCAGGGCAAAACGCTGCCATATTGTAAAACCTTGGTGTAGAATATATAATATTAATATGAATTGCGGAATTTCGACAAAGAGGTGAGGGCATGAAGAGTTCTGCTACGGCCGGTACCGGTACAAACAAGAAGAGTAGAACTACTGTGTATGCCGCGATAATGATATTGCTGGTGCTGGTCGGGGCATTGCAGGTTGCTCGGCTGTTCAGCCCGGTAGCGGTGGAAACGGGGGCTCCGGAAGCGGTACAGTTTGAAATACCGATGGGGAGCACCACCAGGGAGATAGGCAAAATCCTCAAGGAAAAGGGACTGATACGAAGTACGCTCGCTTTCAGGATAGCTACCCGGCTTAAGGGCTACGAAGAAAAGTACCGGGCCGGAGCATACTTGATAAATGTAGGCACCGATATGCAGGACATCATGGAAGAAATTACAAGGGGGAACCTTTATAAAGAAACGGTAAGGTTTACCATACCCGAAGGCTATGAGCTGAGGCAGATAGCAGACCTGCTGCACCGGAAGGGAATAGCCGACAGGGAAGAATTCATGAAAGAGGTGGAGCAGGGGGTATTCGATTATGAATTTGTAAAGAGCATCCCCGGTCGGGAAAACAGGCTGGAAGGTTACTTGTTCCCCGATACATACGAAGTTTTTGTCGGGGAATCCGCCCATTCCATTATAGACAGGATGCTGGCAAGGTTTGAGGAGGTTGCGGTGGAAATAGGCCTCCTGGGCTGGGAAGGCGATTTTACCGTGGATGAAGTGGTAACACTGGCTTCTGTAGTGGAGCGGGAGGCGGGTACCGCCGACGAACTGCCGTATGTTTCCGCGGTGTTTCATAACAGGCTCAAATTAGGCATGAATCTTGGGTCCTGCGCTACCGTGCAGTACGTGCTTAAGGAGCGTAAGCCAAGGTTGTCCACCAAAGACACGCAAATACAATCGCCGTATAACACCTACATCGTGCCTGGGCTTCCCATAGGGCCCATTGCGTCCCCGGGGAGGGAGGCACTGAAAGCGGCGATGGAGCCGGCGGACAGTGATTACCTTTATTTCGTAGCAACAAACGAGGGCACCAACGTATTCAGCAGCAATTACCAGCAGTTTTTGAAGGACAAGGAAAAATATCGGTAACCGGCTGAATAAATATTGCCAGGGTGAAAACAATAGGTGGTGATTATGCCACCTATTGCAGTTAAGGGAAGGAAAAGATATGGGGAACATTTCAAAGGATTATGTGCAGGAGTATATAAGGGCAAGCCTTGTCCCCTCCGAGGGTATACTTAAAGGCATGGAAGACTATGCAAGGGAGAACAGGGTACCAATAGTCCAGCCGGAAGTTGCAAGGCTTTTGGAGGTCTTGATAAAGGGTTTTAAAAGTAAAAGAATTCTTGAGGTTGGTACCGCAATAGGATATTCTGCCATTGTTATGGCGAAGGCTGCCGGTGACGGGTGCAAGGTGGTATCGGTGGAAATTGACCGGGATATGGTGGAGAGGGCAAGGTGCAACATAAAAGCTGCCGGCCTTGAAAACGTCATTGAAGTAATAGAGGGAGACGCCCTGGCGGTTCTCGAGAAGCTTGACGGGCGCTTTGACCTTGTATTTTTGGACGGGGCAAAGGGCCATTACGGGGAAATGCTTGGTACCATCCTGGACCTGCTGGCACCGGGCGGGGCACTGGTATGCGACAACGTGCTTTTTCGCGGCATGGTGGCCAGCGACAGCCTTGTAAAAAGGAGAAAAATAACCATAGTGAAAAGGATGAGACGTTTCTTGGAAAACATAACCCGGCACCCGCTGCTGGACACTGCGATAGTGCCCATAGGCGACGGTGTGTCGGTAAGCGTCAAGGGAGGGACAAAGGGTGAACAGGGTTGAACTGCTTGCCCCTGCCGGAAACCTGGAAAAACTAAAAATGGCCGTCATATACGGGGCGGATGCGGTTTACTTTGCCGGTGAAAGGTTTGGTCTAAGGGCGGGGGCGGGAAATCTGACCATGGAAGAAATGCGGGAGGGCATGGATTTTGCCCACAAGGCGGGGGTAAAGGGCTACCTCACCGTTAATATAATACCCCACAACCGGCACCTTAATGGGCTGGACAGTTTTTTGAAGGAAACAGCCGGGACGGGAGTGGATGCCGTGATAGTATCCGACCCGGGAGTATTTGAAATGGTAAGGGAAGTGCTGCCCGGGATGGATATCCATGTGAGCACCCAGGCCAATACCGTGAACTACCTATCCGCGAATTTTTGGCACCGCCTGGGGGCAAAAAGGATAATTCTGGCACGGGAACTGTCGCTGGAGGAAATACGCGAAATCAGGACAAGTACTTCGCCGGACCTTGAACTGGAAGCCTTCATACACGGTGCCATGTGCATATCCTATTCGGGAAGGTGCCTTTTAAGCAATTACATGGCGGGAAGGGATTCCAACCTGGGGGACTGTGCCCATCCCTGCCGGTGGAAATACCACCTGGTTGAAGAAAAAAGACCGGGACAGTACTACCCTGTGTACGAGGACCAAAACGGTACCTTTATTATGAACTCAAAGGACCTATGCATGATAGAGCATATCCCCCAGGTCATTGAAAGCGGCCTTACCAGCCTCAAGATTGAGGGCAGGATGAAAAGCGCCTATTACGTGGCAACGGTGGTAAAGGCCTACCGTGAAGCCATCGATGCATGGTATAAGGACCCCGGCAAATACCAGGAAAACAAAGGGAAATGGCTGGAGGAAGTGTCCAAGGCAAGCCACAGGGAGTTTACAACCGGCTTTTATTTCAAAGAGGCGGATAGGGGTTTGCAGATTTACGATAACAGCAGTTACATACGAGACTACGACTTTGTAGGACTGGTGCTTGATTACGATCCGAAAAGCGGGGTGGCAACCGTCCAGCAGAGAAACAGGATGTTTGTGGGCGACAGCATTGAAATTACCGGCCCCGGCAGGGATTATTTTGTTCAAACGATAGAATGGATGAAGGATGAGGATGGAAACAGCATACAATCGGCGCCCCACCCGCAGCAGGTGATAAGGATGCCGGTTAGACAACCGGTAAAACCCTATGATATATTGAGAAAACCCGCGGTGGAATAACTGTATAATCTTTCCGGCAAAGGCAATAATACAAAGGCAAGTACTTTGCCGGAGGGTGTTAAAATGGGCACAGAACGGGGTCACACCGAAAAAAGGATACTGCTTACAGGCTGCGTAATACTGGCACTATTACAGGTCTTAACATTGAGGCTGTTTCAAATACAGGTCATACAAGGCAAAGGGTATTCAAAAAAGGCTGCGAACCAGCGCATGCTTTACCTGCCCCTGGATTTTTCCAGAGGGCAGTTTTATGATACCAACATGATTCCGCTTACCGGCAGGCGTTTGGTGGATACCATGGTAGTGTTCCCCACTCTTATCGAGGATAAGGCAGCGGCTGCAGCGGTGATTGCTCAAAATACCGGTTTAAGTTGCGAAGAAGCCATGGAGGAACTGGAAGAGGCCGGCGCACCCTTTAAGCTGGTACTTGAGGGTAACGGAGCGGCGGTGACGGAAAGCGGCTGCAGGGGAGTCATGGTTGTAAAGGATATAGAAAGGTACGACCCCGAGAGCAAGGCAAGACACCTAATTGGTTACATAGACAACAGTGACGGGGTGGGGCGATCGGGACTGGAAAGGCTATACGAAAGCTACCTTTCGGCGGAAGGTGAGACGGCGATTGCCGCGATGGTGGACGGCAGCAAAAGGCTGATCCCGGGCCTCGGGTACAAAATGGTGAACGGAGAACAGGGAAACCGGAGCTATGGCCTTCAACTTACCATAGACTACCACATCCAAAAAGCGGCGGAGGCGGTTATGGACCGGTTGGGAATGCAGGGGGCGGTTGTGGTACTGGACGTGGAAAGCGGTGAACTCTTGGCAATGGTCAGCAGGCCAAACTATGAGCAGCAAAACGTGGAAAAATACCTGGATGGGCAAAGGGGCGAACTGCTGAACAAAGCTTTCCAGCAGTACAACCTCGGGTCCATATTTAAAACGGTGGTTTCCGCCGCAGCGTTGGAAGACGACCGGATAAACCCCTTTGAAACCGTTCACTGTCCCGGTTACATCGAGGTGGGAAGTTTAAAAGTGAAATGCTCCAGCTACGATGAAGGGGGCCATGGGGACCTGAACATATTTGAAGCCTATGCGAGGTCCTGCAACACATTTTTTATTGAATTAGGACAAAGAATAGGCGGGAAAAGTATAACAGAGATGGCAAGGAGATTTGGGCTGGGAAGTATTATAGGAATAAACCCGATGGAAGAGCAAACGGGACTGATACCGAGGGAAGAGAGCATTTACAGGCCCGACCTGTGCAATATATCCATAGGACAGGGCGATATACTGGTCACACCGCTGCAGGTGGCGGCGATGACCAGTATAATTGCCAACAACGGCGTTTACAAAAAGCCCTACGTGGTAAAGGGACTGGTTGACGGTTCCGGTAAAAGAATTGCCGTAGAACCGCCTGAAAAGCCCCAGAAGATTATTTCACCCTTTGTGGCCATGGAAATAAGAAAGATGATGGAGATGGTGGTGGATGACGGCACCGGCACCTTGGCAGCCCTGCCCGGTTTCGGCGGTGCTGCGGGAAAAACCAGTTCCGCCCAGACAGGGCAGAGGATGGAGGGCAGGGAAGTGCTCCATGCATGGTTTACCGGTTATGTTCCAAGGCTCTATCCAAAGTATGTAATAACGGTACTTGTTGAGAACGGAAGGAGCGGCGGCAGCGTTGCCGCGCCGGTTTTCAGGGATATCGCCCAAAGGATAATGGAGCTGGGTGAAAGGTAGGAAGGCGGAATAATTTATTTAATGACCAAAGGGCAGCGGTACATGCACATTCCGAAGATTGGGCTCATATAATTTAGAGTGACCCTATTTTCGGAGGTGAGCATTTTAATGCTGGCAGCCATTGCGGCTATTACCGCAGCCATGCTGAAGGAAACGCTGGTGCTGTTTTCCTTCGTAACAGGCAACTCCTCCTTTCCACAGCCCCTCACAGAAGAGGAAGAAAAACTGTTTCTGAAGTTGTACGAGCAGGGTGACGAGACGGCAAAGAATATACTTATCGAAAGAAACCTGAGACTGGTAGCGCACATCGTAAAAAAGTACAGCAATATTGGCAGGGATGCAGACGATCTAATCTCAATAGGCACCATCGGCCTTATAAAGGCCATTACCACCTTTGACCACAGCAAGGGCACAAGGCTTGCAACCTATGCCGCCCGGTGTATTGAGAACGAAATACTGATGACCATACGGTCCAACAAGAAAATACAAAACCAGCTGTCACTGCAGGACCCGATAGGCATAGACAAGGAGGGCAACGAAATCTCGCTGCTGGATATCCTGGGCACGGAGACAGACACGGTACTTGATGAAGTGGAAAAAAAGCTGCAAACCAGCAAGCTTTATAGGATAATGGACAGGGTATTAAAAAAGCGTGAAAAAGTCGTTCTTGAACTGAGATACGGATTGTCCGACGGCACGGTTAAGACCCAGCGTGAGATAGCCCAGATGCTGGGGATATCTCGTTCCTATGTTTCGAGGATAGAAAAGAGGGCTATAAAGAAGCTCAGCAGGGAATTTTTATAGAACAACTGTCAAAGGCAGTTGTTCTACTTATCTTCGGCATTGCCCATCTTTAGCATGTTTATGATGATTACCGCAACTATTATCATTGCAACCCCGGAAAACTGGAAGAGGGTCAGCACTTCATCAAGCATTATTACTCCCAGCGCAACGCTTACCACCGGTTCAAAAGTGCTCAGAATGGAGGCTCTTGATGAGCCGGTTTCCCGCAGCCCGGTAAAGAAAAGCAGGTTTGATAGAAAAGTGGAGAAGAAAGCACTTGCCAACACCGCCAGCCAGGCCTTGGGCGTTACGGCAGCCCAAAGGCTTCCGGTTAATAAGGCCGAAGCAAGCAGTGTAATGGCGGCAGCCGATGTAATATAGGCAGTGACGGTCAAGGGCTCCAAGCTCTTAAGACTTTCGGCGAATTTGCTGTCCAGCAGTATCAAGTAGGTGCTGAAGGAAAAACATGCCCCAAAAGCCAGCAGGATGCCCAGGACGTTATAGTCGGATACCGGTGACCAAACCATAAGAAAACAGCCTAAAGTTGCCATAATGAGTGCAAGAATCTGCCTTGGGACCACCCGCTCACCGATTACCGTAATCATGAAAACATTCACGACAACTGGATAAAGGTAAAAAATTACCGAGGCAAGGGATACGGGGATATGGTTTATCGAGTTGTAATAGAACATTGAAAACGCTGCGTATACAGCCCCGCCTATAATGACCAGAACTTTGAGCTGCCCAGCCGAAGCCCGGGCGCTTTCCCGGCCCTTAGAAACCAGGTTGTAGCTCCATAATAATACCGAGGCAATAAGGAATCTCATGGCCAGCACAAACATGGGGTTTGCGCCTTCGGTATAGGCGGTCTTTGATATAACCACGTTTATTCCATAAAAAAACGCAGCCAGTATGACAAGGGTGCTTCCCCTTAACTTCATAGTTTGTTGTCCTCCGGAAAACATTTCTATCATCCATGTCTATTCTACTATAAATGTCGGCGGCTGTGGACAACCAATTTGCAAAAAACCGGTGTAAGTGCACAATGTTCAATCTTAATCACATGGCGGCGGTTAAGCATATAATGTACCGGGCACAGCAAAGTAGCTACAAAAACCTGATTCATTATTACTGGCGGAGGTGAAGCCAATGTACGGGAGGGAAAGCGTAAACGGGGCGGCCGTTGCATATTTAAGGGGTGGCCCGTTGGCACCGCATATAACCGGCGTGGTATGTTTCAGGGACGTTCCGGGAGGCTGCGAAGTATGGGTAGAAGTATCCGGTCTTCCTCGGTACCGTCCGGCAATGGGCAGCGAGGACCCCGTTGGTCCCCACGGTTTTCACCTGCACATGCACGGCACATGCACGGTGGGCGACCCGGAAGACCCCTTTCAGGATGCGGGCGGACACTGGAATCCTGACGGCCAGCCCCACGGGAACCACGCGGGGGACTTCCCGGTACTGTTTTCAAACAACGGCTACGCAAGGATGTGTTTCTTTACAAACCGGTTCAAAGCTAAAGATATATTGGGGAAAGCGGTAATTATCCATCGAAACCCGGACGATTACAGGACACAGCCCGCCGGAGACGCCGGCAAACGGCTGGCCTGCGGGGTTGTGCAGCCGTATTGACCAAAAAACCCACTGTTTGAGCACTGAAACAGTGGGTTTTCAATTTTTGGTTACCAAAAAAAGCTTTGGGCATTATAAATATGGTTCCAGCTAAACCGGTGTCCGCTGCGATAAAGACCGGCGGTGATTGGTCGGGGAAAAATTATTGGGAAGATTTGGCCCTAAAAAAGAGAATATTATAAAAAACCTGGTAACCAACGTTACCGAATAAGGGTTAAAGAACTGTTATACTTATTAAAGAAATACTGTTATACTTATCATAGAAAACCAAAGGGGGTAACAAAGATGGCTGTGAGAAAGATTGTCAAGATAAATGAAGAAAAATGCAACGGCTGCGGGCAGTGTATACCAAACTGTGCCGAGGGTGCCCTTCAGATTATAGACGGAAAGGCAAGGCTTGTAAGCGACAAGTACTGTGACGGTTTGGGAGCATGCCTTGGCACATGCCCTATGGATGCCATTGAAATAATTGAAAGAGAAGCCGAAGAATTTGACGAAGAGGCGGTAAAAAAGTACCTGGAGGAAAAAGACCGGGAAAATAAAAGTGAAGCACGGCAAAGCGGCGGCTGCCCGGGCAGCAGGGTTGTGTCCATAAAAGAAAGGGCGAATAAAGAAAACGTATCGACAACTTCCGAAGACGTGCCGGTTTCAATTAAACCGCAACTTTCCCAGTGGCCGGTTCAGCTCAGCCTTGTACCGGTTAATGCTCCGTATTTTGACGGAAGCCACCTGCTTATAACTGCAGATTGCGTGCCCTTTGCCTATGCCGATTACCACCTCGGTCTTTTAAGGGGCAAAAGCGTTGTAGTGGGCTGTCCGAAGCTTGATGATGTAAAGTTTTACATTGAAAAACTGACGGAAATCATAAAGCAAAACGATATTAAAAAGGTAACGGTGGCCGTCATGGAGGTGCCCTGCTGCAAGGGTATGGTACGGGCGGCGGCCGAAGCGGTAAAGGCATCGGGAAAGAATGTCCCGCTGGAACTTGTCGAGATAAGCATAGATGGCAGGATAAAAAAATAAAAATACTGAAAGGAAAGCGGTTCCTTCGTAAATGCGAAGGGGCCGTTTTTGTTTTATTGAGGTAACCATTTTTGACTGGCATCCGTATATTGTACTGGAAACAAAGACGGGAAGGGTTAGCTACAAGGCGCATTAATACTAATAGGAGGGTTTATTATGTCAAAGGACTATGATGAGTTAATGCCAAATTATACTCCGATCAATAACAACGTTGTGGTTCAGTCATGCCCGAATAAATGCTGCGATACAGGAAGCCAGGCCCCGGGAATAAGGTTTGCCTTTGCCCAGGATAGCAGTGAGAGGGAAGTAGTTTTAGGAACACTAATCACTTTGCAGCCTATCCAGACAAGCGTGGGAGACAGGGTCAAACTGGATGCAATGGTGCAGATCAACACAGGTACCAATGCTAACGGAAATCTGGCTTTATCCGGTGTGGTTATTGCTTTACGCCGCAGAACACTGCTGCTGGGTCAGGATTCGCCTACGTTGACAGACCTTGTAGAAATAAGAATAGAGGATGATGAATTGAATAACACTGAAGGTGCAGGGGGAAATGATTATACGAGGATTGCTTCCTTAAGCTGGGTGGATACTCCGCCGGCCGGTATAAACACATACTTCCTTGATACGATTGAAATCGGCACGGCTAATATCGAAAGCAGAACTTATTCAAACAGGTCGTTAAACGCAACCATTTTCCCCATCGGCAATGCTTTGAATTAGCATTCCCGGTCAGTTTGTTGTACTGACTTTTACCGCCAAAACAAATACGGTACCAAAGTTACAGCTAAAACAACGGTTCCTTCGTAAAGAGTCGTGGGGCCGTTGTTTGTCTTTATATGGAATTGTGATAATATATAAAAGAATAATGGCTTGGAGGGAAGACATATGTTGGAGCTGCTTGTGCCGGACGAATACGTAGCATCGGTATATGATATTGACCTTGAAGGGCTGAAAAGAAGAGGCATAGACGGCCTTATTATAGATATTGACAACACCCTAGTCCGCTGGGGCGCCAAAACCGCCGACCGCAGGGTTGTTGAATGGTTTGCCCGTCTTGAGGAACTGGGCTTTAGGGCATGCCTTCTATCCAACAATACAAAGGACCGGGTGGTGAAGTTTACCGAGGCTGTGAGAATACCCGCCGTGTACCGGGCTGCCAAGCCGGGGAAAAGGGCCTTCCGAAAGGCCATGGCGGCGATGGGCAGGAACTCGTCAACCACCGCGGTTATAGGGGACCAGGTCTTTACCGATATATATGGCGGAAAGAGGCTGGGGCTTTATGCGGTGCTGGTTATGCCCATCGATGAGAAGGAATTCATAACCACAAGGCTGGTAAGAAAACTGGAGAGAGTATTCCTTGATAGGCTGGTAAGGCAGGGAAAGCTGAAAAAACCGGTGGTCAACAGGCAGGCTTAAATTTTGGCATTACGGGGAGGATTTGGGATATTTTGGTCGAATAATACAAAAAAAGCAGTGTGAAAAAGCGGGGAGAGTGGCTGGTTGTGCTTCATAACGGCATTAAAGGCCTGGTGGACATATTGGTTGGCATGGGACGCATCACAAGGGAACAGCTGAATTATGCCATCGAACTTCAGAAAAAAAGAGGCGACAAGCTGGACAGGATACTGGTTGACGAGGGCATTATATCCAAAACCGACATGATGGAAATCATAGGCCAACAACTTGGAATGCCGCATATAGAGTTAAATAAAAACTTGGTAGACCCGGAAATAATCAAGCTTGTGCCGGAGGCCTTGGCGAAGAAATACATGGTATTCCCCGTTAAGCTGCAAAACGATGTCCTGTTGCTGGCTATGAGCGACCCTTTAGACATATTCGCGGTGGATGAGGTAAAGCTGGCAGCGGGGAAGGAGGTCCAGCCCGCCATAGCCTCCGAGGAGGAAATACGCCTGGCACTGGAAACACACTATGGCAAAAGGTCCGCAGAAAAGGCGGCGGAGGACTTTGCCAGGGAGTACAGGATTGATGGCCCCACCGTGCCGGAAAGGGAGCTGATGGAGCAGGTGAGCAACGCTCCCGTTGTTCGGCTGGTGAATTCAATTATAGAGCAGGCGACAGTGAGCCGCGCCAGTGATATACATATTGAACCGGGCGGCAGCAGGATGAGGGTGAGGTTCCGGATAGACGGCCGGCTGCAGGAAATAATGTCCTTGCCCATGCAGACACACGGGCCTACGGTGGCTAGAATCAAGATTATGAGTAGTCTAAACATAGCCGAAAGAAGGATACCCCAGGACGGGAGGGTGGAACTGGAGACCGGGGGTAAGAGCCTTGACCTGAGGGTATCGGTGCTGCCTACGGCCTATGGCGAAAAGGTGGTTATTAGGGTGCTGGATCGGAGCAGTTTCCTTCTGTCTCAGAAACAACTGGGCCTTATTGAGGAAAACGAAGTGCTGTTCAACCGGCTGATGAAGGTTCCTCACGGTATAATACTTGTCACCGGGCCGACCGGGAGCGGCAAGACCACCACGCTTTACGCGGCCCTGAGGGAGCTAAACGATGTCTCGGTAAACATAATTACCCTGGAGGACCCTATAGAGTATAGGCTGGAAGGGGTTAACCAGATGCAGGTGAACCCAAAGGCAGGGCTTACCTTTGCCGGCGGTTTAAGGTCGGTGTTGAGACAGGACCCGAACATAATAATGGTGGGAGAAATTAGGGACGAAGAAACCGCCGCCCTGGCGGTCAGAGCTGCCATAACAGGGCACTTGGTGCTTTCCACGCTGCATACAAATGATGCCGCAAGTTCGGTTCTTAGGCTCCTGGATATGGGGGTGGAACCATACCTTGTGGCTTCGTCTTTAAGGGGAATAATCTCCCAGCGACTTGTAAGAAAAATATGTACCGACTGCAAAACAGGGTACAATGCTGCAAAAGAAGAGCTGAGGGTATTGGGACTGCCCTCGGACAGCAGTGTGAGGCTTTTCAGGGGAAAAGGCTGCAGCAGCTGCCACGGCACCGGGTATAGGGGCAGGACTGCGGTCCATGAAATAATGGTCATTACCGAAAAACACAGGGAACTGATTAGCCGGAGGGCGTCCTCCGATAAGCTGGACAGGGTTTCCAGGGATGCCGGAATGATGACCTTGAGGGAAAACTGTGCACGGCTTGTCATGAAAGGAATTACTACCGTTGAAGAGATGGCGGGGGCAGTCTACTTGAACGAATAAATGCACCTACTCCGGTTATAACGACGGCAATTCAATGAATGCCGGCAATGGGTGCGGCTCGGTACAGCTTTGAACGGGGGCCCGGTTTACTGCTGCAGCGCTGCTTTGTAAAATAGCTGCGAGGGTGAAATTAGTTTGGTCATGAGCGGCCTATTATTTATATATAGGTGGTAGGTATGACTGTTTACGAGTACAGGGCAAGAAACCGGATGGGGGAATTGGTTACAGGAACATACGAATCATCCGATATGTCGGATGTGGTACACATGTTAAGGAATAAAGGCCTTTATCCCGTATTTATAGAGGAGTGCCGGGAAAAACGTTCCGACACTTTGATGAAGGTGAGTTTCAGAAAGGTTACATACAAGGACATTGCGGTGTTCTGCAGGCAGTTTGCAACCATGATTAATGCAGGCATGCCAATTCCGGACATCCTTGATGTTCTGGGGAGGCAGACAGAAAACCCGAGGCTTAAGACCGGTATAGAAAGCCTTTATCATGGGGTGCAAAAAGGCAAAAGCCTGTCCAATGCCATGGGTATGGAAAGGGACATTTTCCCGGAACTGCTTGCAAATATGGTGGAAGCCGGGGAGCTAAGCGGCACCCTTGACAGGGTCATGGACAGGATGGCCGGCCATTATGAGAAGGAATACAGGATTAGGCAAAAGGCAAAAAATGCATTTGTTTATCCATCCCTGGTAGCCGTGGTGGCCGTGCTGGTGGTGGTTTTCCTGGTTGCCGTCGTGCTTCCGGCCTTTGCTTCAATGTTTCAGCAGATGGGGGCAGTCCTTCCGCTTTTTACAAGGATGTTATTGGGCATATGCTTTTTCGTTAGAAAAAGGTGGGTGCTGCTGGTCATTGGAACAGCCGTGCTGCTGCCCGGTATCGGGTGGTATGCAAAAACGCCGGCGGGCAGGGAGTTTTTCGACGTATTAAGTATTAGGGCGCCGGTAATTGGAAACGTGAACAAAAAGGTTATTACGGCAAGGTTCGCAAGGACTCTTGGAGCGCTTGTGTCCAGCGGTTTACCCCTTTTGCAGGGGTTGGAAGTTGCTGGAAAAGTCGTTGGCAACACGGTGGTACAAAAAGGCTTGGGAAAAGTGGGGGAGGAGGTCAGGAAAGGTAAAGGGCTGGCGGAACCCTTAAAAAAAGTAGAGGCCTTTCCGGCAATGCTGTCTCATATGATCAGAATCGGAGAGGATACCGGGACGCTGGACTTTGTACTGGACAAGACAGCGGACTATTATGATGATGAAGTGGAAAGAACGGTAAACAGAATGACCACGCTGCTGGAACCGGCCATAATCATCGTGATGGCGATAGTGGTAACCTTTATAGTGCTTTCTATAGTTATGCCGATGCTGGATATTATGACACAAGCCAATTTTTAAGATTAGGGCTTACGGTAGATCTGAGGGACAAGCGGAAATATTTCGGCTGTACCCGCCGGTTTGCGTCACGGCTGTTAATGGTGTAATAGGAATAAAACAGCAGGAATTTTTGGTATTTTGTAGAATGGTTATTTGACAATGTAAATATTGGAATTTTTATGGAGAATAAATGGGTTCATTGGTTTACAAGGCGGGTGAACGGGGATGATGTTTGGAACAGTTAAGGTATTCAAGAGGATAGGTAGAAACAGGGAAGGGTTTACCCTGGTGGAACTTTTAGCCGTGCTGGCTATATTGGCGGTAGTAGCTGCCATTGCCGTGCCCAGGTTTACCGGAACCATTGAAGCGGCTAAAGTAAGGGCCGATAAATCGTCGGCATTGATAATCGCAAGGGCGGCAGAGCAAAAGTGGATAGATGACGGGCAAAATGAACAGGTGACCTATCATAAAGAAGACCTGGTGCCGGATTATGTTAGGGAGGTTAAATGGCAGGCATCGGATGCAGACGACTTTGGAGCAACAGTAAATGAAAACGGTACATGTATTTCGGTTAAATATTACGACGGGACGTCTCTTTTGGACCCCGAACTTTTGGAGGAATAGCAGAAATTTGGTGCTTTTTTAAAAGCCACCTGTTCCTTAAAACCTTTCCGGAAGAGGTAAGGAAGCCATGGAGTACGCTGCTTATTTTGTACTGGGGCTTGTGGTGGGCGGCTTTATCAATAAATGCATACATAGGATACAGGAAGGGAAGTCGGTTTTATATCCGCCCTCCCGGTGCAGGGCATGCGGCAGACCGGCTGGGCTGCGTTACATGGAACCGGCGGCCAATTATGTCTTCCTGAATGGGAAATGCCGGTACTGCGGCGATAGGATACCGCCGGTTTTCCCCGTAGTCGAGCTGGCAACCGCGGCGCTGTATATATTTGCATTTTACCGCTTTGGAAATGGAATAGTGTTTTTTAAAAGCTTGGTGTTGATGCCGGTGCTGCTTGTGGCGGCCATTATAGACCTTAAGGAACAGATCATCCCGGACAGTCTCGTGGTCTTTGGCCTGGTTTCAGGAACGCTATTTGCCTTGGCCGGCGGCAGCCGATTGATTAGGGATGCAGTGCTTGGCGCCGCAGCAGGAGGGGGAATCCTTCTTGTCATTGTCCTGGTTTCCAAAGGTGGGATGGGATGGGGTGATGTAAAGCTGTCGACGGTGATAGGTTTGTTTCTTGGATGGCAGTCGACGCTGGTTGCGTTATACATATCCTTTATTTCGGGCGGTGTTGTTAGCCTGCTGCTGCTGTTTACAGGGAAGAAAGGAAGGAAGGACCCGGTACCCTTTGGACCTTTTCTAAGCGGGTCTGCGGCATTAGCGCTGCTGTTCGGTCAACGCTTGTTTTCTTTTTGGCTGCCGCCGGCATGAGGGGGAGGTTTAATGGAGGCACATTAACGAAAAAGGTTTTACGCTTTTGGAAGTGCTGCTTGTACTGCTCATTATTTCCATAGCTTGTGCGGTGGCGGCACCGGGAATAGACGCCGTTTTGGCCAAAGCTGAGGCGGATGCGGCCCTTAGGGAATTGGTGACGGATATTAGGTATGCGCAGCAATTGTCAATAGCCAGGGGCAGGGTTTACCGTATAAACTTTAATGTAAACCTGCAGCTGTACTGGATAAGTTATGCCCGGCATCCAGCCCCGGCAATAGTAAAGCAGGTATACTTCCCGGAAGCGTTAACCCTTATCGGCACAAATTTTGACCATCATACGCTCGGGTTTAACGCCATGGGTGCACCCTTGGCAGCCGGGACCTTAGAGTTTAAGGATAAAAAGGGCAGGACTATAAGAGTAACCGTGCTTCCTGCTACCGGGCGGGTCAGGGTGTACAGGTGAGGTGGATGCTTATGAAAGCAAAGGGAAGGAAACAAGCGGGGTTTACGCTTATTGAAGTACTTGTAGCCCTCGCGGTCCTGGGGATTGTAATTCCCCCTGTCCTGGGGCTTTTTACCGCTGCAGCGCATAGAAATTACAACAGTAAAAGGAATACAGCAGCCTTGACCGTGTCAAGGGACATTATGGACAGGATTAAAGCAGGGGACATTAACTCTGCCAACGGGGAAAGAGAGATAAAAAACTACAGGGAGCGGTACGGGGTGGAAATATATATATCCTGCACAGACATCTACAATGGCGGCACCCTTAAAATGGTTAAGGTATACGTTACGCCGCAGCTTGGCATGGATCCGGAGACTGAGGGGATAATGCTGGCTTCCTATGCCTCCCATTCAAATATTGAAGAGATGGATACAAGTCTGCTTTGCCAAACGGTACCCGTTGGCGGCGAGGATGACACGCTGGGGATAGGGGAGCAGTAACCTCCAAGTACAGGCCCTATTAGCAAATAACCGGGCGGTGTTTCGATATGAAGCGTATTCACGGCAAAGGGGGTTTTTCAATAGCAGAACTCTTGATAGCCCTCGGCTTGACAAGCCTTGTAGCTGCGGCTTCGTTTATGGTCTACTTTGCAGGGGCAAAGGCCTGGAAGAGGGCGGAAAACCTGGTGGAGGTTCAGCAGAACCTGAGGATAGCCATGAATACTTTAAACACCGAGATAAGAAAAGCCGATTATTTCAAAATACAGCATGGAAACAGGGAAATCACGATTAGCTACCCAAACGGGTCAACCAAGGGATACAAGTACCATCCGGCCTCCGGTGAAATAAGGATATCTGAAAGCGGCGCCACAGTGGCAATGCATATTGACGATTTGAAATTCAGTTACCGGGACGGCCTCATAATTATTGAGATTACTACCAAAGCCATGGAAGGCGTCCGGGGGGAAAAATATACCTTCAGCATATATGCCAGGGGGAAGGCGGAAGATGACCGGTTATAGGGAGGGTTCAGCCCTGGTAATGGTCATGCTCTTCACCTTTGTTATAACCTTGCTGGGCACAGCGATTATGGGAGTGGCCATTAACGAGTACAGGATGGAAGCGGCACACAGGAACAGCGTAAAGGCCTATTATCTTGCCGAAGCCGGGTTGGAAAAGGCAGTATACGAGATTTCACAAATGAAGGCCATTGTACCGGGGTTTCTCAAACAAATGCAGTGGAAAATGGTAAAAGAGGACCTTGGCCTTGTCGAACCGGGGGTCCGGGGGGATTACTTGGTTACAGTGGAAGACGTTGAACTTATTGATGTAATACTTGCCGGCGAAGGAGAAAACAGTGAAGTGTACAAGAGCGTATATGAAATAAAGCTGAAGTCAATGGCGGTATACAAAGAAGCTCCGGCGGGAATCGAAGCCCATATACTGGTGGAGGACTATGAAGAAACCGGTATGGATAACAGGGTGGAGGTCTGCCGTTGGAGACAGATAAGGGGGATAGGAGATGAAAATTAAAAATTACATGGAGGACGTGGTTATTCACCTGCTTTACAATCTTGTTAAGGACAGGGAAAATGTTTGCAAGTGCGAGAAATGCCTCAGCGATATTGCGGCAATTGCGCTGAACAGGCTGCCTCCTCATTACGTAGTGTCCGAAAAGGGTGAAGTGTACTCAAAGGTGCTGAATATGTCCATACAGTTTGAAGCGGATGTGACAACGGCTATCCTGGAAGCCATTGAAAGGGTGTCAAAGAATCCAAGGCATTAAAGGGTATGGATGGGGTGAAAATATGCCTTTGTTAAACAGGAAAATACTGTGCTTGGATATAGGCAGCAGCGCCATAAAATGGATGGTGTTTGACGGGAAAAGACGCTTGCTGTATGATTGGGGTATATCTGAAACACCAGAGGGTTGGGTGAAGGGCGGAAGGATTATTGAACAATGCGGCGTTGCACAAAGAATTAACGAGGTTTTAAGGTCCTCGGGAGGGAAACCATCCGGTGTGCTGGTTTCTTTCTTTTGCCCTGAAATGATAATAAGAACGGTGATGCTGCCAAAGCTGGACCCTAAGGAACTGGAAAGGGTCGTAAAATTCGAAGTGGAACATTTGCTATCACAGGGCGCCGAAAAATATGTTACGGACTATAGGGTACTGGGGGAAGTACTGCAGCAGGGGTCCGTTCAGGTGAAGGTTCTGATTGCGGCAGTGCCTTCGGAGATAGTTAAGGGATACTTGGGGCTTTTTAAAAGGTTAAGCCTAAAACCACTGGCGCTGGATTTTCACGGCAATTGTATATCCAGGACTGTCGGTCTAATAAATAAAGACTCCAAGGGAGAACGGCAGCTGGTGGTGGATATAGGGGCTTCCACTGCTGCAATAACCATTGTGGAAAGAGAATCCCCGGTGTTTACAAGGCTTATATATATATCCGACACTGAACAGCTGTTTAAGGATGTATGCCACTCCGTTGAGTTTTTCAGAACAAGAAGTGGAAGCAGTATTGATACAATTGTAATGGCAGGAGGCAGCAGTCATTTAAAGGAGCTTGGAAGCCGCCTGTCATCCGTTCTGGGGATAAGAGTAGTTTCATTATCCGCCGAACTGCAGCCGGTTTTCAAGGGGGAATTCCCCCGCGAAAAAGCTGAAACCTTTGCCAATGTACTGGGTTTAGCCTTGGGGGATAGGAAGAATAAGGACAGGGACATAAACCTTCTTCCCGAAAAATACAGGGATACACGGGAAAAAAGAAGGGCCAAAGGAACAAAGTTGGCGGCGGCGGTACTGGCCGGTACTACGGCAGCAGGAGCCATACTGCTTCCCTTGTATTATATTGATGGTTTGAAAAGCAGGAGTGCAGTAATACGGGACGAGGCGGCAGGCTGGGAAACGATAATGGAATACATCGAAAACATGGAAGACCTGCGCAGGGAGATGGAGCTTAGAAAAAACGTGTACGAAATGCTTAAGTCCCAGCGAAGGGAATGGTCTTTTATGCTTGATGAAATAGGCCGCAGCGTTCCCGATAAAGTTTTGCTTGTTTCGGTTAGTTTTGTATACCCGGATGGGATTAAGATTATCGGTGAGGCACCGGATTACGCGGCGGTAGCCCGGCTGGCTGTAATACTGGGGCAAATTGAGGATATTATCGCAGCGGAGCCGGTGAGCATTGCCGCTTCGAGGAAAGGAACCTTTGACTTTGAATTAAGGTGCCTTTTAAGGGGTGAGGCGGATGTGTATTAACCTGAGCAAGAGGGAGAAAGTGCTGGTGCTTCTGGCTTTTGCGGTGGTACTGTTTTTCTTATACCACAGGTATTACCTTGTTCCCATACTTGAGGAGGCCGCGGCGATAAAGGAAGAGATGCGAAAGAGCCAGGAAAGATTTACAAACCTTATAACGGGCGGTAGTGATATAGGCACACTTGAGAAAAGGATGGAAGAAATAAAGTCCAACCTGGGGGGGATGGAGATAGCATTGCCGCCGGGTCCAAATACTCCCGAGATAATAACCCAGATAGAAAACTGTTCCAAGGCCGCCGGTGTAGAGTTGGGAAGAATGGATTTCTTAGAAATTGCGGCACCGCAAGGAAGGCCGGGGGAACAAAAACAGGGGGTACATTACATAAAGGTGCCGGTTCAAGTACATATTTCAGGGTCCTATGGCGGTATTATGGCCTTTATTAAGGCGCTGGAAGAGTCGGAGAGACTCTATAGCATCACAGGTTTTGACCTATATAATGCCGGGCAGGAGAACGGGCACATCTTGAACATGGATATTGAATTATGTGCTTACGCGCTGCCGATGGGGGAGAAGCCGGTGCAAAACCCTTCAGCCTACGGGCTTACAGAGTACCAATACCTTAGGGAAAACCCCTTCGCCCCTGCAGCCGAATAAGGAAACAGGTTTTTTCGGCAGCACTCCAGTACAGGCGGGTTGGCTTCCTGCCTGTTTTTTGTTTAACTGATTAAAGTATAAACCATTGACAAATATTATATTTGGCAATATATTTAGGCTAAATGCACGGTAAGCGGCGGGCCGGTGGGAAATAACAAGGAAAAGGTTTTAGCATAGAAATACGGTAGGTCATGGTTAGAATAAACAGGGAAAGGGACGTGGTTTAATGGTGATAAGGTTTGGCCCTTCCGGCAACTCGGAGGAATTTTACGAGCAGGGGTACAAGTCGTCGGTGGAGGCACCCAAGTGGCTGGCGGGCTTGGGCCTTAACGCCTATGAGTACTCATGCACCAAGGGTGTTAAGGTTAAGGAGGATACGGCGGTGCAAATAGGGGAAGAGGCGCGCAAACACGATATCGCCCTCAGTATCCATGCACCCTATTATATAAACCTTGCCGCCGCAGACCCTAAGAAAAGGGCCAATTCGGTGGAGTACATACTGCAGAGCCTCACGGTGGCGAGGTGGATGGGTGCCGGTAGGGTGGTGTTTCACCCGGGGTCCTGCGGCGGTGAAAACAGGACAGAAGCCCTTGGAAGAGCAAAGGAAGCTTTGAAGTGGACCATTGAGGAAGCGGACCGGAGTGGTCTTGGCGGTATAGTGTTGTGTCCCGAAACGCTGGGCAAAAAAAACCAACTGGGAAGCTTGGAGGAAGTATTGGAAATGTGCCGGCTGGATGAACGGCTGATGCCCACCATAGACTTCGGGCATATCCATGCCTATACCGGGGGAGGCCTTGAAAGCTATGAAGACTTCAGCCGGGTGGTGGATACAATTGAAGATGCCCTCGGCTTTGAACGTATTAAAAGACTTCATGTACATTTCAGCAGGGTGGAGTTTACAAAGGGCGGCGAAAAAAAACACTGGACACTTGATGATACGCAGTACGGGCCGGAATTTATACACCTGGCCAGAGTAATAATAGATAGGAGACTTGCTCCCGTCATTATTTGCGAATCCCGGGGCACAATGGCCAGGGACGCGAAAAGGATGAAAGAAATATATGAAATAGTGCTTAAGGAGCGCTGATTTTGCTGTCAATTGTACGAATAATATGGTAATATAAATAGGGAAAATAATAAGTAAAAACTGGAAAAGGCAGCAAGGAGGGTATTACTTGCATAAAAGGCTTGCCAGGGCAAGGGACATGCTGCAGCAAAAGGGGCTGGATGCGGTGCTGGTCCAAAGCCCCGTTAACAGGAGGTATTTAAGCGGTTTTACCGGTACGGCGGGCACGCTGCTTATTACGGACAGCAAAAGCATTTTGATTACCGATTTCAGGTATACCTGCCAGGCGGAACGGCAGTGCCGGGACTTTATGGTGACCGAATGCCGGGAAGGCCTTTGGGACAGCCTGAATTCACTGGTTAGGGAGTACCAAGTAAAAAAACTGGGGTTTGAGGATGACTTTTTTACTTACCGGCAGTACATCAAAATGAGAGAAAACTTGGAGGGAATAGAGCCGGTCCCGCTGGGTGAAGAATTAAACCTTCTGAGGGCCGTAAAGGATCGAGAAGAGATGGGAATTATGAGGACAGCAGCAAGGATTTCTGAAAAGGCCCTGGAACATGTTTTGCCCATGATAAAGCCGGGGGTAACCGAAAGGGAGATTTCAAAGGAACTCGAGGTATTCATGATAAGGGCCGGCTGCACGGGTCCAGCCTTTGACTTCATAGTGGCGTCGGGATGGCGTTCCGCGATGCCCCACGGCGTGGCAGCCGATAAAAAGATAGAGTACGGCGACCTTGTCACCATTGACTTTGGCGGTAAATACGAAGGTTATTGTTCGGATATGACCAGGACTTTTGTAGTAGGGAAATGTTCTCAAAAACAGAAGGAAATATATGAAACGGTACTGGCCGCCCAGCATGCGGCCCTGGAACAAATAAGAGCGACCTTAAGGGGCTGCGATGCGGACAGCACGGCCAGGAGCGTTATAGAAAAGGCCGGGTACGGGGAATACTTCGGGCACGGCCTGGGGCACGGAGTGGGACTTGAGGTCCATGAGGCGCCGGTGCTGGGGCCAAAGAGTGAAACGATTCTTGAGCCGGGCATGACGGTGACGGTGGAGCCGGGTATATACATGGAGGGTTTTGGCGGAGTACGGATAGAAGACCTAGTAGTAGTAACGGATAACGGAGTGGAGAACCTAAACAATTTTCCAAAGGAACTCATGGTTTTATAACCAATTAAACAATACGCTTACCAGGAGGGATAGTAATGATTTCTGCAGGAGATTTCAAAAAGGGAATTACCTTTGAGATGGACGGCCAGGTCTACCAGGTTCTGGACTTCCAGCATGTCAAACCGGGTAAGGGAGCTGCCTTTGTAAGGACAAAGTACAGGAACATCATTACCGGTGCAACCCAGGAAAGGGCCTTCAACCCGTCCGACAAGTTCCCAAAGGCCCATATTGAAACCAAGGAGATGCAGTACCTGTACGACGACGGCGACCTGTACTATTTCATGGATACCGAGACCTACGAGCAGATTCCCTTAAGCAAGGACAAGGTGGAGGACGCCATTTTGTACATTAAGCCTAACGACATGGCCACGGTCAGGTTCTTTAAGGGTAATGCCTTTTCGGTTGAGCCGCCCAACTTTGTCACTCTGAGGGTGGTTGAGACAGAACCGGGTTTCAAGGGGGATACCGCCCAGAACGCTTTCAAGCCGGCTAAGGTTGAGACCGGGGCGATAGTTCAGGTGCCGCTGTTTATAGAAAACGGCGAACTCATAAGGATAGACACCCGTACCGGTGAGTATATGTCAAGGGTTTAGGGTAATAATAGGAATAGCCAAAAATAAGAAGGAGGTTTGTAAAATGAAATACTTGTATGAAAGAGTATCTTA
>LSQX01174039.1_pt1 | contig 39619 bp, 43 predicted proteins | sample 654561 | NCBI WGS metagenome assembly LSQX01 (sample SAMN04489861, study PRJNA283612) | anaerobic digester metagenome | isolation source: 4 biogas reactors fed with cattle manure at either 37C or 55C with and... | place: Denmark: Kongens Lyngby | collected 2014 | reverse complement strand
AAAGAAATAATTAAACCTCTATCTTCTACTCCATAGTTTCCTATAGATACCGTCATGAATATCCCATAAATATTCCTTTAGGGGTCCCACATAGATCCCTGCTTATGCCAAGCTTATACCAGGGTCTGACCATGGTTATGCCATCCTTATGTCATGCCTACGCCATCCTTATGAGATGTTTATACCATGTACGAAAGGGCTTAAACAAGTCGAAAAAACAAAAATTCAAGGGAAATCCTATACATTCGAAGATGACTAAAGATATAAATAAGGCCAATTTTTTCCAAATTATTCCTATCTAAAATAACGAAGAATTTCCTTGATGAAAAACATTATTTTTGACAAATTGATTAAGCTTGCCGAGTGGGATATCATTGACAAAAAAACTACCCATCGAACCATCGAGTCTTTTCAAAAGGAACAAAAGAAAAACAGTACAAATAATAATATCTGTACTGTTTATAATAAAGATTTATTTAATCTCGTGTTTTTTTAGGATCTTACAGTTGTTTCGTATAGACAAAGGTCATGTCTTGTAGAAGCTGAACTCCGCCTTCATCGTCACCCACGAAAAATCCTTCGGGAATGATATAGGTAAGTGTATTCCCTGAAAGCGTCGCCACCAAGGGGACTCCGTCCACGGTGATGTTGACAGAATTTCCGGTTTGATTCCAGCTAAAAGTAGTTTCTTCGAATTCTTCAATACATTCAAAGCTAAACGACTCATTGTCTATGAAAAAATGAGCATAGGAATTGGAAGTCGCAATGCCCGAAAAATCGGCTGCAAATTCCATAAGTTCGTTTTGGTAACATCCGGTTTCCGACATCAAACTATTAGATGAATTCCCATCCCCATTGAAGTCATAAGCTTCCTCAAGTCGTAAATCCGTCAATTTCCAAGTTCCAGGTATTGAAGACTCTTCCTCTACAGGCAAATCGATATCATGGTAGGTCTCGTCCTCCCAAGGCTCGCAAGACATTAGAGCCATCCCTGATAAAATTAAAGCTCCCCAAACAAATTTTTTCATGTGTATTTAATTAATTCGGATAAAATTAAGGCTTTTTAAAAAATAACAAAATTTTCGCCTGTCGATTAACAGTTTAACGGAACAACTCAGCAATTATTTCGCTTTCAAATCCTTTTTGCAATAAATAATTTCGAATTTTCGCTTTCTTTTTAAAACTTTCACGATCGTTTTTTAGACTTTCTTTTTTCTTTTCAAATAATTTCTGAAGGGTTTTGAAATAGTCTTCCTCATCGATCTCACCAAGTGCGGATTCAATCATTTTGCTTGGAATTCTACGTTTTTTAAGCTCTACTCTGATTTTAATTCTTCCCCAATTTTTTTGATTGAACTTCCCACGAACAAAACTTCGAGCAAAGCGATCTTCGTTTAGAAAATCATTTTGAATTAGATAAATTAAAATTTCTTCATAGGCTTCAGGAATGAGATTGAATTCCCGCATTTTATTTTCGACTTCCCAATGACAACGATCCTGATAGGCACAGTATTTGGCCAATTTGTCACGGATTTCATTGACGGTGAAACTTTGACTAACGGTAGTATTGCTCTTCTTTTTTTTATCCAATTTAAATCCTGAGTTTTCTCTGTCTGACTGATGGTCTTTTTCAATCATAAAATTATCCGACAGTAAATATCTTTAAAAAAAATTATCGAAGTCGATTATTTTCAACTAAGTTAGTAGGAAACTTTGGGGTATGAAAAAAGCCCGTTTGAGGGACGGGCTTTTAACCTTAATTAACACATGAGGACAATTTATTTTACTAAATTCCGATTTGTATAATTACAAACACTGTGCCAAACTAATTTATCACTGTTTATTTAATTCATAAAACTGAGCTAAATCACCTGTAATTCGGTTTCCTTCTTGATCCAATGCAATGAGTCGATTCTCCGAAACGAAATAATAAGTAATTCTGGAATTTGTATCTTCAAACTCCAAAGTATTCCCATCATCCATCCAAGTATAGCTTCCTATCTCGGTAAATTCATTGTCTTCCTTTCCTAAATATTTTGTTTGGATTTCATAAGTTTCATCCTCGTTCAAAACAATTAAAGTTTCAATCCCTTCACAATCCGCACATGGAAGCGTCCCCTTGTAAGTTCCTAAATAATCCAGCGAATTTCGGGCATTATGCTCATCGGAAAACTCTGTAGTTTCCATAATAGCTTCTTCTTTTTTGGACTCACAACCTATTGCCAAAAAGGCAGTTAGGATTGTGAAAGCTAAAATTTTTTTCATAGTTTTTATTTTTCACAAAAATAAGGGATATAATCCTTCGTTTAGTACACGAAAGAAATTATTATTTTTGATTTTCTAAAAAATCTGTGGATTTTATTTCGCCAGAAATCCAAGTCCTTTCAGGGTATGTAAAACATCTTGTTTATCGATTTTGTCCGTCAACGGTGCATACACAGCGCTCATTCCGCCTGTGGCTACAACAAAACATTGATCGTTTACTTCCTTGTTGATCCGGTCAATCATTCCTTCCACAAAACTCGTAAATCCATATACCATTCCGCTCTGCATACAACTTTCCGTGTCAAAACCCAATACTTTTTCCGGCGCTTTCAATTCAATTTCGGGCAATTGTGCGGTTTCGCCAATCAATGATTTCAAAGCGGTTTTAATACCCGGCGCAATGACTACACCCAATGTTTGGCCATTTTCATCAATCCCCGTAAACGTCAACGCCGTACCGAAATCAATCACGATTTTCTTTCCGGGATACAATTCATGCGCCGCCACCGCATTGGCATAAAGATCGGTCCCCATTTGTTTGGATTTGTGTTTTACACCCGAGGGCGTATTCCGATCCACTACTTTGGGTGCAATGCCGTGAATTCTTTTAAGGGAATTCACCACCGAATGGGTCATCGGCGGAACCACCGAACCTACCACAATCTGCGTGATGTCTCCCTTGCTGAATCCAAACGGACCGTACATTCCTTTGAATTTCGCATAGCACTCGTCTTCCGTCCGATAAGGTTTGGTGTTGATCGTCCAGGAAATGATTTCTTCTTCCGATTTGAAAACCCCAAAACGTGTGTTGGAATTCCCGATGTTGACCGCTAAAAGCATTTATTTGTTGTAAATATTATTGGAATAATCAATGTCGGCCAGACGCAAAGTCGGGTCGATGATTACTTTCTTCACTTCTTTGGAAACTTTGACCGAATACTCAGGCGCCGACCATTTCCAAGGTTCCAAAACCGTTCGTTTCGCATCCTTATACCACTCAAAATCTTCGGCAGGTTTCTCTCCTCTCAATTCCAGATTTGGGATGTAAAATAATTCTTTGGTTCCGTCGGCATATTCCACCAAAAGATCAATTGGCATTGGGAAATTACTCAGATTTTTCAATTGAATTTCATTATTAACAACGCCTTGTACCGAATAATCCACCACTCGAGTTGTATTCACAAAAAGGTTTTCATACCATTTTAAATTCAAGCCCGAAACCTTTTCAGCCGTTCTTCTGAAATCTTCTGGTGTCGGATGTTTAAATTTCCATTCTTCATAAAATTTCAAAAAGGTATTTTTCAGGTTTTCTTCACCAATTATATATCCCAATTGAATGACATAAACTTGTCCTTTGTTATAGGCCTGAACGCCGTAGGCATAATTGTAATTGTAATAATCCGCTAACAAACTCATCGGTTCTTCTACGCCCGATTTGGCCAAATTAAAATAGGACTCATAAGCCGCCATATTGGGATTGGGCTCTCTTTTTTGATTGAAAATCTCCAAATAAGCCAGATTTTCCGCATAGGAAGTAAATCCCTCATCCATCCATTCGTCCACCGTTTCATTGATCGCAAACATATGTTGGAACCAAGAATGCGCTATTTCGTGGTAAATCACTCCGACTAAACTTTCAAAACTTCTTTTTCCGGTAATCAGTGTAACGGTTCCGTATTCCATTCCGCCATCACCACCTTGAACAATCGTATAGGTGCTCCAAGGATATTTTCCGAAATGTTTGCTCATATATTCGATGAATTTCAAAGTCGGGATTTCTGCCTTTTTCCAGTTTTCCGCGATCGAATCATCATTCATTCGTACGAAATAAACTTCAGGGCCATTGGCAATTCTCTGTTTATTGACCAGAAATTCTTTATCGGCCGCCCAAGCAAAATCATGAATATTTTCCGCTATGAAATGCCAGGTAGCCTTTCCTTTGGTTGCTTTCACCTTTGCACCCGCAACATATCCTTTCACTTCGTTCGGATTTTGAAGTTTCCCTGAAGCCCCGATGATATAATCTTTCTGAATATTAATTTTCACATCGAAATTCCCAAAGGGCGCTACAAATTCTCTTCCGATGTATTCATCCAAATGCCAACCAAAACGATCGTAATGTGCCATTTTGGGGTACCATTGCGTCATAGAAAAATCCACGCCTTCTTTAGTGTTTTTACCGCCGCGGCGAATGATTTCCGGCACTTGTGCTTTCCAATCCAACTCAAAAACCGCCTTTTGTCCGGGTTTCAATCCTTCGGCCAGACTTACTTCCATGATCGTTCCGCTGATTTTGTAATTCAGGCTTTTTCCGTTTTGTTTGATGGAATTAATTTTCTGAAATCCGATGTTTTCTTCTGATAAAATTTCAATACGGCTTTGAATTTTACCGCTTTCATCTTTAAGGACCATTCGGGAATCAGGATCTTTGATGTTTCGCAAACGATGATCCATGGCGCTTCCCGGTTGAAAGGCATTGTAATACAAATGAAAATAAACTTTCTTCAATTCGTCGGGGGAATGATTGGCATACGTCAATTTCATTTTCCCATCGTACTGAAATTTTGAGTCATCCACATCAATCTCCATTTCATAATCGGCTCTTTGTTGCCAATATTCCAGATTTTGTCCAAATGCCGTCAGGAAGAACAATTGAAAGATTAAAAACAAAAGGGTTTTCTTCATTATAATTTCGTTTGGCGTAAACATACAAAATTTTGAAAAATCTCTCGGAATTTTATTGTAGAGCTAAATTTAAATTCAGATAATCATTTCAAAATCAATCTGTTAAAATAAAACCAAAAAATTCTGATTTAACATAAAAAACAATCCTTTGGTATCAATTTAGTGCCTTAGGAATTAGGTTTAATTTAAAATCAATTGTTATGAAACCGGAAAGACAAAATCAAAATGCGCCCACACAACGAGAAAAAAGAATTCTTAAACGCCCCGAAAATAAAGACAACCTCGACAGCCGAAAAAGAGAAGAACAAATCAGACAAGGTGATAAAATGACCAATAATTCCAAGGAAAAGAAAAGTGAAAATAAATCGGATTAAACTTTCCGCTCCGGATTGGCTTTGAGAAATGCGTCCCAACCGCTAAAGGATTTGGTCTGAACTTCATTTCCGCTGTTGAAAAAATGACAAACCGCCGCGGCAAGTCCGTCGGTTGAGTCCAATCGTTTGGGCAATTCTTTCAAACCCAAAAGATTTTGCAACATTCCCGCCACTTGTTCTTTGGAAGCATTTCCGTTTCCGGTGATGGATTGTTTTATTTTTTTTGGAGAATATTCCGTTATCGGTACTTCCCGATAAAGTCCGGCGGCCATGGCAACACCTTGCGCTCGACCCAGTTTGAGCATGGACTGCACATTTTTCCCGAAAAAAGGCGCTTCAATGGCCAGTTCGTCCGGATGATACGTATCGATAATTGAAAGTGTTTTCTCAAAGATTTTCTTGAGTTTTAATTCGTGTGAGTCATATTTATGGAGCAAAAGTTCGTCCAGCAAAAGAAACTGCATTTTTTTCTTTTCGACTTTGATCAATCCAAAACCCATTACCGTTGTTCCCGGGTCAATTCCTAAGATGATTCGCTCCATTTCGCTAAATTATAAATAAAAATCCTGTCAGGCTTTGAAAACCCGACAGGATCGATATGTTTATGTAGTAAATTTAATTCAAACTTTCCAGATAAGCCTGCCAGCCTTTGGTTTGGTATTCCTTCGCTGACTCGGCGGCATTGGCGGACTGATAAATTCCACGACCCACAATCATAAAATCGGTGTGGTAATTTTTACAAACTCTTTCCGGTGTATTGTACTGTTGCCCTTTACCATCGGCCGACGAACTGATGTTTACGCCCGGAGTAAAAAGCAATAAATCATCCGAAATCTTTCTTTGTGCCACTGCGCCCATTACATTTGGAGCGTTTTCGGCTACGTTGAGCGCTTTGGTAATGTAATAATCATCGGTCAACGTACCTTTGGACGACATTTCCACAATGGCCACAACACCCAGATTTTCAAATACTTTCAGGCTTTCCTCACCTGCAATCACGTGCGAAGTTATCATATCGGCCCAACTTCCGATTTTGTAAATTCCTTCTTTGAACTGCAATTCCTGCGTATTTCCGATGTCGGCAAATTTCCGGTCTTCGAACAATAAAAATTCCTTTTCCCTTGCGATTTGTTTCAGTTTATCAATCAAATCAAAACTGAAATCCTTGATGATATCGGTATGAAGTTTCAATGCCACGATATAGTCGCCCACTTCTTCTGCCAGACGAATCAATTCGGCTGAACTAATCACATCGGCAGATGCAATCAGATTGGATTTTTTCTTCAAGGCAATTTCAATCAGTCTTTTTCCCACCGGATGATTGATGTTTTTTTGTTCGAGTGGAACTCTTTTGATTTCCGGTGGTGCAGGCGGATTGTTGAGGAAATTTTTAATTCTTGCTAATTCGGCATCGTTCAAACGATGGTAACGATGCAAAATATCGATGGCTTCGTTGATCGTAAAAAGTGTATGAACCGTATATCCTTTGGCTTTCAATTTCTGAATTCCGCCTTGTTCTCGGTCGAGAACCACTACGATATCGGTCACTTTCAGACCTTCGCGCTCGATTTCTTCGATGGTTTCCAAAAGACTTTGTCCGCTCGTAATCACATCCTCCACCAACAAACAATTTTGTCCGTCGTGGTAAACGCCTTCCACCATTCGTTTGGTTCCATAACCTTTGTTTTCTTTCCTTTTAATGATAAGCGGAATCCCACTTGCCAAGCTCATGGTCGTTCCCATCGGCAAAGCCGCATAAGGAACCCCACAAATTAATTCAAAAGGAGAATTTTCAACCAATTCCAAGAGGTTGTTGGACAATGTTTTTAACAATTGCGGACTGGATGAAAGCGGACGTAAATCCACATAAAACGGCGATTCGATTCCGCTTTTCAATGTGAAATTTCCAAATTTAATGATTCCTAATTCGTAAGCTTTGAGTAAAAAATCTTCGCGTTGCTGCATTTCTAAAAGGTTTGAGCAAAGTTAAAAGAATTCATCCATCCGACTCCTTAAATCCACAACAGTTTTCAAAATTTATACACAATTCTTTTTTTTAACCTATTACGCGTTTGACTGCTTAATTTTGATGCCTAATGAATTAGCCTTTTCTCTGATAAAGATTCTCGACTTATGAAAAATCCTTAACTTTGACAGGAAATAGATTTTTATGAATTTATTAAAAATCTTACCATAAATACTTTACAAACTGAAAGCTTTCATTAATAATCTGACTTACTAATAAATGCAAACAACCGAACAAGCAACACAAACATTACCTATCAAAGGTTACCTCGACATGGAAATCCCGGCGGGAATTGATTTGGTAGCTGAAATCAATAAAATGCGCAAGGAAAAAAATGCGATCATTCTGGCGCATTATTATCAGACCGGTGACATTCAGGACATCGCAGATTTTCTGGGCGACAGTTTACAATTGGCGCGTGCTGCTGCCGATACGGATGCCGATATGATTGTTTTCTGTGGCGTTCACTTCATGGCGGAAGCCGCCAAAATTCTGAATCCGAGCAAAAAAGTGGTTCTGCCCGATATGCTAGCGGGTTGTTCACTTGCCGATTCCTGTACAGGCGAAGGTTTACGTGCTTTGCGTGAGCAGAATCCCGGATCCATCGTGGTAAGTTATATCAATTGTGATGCAGGTGTAAAAGCGGAAAGCGATATCATCGTGACTTCTTCCAATGCCGAAACGATTATCAATTCATTGCCTCCTGAACAGAAAATCATCTTTGCACCCGATAAAAATCTGGGTCGATATCTGAACCAGGTTACGGGACGAAATATGATTTTGTGGGACGGTGCCTGTATGGTGCACGAAGCTTTTTCATTGGAAAGAATTGCCCAACAAATGGCAGAAAATCCAAATGCCAAACTGATTGCCCATCCCGAATCAGAAGAACCGGTTTTGCAGGTGGCTGATTTTATCGGTTCGACTTCGAGATTATTGGATTATGTTCAAAACGATGAATCTCAGGAATTCATCATTGCGACGGAAGAAGGAATCATCCATGAAATGCGGAAATTAGCTCCGCATAAAAAACTCATTCCGGCTTTGACACAGGATGAATCTTGTAATTGCAGCGAATGTTTTTACATGAAAAGAAACACGATGGAGAAGTTGTATCTCTGTATGAAATATGAATTACCGGAAATTCATATCGAAGAAGAGTTGAGGGTAAGGGCTTTGAAATCAATTAATAAAATGCTGGAATTATCAGTGAAGGTAAAATAAATTACCATACTTAACGAGCCTTTTCAAGGTTAAAACTTTTATTTAGCTAATTCCCTTTTTGGGCTTAGTGGGAACTTAGAATACTGATCCAAAGGATTTTTTTCAACTAAATGAATTTTCCTAAATTCGCTCAATGGCAGGAAAACTATTTTTGGTACCTACACCGATTGGCAACTTAAAGGACATGACCTTTCGGGCGATTGAAACGCTGAAGGAATCGGATTTGATCTTGGCGGAAGACACCCGGAACAGCGGAATCCTCCTGAAACATTATGAAATCTCCACGTCCATGCGTAGCTATCATGCGCACAACGAACACAAAGTTACGGACGAGATCATTCGCCAACTTCAAGAAGGAAAAACTTTTTCCTTGATTACCGATGCCGGTTCGCCCGGAATTTCCGATCCTGGTTATTTATTGGCAAAAGCTTGTGTGGAAAATGGAATTGAAGTGATTGCACTTCCCGGTGCGACCGCATTTGTGCCGGCTTTGACGGTTTCCGGTTTGATTTCAAATGAATTTGTTTTTGTCGGATTTCTACCGGTAAAAAAAGGCCGCCAAACCAAACTCAACGAATTAAAAGAAGAAAAAAGAACCTTGATTTTTTATGAATCTCCGCATAAAATCACCCGGACTTTAAAGGATTTGGCAGAATTTTTCGGTGCGGAAAGAAAAGCAAGTTTATCAAGGGAAATCACCAAAAAATTTGAGGAAACACTTCGCGGAACGCTGGAAGAATTGCATAAAATTTCAGAAGAAAGAAACCTCAAAGGCGAGATGGTTTTGGTGGTGGAAGGTTTTAATCCCTGAACCTCACATCTCGTATATTCAGTTGCAAATAGGAATTTCCTTTCCAATGGTTTTCTTCAATCGAATACACCACATCAAATCTTCGGTATTGAAAATCTTTTGAAAATTCGCCCATATTAAAAGCAACAGCTGGCATTTGAATGTTTCCATCGACAAGGGTGAGTCGAAGGTGTTCTCTGTTTTTACCCATTTCTTTGATGTTTCCGCCGATGAGGTTTTGCGTCAAGAACAAAGGTGTCATATTTTCCGGCCCGAAGGGTTCCATTTGGTCCAAAACTTTCAAGAAAAAAGCTGTGATATTGGAAAACTGAATTTCCGTATCGATTTCCAGTGAGGGTTTTCGCTGAATCGGTCGGATTTTCTCTTTGACTAAACTTTCAAAACGTTCTTTGAAAGTTTCGTAATTTTCAATCGGCATCGTAAGTCCGGCTGCAAATCGATGTCCGCCGTATTTGGTCAATAAATCGGAACAGCTATCAATTACTTCATAAATATCAAAATCCTTTACAGATCGGGCAGATCCTGTGATTTCACCGTCATTTCCTTTGGTCAAAACTAGGGTTGGACGATAATAAGTTTCAATCAGTCTTGAAGCTACGATTCCCAGGACGCCTTTGTGCCAGCTGGGGTCATAAACCACTGTTGTATAGCGGTCTTCTTCTCCATTTTGCTGTATCATTTCAATGGCTTCTGTCGTTACCTGTCCGTCGGTTTCTTTCCTCTCGTCGTTTAGATTATTGATTTTTACAGCAAATTCCGATATTTTGGTTTCGTCTTCTGCAATCAAGAGCTCAACGGATTGGGAAGCATGTTTTAATCTTCCGGTGGCATTTATTTTGGGTGCAATTGAAAATACGATGTTGGAAATATTGAGTTTTTCAATCTGTTTTTCGCCCAATAGGCTTTTCAATCCTGGTCGAGGTGATTCTTGAATTTTTTTGAGTCCATAATATGCCATGGTTCGGTTTTCACCGACAATCGGTACGATGTCCGCAGCAATACTGACGACCAATAAATCCAAGTATTTATCCAATTCCGAGGTATCCAATTCGAGCTTTTTGGCGATTGCTTGAATGAGTTTAAATCCCACGCCACATCCGCTCAATTCCTTGAAAGGATAAGAGCAATCATTTCTTTTGGGATCCAGAACAGCGACAGCTTCAGGTAATTTTTCTCCTGGTAAATGGTGATCGCAAATGATAAAATCAATGTTTTTTGCGTTGGCGTAATCAATTTTATCTACAGCTTTTATGCCGCAGTCCAAGGCGATGATGAGGGAGAATCCATTGTCTTCTGCAAAATCAACACCTTGAAAAGAGATTCCGTAGCCTTCGGTATATCGATCAGGAATATAGTAGGAAACGTTTGGATAAATCGACTTGATGAAGTCGTACATCAGGGCTACGGCAGTGGTTCCGTCCACGTCATAATCTCCATATACAAGGATGTTTTCTTGATTTTCAACCGCTTTTAAAATTCGATTTACCGCTTTGTCCATGTCTTTGATTTGGTAAGGATCATGAAGGTGGGCAAGTTCCGGTCGGAAAAACTTTCGTGCAGAGTCAAAACTAGTTATGCCCCTCTGAGCCAAAATGACGGCAAGGGGAAATGGAAGCTTTACTTCTTCCATCAACAGTCTGACGGTTTCCAATTCTGGTGTGGGCTTTTTTACCCATTGGTTTCTCATTTCCAAATGGTATTATGCCTCTAATTTAGGATTTTTATTTCTTATTGACTTCCTTCACGTACTTTTCCAGGGCCATAGTCATGGATGGAGTTTCGGGTGTTGGAACTTCGATGTCAATTCGCAATCCCATTTCCTTAGCTGCCTGAACGGTTGTTTTCCCAAAAACAGCAATGCGTGTTTTGTCTTGTTTGAATTTAGGAAAGTTTTCAAATAAGGATTTAATTCCCGATGGAGTAAAGAAAACCAAAATGTCGTATTTCACATCTTCCAAATCAGACAAATCACTTGAAACGGTACGACAAAGAACACCACGCTCCCAATTCAATCCCATTTCATCTAGGAATTTAGGAACATCTGGTTTCAAAACGTCTGAGGAAGGTAAAAGGAATTTTTCGTCCTTGTGTTTTTTGAAATAAGGCGCCAAATCCTGAATTTCTTTCTCCCCGATATAGGTTTTTCTTTTTCGGTAAACGATGTATTTCTGCAAATAAAAAGCAATGGCTTCTGACTGACAGAAATATTTCATATCGTCAGGAACTTGGAAGCGCATTTCTTCGGCCAAGCGGAAATAGTGATCAATCACATTTCGGCTCGTAAATATAACCGCAGTATATTTCGAAAAGTCAATTTTCTGTTGTCGTACATCTCGGGCATCTGCCCCCTCGACTTGAATGAACGAACGAAAATCAATTTTGACTTTGTTGCGTTTACTTATATCGAAATAAGGAGAAGAATCCGTAGTAGGCTGAGGCTGTGAAACGAGGATAGATTTTACTTTCATTTGCTTGTTTTTATTACCACAAATTCAGGAATTTAAATAGTACCAGAAGGGGTAATATTTCCAGTGCGCAAAGATACAAAATATTATAATACAAAATCTTGCTTTGTTTATCGGGTTGATTTTTGAAAATAAACACATAATTATAGGCGCGAATTGTGATGAGCAATAAGAGCAAGACCATCAGGATCGTCATCTGATTTATTCCAGAGAAATAATACAATAAAACACTCACCCACAGTGCTATAACTGAGTATGCCCGAAAATAATTATTGGTTTTCAAGTTGAAATTTCGGTCATGCGAAATCCCAAATGCATAAGCCGCAACTCCTCCGAGGGAAGCTCGAAGACCTAAATAAATGAGTACGATGAGCCCGGCCATCAAGACTTTTAACAAGGGTGTGTCAAAGATATAATCGTAGTCTGAGGGGAGAAAGTCCAATAAAATAGCACCGATAAGAAAGGAAAAACATATCTGAAAAATGAGTCCAAAAAGCAATTGATTCTCATTGACCTCCAAAAAACGTTCAAAACGCCCCAATCCCTCAAAATTATACGAAAACAAAAGCTTGCCGATTACAATCAGCAAAAGCGTAAAAACGAGTACATAGATGACCCAATCTAAGTTTTCCGAAGCTCGTTCCAGAAAAAACACATTCAAAAATGTTTTCATATTCCTGCAAAAATACAAAAGCAGTCCTTAGAATATGAATTATATTAGCACCTTATTTGAAAACTATGCCAGAAAACCTAGTCATCATTCCGACTTATAATGAAAAAGAAAACATGGAAGCGGTTTTACGAGAGACTTTTTCTCTGGAAATTCCCTTCGATGTTTTGGTGGTTGACGATAATTCTCCTGATGGAACTGCAAATTTGGTAAAGTCATTACAGCTTAACTATCGTCAGCTTTTTCTGGAAGTTCGAAAAGAAAAAGACGGTTTGGGCAAAGCTTATACACATGGTTTCCGATGGGCGTTGGAGCGGGATTATCAGTTCATTTTTGAAATGGATGCGGATTTGTCACACAATCCAAAGGACTTACCTCGCTTGCTTGAAGCGCTGAAAAAGGATGCCGATGTGGCGGTTGGTTCTCGATACTCTCACGGAGTCAATGTAGTGAATTGGCCGATGTCGAGAGTTCTCCTTTCATTTATCGCTTCGAAATATGCCCGATTTGTGACAGGGCTTCCGGTTCATGATGCGACGGCTGGATTTGTTGGTTACCGAAGAATTGTTTTGGAAACTTTGGATTTAAATCAAATCAAATTTAAGGGGTATGGATTCCAGATTGAAATGAAATACAAGGCTTGGCGTAAAAAATTCAGAATCCAAGAAGTCCCTATTATCTTTACCAATCGTGTGTACGGCGAGTCCAAAATCAGTTCCAACATCTTGGGCGAAGCGGTTTTTGGTATTTTAATGTTGAGAATTCGAAGTATCTTTGGGAGGTTATGAGAAAAGCCGGACTAATTTTAATGCTTTTATCCCTATTGGCTTGCAGTCGTATTGTTGAAACGCCTGAAAACCTTGTGAGCGAACAGAAAATGGCAGCTATTCTGGCTGAGGTTTATGCCTATCAACAGTCTTCTTATCTAAGTGAAATCAGCTCTGAAAATCAGGATTTCGCCAAAATTGATGCGAGCATTCTAAGCAAATACGAAACCCATCCAAAGGATTTCGAGGAGAGTTATAAATATTATTATCTCCAACCTGATGTTTTCAAAGAAATCCTTTTGGAAGTTCGAAGTCAGCTCGAATCACAGCTTACCGATGAGGAGCGAAAGAAAAGGGAGGAAGACCGCGAAAGCAAAGAGAAAAAGTAATTTATTCGAGAAATTTACGGATAAATTCAAGTGAGGCTTCGGGGTTTTCTAAATGCGCCATATGCCCTGTTTCTAATTCCAAAGTCGAGATGTTTTCTTTGTTTGGAATTATTTTTTTCAATTCTTCGGGGTTTACAGCTTTGTCATATTTCCCTAAAATAATTCCAATTTTCCCTGGAAATTCTTCCAAAAGAAAACTTCGGTCTATGCGAAGTCGCATTCCTTTGAGTGCCGCCGTTACGCCTTGCAGGGAAGTTTCGCGAGCCAACTCTTTGGCGAATTCAATTTCGGGCTTTAGTTTTTCTAAATTTCCTTCGGCAAAAAGGGTAGGGATGCTCATTTTGATAAGGGTATCGAGGTTTTTTTTGGCGGTTTCTACCGCTTTTAATCGTTGTTCTTTTTTTTCGGGCGCATCTGGAAAACTAGTTGAATTCATCAGAATAAATGATTTGATATCCTTCGGAAATAATTCTGCATACGCCAAAATCACATATCCGCCCATAGAATGTCCCAGGAAATCGGCGTTTGAAATGCCCAAGTAGTCCAAGGTTTCTTTGAGTTCTCTCGCCATCAATTCCATGGTGTGAACCTCATCAAAATTTTTGGAATTACCATGTCCCGGAAGGTCGATTAGAATTATTTGATAAGATGAAGAAAGCTCTTCAGCCATCGAATTCCACATTTTCAAATTCTCCAAATAGCCATGCACTAAAACCACTGGATTGCCGTATCCTTTTATTTCGTAATTCAACATTTCGTTCTGATTGATATTCCTTGTAAATTTACAGAAAGTTTTCGTGTATGCGTTTCATTCTTTGCTTGTTCATTTTTATTTTTCTTGTAATTTCCTGTAAAATGGAGCCCAAAACGCCGGTTGTTGCGTCGGAAGATTTTGACAAAGTCGGTTATGCTCTTGATTTGAAAAAAGAAAGAGAACCTAAAGAAGCAAAGGAAATCCCTGCTGAAAATCGAGTTATCCGATCCGATACAATGAATTCTCCAAAAACTCCGATTAAGGTGTTTACCGAAACGACAGATACGGTTTCATTGAGGGTGGTCTATGGCAAAATTAAGGATGGTCTTTACGAAATGTATCGTTCTGTAAATCGTATTCTCGCTGTATTCCTCTTCCTTACCGAAAATCATAAAATCCTTTATAAAATCTATATTGATTTCCTCCACGTATAGTTTTTTACACATAAACCCTTCAAAACGATCGAGGAGATGGAAGAATACTTTGTATCGTTTGTAGGTAGAATGACAGATCATTTCCTTTTAGATATCTATATACCATTTCATATAATGTAACAAAGAATTTTCCGGCAGTTCCGAAGAATTACCGCTACAAACTGCTTGGATCTCCCTTGCCATCGTGCGTTGATGCAGCTGTTTTTTCTCCGAACGCTTTTCACGGATATGCTCGGCAAGCTCCTTTTTCAGATAGTCCAATTTTACATTCAGCTTTTTGTGTTTTTTCAGATATATGTTCACGGGGCGTTGTTTCTCTTTGTCCCAGTCATCGTCTGAAATCCTCAGATGTGTACGAAAAGTATAGGTTTTATTTTGAAGTTTATCGGTAAGGTTCAGGTGGATGTTTTTGGTGGTACCTGTTTGGGGCAAGAAGAATTCAAATGTCATTTCGTTGAATTTTAACGGATTAATTTTCAACGAATTTAACATAAAAAAGTAGTCCTACGTAGACTATTGTTTAATCTATTGATTTACAGATCAACATTTTCAGTAAACAGATTAGGAAGAGTGATGTGTTTTTGACACATAACTGTTTTGAATAAAATAAAGACGGAAAAACTCTTCTTTTATTTACAGTTATCTATTATCCAGAAATTTACAGATTTGATGTTTCGGATTTTTTAGTTACATTTGCAGTGAAAAAGTAGTCTACGTAGGACTATTATTTAACCCACCTGACCAACCAATGAGAATGAAGGACATAAAAGCAGAAAACTTATTTTTCGTATCGGGCAACTCTAAGTCGTTCGTTCTTTTATGCCTCTTTGTTTTTTCCGCTTCTCTTTCTGCTCAGATTTTCCAAAGCAACAATACGGAAATTTTTATCGTAGATGAAACGGTAGTTACACAAAACTTTTCGCAAATCCAAAAAACAGACTCTGCTCATATCTATATTGTTACAGGAACCACGGTTACAGGGTTACACTCTGACCAAAACATTGCGGTTATTTATTTGGAAAAACCTGAAGAAACAAAAACACATTTAGCGGAAAAATATTCTGAACAGGAAAAAAAGGTAGCGGAACATACACCAAGCGAAACAAAGGCAATACTCCCAAAAGAAACCTTTAAGCAAAATGACAGGCAAAAACGTTCCTTTTTTTCAGCTTATCACAGCACGGCTGTTGCTCCCACCTCTGTGCAAGACATAAAGCTGATTGATTTTCCACCTGAAGAAATAAAATATGTCCACCATAAGGCAACTTCCCAAAAACTGATTTTTGAGAAGGAAAATCTCTTACTACTTTCTGTTTGTTTAACTGTAAACAAGATTCGTCCGCCACCTTTTGTTTAGAAATATAGATAGCATCAACGCGGAGAAAAGAGTTTCAAATGACTTTTTTCCTTTTACAAATCAAATTTTATAACAAAATGAAAGAAATATTATATACAACAACATTATTGCTTACGACACTTGTATTCGGTCAAGTCGGCATCAATACAGAAAATCCGCAAGCAATGTTTCACATAGACGGAGCAAAGAATAATCCTGCCATCGGATCTCCTTCTAATTCACAACAATCAGATGACTTTGTTTTTACAGAAGATGGAAATGTAGGTTTGGGAACCATTTCACCTAAAGTAAGATTAGATTTGCGAGCATCCAATGATACGAATAATGCCATTGGTATTAGTAGCACGACAAAATCAGCCTCAGATGCAGGAGCAGGAGCTATTCGTTATGTAGATAAATCAGGAGGTCGAATACAGGTATCCAACGGAATTACGTGGGAAAATATAGCATCTGTTCCTACTAAGGCTAATATAGTAGCGAGAATCAATGAAGCTAACAATACACAAAAATTCACTTACAATGTAGTGAAAAATGTTACCAACTGGGAAGAAATGCATGATCCAACATCAAACTTTGATCCCGTTACAGGAATCTTTACCGCTCCAAGAGATGGGATATATACTGTAAGTTTTACATTCAATTTTGTAAACGGGCCCATATTGGCAAACAGTTCCGTTGAATCCCAAATCATTAAAAATGGAAATACAGTTGCTGTAAAATGCCTGAAAACCTATGGAAAATCAACACGTCCAGCTCAATCTGCAGGAAACTGTGTTTCCAGTATTTTTCTTGAAGAAGGTGAGACGATAAATGCACGGCTTTTACAGCTAATAGATAATACGACTTCAGGAGGGAGAGGCTTACGTTCTTCCACAACCATCACCAATTCATTTTTTGGTTTTAATAATCTTACCATTGTAGAACAATAAAAACATTGAATTATGAAATACTTTATATCCATAGTGGTTTCAATTCTTATGCCTGGAATCGCTTTCAGTCAAGTTGGAATCGCAACCAGTAACCCTCAGCATATATTGCATATTGATGCAGCTGCCAATAATACAACGGCTCCGGCAGATAATAGAAATAATGACGACGTGGTCGTTACTTCTCAAGGAAAATTAGGCGCAGGAAATATAGCTCCAATTACTAAGGTTGATCTTAGAAATGCATCAAACGAAAATATCATTGGTATCGGTGTTACAAATCAGTCTGCATCCTTAGCCGGTGCAGGAGCCGTACAATACCACGAAAGCGGAATCAACTGGGGATTAAGCTATTCAAACGGAAGCAGTTGGGTGTTTTTGCCGGTTGTTCCTGATAAAGCATTGGTGTATGCTACAAAGAATACAGCACAATCCATAAACTCTGGCGGTACCACTGTAACCACCATTATAAATTGGGTTGAAAATACGGATCAAACAAATAGTTTTGACCCTACTACAGGTGTATTTACAGCTCCTAGAGACGGTGTATATATTGTTTCTGTGAACCTTGCAACACAATCTGGTAGTATCCCAAACAACAGTTATACAGAAACGATTGTACAATCAAACACTACAACTGGAGTTCCTCAGTTTCGTTGTGTTAATTCATATCCCGGCTATACTACCGGGTCAGCTACTAACACATCCGGGAATAATTGTACGGGAATCTTTTATCTTGAGACAGGCAATACCATCAGTACGGGATTCAGACACAACTTTGGTTCTGCAAGAAATTTAGCTGCCGATAGCAGTCTTAATGCCTTAACAATAACACAATTATAATTAAAATAAGATGAAATATATTTTTATAATACTATTGAGCATATCAATATTATCAAAAGCTCAGAATGGGGTTGGTATCAATACCGAAAAACCTCAAGGAATATTTCACATTGATTCTAAAAAGAATACACCTGAAACAGGAGCTACTTTAAACCAGTTATCAGATGACTTTATTGTGAAACATACAACGGGAGATATTGGAGTAGGTACCAATGCACCAAAGGTAAAACTAGATATCAGGAATAATTCTGTCAACAATGCTTTAGGAATAGGAGATACAAATCTTACCGCCACTGAAGCAGGAAAAGGAGCCATAAGATACAATGGTTCTTCTCTACAGTATTCTAATGGTACACATTGGGAGAATCTTTTAACAGAAAGCCCTGCAAAAACAGTTGTCATTGCGACCAAAACCAATAACGATACTTATGCTTATGAGCCGGGAGGACATAGTTGCACCAATTGTAATGTTACAGGAGCTCCGCACAGGACTTCTGCTTATCTCACAAATTGGACGCAGAAATATAACACCACCACAGATGGTGGAAGTTTTGATGCCTCAACCGGGATTTTCACAGCAAACAGGACCGGAACTTTTACAGCTACTTTCACGTTTGCATTAGCTGACGGAATGATAAGAGCCTGGGACGGGTCTGCCAATCCTGTTGATACCAACCAGATAGAAGCAATCTGGAGAGTATACAATGCAAGCAATATTGAAATAAATTCGGTAAAATGTGCCAATACATTTCCTTCGGACAGCAGACAAAATTCGGGGGATTCAGGAAATGCAAAGGCAGGCTCTAATTGTACGGCAATTTTTCACTTACAGGCAGGGCAGACCATCAGACCGGCCTTATGGATAGACTTAAATCCCGGAGGCCCTAAACTATTTGACCTCACTCTTTCAGGAACAAATTCAATATATAATAATTTAACAATTGTTGAGAATTAAATATCTAACAATAAATAAATTTCAAAACAATTAACATAGGCACTTTAATCAACCAAAGAGTTACAGAGAGCGGGATAGAAATGTCCCGCATCTGTAACTTTTTAAGTGTTCAGAAGAAGAGATAAAAGAAATGTACGCTCAGAAAAATCTTCCTACGGATATTCTTTTGAAATGGAGCAAACTCTTAGATTACGATTTTTTCAGGATTTATACACAGCATCTTATATTGTATTCTCCATCATCGTCAGACGTAAAATCAGAAAAACAAATTAGAAAAAAAACAATTCTACCCCAATTCCGAAAAAATATATATACCAAAGAAGTCATCGACTTCATTTTAGAACAAATTGAAACCGGAGAAAAGACAAAAATCCAAGTAATGAAAGAATAAAACATCCCAAAAGCAACTTTATACAAATGGATCAGTAAATACAAATAACAACACCCAATTACAAACGCATTTATTTGGATATTCTTACCAAGAAATTTCCCGAAAAAATAGAAATGTGCAGCCAAATAATCGAGAAAGCAGATTTGTCAGCTTCTGATGTCATCATACTCAATGAAAAAATCTTCGGTGCAAACCCATCTCAAAACCAAAAGCTTCGTTCTTACAGCAAATCCGATATTTTTAAAATCTTGGATTATCAGAAAAAACACCATCTGAACAATAGTCAATTGGCAAAACATTTCAGAATCAGCAGAAACTCCATTACCAAATGGAAAAGAATGTTTTTGGTTTAAAGGACACTTTATTAACTCAAAAACAAAACACCCTCTGACATCATAACCCGAAGTAGGACACGCAAAAATGTAGCAAACTTGAAGATCCCGCTACATATGGCACCGCTTATGGAGCCACTTACAATCCATCCAAAACTGCTTGGATTGAGTTTCCGATAATAATTCTCCGATGGAACCAGCCTAAACTGAGTTCGTAAAAAAGCTGCAGACTAATGTCTTTTCTCCCTTGCATACAGAAAGATACAAAAAATTTCAGTAGGTTTGAGTAGTGCAACCGGCACAGCGAATTGGCGAAATAGCTTGTTAATGAGTATGTTGAGCTTTTATATTTCGTAATCCACAAAAGGCTTTTGCTAAATATCGTAAAGCTCCAAAACGTTATCTCCAATCTTACAAAACTGCTTATGAAGTTAAAATTCAGACTATTAAATTTAATTATTCTCTTTGTGATATTCTCAAATATTTCAAGTTGTCAAAACAATATGGGAGAAGGAAAATACTTCGAAAATGTTTGAGATTTAAAACTTAACTACACCATTAGAGGAAAGGGACCGGTAATGATTGCCGGGCATTTAAGTTCCGGAAAAATTGGTTATGAATTAACTTTAAAACCGTTGGAAAATTACTTTACAATGGTTTATTACGAGCCAAGAGGAACCGGAAAATCTGAAACGCCAAAAACAATTGAAGAGTATAATCAAGATTTTATCGTTCAAGAAATCGAAGATCTTAGAAAGAAATTAAACGTTAATAGAATCTGGATTTTTGGACATTCTGACCAAAGTTCAATTGCTTTAGAATACGCTTTAAAATTTCCGAAAAACACTTCCGGGTTAATTCTAACAGGAACAAGTTTAGTCGGGACTCAACAAGAAACTTTTGACCGAAGAAAAAAATCCGAAACACAAAGAGCAAAAGAATCTGCTTGGTTTAGTCAAGTCCTAAAAGATTGGGATTATATGATTGAACATAAAACTCAAACAAACAAAGAAGGAAAAGATATTTCAAATGCACCAATAAAATGGTGGTGTTATGATGAAGAAAGCGTCCAAAAAGTAATTCCGATCGTGAAAGAAATATCCAAAACAGGAAGACGAAAACCGATTAATGATTTTTATGCAGTGGAAACCGAAGCAGAACGACAAAAATACCTTAATTATCAAAAATTGTTTCCAAACATCGCAACTAATATTCTGATAATTAATGGAAAATTTGACACCAATAATCCGCCAAAATTCGCAGAAGAATTACAAAAAGCTTTGCCTAACTCTAAATTTGTTTTAATTGACAAAGCCGGGCATTTCCCGTGGATAGAGAATCCTGACAAATCATTCCAAGCAATCGAGAACTGGTTAAAGACTATTAACCTGAGTTCTATTAAATAAAAACTGCAAGCAACAGAATAACCGTTGCGCAGCTCCTTTTTTTCAGAAAATAATTCATATAAACAAAATTCTTTAAAGCGATTAAGTTAAGCCCTTGCTCTCTTTAAATAGAAATAAGCCGTCAGAATTCCGAAAATCAGATGCAAGGCGATGCTTGGGGTGGGAGTTTTCGCATCGAAGCCAATTTAATTTGGTAAAAATCAGATGTGAATTTTAATTTCCAAAATGTATAAATTCAGTTTGAATTGGAAGGAAAATGCAGATAATTATCAGTTTTCATTAAATTTCACCCATAAATCGTAACGAATTAATATATTGTTCAACCAATAAAACAAAAATTAAATTTTCTATGAAAAAATTTGGACTTGCGTTCGCGTTTTTGGGGATAATAGGAAGTAATACTATGGCTCAGGAAATCGAATTTGAAGAATATGATCTGCCAAATGGTCTTCATGTCATTTTGCATCAGGATCATTCAGCACCAGTAGTGGTAACCTCTGTGATGTACCATGTGGGAGCAAAGGATGAACAGCCCGATCGCACCGGGTTTGCCCACTTTTTTGAACACCTTTTATTTGAAGGAACGGAGAACATCGCAAGAGGCGAATGGTTCAAAATCGTTTCTTCGAACGGAGGACGAAACAATGCCAACACCAGTGATGACCGAACTTATTATTATGAAGTTTTCCCTTCCAATAATTTACAGTTGGGATTGTGGATGGAGTCTGAGCGTTTGATTCATCCTGTGATCAACCAAATTGGTGTGGACACTCAGAATGAAGTTGTAAAAGAAGAAAAACGACTTCGGGTAGATAATCAACCTTATGGAAATCTACTTAAAGCTGTGAAAATGCATATGTTTAAAAACCATCCTTATCGTTGGACAACGATTGGTGAAATGGAACATTTGGACGCAGCTACATTGGATGAATTTCAGGCCTTTTTCAAGAAATTTTATGTAACGACCAATGCTGTTTTGGTCGTGGCGGGTGATTTTGAAAAAGATCAGGCAAAAAAATGGATTTCGGATTATTTCGGTTCGATTCCAAAAGGAGAAGCACCTGTGAAGAAGCAATACGAAGAAGAGCCCATCACAGAGGAGATTCATGCGAGTTGGGAAGACCCGAACGTGCAGTTGCCCATGATGATTACGGCTTATAGAACGCCTTCTATGAAGTCGCGTGAAGCAAGAGTTCTGGATATGATTTCCACACTTCTGAGCGATGGTAAAAGTTCAAGACTGTACAAAAGATTAGTCGATACGGAAAAGAAAGCTTTGGATATCGGTGCATTTAATTTCAGTCAGGAAGATTATGGTTCTTATCTAATTTATGCACTTCCGGTGGGTGACACTCCTTTGAGTGATTTGTCGTCTGCTTTTTCAGATGAAATCAAGAAGATTCAAACGGATTTGATTTCGGAAAGGGAGCATCAGATGTTGTTAAATAAATTTGAGAATCAGTTTGTGAATTCCAACTCAAATGTAGAGGGTGTTGCACACAGTTTAGCGACTTATTATCTACTTTACCAAGACGTAGATCTAATCAATACGGAATTGGACATTTACCGTTCGATTACGAGAGAGGAAATCAGAGATGTGGCGAAAAAGTATTTGAATGACAACCAAAGGCTTGTATTGGAATACGGTCCGGAGAAAAATTAATCGGCTAAATCAAGAATTAAGAAAATGAGAAAATTAGTATATATATTCGTTATGGCGTTGTTAACCGTCGGAGTTCAGGCACAAGTGGACAGATCTCAACCCCAACCGGGTCCGGCTCCAAAAGTAAATTTAGGAACACCCCAAACATTTGAATTAAAGAACGGACTCAAAGTAATGGTGGTAGAAAATCATAAATTACCTCGAGTGTCCATTACGTTGAGCATAGACAATCCGCCTTTTGTAGAGGGCGATCAAAAAGGGATTCATGACCTAACGGGAGCTTTGATGGGCAATGGAACCAGCAAGATTTCAAAAGAAGCTTTCCAAGAAGAAATCGATTTCATGGGTGCTCGAATTAATCTTCATGCTTCCGGTGCGAGTGCCAATACACTTTCGCGTTATTTCCCAAGAGTTTTGGAATTGATGGCAGAAGGCGCCATCGACCCAAATTTCACTCAAAATGATTTCGATACGCAGTTAGCTCGGTTCATCGATGGTTTGAAATCCGAAGAAAGATCGGTAGCTTCCAATGCGGCACGAGTAGAAAATGTTTTGGTTTTTGGGGCGAATCATCCGGCAGGAGAATTCACGACAGAAGAAAAATTGAAAAATTTGACTTTGAATGATGTGAAAAATCATTACCAGACATATTTCGCACCCAATAATGCTTATTTGATTGTGATGGGCGATGTGAAGTTCAAGGATGTGAAAAAGTTGGTTAATAAGAACTTTAAAAATTGGAAAAAAGGAAATATTCCGGCTTCTGATTATCCGAATCCGACCAATGTGGCCAAAACCGAAATTAATTTTGTGGATATGCCCAATGCCGTTCAGTCGGAAATTGCGATTTTGAGTTCAGTTAATTTGAAAATGACTGACAAAGATTATTTTGCAGCGATCATAGCCAATCAGATTTACGGTGGGGATTTTAACAGTTACCTGAATATGAATTTACGTGAAGCCAATGGATGGACTTATGGTGCACGTTCGAGCATTCGTGGCAATAAATACGTTGGGAAATTCAAAGCTGGATCACAGGTTCGCAATGAGGTAACCGATAGCGCGGTGGTGGAAGCGATGAAAGAATTGAACCGTATCCGAACTGAAAAGGTATCACCGGAAACACTTGCTACGGTAAAGGCTACATTCATCGGGAATTTCGTGATGGATGCAGAGAAGCCAGAAGTCATTGCTCGTCAAGCTTTGCTCACTCAAACACAAGGACTTCCCGCGAATTTTTATCAAAATTACATTCAAAACATCAATGCGGTAACTGCGGAAGATGTACAGAAGGCGGCTCAGAAATACTTTTCTCATAATAATGCGAGAATTTTGGTCGTAGGTAGGGCAGCAGATGTATTGCCTGCACTTGAAAAGCTTCCGTATCAAATCAATTATTTCGATCGTTTTGGGAATCCAACGGAGAAGCCTCAGCAAAAACAAGTTGGTGAGGGTGTTACAGTAAAATCGGTTTTAGAGAATTACATTGAAGCGATTGGTGGAGATAAGGTAAAGTCGGTAAAATCTGTTCATGCTACTTATGAAGCGGAAGTTCAAGGTATGAAACTGAACATGAAAGCCATCAATACAAGCGATGGAAAGGCGATGAACGTTGTGAGTGGAATGGGTATGGAACTTTCCAAAACGGTTTTTGACGGGAAATCCGGATATCACTTACAGCAAGGGCAACGCATAGATATGGATGAAGAGGAAATTGCGGCTTATCAATACGAAGCGCATCCTTTCCCTGAATTGGTTTTGGCGGATAAGCCGGGTGTTAGTTTAGCAGGGATTGAAACCTTCAACGGAAAAGATGCCTATGTAATCGTTGACGGAAAGAAAAAGACGTACTACGACATAGAAACCGGATTGTCATTGGGTACTTCCAGCGAATTGGAAGCGCAAGGACAGACGATTTCACAGACGATGATTTATGGCGAATACAAGGAATACGACGGGATTAAATATCCGTCAGAATTCACCATGAATGTTGGTGTTGACATGAGTTTTAAAGTTCAGGACATCAAATTCAACGAAGAGGTTTCCGATGCCGATTTCCAATAAATAGAAGTTTAATATTTGTAAAATCCCTGTCAATTGGCAGGGATTTTTTTGATGGGGGAATTTGGAAAGTTAAGTATATTTGGGGGTTAGGTAGTCTATTTACTAGAAAGCAATTTGAAAAACATAAAAATTGAATAATTGAAAAGTATATACAAAAATCTTTTTTTACTTTTTCTTACAGTTTTGCTTTTTTCATGTAAAGAAGACTATACCTTGACATCTCGCTCTTTTATTTTCTCAAGAAAACTACTTATAAACAAGCTTTTATCTGAGAAAGTAATTGTTAATTGTGAAATTAAAGATGAGAGTATCGACAAATTCATTATGAAATACGATGAGAAAATTGAAGAAGCCCTGATAAGGCTTTAGAAATTTTCTCATTCCAAAATAGGGTTTTGTCAAACATTCATAAATGAAAATCAATTTTTTAATTGATTGTACTGTTTCTGATTTCATTTGTTGTTGTTTATTGCCAAGCACAACCCAAAACGCCTACACACAAAAGCTGGAATATGCCCTGAATGGCAACATAAAAGAGGTTACAGATTATACAAAGGAGTGGAGATTCATCACACTCATTCTTCGTNNTTCGTGTTCTGAATGACAGCTAACCCTTTTTTTTGTCTGCCGAAGCTCCTTGTTTCGCGGAAACTTCTAATAATTATCCCTCAGAAATTCCAGGAGTTTTTGAGTTTCTTGTCTTACTTGCCAGTTTTGTTTTTGAAAATGATTGTTCATTACGCTAAAAATCAAGGTTCTTCCGGACTTTGTTTTGAGGTATCCGCTGAGGCAATAATTATTGGACAAAGTTCCTGATTTCGCATATACATAGGGTGTTTTTCCGCCGTAATTTCCTTTGAGTGTTCCGGTTCTTCCTCCGACCGCAAAAATATTGAAAAGTCTTTCTTCTGCGAATTCCTTATAAAGTTTATCGAGCACGTGAACCATGGTTCTTGGTGTGAATAAATTATACCTCGAGAGTCCTGATCCATCGACCCAAACGGGATCTTCGGGCATTGATTTTAAGTGTCTGGTTTTCATGTAATTAATTGCTTTTTCGGAACTCATGGAACCGGAAATTTGAGCTGAAACCATTAGTAAAATCTGTTCTGCCAGAAAGTTGTCACTCACCTCCATCATTCGTTTATACACCAAATCCGATGGCAAACTAAACAATACTTTTGCATTTTTTCCTAATAATTTATCATTGAGAAAGACTTCTTTTCCGACTGCTTCGGAAAGCATTTGACGGATCAATTCGTCTTTCACCACAAAAGGAATCCGAGTGGAATTACCATTTCGGGAGCCTAAATAAAATTTATTTTCATAAAAATCCCGACTAAATAGGCTCTCTTGGTATTCCACTGAATCAGCCAAGGTAAGTGGAAAGGCAGAAGGTCCGCTTTTTCCTTTTCGCAAAGTGGCCATATTTCCATAAAGCGGAAATTCACTTCGTTCGGGTGAGTAATGCTTTTCATAATCTTCCCAAGACCATCCCAATCCTAAACGAGTTCCTTCGAATTTGCCCCAACTCAGGTAAATATCACCTGGTTCATTTTTTAAAAAATCGATAGCGCGGTTGACGGATCGGAATTCGGGATGAAGAAAAGTCGGATCTCCCAATCCTTCGATGTAAAGATTTCCGTTTTTACGTTCGTATCGCAGTGCTGGAATGGAATCGGGAAGAACTTTCATCGCACTGTAAAGTGAAAGAATTTTCACATTGGACGCTGGTGTAAAATATTTCTCACCATTGTAGTCAAAAAGGACTTCGGCGGTTTCTGCATCTTGCAAATAAAATCCTGTAAATTGATTCTTATAAAAATCAGATTCCAAATGATTTTGAATCCATTCGGATTGAGATTTCAGGACAAGGGGTAAAAATAGAATTAAAAAAAAGAATGCTTTCCTATACATAATGATTAAGTCTAATTAGTCGGTTTATCATCAGTCGGCAAAATTCTCATAATACTTTGTGGAAAAGGGATTTTGATATCGTTTTCATCGAGTTTTTCTTTGGTTTTTTTGTAGAGTTTATAGTATGCTTTCCAATACTCATCACGTTTTACAAATCCCCAGACGGCAAGATTGATACTAGTTTCTGCAAATTCAAGTACTTCCACTACTACTTCTTGGTCTTTTAAGATCATCGGTTCTTCTTTGAGCATATCCTTGAGAACTTGTTGGGCTTTTTCCATATCATCGCTATAAGAAATCCCTACTTTTATGACAAGTCGTCTTGTATCTTTGATTGAATAATTGGTAACGGGGTTATTGAGCAAGGTAGAATTAGGCAAGGTAATCACCACATGATCGGGGGTGACCAAAGTTGTGTATAAAATACTGATGGACTCTACCGTGCCACCCTTTTCGAGTGCGACTATATAATCGCCTACTTTAAAAGGTTTGAACAAAATAATCAAGAGTCCCCCTGCGAAATTGGACAAACTACCCTGGAGTGAAAGTCCCACACCGGCTGCAAGACCTGCCATAATCGCGGCAAAAGAAGTCACTTTGATTCCGACTGTACTTACTGCAGAAAGGATGACCATTATTTTGAACACCACACTGATTACAGGTAGTATAAATTCTCGAATGGATGCGTCCACATTTCGTTTTACCATTCGGTTTCGAATGATTTTTTTCAAACGATTGGCCAACCAGAATCCGACTACAATAATTAGAATTCCCACAAAGACCTTCAAGCTTTGTCGGATTAGTAAGTCAATAAACCATTCTATTTTTTCTTCGCTCATCGGGTAAATTTATACAAAAATAAGCCTTAGTCTTTCATCTTAACTTATTGAATGAAATTTTTAAGAGGGTTTTATGTGAATTGAGAATAAAAGTTAGTTATTTTTTGTCAAATCTTAATTTTTTCATAAAAATACCTCAAAGTAGGTATTTTATAAACTGTTGAAACCAAATACTTTTGCTTTAATTCTAAAACTTAATTATGCGAAAATTCTTCTACCTATTATTTTTTTCATTTTTATTGATGAACACTTCCTGTTTCGAGGACTTGTTTGGGATTGAGGACGATGATGAATATTATTCGGACGATGATTCCTCTCACTCCAATGCTTCTTATGAATTTACTTATCAATGTCCGGGTGGATATGGCAGTCCATTTACTGTAACCATTCCAGCGGGTAGTACACAGTGTCAAAATGCTTATGAGTATTTTGCAAAGGTGTACGGATGCAACGATTATGATAATTTTAATGAAGCCAATTGTAAAATGTGTTATGATTGTGGTATTCAAGACTATTGTACGGTTTGTGAATAACTTCTCTCTCTCCTAATCTTATTTTCAAAGTCCGACTTTTCTTAGTCGGATTTTTTATTTCTAAATCCTGCTATTTATCCTTAGAAAGGAAACATGTTTATCTTTGCATCGATGAAATTTGAAATACAAGGAAAAGACTCGAATTCCAAAGCAAGAGCTGGTAAGATTTCCACGGCGCATGGTGAAATTGAGACACCGATTTTTATGCCGGTTGGGACTGTTGCGAGCGTGAAATCGGTTCACCAACGTGAATTAAAAGAAGACATTAAAGCCCAGATTATTTTGGGGAATACCTATCATCTGTATTTACGTCCGGGCATTGAGATTTTAAATCAGGCTGGAGGGCTGCATAAATTCATGAATTGGGACAGACCTATTTTGACGGATAGTGGTGGCTTTCAGGTTTATTCGCTTTCGGACCGAAGAAAAGTTTCTGAGGAAGGTGTTCGATTTAAATCTCATATCGATGGTTCCTATCATATGTTCACACCTGAATATTCGATGGAAATCCAAAGAAACATCGGGGCCGATATCATCATGGCTTTTGATGAACTCACGGGAATTCCTGCTGAATACAAGGATGCCAAACGCGCTATGCATGTAACGCATCGCTGGCTGGAACGTTGTCGGGCTTGGCTGAATGGAAATCCGGCGCTTTATGGATACGAACAGACGCTTTATCCGATTGTACAAGGCAATTCCTTTCTTGATTTACGAAGAGAGTCGGCTGAATTTGTAGCTAATTTCGGGGCGGATGGGAATGCTATAGGTGGGTTGAGCGTAGGTGAACCTGAAGAAGTGATGTATGAAATCACCGATTTGGTTACCGATATTTTGCCCCAAGACAAACCGCGGTATCTGATGGGTGTTGGAACGCCTTGGAATATTTTGGAATGCATCGCATTGGGTGTCGATCAGTTTGATTGTGTGATGCCTACTCGTAATGCTCGTAATGGAATGCTGTTTACTTGGAATGGTGTGATGAACATGAAAAATGCCAAATGGAAAGATGATTTTTCGGCTTTGGATGAATCTGGAACAAGTTATGTGGACAGTTATTATTCCAAAGCTTATGTGCGTCATCTGTTTGTGGCTGAGGAATATTTAGGTAAACAAATTGCATCGGTTCATAATCTTGCTTTTTATTTGGATTTGGTAAGGACTGCCCGTGAACATATAATTCGCGGGGACTTTAATGAGTGGAAGGATCGGGTCATTCCCCAATTAAGAGTAAGGCTCTAATAAGTATTATACGCTATAATTACGCAATAAACACGCTATAACTACGCAATAACTACGCTATAAGTTTGATATATTCTGATATTCTTGTAAATTGTGAAGAGAATTGATAAATAGTATATCATGGCAAAGTTAAATAAGGGATTGCTAAATATCAAGGGCAGTATAGGAGATTATACATTTTACGAGCTCAATGGTCAACTTATTGTTCGCAAAAAGGGAGGAGGGTTTAACACTGAGGCGATTAAAACTAAGAGATCCATGGCGCCTACGCGTCAGTACGGCAAGGAGTTCGGTGGGTGTTCTCGGTTGGTAAGTTCTTATCGGAATAGTTTTTCGTGGTTTTATCAGCATCACAAGGACGGTAGCTTACATGGTCGTTTGATGAGTATGGTGACCAAGGTTAAAAATTTGGATCCCGTTTCTGTTCGAGGTGAGAGAGTTTTTTATCGTGGGCTGGAGACTTTAGAGGGTCGTTCGGTTTTCGAAGGCTTTGTTTATACGCCTAAATGTTCGATAGGTTCAATTTTGGGCAGTAAATTTAGTATGGATTGGGATTCATTGAAATTGCGAATTGAGACGATGTTTCCTGATCAGGTTTTTTATCCCAAGGGAGCGACTCATTTGGAGTTGCAGTTGGTGGTTTTGGTTTTTGATTTTCAACGAAGGGTTTATGAGATTGAATTCGCCACACCAGAGCAGATTGAGCGGGGTCGTTTTCCGGGAGTATTGGAATTGGGTATTTCAGAAATGCCGAAAGAAAAGGGTACGCGTTTGTCTTTTTTGGCAATTCGCTATTATGAAATGAGCGGAGGTCAGTTGTTTGCGTACCACAATCAGGATTTCTTGGGATTGGAATTGGTTGATGTTTGGTATTGAGTGTTTTGTGGAAATATTTTTGGAGTGGGTTAAAATATAAATTAAGTTTGGGTTACTGCTGAATTTTCATTGAATTTATAAAAGTTAAGAAGCATTTAGAATAAAGATTAATTAATTCTTTGAGTGAGATTTTGTTAAAAAATAGATTATATAGAATGGCTGATGCATTTGAATAAAAGATGAAAACGCTCAGCGTCAGAGTTGCATCACAAATGAAGAGTGTGAATGAGTTGTGAGGTGGTAAAGGATTGTTTAGGTAAAATTGGATTTGAATTATGACAAATTGGATAGAAAATAGCCACACTGAATGTAAAAGTCTGAAAAAAGCTATTGGGCAAAAGTCTGATGTAGAATCTCTAGCCGAAACTTGTGTTTGTTTTGCAAATGCTCAGGGAGGCACTTTAATAATCGGAATAGAGAACAAGCAATCTGCCCCGCCATCAAAGCAAAAAATCAACCTTGAAGAAATGAATAAAGTGATGAGCAGGCTTCGTGCATTAACGGATGGTGTAGGTTTGGTCAATCCTGAAATTATCACGCACGAAAATGGAGGGGAGTATTTCATCATCAATATTTTGCCATCTTCAAGAACCATTGCCACTACCACTTCTGGTAAAGTTTTGATACGAATATCAGACAATTGTTATAGTGTAAGTAGTGAAGAATTGACAGACTTGGCTGCCGAGAAAAATGCTTTTCAATGGGAATTAGTCGTAGCGCAAAAAATCACTTTAGCTCAAGCAGATGCAGATCAGATTGCTTTTTTCCTGTCCAATATCAAAAAATCTGAAAAAGTATCCGATTTTATTAGGCAAAAGTCTGACGATGAAATTCTAGAATTTTACCAACTACTTTCTCCGGAAGGTTATTTAACTAATCTAGGCGTTTTATGGTTAGGTACTGCTGCACAAAGAGCCAGATTAAGCTACCCGATTACTTTTCAATATCTGGTGTATAACGACAGAGAGGAAAAAATAAGAGAAAAAAAAATACCACTTTCACCATTACAATCCTATGCAGTTGCTGTTGGAAATCGAAAAGGAAGCTGTAGAGCTAACCTATGCCAGCCAGCTAACCAACGGGCTTTTTCGGGAATCGGTAAGAGATTATCCCAAGGAGGTCATCAGGGAATTGTTGGTCAACAGCATTGCTCATAAAAGATACACCAGCTCTGGCGATATTTTTCTGGAAGTATATCCGGACAGAATCGTTTTCACTAATCCAGGAGGATTGCCCTTAGGTGTTTCCAAAGACAATATTCTGCACGAACGCCAGCGTAGAAATCCACATCTGATTCAAACCCTGCATGATCTCAAGCTAATGGAAGGCGAAGGTTCCGGCTATGATTTGGTATATGAAAAACTGAGTTTGGATGCCAAGCCTTTTCCGGAAATCGAAAGCTCGTTTACCAAAATGGCTGTAACAGTTTATGCAGGTATTGTTGACGAAGAAGCACTTTCTGTAATTGATTATATCAATAAACATTTTCAGCTCACACAGAAAGAATCCATCACGCTGGGCATCATCGCTACACACAAAAAATTGCTTTCCACCCAATTATCGGTTATGCTTCAGCTCAATGCAGAAGACAAAATGAAATACTGGTTAGGCTCGTTGTTGGATAAAAACATTCTGATAAGCCGTGGCGTAAAAAAGGGGACAGAATACCTGTTGAATCCCGATTTGTTTTCGCAAGCCAAACTCAATCTCACACCGAGCCTCAAAACCATCGAACCGCACAAACTGAAAGCCCTGATTTTGGAAGACCTGAAATACAATGGCAAAAGCGGTATGAAAGAAATTCAGCAAAGGTTGAGTGAAGTATTGCCTAAAGATATTCAGAAAACAGTATATAAAATGGCAAAAGAAGGTGAAATAGCAACAGATGGTGCAAAACGGAACAAAACATATTTCGTTGGTTCAAAAAAAAATAAATGAAAAATAAAAACAAAAACAAAAACAAGCAACCTTCTGATTATAAGTGGTTTGCTTTATTTTCACGCAGCTTTGAATGAAAAATAAAAATAAAAAAATGAGCAAGTAGAAAACATATAACTTGTGACAAGTTATGGAATAAGCAAATCATTGCTAATGGATTGAAAGCTTTCTATAGGACTTGTACAGGTCGAGTTGTCGTTTTTGAGGTTGGAGAGTGTGGGTTGTTTAGGCTGTGATTTGTTGGGTTAAGATGTTAGCAGAGGATTTAGTTGTTATTGATATAGAAATTTAGCATCTTGGGATTTTGTGTGAGAAATTCATCTTATAAATTTTATGCGTCCGAAAGGCATTATTGGTTTTGAATTTATTATTTTCACGGCCTGAACCGGAGGTTTATTTTTTGGATTTGAAATTGAGAAGTATTTCCGGAGATGGGGAAGTAATAAAATTATCCTTTGAAAATATTTGACAAATACATTGTACGGAATTTCGTGAGCACTTTCTTTTTCATGGTGATCATTCTTTCGGCCATTGCCATCATCATTGATTTGAGTCAGAAGCTGGGTCGCATTGGTGACAATGGTTCTACTCCATGGGAGGCTCTTACTCAGTTTTATCCTTTTTGGGTGGTTTGGTTGGTCAATACTTTCCTACCTGTAGCAGTTTTTATTTCGGTGATTTACTTTACTTCTCGATTGACGATGCAAACCGAAATCGTGGCGGCACAAGCTGGTGGGATTAGTTTTTATCGGATTACCAAACCCTATATTTGGGTAGCTGCGGTGATTGCTTTTGTAGCGCTTATGGTCAATAATTTCGCATTGCCTTGGGCGAATATTAAAAAGAATACTTACCAATACGAATACCTTCTCAGTCGGTCCAAGAAAGGTGAATATTACGAACGACAGAAGATTTCTTCTGAGATTGCTTCGGATGAATTTATTTTTGCCCAGAGTTATGACCGGGTTCAAAAACGAGGAGCAAGTTTCGTTTATCAGGAGCATGAAGATCATAAATTGAAATATCAAATCATCGCTTCTTCTTTTAATTGGGATGCTGAAGATTCGGTTTACATTTTGAGGAACGCTTATATACGAAGTGTCAAATCGGATTCACGGGATAGTTTGGGTTATGAAATCACTTTGAAGCGCAAGTTCAAGGCTACACCTGATGAGATTTTGCCTGAGGGTTATGTGGCGGAAACCATGAATTCTTTTGAATTAAATGAATTCATTGAAAAGCAGAAGTTCAAAGGTTCTGCAAGTGTAAATGCTTATCTGAATGAATTGCATCAGAGGAATAGTTCTCCTTTCTCGACTTTCATTTTGACCTTATTGGCGCTTTCGCTTTCCTCTCGAAAGCGTAGGGGTGGAATCGGTTTAAACTTAGCAGTTGGGATTATTTTGGCTTTTGTCTATATTTTCTTCAATCAGATTTCGCTGACTTATTCCACTCAAGGATATGTATCGCCTTTCATTGCTGCTTGGGGTCCTAATTTGATTTTCGGAATTCTGACGGCTTATCTTTATTTGAAGCGAGCGAGGGCTTAGGGGGGCTTATCACAAAGAAATAAGGGATTTTTTCTTTTTTCTCAGAATCAATTATTTGATTAATGTATCTGTACAAATAAACCTACCTGTAATAAAACTTTTTATAATAGCTTAAATATAATTAGGATAATTGAAGTGAATAAAATTAATATTGAAACTAGCTGTGCTCTATATTTCAATAGTTTAGTGATATACAAATAAAGAAAATAAGAAATAAAAAGTAACAAAAGTGAAGTTCACCAAGAGTTCTTGATTAAATTTAGAGAAGCACCTGCCAAAACGATTATTATTCCAATTAAAACAGCAAATTTTGAGTTAAATAAAGTTCCTACCTTCCATTTATCAATCCGTTCAGCAAAATATTCATTCCCATCCTGTGTCAAAATCAAATCCTTTTTCCATTCCAATTTTCACCTCTAAACCAATCACTTCTTGAGATAAAACCTTATAAAAGGCAATTATAAAACCACTAAAAGATAAAAGAGCACAATAAATAAAAAAGAGATTGTCTATCATAATGCGGATTTTAGTTTTTTGATAAATTTACTATAATTTTGGATTTACCCTATAGTGTAAAATTGTGATTTGCTTTAATAGGTTTTTTTGAATTTTAATGCCAAAAAGAATATTCTTCTTTTAAAATGAAGTTTTTTAATTTGCTATTGGACTCACTTGTATTTGACCACCGATTGCTTTTAAAACTTTCATGATGGTTGTAAATTGAGGTTTAGCTCCTTCTGATAACGCTTTGTACAAACTTGGCCGACTCATTCCTGTTTCTTCTGCAATTTTGGTCATTCCTATTGCTTTGGCAATGTTTCCAATGGCTACTATAATTTCAGACTCATTTCCTTCTTCCAAAACAGTATTGAGATATTCAGCAATCATTTCGTTACTATCCAAATAATCTGCTATATCAAATCTTGATGTTTCCATTTTTCTTACTTTTTTAATTTATTCCAAATTTCTTTAGCTTTTTCAATGTCTTTTTGTTGAGTTGACTTATCTCCACCAATAAGCAAAACGATAATTTTTCCGTCTTTTTCCTTGAAATAGACTCTGTAACCTTTTGCGTAGTTGATTTTCAGTTCTCTAATTCCTTCTCCAACAGGTTCACAATCTCCAAAGTGTTCGTCTTTTTCTAATTTTTGGATTCGGAACAAAATCTTTGCTTTTGCTCTTAAATCTTTCAATTTTTTCAACCACTTGTCAAATTCTGTGGTTTTCTCAATAAAGTACATTTTTAAACTGTATTCATTCGGATACGAATTTAGCGAAAATATTTTGAATAAATAAAAGTTGTTTTAGAAATTTACTTTTTTATTATTCAAAGTCTTATTTTGGAAAAAATCTCTGATGGTCATATAGTTTGTTTTTTACGATATACTGTATTATGAGATTTCTTTTTTGGTCATCAGTCAAATTTTGACTATACTCTTTAGAAACAATTATTTCTAATCTGTTTATTTCCTCTTTTGGTAAATTCTCAAAATATGAAAGAATCATCTCTTTATCTGCAAGTTCGTCAAGGTTTATTTCTTGGGCTTTATTTTGTTCTATGTTGATTTCTTTTTTCCTTTTTATGATAGGTTTTTCATTTTGAATATTTTTAGATACTCTGTCTTTTATAGAGTGTCGCCTAAGGTTTCAGGGCTTTGTGAAGTGGCGGACACGAGCGTAGCGAACTGACGAAGTAAAATCGAAGCGTCCCGATAGCTATCGATATCGATTTAGACGACACTTAGCCAAAGCCAATTTCTATTTGCTAATTAAAAAAAACTAATAAAAATCGGAGATTCATTAGGTTCTGTCGCTTTGCTCGAGTTAGGAATAGCTTTAGCGAGTTTTAAAACTCATTTTTATTTTTGATCTTGAAAGTGGAGGTTGTGCAAGGGTTACCTTTGTTATGTGTAGCCAGAATTATTCGCTTAATCTACTTTCAATGTCCATTTGCTGATGTAAAATTCTGATTACTTCTATTTCGCTTTCTCTTAAATTTATTCGATAAAAGATAAAATGCGACTTTACTTTTGTGCTATAATAATTTTTCCTGATATGGCTATAATCCTTGCCTGAAGTTGGATTTTCAGTTAGATATTCAATTTCGTCAAGTATTAAGTTGTAATATCTATCAGCTTGTTCTTTAGACCAAGTTTCGAAAGTATAAAGCCAAATATTTTCAAGGTCAAATTGTGCTTCGTTACTTATTTTAATATTCATTATTCAGAAACATATTTTTGGTGAAAGGTTTCCAAAAGTTTTTCTCTATTAAAGTTTTTCACAAAACCAGAATTTTCGCCTTTTTTAAGTTCTTTAATAAGTTCTGATTTTTTCGTTTCTTCGTGTTCAAACATTCTTAGAGCTGCTCGCACAACTTCACTTGCAGAAGAAAACTTTCCAGAATTAACTTGTTCACTTATGAACTTGTCAAAATAATCACCGAGTAATATTGATGTGTTTTTTGCCATAATTTCAATCTTTCATTCAAAGATACCAAAACTTGGTATTTTACATAATTCTTCGAATGTTAAATTTTAATCAGAATTTTGGTAACTGGTTACACATAACTTTGGCAGCATTACGAAGTTTGTCTGTGTTGCGCCTGCGGCAGACGAATTTTGTACAACGTTTGCAGGCTTGGCGATAGTGCGGGCTTGGAATGCGAAGCATTCCAGACCGAAACTAAGCCAAAGCCAATTTCTATTTGCTAATTTTAAAAAAAACCAATAAAAATTGGAGATTAGTTAGGTTCAATCGCTTGCCCAATTCACGAATACCTTTTAGCGACCTTGAAACCTCATTTTTAAGCCACCTAAATTTCAGGAATTTGTGCTGGAGCTGAAAAATAAACCTCGCTTAAAAAGGCTTAAACGAGGTTGTTTTTTATAATAATTTACGTTTTTGCTTTAAAACGGGGAGTTGTGCAACGGTTACCCGTGTTACTGGCTGCCGTTCTTGTCGTCCGCATTAATTTTTCAGTTTTAGTTTCATCATTATATCGGTCTGTTCATCATTTCCCAATTTGAAAATATGTTTGTCAAACTCTACAAAACCGTTTTTCTTGTAAAAATTTATTGCTCTCGGGTTTTCCTCCCAAACGCCTAACCAAACGAAGTCGGAATTTTTCTGTCTGGCGACTTCAATTGCTTTGTCATACAGAAGTTGTCCAACACTTTTTCCGTGGAAGTTTTTCAAAACATAAATTCTTTCAATTTCAAGTCCTTTGTCGTCTTGAAGTTCAGTTTGTGATTTTCCAAAATTTAGTTTTAGGTAACCAATTACATTGTCGTTATGTGTCGCAAAATAAAACTCTGCGTTCTTGTCGTTAAGTTCAGTTGTCAATTTGTCGATAGAAAAACCTTCGTTTAAATATTTCGTCATATTTTCTTCGGTATTTCCTGCTGAAAATGTTTCATAAAAAGTTTGTCTGCCAATTTTCTGTAATTGGTCAATGTCGTCAAGCGTTACCTTTTTAATTTTAAATTCTGTCATTTCTTTCGTTTGCTATTTCGTCTTTTAAGGTTGCCACTAACGGTTCGGCAGCTTGGCGAAGGAGCGGACACGAGCGTAGCGAACTGACGAAGTAAAATCGAAGACGGAAACTTCGATTTTGCACGAACGTAGCCAATGCTGTGAGCCGTTGGCTAAATTACAAAAAATGCCAATGCAAACAGCATTGGCGGCATACGAAGACGGAACTTTCAACTTAGACGGAACTCCGCTCTTTTGCCAAACTGCTTGTTATATGCCGTTTTTCTTTTTTAGTATGGTCTGCCTGTTCACCGTTAGCTTCTTTTTTCTGTTTTTCTTATACACGATTGTAAATAGTATGGCAGTTAAAATAGTCAAACCTCTAAAAAGGTTTGCTTTTACATCGCCTAATGCTGAATTATCCACTTCAAATAAATGCCAAGAAAGGTTCATTAAAGTATGTGTAAAAATGGGAACCCATAAATTGTAATTCCATTCTACATACAGCCAGGCGAAAAAGACAGCACCAAAGAAAGTTATTGCGAAAATTCCGAATAATTCACTTATGTTTTGACTCTGATATAAATGTCCCGAAGCAAAAATTAACGCACCAAAAAATATAGCAGGAATAAAGCCAAAATTTGTTTTTCGGAATAGCTGTCCAAATAGGAATCCTCTAAAATAAAGTTCTTCCATAAAACCTGCAACAATAGTCCCTGCAATTAAATTTTCAATATCAATTTGCTGGCTAAATTTGAAAAAAGACAATCCGCCTAAAAACATAGGTAATGTAAACAGAATACTTGTCCACACGGCAGTTAAAATGTTTGCCGAAAGTCCAAAGCTTTTAATAATAGAAGTCCTTTTGTCGATTAGAAATGTTCCTAAGAAAATTGGTATTCCCACTATTAAATACGACAATATATAGCTAATCAAGCCTTGTTGAGTTATTTTGTCAATTTCAATTTTTATTGATTTAAAATTTGAAAAGAGCAAATAGTATGTCGCAAAACTTATAAAAATGAGAAGAATTATTTTTAATGTCTGATTTGGCTTCATTTTTTAGTTCGGTCAAGGTTCGGATTGGATAACGGTCAAGTGTATGAGCAGTAGCGGGTTTTGTACGCTTACTGTTCAGTTTAGCACAAAGATAGCTAAAAGACAAAAACTTTGGTTTTGGCACTTTCCCCGCTATTGCTTATACACATTGTTAGGTGCTGGCATTTTTACACGAATTTTATTGGATATTTCGTCTTTATCTGTCCTTTTGCAATCTTTTTAAGTTTGGATTCCATCAGCCTTCTGGTCAATGGTTTTAGATAGTCAAGATACAAAATTCCTTCTGTGTGGTCGTATTCGTGCTGTATCATTCTTGCGGTCGTTCCGCTAAATGTCTTTGTTTGAAAGTCAAAATCTTTGTTGTAATATTCTATACTAATCGTCCAAGGTCTTTTTACTTTTTGCGATAAATTTGGGATACTTAAACAGCCTTCTTCGTCTTCCCAAAGCTCTGCGGAACGTTCAATGATTTTTGCGTTGATAAAAGTTTCCATTATTCCTTTGTCGTCTTTGTCAAAATAGATTTCCCTGTCCGCTTCGTCAAGATTTTCAAAAGTTGTTTTACTGTCCACTACAAAAAGTCTTATCGGAAGTCCGATTTGTGGCGAAGCCAATCCGCAACCATTGGCGTTTTTCATTGTTTCCCACATATCGGCTATTAGCTTGTCCAACTCGGGATAATTCTTTTCGATGTCGTTGCACTTTTGTTTTAAAATGCTGTGTCCGTATGCTAAAATAGATCGTTTCATTCCTTTGCTTTTTATCGCAAAGTTCCAAAGAATGAACAAGGTTGGCAATGAACCTATGTTAAGTAATCTGTCTGCGAATACGGCTCAAGCCCTGTGGCGTTATTCCGATGTAGGAAGCCACGTATTTTAGCGGAATGAATTTTAAAATGTCGGGCTGTTCGCTGAACAGTCTTAAATAACGCTCTTTCGCATTGTATTTAAGCAAGGACAGTTCACGTTTGCTTTTAGCCAAAAACAATTTTTCGGAAGCGAAGCGTCCTAAATAATTCCCAACTTTGGTCTGGGCATACACTTTTTGCAAATCGTCAAAGGAAATTTGCCAAACAACGGTTTCCGTCAATGCCTGTAATTCGTATTCGGACGGTGTTTGCGTGAGAAAAGAGTCGTAAGCACAGGTAAATTCTTTGTCGAAACTGAAATTAAAAGTCAGTTCGTTTTCATCATCGGGAATGTAAAACCGAACGATGCCCGTTTCAACGAATGAAAGGTAATTTTCCGTTTCGCCCTGCCGTGTGATGATTTGGTTTTTGGCAAACACCTTTCTGTCAAAATGTGAAGCTATAAATTCCCATTCCGATTCTTGTAGCTTTACGATTCTTTCATAGTATTCTCTTATGTGTCCCATTTTTGACGGTTTTTGTCCT
>LSQX01310618.1_pt1 | contig 39620 bp, 35 predicted proteins | sample 654561 | NCBI WGS metagenome assembly LSQX01 (sample SAMN04489861, study PRJNA283612) | anaerobic digester metagenome | isolation source: 4 biogas reactors fed with cattle manure at either 37C or 55C with and... | place: Denmark: Kongens Lyngby | collected 2014 | reverse complement strand
AGATGTGTATAAGAGACAGGTACTTCTCCGTGTCAAATTAAATACAATTTGTATTTTATTATGAAATTGGCGGAGAGACTGGGATTCGAACCCAGGGTGGGCGCAAACCCACGCCGGTTTTCAAGACCGGTGCCTTAAACCAACTCGACCATCTCTCCACAAAATTGCTATGTTAGTATACCATGGCCTCAAAAGAAATGTCAATACCCATGAACCCGCCAAATTACGGCATGTATGCGAATCCCGCGGCCAAAAAGAAAGAGCATGAATCCATGCTCTTTCCCGAAGTACGCTATAGAGTTTCCCGGTATTACACCTGCCACAAGTCACTTGATGCTTCATGAAAATGAATTCAACTTCAGCTTTCATCCTGCAACAACTTATACAGCTTTGCAGAGCAAGGTTTCCAATGACACTGAAATGGCAAAAGCCGGTTCAGGCATTCAAGACCCGACTGCAACAGGTTTTGTTCTGATGAACCTACACGGAATTCCGGTTGGCCATCTCGATGGCCTTCTTAACCATATTTCCGCAGTCCCTTGAGGAGACAGCTCCCCAACCATCATTTCTGACAATCTGATACACACCGAGTTCCTTTGCAATTTCTTCCTTGAGGTGTTCAGACATGATGCCGTTCCGCCTGCTCATGATATCCCTCCTCAATGCTTCTGTTACGAAGCCTTGTAAGCTTGCTTTCAACTCTTCAGCGTACACACTTATTATGACCCGCACAAGCCGGTCTATTCGTGTTATTATTTGGTGGCAATGGTTTTCAAAGGTTTTGAAGGTTTACTGATCTCTGTCAGTGCTTCCGACGCTTCCATGTTCGTTGCGCCGGTTGTGGCAATATCGCCGAGGGATACCATTCCTACTAGCCTTTGGTTCTCAACAACAGGAACCCTTCTGATCTGACGGGTGGACATCATTTGTGAAATTGCGTGAACATCTTCATCCGGTGTCACCGTTGTTACCTGTGAGGTCATCACGTTTTTCACCGGAGTGGACTGAGGATCCTGCCCTGCTGCAATATTTCTGACGACAATATCCCTGTCAGTAACAATTCCAACCAGCCCGTTTGTATCAACCACCGGTATGGAACCCACATTGTGCTGTTGCATGATCGAAGCCGCTTCTTTAATTGTGGCTTCCGGGCGAATAGTTGCCACGGATTTTGTCATTACATCTCGCACTTTCATTGCATCATCTCCTTTTCGACCTTAGTTTATCCTGAACAATGCTTTTATTATGTATGCGGGGATGATTTTTATGCTCTGTGGATATTCTTATCTTAAAAGCAATGAAATATTGAATGGCAAATTCACTGTATCCACTGAAAACCATTGTATTTCATCCATTAAAACTCGGTTTTGGTGCCAAATGGGCGCAGCGTTTCTCTGACAATGTTATGCGTTTTGCCTCAATGGAATACGTTTCTACAGTGAAATGCAGGTGAATGATGATAAAATTGCGAAAGAAATTTTTTCTTTATCTGACCATTGGGTTGGTGGCTTTTTCCTTTCTGGAGATCCCGACAGGTTTCATCAGAACGAAAATAACGCTCTTGTTTGCGCGCGAAAATAGCCTTGTGATGGATCTTTCAGTGTATCTCGAAGATTGTAACGTGTTCTGTGCGGATGGTGCTACCCCGCTTATTGTGAATGTACTGCTCTGTGATTCCAATCAGAAGCCTGTTCCCTACTCTCGCATCCAGGTGCAGCTGAACCATTTTTCAGCCATGATGAAACCTGCTCATCCTGTCACCGGCTTGGACGGGCAGGTAACAATTACTTTATTTCCGCAGGAGCCATATCAGTTTGAACAGCAATCAGGGGTGGAACCAGAAAATGAAACCCCGGTTTCAATTGCGTTTAGTGCAAGGAAAGCCACACCCATCCGCTGGGAAGGAAAAATGACGAATCCTCCAGTCCTTCTGGTACACGGATTTCAAGATACATCCGAATCCATGGTTCCGCTGAAAGATTTCCTTTCAGGAAAGGCGCTTTTTGTGGATTCAATGGATTATGACACCAATACCAATTTACCAGACATGTCAGATGCGCTTGACCAGGCATTATCCGATCTGATGCTGGGGCTCAAGGGCAGGGGAATTTATGCGCAGCGTGCGGATATCGTGGCACACAGCCTGGGCGGGCTCGTAACCAGGTACTATACGACACAGCCGTCGTATCTGCAAAAGAGAAATGTTCACAAGGTTATCTTTATTAATGCTCCTCATCATGGAACGCCATGGGCTGAGGCCGGTGCAGCAATCCTGAACTCCCCGTTTCTGGAGCAGCTGTATCCAACCAGCTCCCTGTACACCTCGGTCTTTCCGGCTTCTATCAACAGAGGCTTGAACCAGACCATTCAAACGGGCAATATCGCTTTGGAAAATGATGAAGTGGTGCCTATTCCCAGCTCCATGCTCTCTTCCTGGGACATTGAAACAAAGGTTTTCCGAATCGGTTCGGAACCCTTAACACTGGAGGGTGTTATCAGCAATCAGATCAGCGGAAACTCACGTCACAGGCAGCTTTTGTTTTATACCCCGGTTTTCGAGGAGATTTACTATGATCTGACACACACCCTTCCATATCCCCAGGAAAGGAAATGACGCGTTTTGAACATACGTTTCCATATGGTTTTATCCACAGTACTTATCCCTGAAAACAGTGCCACAGGGCCAAAAACAATGAAAAGTATCCACAAGACTGTGGATACTTTTTTAAAACCGAAAATGGCTGTAGCCCTTTATTTTCAAGTGTTTGCGGGTTTGCTCCGTTTTCTCGTCTTTTAAGAGGGTTGTTTCTGTGGATTGTTTTCCGTTTTGTCCACAGGATGTCAATACAACCTAACCTCATGTCATGCATTGACAAATTTCAACACGGTGTCGGTTCCTGTCTGTTATTCAAACCTCATACTGATGTCCATCGCCATGACTGAATGGGTCAGCGCGCCTGCCGAGATGATGTCCACACCCGTTGCGGCAACCTTTTGAATGGTTTCCAGTGTTATGTTTCCGGAGGCTTCGGTGATGGCCTTCCCCGCTATCAATGAAACAGCTTCCGTCATCCTTTCAGGGGTCATGTTATCGAGCATGATGATATCTGCTCCACTGTCCAGAGCTTCCTGAACCTGCTGAAGCGTTTCGGTCTCTACTTCTATCTTTACCGTATGGGGAATAGCTTCTCTTGCGGCCTGGACTGCCTTGGAAATTCCACCGGCGGCTTTAATGTGGTTGTCCTTGATCAGCACACCATCGGACAGCGAGAACCTGTGGTTGGTGCCTCCGCCTGTTCTGACGGCGTACTTTTCAAAAAGCCGCAAGCCGGCTGTGGTTTTGCGGGTATCCACCACCTTTGCCCTGTAGCCAATGATCTTTTCCACATACAGCCTTGTAATGGAAGCAATTCCACTAAGCCTTTGCAGAAGGTTCAGGGCTGTTCTTTCAGCCTTCAGCAGTGCCCTGCTGTTGCCCTCGATCTCCAGAATACGGGTTTTGTTTTCAACAAAATCACCATCCTGTACCAAGGGGGTTAATCGGACATTGGGATCGAGCATTTTGAATGCTTCCATCGCAATCTCCATGCCGCAGACCACGCCTTCCTGTTTGGTTATCAAAAACGCACGGGAGCTTTCATTCAACGGAACCGTACTATCTGTCGTAATGTCCCCCATGGGCATATCTTCCCGAAATGCCCTTTCAAGAACTTCCCGTATCATCCATTTTTCCATGCGGCAGGCCTCCTTATTGATTTCATTCAACGAGCGCTGCTGCTTGTGCAAAGGCCGGAACGCGGGCGCTCAAAACACCTCCGCGGTGTTCACAGGATTGTGTTCTTTTTCCAATGAATGTCGTCGGTTTGCGGGTAATCGGTGCGGTAATGTGCTCCGCGGCTTTCGGTGCGCAAAAGAGCAGATTTGATCACCATCTCTGACAAGGCGACCATATTGATTAGTTCCCATTGCTCAATGTCGGAATACTCCCTGCCCTGTATCTGTTCCTTGATCTCCAGAATCCTCGTCATGGCTTTTTGAAGCTTTTCCTCATTGCGGATGATCCCGACATTGTTTGTCATCAGCTTTCGAATTTGTGCCTTCAGGGAAGCAGTGTTTTTCAGTGGTTCACCAGAGGTTTTCTGAAAAATCAGGGTTCGGGGTTGAGTAACTGCCTTGGCTTCCCTTTCAAACACATTCCGGCTCACTTCCTGGGCAATCCTTTTTCCAAAGACGAGGCCTTCAAGCAGTGAGTTGCTTGCAAGACGGTTTGCGCCATGAATCCCGTTACAGGCAGCTTCCCCACAGGCATAAAAACCTTCAACTCCCGTTCTGCCCCATGCATCCGTCTGTATTCCGCCCATGCAGTAATGCTCCGCAGGGGCTACCGGGATACGATCCTTTGTAATATCAATCCCATAACCCAAACAGGTTTTATAAATGTTTGGAAAACGATTTCTTAAGTATTCCGTATCCTTGTGGGAAATATCCAAAAATACATGGGTGGTTTCATTCTTCTGAATTTCTTCAAAAATTGCTCTGGAAACCACATCTCTGGGTGCGAGTTCGGCCATCGGGTGATAACCCGGCATGAACCGCTCACCATTAGAATTCAGCAAGATAGCCCCTTCCCCGCGAACAGCCTCGGAAATCAGGAAAGATCGATTTTGGGGGTGAAACAGGACGGTAGGGTGGAACTGAACAAACTCCAGGTCCATCAGCTTGCAGCCTGCACGGTGCGCCAGTGCAGCCCCATCTCCTGTGGCGACCGGCGGGTTGGTGGTGTAGTGATACAATTGCCCGTAGCCACCGGAAGCACAAATGACAGCGTCTGAGGCCAGAAACCTTTTCTCCTTTGAATCTTCATCGTAGACCAGCAGGCCCCTGCATTGATTATCCTGTGTAACGATGTCTATGGCAAAGGTCCGCTCATGAATTTTTACATTTGGGTATTTCAAAACGGCCGCAATCAATGTGTCACAGACTTCCTTGCCGGTCGCGTCCCCTGTGTGTATAATCCGGTTTTTGCTGTGAGCGGCTTCCCGCGAAAGGGCCAGCTGATGGTTCTCACTCCGATCAAAATTAACCCCGTATCGGCATAAAATGCCGATGTTTTCGGCCGCTTCATTCACAAGAGCCCACACCGTTTGTTCATCACACAGGCCTGCGCCGGCATAAAGCGTATCTTTGAAATGATAGGCCGGTGAGTCTTCCTTGTCCAGAGAAACTGCGATACCGCCCTGTGCCAAAACGGAATTGCTGATCTCCAGCGTTTCCTTTGTCACAATGGCAATCTTAACCTCACGTTCCATCTGGAGGGCTGTATACACCCCGGCAATGCCGCTGCCGATAATGACGGCATCATAATGCTCTGTTGGCATTGTCCCTGTATCAAAATTCGTTAAATATCTTTCCACAAATTCCCTCCCGGGTTCTATCCTGTTCTGCAAGCCGATACCTGTTCGGTAACAGCAGCAACAATCCAGATATCCTCTATTTGCTTTTACATGCGGCAACATATGCGCATGATTTGTTCAAGCCCAATCATTCCTTTGGAAATGGTTTGTCAGGGCATAAAAAAACAATGGTTTCAGATCCATTCTACAGGCTACTTCTATTCCACTGATTAACCTTAATTGTAATACGGATTATTCCTTTTGTAAAGAACGGGAGAGTGCGCAGAACCCATTTAATGGGGAAAAACATCGTAAAAAAGCGCAAAAGAACCGATATGGCTTTTTGCGCTTTAGTAAAGCAGTTTCTGTTTACCTGGCTCTAAATAGCCTTTTTGCTTAATTCCCCCGCAAGCTGCTTTTTCCGTTCAAGGAACTCGTCATAGGTTTTGATGTGACCTTCGTTGAGTACCTTCAACAATTCAACCTCAAGATCCTTGGTTGTGTCTACTTTGGTATAGGCGCCCTGAACAACCACAGTGCCAGCAAGAATATCATGCAAAGCCTGCCTTTTCTTTGTAAACAAAGGCATGAAAAGCCCCACAATCGACAATGGAGAAACCACGACTTTGCACAGACACCTTAACGAAGCTTTCAGGAACCCCAGCCTGTCCCCCCTGGAGTCTGTAACCTTGATGCCAAGCAGCGCCTTGCCAAGCGTGCCCTGCATCGATGAACATTCAAACAGGGTATTGTACAGCCACAGGGCTGTTAACGGGAACAGGATGTACTGGAACATAAACCATATGAATTGCCCTTCATACAGCATGGCCCGAAAGGAATCAAAGAAGTTCAGCCCTTTTTGCGGGAACAGAATTATAAGCCATAAAAAGTAGACGACAGAGTACAGGAAATTGTCGATTACACTAGCAAAAAACCTTCTCCAAAGACCAGCATACATGTTATACCACCCAAACATAAAAAATAAAAATAAACTAATACAATTTTGTTTATTTCTTTCGTAGCTTTATAATTACTAGAAGGTGTTCTTTCTGTAGTAGTCATTTATCATAAGTCGGTTGAGACTGTGAAAAAAGGTAAAACAAACTGTAAAAACGGCAGTTTTATTGTAATTGCATGATTACACGGATGACGACTGTATACCAACCTTACAAACAAAACCGTAAACAAAATGCTTGATGGCAGGCTTGCGGGTTTGTTCCAGATTGTTGCTACCATTATATCTTAGTTCGGGTTGAAGTGTCAATAAATACTTTTTTATGGGAAAAGAGAAGTTGATTCACAACTTCTGAATTGATTGGAATAACCTGTTCTGTTCCCGTGATAAATGTCAGGCACTTTTTCTGCGCTTTTTATACCCGTTCAGATAATCGGATTTGGGGGCCAGAAAATTTATTTCCTGCATGGCTTTTCGCCTAAAGGTCTTTTTCCGGTAAAAAAGCTTTAAGCAGAACCTTACCATTGCCTGCAGTGCAGTAATAAAAACGTTCTTATCTTTTTTCATTTGTAAACACCTCAATGAGTAGGTTGAAACACCAACACAGCTTTTTTGTTGATGTTACGTTTTTCAGGGTGTTGTTCCTAACCACCCCTGGTTTCCAAATACCTGATCGCAGCTTTCTATTTCTGTCTTTATATACATGCAGCATACCGGTTGTTTTTCACAGTGCCCATTTTCGCAGAATGTCGAAATCCATTCTGCCGCTTATGAAAAAGGAATCTGTTGTGAACACTTTGATGATTACCGGATGATTAGTCACAATTCTTGATAGCTCTGAGTGTAACAAATATTGTTTAACTATATATGACTGCAGGAGCTTAACCCAATGGATAAAAATGTATGTAATACGAATATTTTTGAGTTAAGCAGTGAGATCACTTATACTTGGTATCGGATGATTTTTGTAAGAAGATTAGCCATTTTTCAGGATTTTTTTATACTCCCGCCTTTGATAACGCACTTTTTACATTAACACCCGGAAGGTTCCCCAGCCTGCCCGTCATAGCCCCAATCTGATCGGTTGTTCCTTCAACAATCAGAGAGATGACGCTGATGTTTCTTTCACGGTATGGGACGCCCATCCTTCCAAGAATCAAACCGGCATATTCGTGTAGAATGGAGTTTATTCTGGCAACAACCGTCATATCCTCCACCACGATACCGACCACGCCAATTCTCTTTTCCATCGGCTTCTGTCCTCCGAAAGCTTTCTCAGTGAGATAGGATTGGGGAGCTTTCGCCCCCCGTTTTGTGTTGTAAGTAACCGTTTCAAATGTTCAGCCAAAACACTCCCACCTTCAAATGTTTCTTAAAAACACGTACCCTATGGGAGGGTTTTTGATCATAAAAGCTTTCCATCAGGGTTATTCTTCCGCTTTCGGTTCCTGACTTTTGGCAAGCTCTTCCTTGATGATCTCTCTCAATTCGTCCCTGGAGACAAAATCGGGTTTCTTTTTCTGGATCTTGGAAACCTCTTCCTCAACAAACTTTCTGATGGCTTCCTTCTGGTTCTCGCCTTTTTCAATCAGCTCATCGACCAGTTTCTTCGCATCTTCGGAAGCAACCTCGCCCTTCTTAACCAGTTCGTTTACAAAGCCTTCCACTTTCTCCGCAGAGTAGGAAATCAATCCCAACCCGAAGTAGAGCGTTTTTTCCAAATACTTCAGCATCTTCATATCATCCTTTCTTAATTATTGCCGTTGAACTGCCAATATTCATCTTGCAGATGAAGCTGTGCCAAGCTATTTTTGTTTCATTTTGTTCAACTACACAATAATACGGTTATTTTGCCTCTTTGTATGATGCTTATGAAAAAAACCTTTCCCAATTTTTATTCTACGCTGGAAAGGTGAAACAATGCTGCCGCGGTTGAAGTTTATCTTTTGGCTTTTAGTGGCTGGAAATAATGGCTTTAAGCTACCGTATACTACTCGGTGCGCAAAATATCAAAAAATACACCATCTATTTTTTTGGAGTCATTCAATTCAATGATCAAAGACTCCTGAACATAATTACCACTTAGGGCTTTGCGCAACAAGTTGACGTATGAAGCAATTACTTTAACATTTGTGACACTGGTGCGGACGTTTTTACTGACCAGATTGGTCAGTTCATCTACTTTACCAAGGTTCTTCAATGTGACATGCTGCTTAAAAAAAGCTTCTATAAACTTGTTCTGGTTTTCCTTGCGCAGCTGCTCACCATAATTTTGAAATTCGCCGTTTTCGTCATAGCCCTGCCGAAACCTGACAAACCCTTCCGCCTGTTCTGCGTTTAGGTGCTGATATCCTGGTTGCAGATCAATATAAAGATCCTGCTCGGGATCATCATATTTCATTCGAATCGGAACTTCAAGGTCCACGCCTCCGAACAGACCGACAATATCTCTGAAGCCCTTTGTGTTCACATAGGCATAATCATGTATGGGCATTTGAAAAATTTCATAGATCAGATCAGCCAAAAAATCGATATGACTGTTTCCGAAATAACCCTTGCCGTCCTCATAACCGATCCTCGCCCCAACCGAATGGGCTGCGTTAATTTTCTGAAAGCCTTTTGCCTCATACAGCTTCGGTGATTTTTCACGCAGCTGGCTTAATATATCCTCGCTGTAATCCATATAAATGTCCCTGGGGATATTGATCATCCGGATCCTCTTGTTCTTTTCGGAAACCGATGCGATGATGATCGTGTCCCAGTTCTCGCTGGTGGCATCCTCCCCGATCAAAAGGACATTTATATCGCCCTCCTCAGCAAGAGGCATGTAATATTTTTGGCCGTTTGTTAGTTTATACTCTGCCTTCAGGCCCTTATCGCGCTGTGGATCAGCAGCGGGTGGCAGCTGTGCATTATCGTCAATAATGGGTTCATTCTCTACGGTCGAAGAACCAGGTGCATCCGATTCTGTCCACAATGCATTAAAAATAAATACCCCTGTTATGATTCCAGCAGCCATAATTATCACTGCGAATAAAATAATTCTACCCTTTTTCATTTTGCCTGTGCTCCTATGGACCCGATCAAATTGATGTACATAAATACTATAGCCTTTTATTTGTGCTTTGTGTAGATCTAATTTTATTTCACATAATGGCAGGCTTGCTAATAGAGTTACAGATCATTGGTTTTGTATGAATTGTTTTTCTACCTTGATCAAATTTAACACCTGAATCCAAATGGCGGAGCTCAGCTTCTTTTGTCATATTTAACCCCAGGGAAGGGTCTCATGTTCCATCGTGAAATTGCGCACCACTTAAGAAACGCTTACGATATTCCAGTGGAGTAATTCCCTTTAATTTAAAAAAGATTTTCGAAAAGTAATTTCCATTGTCAAACCCTACCTTTTCGGCGATATACGCGATTTTCAAGCTCTTATCTCTCAGCAGTTTCAAAGATTCTTCCACTCTGTACTCCGAAAGGTACTGTGTAAAAGTTTTACCGGTGGCTTCCCTGAATTTAACACAGATATAGGAGGGCGATCGGAAGGTTTGGCGGCTGATATCCGCGAGTGAAAGCTTCTTCATCCCGTATTGCTGCCGGATTATGGACAGCACTTGCTCGATCTCGCTGGAAGAATTCTTCCGATAGATTTCATCGAAATAATCCTGGATGAACTGCACGGTGTAGTTCTCGATATCTTCCAGGAAGGAACAGCCGATCACCCTGTTGTGGATATTCATTTGCTCGCTATCCTCAGAAAAGCTCACTGTTTTTTGCCTGAGCATTTCCAAAATCAGCTGAAGGTAAAAATCAACCACCCGATCGGTTCTTGTGCCCGAATGCATGGAGATCTGAAAGGTAATGCCGTCTAATAGCTTCAGCGCTTCGGCTTTATTCCCGCTGCGGATGTGTTCCGAAAACATTTCCGCGTGTTTTGCAAACTCCTCAGGCTTTATGGCTGTGGAAGGCTGCTGATATCGAAGAAAACGCTTTTGCTTGGAGTAAAAGCTTTTATCCAACGCAAGCCTGGCTGTTTCACAGGATCTCGCAACACAATAAAGGTTTTCCGATGGTTCACCGCAGCCCATAAAAAGTTCATAGGGCTCGCTGACCGCCTTTATACCCTCATACACCTTATTCAAAACCTCTTCCCATGCATCCGATGAAGATAAAAACACAAATATGCCCAGCGTATTATCATGGATAGTGCCCAAAGCATATTGAAAACTGAAGCCTTCCAACACCTTTACCACCATATCTGTTATTTTTGCCATGTCGGCTTTTTCTCCGTCATCCCGGAACTGAGCGGGAAACAACCTCATCAGCATACACAGGCAACGCGAGCTGGGATGAAAACCCGGATACAATTCGTTCAAATAACGAATTGGTTGATCCACCTCATTTCGCATAAGCCCCAGAGCGGTCTCGCTTAACAAAAAGAGCCTTCTGTTCTCAGCGTTGGCCTTGTTTCTGCTGATACCCTCCTGAACCTCAACGCATTTACGAACCCATTGGGCCAATTTTTCTATTTCCACCGGCTTGTCCACAAAATTGACAGCACTTAAGTGAATGGCAGATTTTAAATAATCAACCTCAGAATACCCGCTCATGATCAGAATACTGCAATCGGGGTTCAGTTCTCTGATTTTATAAGCCAGGTCAATGCCGTTCATTCGGGGCATTTTAATATCGGTCAAAAGAATGTCCGGAACAAACTCTGCTGCAATTTCAAGCGCGGCAATACCGTTCTTTGCCGATTGAACTTCCCCGATACCAAGTTCCCGCCAGTTGATCGCTTCGAGGATACCCTCCCGCGTTGCCGTTTCATCATCCGCCAGTAAAAGCCTGTACATCAAATCGCCTCCCCATGTCTGCTCCTCAATTCTTGCCGGTATGGTTGTTTTCAGTCACTGCAGATACCTAAATGCTATGTTTGTTCCTCTGTTCTTGCCGGTATGGTTATAATGACCGTCGTTCCCGCTGCAGGCTCGCTGGTAAACCGAAGGCCATAATTCTTTCCAAAGGTCAGCTTGATGCGCTCGTCAATGTTTTTCAGGCCATATCCCGAGCCTGTAATGCTGCCCTCGGAATCTTCCGTCAAAAGCTTGTCCGCCTTCTCCCGATCCATTCCGATGCCATCATCCCGAATTGAAATCTCCAGCAGCTCTCCTTCCCTCTTGACCCTAATCAGGATTGTTCCGCTTGGCTCGGCCTTTTCCAGCAGTCCATGCAGTATGGAATTCTCCACAATGGGCTGAAGGGTTATCCTGGGGAGCACACAGTTCTTCAGTTCCTCAGGGATTTGCAGGATTAAACGGATACAGTCGTCAAACCGTTTGTTTTGAATATAAACATAGGCGCAAATGTGTTCAATTTCATCCATAACGGTCACAATATCTTTCCCCTTTGCCAGGCTCTTTCTGTAATAATTGGACAGAGCGGTCACGAGCTCCTGGATTTCATGATCATGGTGCTTTACGGCTTTCCATTTTAAAAGATCCAGTGTATTATACAGAAAATGTGGATTGATCTGAGCCTGCAGGGATTTAAGTTCCAGCTCCTTGATGCGCTTGCCGAAGGTATACTGGGAATCCATCAAAAGCGAAATTTTTGTCAGCATGTAATTGAAATGCCTGGTCAGAACACCAATCTCATCCCCCTGGGAGGACTGAAGGATTTCAATGCCGAAATCTCCTTCCCCGGCTTGCAGCATGTTTTCCCTCAGCCTGTCAATTCTCTTCGTGACCGAAAAAGCAATGGCAAGCGAAAGCCCCAGTACCACCGGAAGGATGAACAAAATAATCACAGCCATATTGGCTGCACTGGTTCTGACCCTGTCGCGAATCTGATCCCCCAGGGAATGGATGTAGGTTAGATACAGGTTCGTATCCGATATACCGGTGGAACCCACAATAAACTCCTGATTGTCAAATACCTTGATCTGAGGCTGGTTTGCATCCTGCTCAAAGTTATTTTCCTCTGACAGCTGTTTTGCGATGGCCTCCGTGTATTGCGTCGGAAGGTTTTTCGAACCTGACAGAATCTGCCCTTTATTGTTCATCACGAAAAAGGAAGTATATTCGTCCAGCGTATTCACATTCAGCAGGTTGTCAAATACCTTGCGATCCACATAACCGATGTACAGCGTTTGATAATTGTAATAGGAATATAGAAGGCTGCGCGTAAAACAGATCTGTTCTTCCCCACTGGGATGTGAAAAATTGAGATCGGAGGCAGCATGCCAGACGTAGGATTCCGGCGCGCCATACCATTTTTCATGCCATATCGTGCCTTCCGTTACTGAAATATTGAAAACCAGCGGGGTATTAATGATTTTTGCCAGCTCGTTTTCAGTCAGGATCAACAGTTTGGCAATATCAGAATTGTTCATGCTTTTCATAACCGATTCGGCGATATAATTGTAATCGATGTTCCATTGAACAATATCTTCGTACTTTTCATTATTATCCATATTCAGAATATCCAGCGTCTGCTGGCTTAGAGCAAGGGAATCCACGGCATTACGAATGGAGGCTGTTTTTTCTGAAAGATAGGTGGATGCCTGGCTCAGCGACGCGCGCGCAGCAGTCATGGCCGTTTTTCTCTCCTCATCCAGGTTTATTTTCAGCAGAACTGCACCAAAAAGCAGAAACATAACCAACACAATAAACAGGTTGGATATGAATATTTTGAATTTCAAACTGCGGAAGCTGAATTTGCGCACCTTCACAAGCTCCTTTCAACCTTCGTTGATGATGAGTTCGCGCTGTATCTAACTTTCAGCCGATGATAATGAGTTCTGCTTCATCTGGCATTGCGCGGGGAAATGAACAAGTAAATAATGTCGCTTTGGGTTGTAATGTATGGCGCAGGCTCGACGTCCGTAAGCCTGATGACTTGTCTTTGATGAAATTATAGCACGGTTTTTGTGGATTTACAATTTAGGCTGATTGTACCTGTTGGGGTGAAAAAAATATATTTCCAGGACCTTTTTATTTTCCCGTGTTTTCAGAACAAGCTATCTGCGCGGGTTTTGGCACCTTTTCAATCCATAAACCCCCTGGAGTGCCGAAGGGACTACTTTTGTTTTACCAAAAACTAAAAAAGAAATTACTCCTGAAACAAAAGATATTACCTGTTTTCAAGCCCCCTTCGCCTTTATAATGAAAATCACCAGAGGTTGAACCGATGCGCTTGATAAAATATGCGGAGGTGTGGATTTTTGAAGAAAACAGGTTTTCCCTTTCTGTTGAATAAGTACAAAATACTGTTGTTCATGCTTGCACCCGCTGTTTTATACACACTGCTGTTCAGCTACCTTCCCATGTCGGGCATTGTGCTGGCATTCAAAAACTACAATTATGCCGACGGAATCTTCGGAAGTCCCTGGGCTGGTTTTGACAATTTCCGATTTTTCTTTACTTCAGGACAGGCTTTCAAGATTACACGCAACACAATCCTTTACAATCTCGCTTTCATTATGGTAAATACAGTACTGCAGCTTTCAGTTGCGATCTTTCTGTCTGAAATCAAGGGAAGAGCCTTCAAAAAAACCGCGCAGTCCCTGATGTTCCTTCCTTACTTTATATCATGGGTCATTGTATCGGTGATCGCGTTCAACTTCCTCAGCTATGATTACGGCATTATCAATTCAGCCCTGTCTTCCATCGGCCTTGACAAACTTGATTTCTATGGCACCCCAAAATACTGGATCGCTATCCTTATCTTTTTTAACACCTGGAAGGGCATAGGTTACGGATCGGTGATCTATCTTTCAGCCATTATGGGAATTGATATGGAAATTTATGAGTCAGCCCAGATAGACGGTGCCAATGTGTTTCAAAGGATCTATCACATTACGCTGCCCTCTTTGGTGCCGACCATCATCATCTTGCTGCTGTTGGCCATCGGGGGGATTTTCCGGGGTAACTTCGATATGTTCTATCAGCTTGTGGGCTCTAACGGTATTCTATTTGACATGACCGATGTGATTGACACGTTCACCTTCAGGGCGCTGATCCGCAGCAATGATGTGGGTATGGCCGCGGCTTCAGGGCTGTACCAGTCGGTGTTCTGCTTTGTGACCATCATCCTGACCAATTATCTGGTCAGAAGATATGAAAAAGATTATTCGCTGTTCTAAACACGGAAAAAATCTGAACCGCCACTGTTGATGTACATTTGTAGAAATGAGGTCGTCTGAGATGAGAAAAAGAACCGATGTCCTTGCTTTAAATATCATCGGTTATACCGTTACCGGGCTGGTTGCGTTGATCTGTGTGATCCCTTTTATCCTGGTGCTTTCGGCATCTTTTTCCGATGAGAAAAGCATCTTAAGGGATGGCTTTAGTTTGTTGCCCCGCGAATTTTCCTTGCAAGCCTATGAGACGGTTTTCGAAAAACCTGAAGTCATTGGACGGGCTTATGCAGTAACCATCGGGCTGACCATTGTCGGTACGCTCCTCGGCCTTTTCCTCACATCGATGACCGCTTATGTCTTGCAGCGCAAGGATTTCGCCTGGAGAAACCACTTTTCTTTTTTCTTTTATTTCACCACGCTGTTTAGCGGTGGGCTGGTCCCATATTACATTCTGATGATACGTTATCTGAAGCTTAAGGATTCCTGGCTGGCCTTGCTGTTACCGTTGCTGTTCAATGTTTTTAATCTTTTGATCATGAAAAGCTACATGAACGTTATTCCCGTTGCCTTTACAGAGGCAGCCATCATCGACGGCTGCGGTGACTTTTCCATCTATTCCAGAATCATGCTGCCGCTGTCGAAGCCGGTTTTGGCCACAGTGGGTCTGTTTTTGGCGCTGGCTTACTGGAATGACTGGTACAATGCCATGCTCTATATCAATGATGAGACCAAATATACATTGCAGTATTTCCTGTATGAACGAATTAACAATATTGAAGCGTATAAGAAAATTATCGCGCAATCCGGCGGGCAGATCGGAAGCGTGATAGAACTGCCCACGCAGACGCTGCGTATGGCTTTAACCGTGGTGGTTACAGGTCCTGTTGTTTTAGCTTACCCCCTGGCACAAAAGTATTTTGTTCAGGGAATCACGATAGGCGCAATCAAAGGATGATATCTCCGGCCATTGATGGGTCTGCCGGGCTTTGACCCGAACCATTCAGTATTTAAGCGCCCGCGTTTGGATAAGCAATCCGCGCAAGCGCTCATCGAATCCTGTATAATAAGTTTTAGGAGGAAAAATGTTATGAAAAAAAGGTTACTCGCACTCGTATTGACCATCCTGGCGACGATCATGCTTTTTTCAGGCTGTATGCCAGTCGTGAACGCACCCACCGGCGAAACCGCGCCGACAGCGACAGCGGGTTCTGGTACCAAACCCGAAACCGACAAAAAGGTGGAATTGAAAATGTATCTGCTTGGTGACGGCGCAGCAGATGTGGAGCTGGTTTATGGTGAAATCAGTAAAGTTCTGGAGCAGACCATTAACGCCACCATCAAGGTCGATTTTCTTTCCTGGGCTGAGCATGAAACCAAATACCCGCTTCTGTTCTCTTCCGGTGAAGATTTCGACCTGATTTTCACAGCTGCCGGCTGGGGGCATTATGAGCAAACCGCGACAAAAAAAGGGTTTTATGAATTAACCTCCGATTTTCTGAACACCTACGCGCCTGACATCATGAAAACCATTCCCGACGCAGCCTGGAGCCAGGCAAAAATTAACGGCAAGGTCTTTATGGTTCCTAACTACAGCAACGAGTATGGCTATGATGTCATCGGTGTTCGCGGCGACCTGATGGAGAAATACGGCATATCCAAAATAGAAAACAAAGCTGATTTGGAAGCTTATTATGACAAAATCATTGCCAATGAGAAAGATATCACTCCGCTGGCAACGCAGGGAATCGGACTGCAGTATCCATATCTGTTCCAGTCCAGGGGCTGGCAGGTTTTAAGGGGTACTCCGTTGCCGTTGATCCTGTATGAAACAGCAAACCCGGACAATACAACGGTGGTATCCACCGTCGAAAGCCCCGAATTCAGGGAATATGCACACAAAATGAAGGAAATGGCGGACAAGGGCTTTTGGTCAAGAGATTCTCTGTCGGCAAGTGATACAAGAAATGATCTTTGGGTGCTTGGAAAAGCCGCTTCCATGGTGTGGAATATCAACAATGTTTCCCACTATGCCCAACAGATTAACAAAGAGCACCCCGAATGGAAGGCAAGCTTTGTTGATATCGCGCCTACAGTGAAAAGGCCTGTAAACCCGTATACCAATAACGGTGTTGCCATCAACGCCATCAGTAAAAATCCGGAAAGAGCGATGATGGCCTTGAACCAGTTCATGACCAATAAGACCGTTTATGATTTGGCTGCCTATGGTATTGAAGGTACCCACTACAAAGCGGTAGGCGATGATAAATATGCGCCCATCGACGAAAATGCCGGAAGATTCCCAGCCATGACCGTTTGCAATTGGGGCTGGAACAATGAAAACCTGAAACGCACGATTTATGTGGAAAACCCGGATCCGGTTATTTTGAAGGCCGAAGAGTCCATAGACAAATGGTCGAAGGAACTGACCTCCTTCCATCCGCTGGATGCATTCTCCTTCTCGGAGGAAAAGGTAAAGAATGAAGTCGCCGTTTTGTCCACCCTCACAACACAATACCTGGATCCCATCAGTGTCGGTATTGTGGCCGATGTTGACAAGGCCGTTGACGAGTTGATCGCAAAGATGAAGGAAGCCGGTATCGATAAAGTGGTACAGGACGCGCAGCGTCAGGTTAACGAATACCTCGCCAACCAATAATTCATACCGGGAAAGCGGGTTCCTTAACCAGAGGGCGGGGCCCAGGTTTCCTGGTCAAATAAACATACAAATACAAGCTCCTCGTTCCTATCAGGAAACCGGGGAGCTTGTTGTTTATTATTGAATATCTCTACCGTATTGGGCACACCCCGGTTTCACAGCCTGCTTCCAGGTCCTGAGAACTTGTTTCCTGTTTTTCATACTCCGCCAATAAAGAGGGAATGAACGGTCGCATGGAATCCATCCTTCTGTTATACTCCTCTTCCGTTATTCCCTCATAAGGCATCAGGGGGTAGAAGCTGTCATCAAGGGCCAGAAAAGATACCGCCACCACATCATCCCAATTATCATACAGCCAGTCCTCGACTGCTTTCCACTCATCGTTTTGAACAGTTACCGTAATGGATGCGTTGTGGTCCACGTAATTTTTCATAAACCTGCGATAGGTTTCCAGCTGTTCCAGGGCTGTAACCTCATATTTTGTGCGGCGAACGGGGGATTTTTGCGGAAACTCAACAACCTTAACTCTGCAGGCTGCCGGATCCTGACCGTTTTCGGGAAGAACCGGATACCCCAACTGTTCGCATACCTTTACCAGCGGGTCGTCTGCATTGATTCTGATCCTTCGGACAAAAAACCTGGAATGGGAATGGTGCAGCCCGCTGGATACACCGGGAAGCAGCGATAAAGTGCCTTCTGGCTTAACAGTACAAATCAACATAGGATGTGGAACTCCCAGTTCATCGGCATACCTGTGGGCTTCTTCATGGGCCGTCTGGCGTAGTTGCGCCAATAATTCGGCTTCTTTGTGCGCTGTATACTCCACACTGCTCATGGCATCCTGCCAACCGGTTAAGCTTACTCCCAGAAGCCTGTCCGTTTTTTGTACCCGGTCCCATTCGTGCAGCTCCAGCTCAAGGCATGTCATCCTCAGCCCTGAACGCACCGACAGGCGCTGCGCTTCCAGCAGGCCCTCCAGATCCAACCGACCATCCACCACAAAGGCGGCCACATTCAGCGTGGTCAGGTTGCACAGGCCTCTATCTCTCAGCAGAATTTCCGCGCAGGGGTTCACCCCTTCAAAATCAGCTCTTCTTTTCCGGGCTGCCTTTGCGTTAATAAAGCCGGGCTCACCACTGAGCTTCATTTGGGTGATCTGCCAGTGCAGCTGCTCCCGGGTGGGTTTCGTTTCGTAAAAGATAGAGTTGTTGCTAAGCTTCCGATGGGAGATGGCCTTGTTTTCAATCCACTGGTTATGCTCGTTGACGTAATACAGTTGGTTTTTAGCTTGAATACATTCATCATCCGACGAGTCAATAATGCCCACTTCCGCTGTTCTTCTAACCCCGCCGACAACCACATTCTCACCGATAATGTTACAGATGTCCAGACAGTGGAGGGGACGCAATCTGCACTTGTTCTTCCCTTCGTCCAGGCCAATTTTCGTAATCACGGAGGATATCTTTTCAAACATGACCTTCAGGCTTTCATGCCCGCTGGCGGTGCCGCCAAAACGTTTCAGCCTTTCTCCCTTTGGCCTGACATTGTTATAATTCAGTACGATTTTTGTAATCTTTTGATAGCTGTGACTGTATTGAATTTTGAAAAAGAAATCCAGGGCTTGCGTCCAGCCCTCCTTGCTGTCACCGACGGTGATCCTTGCCGTGTCGCCGTCGAAATCCAGGGCGGTGTTGTCCTGCCTTTCGTTTGCCGGAAGCGGCCTGTAGTATTCATGGATGATGTGGATATTGGTTCTGATGGCAGGCAGCTTTTCCACATCCGCCTTCAATACTCTGAACCCAACACCGGTGCCGATCATCAACAGATAAAAAAGCTCGGTGAATTTATTGTATTCATCTATCACACAAAACGCGCAGTTATAATTTCCGGTGCCATACTCCGTTGAAATTTGGGTCCCGCCAAGCCATAGGGTTCTGCCGCTGAGGAACTGTTTCAGGCTGAAAACATTTTCATAAAGCCTTTCGGCTTCCTTCTGTGTGGTTCCATCAACAAGGGCACAATTATAATCCACCGCTCTGGCAACTGTTTCCCACCAGTATTCCCTTCTCTTTTCTTCGGGGAGCCAGCGGGAATAGGTTCTGTAATATACAAACTCCCCAAGGGGATCCATTCCGGTAAGGCCATGCTTGTACTTTGTCAGAAAATCCGCGGTTAAAAGCTTGTACTTGTTCCGTGTGGCACGGGTAATGTTTCTCTGTTTGCGGTATAATATGTACTTTCTCGCCGCTTCTTTTCTTTCGGAGGCCATCAGCTGCTCTTCCACCATGTCCTGTATCTGTTCGACACTTTTGATCCCTCCGTCTTTTTTTACCTGTTCTTCTACAAACGCGGCTATCCGGCGGGATATGGATTCATCCACCCCCAAAAGGGTTTCAGCCATTGCCTTATGAATCGCATGGATGATCTTATTCGAATCGAAATCCACAAGTCTTCCGTCTCTTTTCAGTACCTTCATCCCGTACCTCCCTCAGAAAAACAATATATTGCGTTTTCTTTTCATATGTTGCACTATATATAGAAAATCATACTTATACGCCATACATAAAAATGTGATATGGATCACAAAAGAAAAAGAAGAATTTACACATTATTCACAGATGCGTAAAACTTTATATTTACAATATTAACAATATCACTTTTTTTGTATGATTTACAGGCTTATCGGACATCCTGAATTGAATTTTACAACTTTTCAAAAGGCTTTTTTGATTGGAGGGTTAGGAAATGGAGCAAACAGGTAATTTGGATGGGAAAATGCTCGTCCAACAGGCCCGGGAAGAAATAAACAAGGTGATCATCGGTCAGGAATATATGATTGATCGTATTCTGGCAGCCCTGATCACAGGGGGCCACATTTTGCTTGAAGGCGTTCCGGGTCTTGCAAAGTCTCTGGCTGCAAGCACCATCGCCAGGGTTACCGGTGTCGATTTTAAACGAATACAATTCACACCGGATCTGCTGCCTGCCGATATTCTGGGAACTGAAATATACAACCAGAAAACCGGTGACTTCATCATCAAAAAAGGGCCCATTTTCTCCAATATCATTCTGGCTGATGAAATTAACCGCGCACCGGCCAAGGTGCAATCGGCNNGAAGCCATGCAGGAAAGGCAGGTAACCATCGGGGAAAACACTTATGTGCTGGATAAGCCGTTTATCGTGATTGCCACCCAAAACCCCATTGAACAGCAGGGCACCTACCCGCTGCCTGAGGCGCAGCAGGACAGGTTCATGATGAAGCTGAAAATTCAGCATCCCAACCGCGAGGAAGAAAAGAGAATCATCGAGCGCTTTTCCGTAGAACAAGCCGAAGCACCCGAAATTAACAGGATTTTCAACCGCGATAACCTTTCCGAACTGCAAAAACAGGCCGACAGCCTTTATCTGGATGAAAAAATACAGAATTATGTGCTGGATATCGTCTTTAAAACGAGAGAGACCTCCAATTACATTACCTGCGGAGCTTCACCCCGCGCCTCCCTGTATTTGGTGAAAGCCGCCAAAGCAAGAGCCTTTTTGGAGGGCAGAAGCTATGTTGTCCCTGATGACATTAAGGCAATTGTTTATGATGTGCTGCGTCACAGGATTCTGTTAACCTATGAGGCTGAAGCCGAGAATATTACCACCGAGATGATCATCACGCAGATTCTGGAGCAGGTAAATTTGCCGTGAGTTCGCGGGAGGAGAACGTATGTTATCGGGAGATTTGATCAGAAAGATCCGAAAAATTGAAATAGAGTCCAACAAGCTGGTGGAAGAGGTTTTCTCGGGCGAGTACCGCTCCGGGTTCAGGGGCAGGGGAATCGAGTTTGACGATATTCGCCAGTACATTCCCGGCGACGATGTGCGCAACATCGACTGGAATGTAACCGCCCGGCACAATAAGGCCTATGTGAAGCAGTTCTGTGAAGAACGGGAGATGAACCTGTTCTTGCTGATCGATATGTCCCGCTCCAACGGCTTTGGCCGCAAAAGAGATTTAATCTCTGAAATCGCCGCCACCCTTGCTTTTTCCGCATGTAAAAACAATGATCGGGTGGGTGTGATCTTTTTTACTGATCGGATTGAAAAGCTGATTCCCTCCAACAATGGCAGAAAACATGTGCTGTCCATCATTGAAAATATTCTGTGGTATCAGCCTCAGTCAACAGGAACCAATATCGCGGGGGCTCTTCAGTTTTTCAACCGGATTGAAAAGAAAAAGTGCGTGATTTTCTTAATCTCGGATTTTCTGGATGAAGGCTACGAGAAGGACATCAAGATTACTTCAAACCACCATGATCTCGTATTGGTGCGGGCTGTGGACAGAGCCGAGGAAAGAATCCCGGCTGGGGCCATATTCACCTTTCAGGATCTGGAATCCGGGCAGACGGCTGTGCTGAACAATATGCATCGGGAATACCGTCCGGACAGCCAGCTTGGCCCATACAAACCCAATTTAATCAACGTTTACACCGATGAAGACTATGTAAAGCCGTTGAAACAATTTTTTAAAAGAAGGAGCCGCAGATGAAATCGAAGCTGACATTGTTTCTTTTCATATGGTTTCTTCTCATGCCATTGAGCCATGTGCTGGCGGAAGAACGCAATATTTACGTCGGGGATTTGATCGAGCTGAAGGTTACGACCCAGGCTTTTTCACAGGAGGAGTTACGTGAAAAGTTTAGTGATTTTGAGATCGTTTCGCTTGAAAACAAGCCCGATGGATACCTGTTAACGCTGCGCACCTTTGAAACCGGAGAAAAGATCGTTCACCTGGGGGACAAGGAAATTATTATCCATGTTCAATCCACTTTGGATTTATACGACAGAACCGGGGTCTTCGAGGGAAGCACCGATGTTCAGAAACCCGGGGGTTCACCGGATTGGAGAATCCTTGTCGGCGTTTCTGCTTTACTCTTTCTGGTTTCAGGAGGAATTCTTCTGGGGAAGGCTGTTCAAAATAGAAAGCTTTCCCGGCTTACCCCGCTGCAGAAATTTATGCAGGCTGTGAGCCATGTTTCACTTGAAGATAAAGATGCCCTGGTACAATTAACCTATTGCCTGAAGGTGTATCTGGAGTCCACTTTTTCATTTCGCATACTGGGGAAAACCTCTGCTGAGATCCTAAGAGAGCTGACCCCCATAGCCGGATTACAGGAAAAACTGCCGGAAATCCGTTCTTGGCTGGAGGAGTGTGATTACCTGAAGTTTTCAGGCAATGAAGGCTCCATGGAAAAGAAACGGGAATTGTACAATGCGCTCAAGGTGCTTGTTGACTCCATAGAAACCATAAAACAACCTCAAAAAGAGCTGTGATGTGTTTGGAGACCGTTCGGAAAAGCATATTTATTCATAAGACACTACTTTTCATGGCTTGAAACCCGCATAGTTCCGCTCATTATTACATGTTTATGCGTGTTTCTAAAGAATAAACAGACTTTCCGAGCCGGCTCCCAGGTACTTGTTGTTATGATTGAGAACTAAAAGAGGAGAAGACATGGTTCGATTTGCATCCTGGTATTTTCTTTTGTTCATACCCGTAATCCCTTTGATTTTTTTCATGCGGAGAAAGAAAGCTGCATTGAACTTTTCCAGTGTAAAAATGCTGCAGGCTTCGGGCATGAAAAAAACCATTGGGCACCTCGTCGGGAAAGTTCTGATCTGCCTGAGCATGATTTTGCTGGTCACAGCAATGGCACGGCCACAACGGCTTGACGAAGACGCCCCCATCCGCGAACAAGGCATTGACATCGCCATGGTGCTTGATGTCTCCGGATCCATGGAGTCGGTTGATTTTAAGCCCAACCGTCTGGCTGTGGCGGTGGACACGATCGACAGTTTTATTGACGACCGGCCCCAGGACAGGATTTCGTTCATTATCTTCGCGGGTACGGCTTATACAAGGATTCCGCTGACCCTTGATCACGAGCTGATCCGGCAATCCCTTGGTGAGGTCAGTACAGAATCGGTCAATCAGGATGGGACAGCCATTGGCATGGCTATTTCGGTAGGCCTGAACCGACTTAAAAAAAGTGATGCAGCTTCAAGGATCATGGTGCTGGTAACCGATGGGGACAACAACGCGGGGGCCATCAACCCCACAACAGCCAGTGAACTGGCAAAAGATATGGGTGTAAAAATATACACCATAGGTGTTGGGACGGATCGTACCATTATCCCGGTAAACTATTTTGGCCAAATCCGTTATCAACAGGCCGAAGGCGGCCTAAACGAGGACCTGCTTCAGGAAATCTCAAATACCACGGGCGGGCAGTATTACCGCGCAAAAGATGCCGAAAGCCTGAACCAGATCTTTGATAACATCAACCAACTGGAAACATCCGAATTTGACCGGGATAATTTCAGGCAATACACCGAATTGGGCTTTGATCTGATAAAAATCGCCTTGTTCCTGCTGCTATTGGGTATGTTTTTTGATCGTTTTTATTTTGTGCAGATACCATAGCAGTAAGCCTGCAGAGGGAAACGCGAATTCGGGGTTTGAACAATCAAACCTTACTGACACGCTGAAGAAAGAGGGTTAGTCTTTTTGAACGCACTGGAATTGAAGAACCCAACTAACTTAATATATATCATCCTGCCGCTGGCCGCTCTGGTGTTGTTCTTTCTGGGCAGACGGAAAAAGATAAAAATTCTGGAGCAGCTTCGAATTAACACCCGGGAGCGGTTTCTCTGGCTTCGGATTGCATGTATCGTTCTTGGTCTGGGCTTGATATTCTTCTCGCTGCTTGGCCCACAAGTCTTTGAGGGCTTCACCGAGGTGGAAAAAACGGGCTTGGACATTTATGTGCTGATCGACACCTCGAAAAGCATGCTGACAGAGGATATCAAGCCCAACCGGCTGAACCGGGCACAAAAAATTATCGAAAGCATTCTGGACAACCTTGACGGCGATCGGATCGGGTTTATCCCCTATTCCTCATCGGCCTATATTCAAATGCCGCTGACAGATGATTATGATCTGGCCAAAATGTTTTTGGAGGTCATTGATACTGAATTGATCGGCGGAGGCGGAACCAATGTCGGCACCGCCATCTCTTTGGCCAATGCATCCTTTGACAGGGCGACCGGCAGCGACAGGGTCATCCTGATCTTCAGCGACGGAGAAGAGTATGAAACCAATAGCATTGAAACGCTGAAGAGAATTTCGGATAACAGCCTGAGGGTGTATACCGTGGGCATTGGAACGGAGAAAGGCGGGCTGATTCCCGTTTATGATGAATCCAACTCATTTAAGGTGGAGTATAAAAAGGACTTGTCGGGTGAACATGTCCTGTCAAAACTTGATTCTGATGCCCTGCAGCAGCTTGCGGTATTGGGTAAAGGGAAATATTTTCAGTCCACCCTGACCGGAGAAGAAATTTCCTCGCTGGTACAGGAGATCGCAGCCTTAAAAAGAAATGCCTATAAAACAGATAAAATCCGCAGGTTTAAGCAGCTTTACCAATATTTTCTCGGGGCTGGGCTTATTCTGTTTTTAGCGGCCTGGCTCCTTCCTGAAAGGAGGGTTCAGGAATGAAAAAAATATTGATAACCTCCGGTATTATCACGCTTGTATTTGGTATCCTTTTCATATTTGGTATTCTTGACTTTAACCATACTGTGGGCCGGGCTGTAGTAACTGGTAACAATTTGTATGCCGCCGAACAGTTTGATAAATCTCTTGAGGCCTATGCTTCCGGTCTTCAGAAAGAGCCCGGAAACCCGGTTTTGAACTTTAACTCGGGCCAGGCATTATATCGGCTGAAAGCTTTTGATAAGGCCATCGGGTTTTATGACAAGGCATCCAAGACCGCTGATGTGTACCTTAACGCAGGTAATTCTTCCTTAAGGCTTGGTGACAGCACGGAGGATGTGAACCAAAAGATCCAGTTTTACACTGCTGCCCTGGAAACCTATGAGCAAGGCATCCTCGCCTTTCCGCAGAATATCGAGCTAAAATATAATTATGAATTCACTTTGGAAAAGCTTAAGGCGCTGAAAGATAACATGGAGAATCAACAGCAACAGGATAACCAGGAAGCTCAGGAAGGCCAGGAACAGCAGCAGGGCCAGAATGAACAGGGCGAGAACCAACAGAACCAGCAAAATCAGCAGAATCAACAAGGGAATGAAGGGAATTCGCAGGAGAATCAGCAGAGCGGCGAAGAAAACGAAGGCAACTCAAGCGAAGACAAGCAACAGGAGAACCCGGAGGATCAGCAATCAGGAACCTCCGGGCAGGACGACCAGCAGAACCCCGAGGATCAGCAATCAGGAGCCTCCGGGCAGGATGACGAGCAAAAGGAAGAAACCGGCGAACAGCCAGCCGAGGCTACCGATGCTTTCGGTGATGAAGAAAGCAACGAAGCCACCGCAGAGGGAGCCGTTTTGAACAACAGTGAGCTGGAACGGATATTACAAATGCTTGAAAAGCAGGAGGAAGAAGCCCTGAAGAACAATCAGCAGATCAGGGATTCAGGCAAGGAGGATGAACATGACTGGTAAGAAAAGAAGGATGGGATGGATCTGTATCATACTCATACTGCCTTTCATGCTGAATTTAACTGCAGGGGCAGCAACGGCAAAGGATGCGGAATTCACCCTGACCATAGACAGCCTGAACCTGCAAATGGGCATTAGCGGCAACCTTGTGCTCAGCCTTGTCAATGCGCAGAACGCAAAGGTAACCGAAATAAAAGGCCTGGACAGCTTTGATGTTCTGTCTTCCAGTCAGTCAACATCCACACAGATTATCAATGGGGATATGACTAACAAGAAAGAGCTTTTCTATATCATCATGCCCAAACAAACCGGGCAGTTTGCCCTTCAGGCTGCCATCGAGCACAACGGTCAGACATACCTGACCAACGAACTGACGGTAAATGTGTCCGAGTCTGCCGGTAGTTCGGAGGAAGAAGCCGAAGATCTGTTTATAAAAACCGTGATCTCACAAACAAAACTGGTGCCGGGCCAAAAAGCGGTTCTGACCTATGAATTGTATTCCCGTTATAACATTGAAAACTTCGGTTTTCTGGACAGTATTACCCTGGATGGCTTTATTGCCAGTGATACGCCGGAGGATCAGCTGCAAGCCGGCTATGTTTATATAAATGGTAATAAATACGTGAAATATGAAGCCCGGCAGCTTGTTATATCCGCGCTGAAACCCGGTACCTTTACATTGCCGGCATATAATTTCCAGGTGAATGTCAGCACCGGAGATTTTTTCAGCAGTTCCAAACCGGTTTATCTGCAAACCGATCCGCTGGAGCTTACAGTAAATCCCCTGCCCAATCAGCCCGCTGACTTTTCCGGAGTAATCGGAAAGCTGAACCTGGATTCCGGCTATAGCAGACAAGAGCTCAATTATGGTGATTCCATCACCTTGCGTGTTACCGCATCCGGCAGCTGTAATCTGGATTCTCTGAATACGATTTTTAAGGATGGTGTTCCCGGATTTTCTGTCTATGAAACGCAGAAAAGCACTCAGGAAGGTGTAGAAAGCAACCAATACCACGCCAGAAAAGAGTTTGAAATCATTCTTGTGCCTGAAACGAACGGAGAAATCAAAATCGACCCTGTTTACATTTCCTACTATAACTCCGAAACCGGTGCCTATGAGAACGCCGAGATACCCGGAGAGACTATTATGGTTCATGGTAATGCCCCTGCTGTACAGGATCCGGCACAGGCAGGAAGCAATTCCATTGAAACTGTAAGGATAGAACAGGTCCAATACAACACCGAGAGTGGTGAATATCTGACAATACAATTGAAAAAAGAGAATCTGGTGATTGCGCTTTGGGCCTTTGGCGGAATATTTGCACTGGGGTTAGCTGCTTTCCTGTTTATATTATGGCAAAAAAGAAGAAGTTCGGAAGTTGATCAGCTTTACAGGAATATCAAAAAATCAGATGATCACAATGAAATTTATAATTTGTTCAACGCAATGATAAAAGCCTGCTTTCACATCAGTTTGAAAGCCGACACACGGGACACTATCCGCAGCCGTTTGTCCGCCCATGGTCTGGACGGTCTGGTTCTGGAAATCCAGGACAGCCTGGAAGGGAAAAAGAGTAAAGACGACATCGGTGAAATCAAGAGCAGTATTAAAAGAGTTTATACCGAGGTAAAAAAGCACAAAAAGTTGATATATGCTGACAAGTCTCCTAATTAATGCTGGAATACGATTGAGGCCAGGGTAGGGACACAAGATCAGAAAATGGAATGTTCCGCGATTGCGTTCTATTCCCTTTTTGCTTGTTTGGTTTGCTGAAGCTTCAAAGGCTTCTGTTGCTGGTGGACCCCTGTTGACTTTGGTTTTTGTTGTTGTCTGCATTCTTTCCTGTCTGACCTGCATTATCCGAGGCCTTCTCCGCTCCGGATCCGGTGGCATCCAGCGCATTATAGGACAAAAGCACTATTTTTTTAAGGTACCCCTATTTTTTGACCACTCCAGTCGTATTAATATATTACCAAACAAAAAAAGGGGTGTTACCGTATGAAAAAGCTAATATCTGTATTTTTATCTGTTTTAATGATGGTGTCACTGGCTACGGCCGTTTATGCCGACGACCAAAATGGCAACGGAAAAGGTAAGGGCAGAAAAGAGGAGAAATCCATTAAGTCAACTAAGGCTCTGGAAAAAGTTCCCGAACCTGCCGATACGCTTGAAGGCCTGCTGGAACAACTAAAGTCCTACCATAAAGACAAGGTAATCAGAAAGCAGCTGCACAACAGGATCAAAGAAGTCAGAAAGCAAAAAGGCGACAATACGATACCTGTTATTGTGAACGGTGAGCTGGTAAAGTTTGATGTTCCACCGGTAATCAAACATAACCGTACCCTGATACCGGTGCGGGCTGTTACAAACGCACTTGGTGCTTCGGTGGAATGGGACAGAGAAACCAACGATGTAACCGTGACAAAAGCCGTATACTCTAATATCGACATTAGTATACAAGCAAGCACGATTAAGGTTGTTATTGATTTAGACACCGGTAAATACTATAAAGACGGTGTTGAAGTGGATTTTGATGTACCCGCTCAAGTTATCAGCAACAGAACTGTGGTTCCCATCAGGTTCCTGGCGGAGATATTCGGAATGAAGGTTGACTGGGATAAAGATCTGGACGGGGTTGTCGTTGACGATGAAGAAAAAGTAACTTATCCGACTCCAACCATCACTCCTGAAACTACAGTTACCCCCACACCATCACCCAATCCTACTCCATAACCCGATCCATTTACTTAACCAAATTATCAATTTGCATGAAACATGTTCTAAAACCATAAATGGAAGCCCGTCCAGGGAATTTACTCCCTCAAGAAAAACGACATAGCCGACAGCCGGCTATGTCGTTTTTGTGTTTTCGGAGGCTTCCCGACGAAGTATGCCCGGAAGTATATAGTATTATTATAGACAATCTTTACATAATCGTTTTTGGACGAAAGGATGATTCTTTAAAAAGGAAATACTATGTTAAATAAACAGGTACGAGCTAAAACCATTTATTCCGATAATTCTAAAAATATCATTCCGAGTATATTGTATTATTCCGTTAATTTGGTATAATACTATGGACTGGAGTGATATTTATGTTTATGAGTGTAAGACAAGCTGCGGAAAAATGGGGTATCTCCGACAGAAGAATAAGGGTGCTTTGCTCTGAGGGAAAAATCCCCGGTGCCTATCAGGAAGGTCGAGGTTGGAAAATACCTGTAGGTGCATCCAAGCCAGCTGATGGAAGACTTAAATCTACCGAAAGTCTGTTCGTCATGATAAACAAGAAAAAGAATGAGCTAGATACTCGGCGTCCTTTGACAGAAGGTGAAGTTGAACGTCTTAGGGAGCAGTTTATTGTAGAATACACATACAACTCCAATGCAATTGAAGGTAATACACTAACACTTCGCGAAACCGCTCTGGTTTTGAAAGGCCTTACGATTGGCCAAAAACCACTGAAAGATCATTTGGAGGCAGTCGGTCACAAAGAAGCTTTTGAATTGGTCAGTAATTTGGTAAACGATAAGGTTGCGATGAGTGAAAGCATTATTAAGCAGATACATTCTTTGGTTCTTGCAGATAAGAGGGATGACCGTGGTGTATACCGTCGTGTGCCTGTTCGTATTATGGGTGCACAGCATGAACCTGTACAACCGTATCTGATTCAGCCGAAGATGGAGCAATTATTGATTGACTTTGTTGAAAGTACTGAGCATATTATCACAAGACTGGCTCTGCTCCACCTTGAATTTGAAGGCATCCATCCTTTTATTGATGGGAACGGCAGAACAGGACGTCTGCTTGTGAATTTGGAATTGATGAAAGCCGGATATCCCCCTATCGATATAAAATTCACCGACCGTATTGCTTATTACAATGCTTTTGATGAATATCATATAAAGCATAATCTTTCTGCCATGGTAAACTTATTTGCAAGATATATAAATGAGCGTTTGGACATGTACTTAGGAATGCTGTAGGTATGATTGCGCCTGACTTACTTGTGAGCAGTAACTCTGGATACGGTTACACAGAATACCTCTCACCGCAAAACTAGCCTTACCACAGTGAATATGATATAATTTTTTGAGATATCACCCCCTTTGTCATCGGGGGTGATACTGTATCATGGCATAACCTATTCTCACGCCTTTAAAACTGTGTTTAAACAATTCAGATGATAAATCCTTAGCTCCAAATGCCTTTCTTTTACTCGAATCTTTTCGAAAGCTCATATTTAAGTTCTTTCGTTTCCAGGCCAAGTTGATTACTTCTGTTATATCTCCAGGGCAAAAAAACATCCTCTTATCACGCGAGTGACAGGAACTCCTTCCTTTTGTCACAGCCCTCTTGTCGCATCATAATATGTCAGCAGAACTCGTACTAAAACACTTTGGCCAGACATATGTTACAATAGCTAAAGGTCTGGGTGGATTTATTTATTGATTCAAGAAAATTGACGGGGAGGGTTATCTATGGCCAAATACGTTATGGCACTGGATTCTGGTACAACAAGTAACCGCTGCATCCTTTTTAATGAAAAAGGTGATATGTGCAGTGTGGCGCAAAAGGAATTCACGCAGTATTTTCCCAAGCCAGGCTGGGTAGAGCACGATGCAAACGAAATATGGTCGTCACAACTTGGTGTTGCCGTTGAAGCAATGCAGAAAATCGGTGCATCAGCAGGCGATATCGCTGCAATCGGTATTACGAACCAACGTGAAACGACCGTTGTATGGGACAAAGAGACAGGTGAACCGGTATATCATGCGATAGTATGGCAGTGCAGAAGAACTTCCGGGTATTGCGATTCATTAAAGGAAAAGGGGTTGGTCGATACCATCCGACAAAAAACAGGCCTGGTCATTGATGCATACTTCTCAGGGACAAAAGTGAAATGGATTCTTGACAATGTAGAAGGTGCAAGAGAAAAGGCTGAAGCCGGAAAATTACTCTTTGGAACGGTGGAAACATGGTTAATCTGGAAGCTGACAAAGGGAAAGGTTCACGTAACAGATTACTCCAATGCGTCCAGGACGATGCTGTTTAATATACTTGATTTGGATTGGGATGAGGATATCCTTGCAGAATTGAATATTCCCAAATCAATGCTGCCCGAAGCCATGCCCTCCAGCTGTGTTTATGGCAAAACGGATCCTTCCTGGTTTGGCGGAGCAATACCCATTGGCGGTGCAGCCGGTGATCAGCAGGCTGCATTGTTTGGCCAGACCTGCTATAGCCCGGGTGAAGCTAAAAACACTTATGGAACCGGCTGCTTTATGCTGATGAACACCGGCGAAACCCCGGTTTTCTCCAAAAACGGGTTGGTTACAACCATAGCCTGGGGACTGGACGGAAAAGTGAATTACGCGCTGGAAGGTTCCATTTTTGTTGCCGGTGCAGCAATACAGTGGCTTCGCGATGAAATGAAGCTGATTGATTCATCACCGGATTCCGAATACATGGCGAAAAAAGTTTCTGATACAAATGGATGTTATGTGGTTCCAGCTTTTGTAGGCCTTGGTGCACCGCATTGGGACCAATATGCCAGAGGAACTATTGTAGGGTTAACCAGAGGATGCAGTAAATACCATGTTATTCGGGCAACCCTGGAGTCACTGGCATATCAAGCCTATGACGTGCTGAAGGCAATGGAGGAAGATTCCGGCATTACACTGAGCAGCTTGAAGGTGGATGGTGGAGCGTGCGCGAATAATTTCCTGATGCAGTTCCAGTCAGACATCATTGATGCACCGGTACTGAGGCCGCAATGTGTGGAAACGACAGCCATGGGTGCAGCGTATCTTGCTGGTCTGGCAGTAGGCTATTGGGGAACAAAGGAGGATGTTGTTAAAAACTGGACCATATCCAAAACGTTTGAACCCGCTATGGATAAGGAAGATAGAGACCAAAGAGTAAAAGGCTGGAGAAAAGCAGTGAAATGTTCCTTTGGATGGGCAAAAGAAGACTAACATGAAGGTTTTTAAAGCAAAAACCGGTTACTATTTTTGCCGCCGGGGGTCGCGGCAGGATGGAGGTTAGTATGTTAATATTTTTATCAGAGTTGATAGGAACTGCATTGCTCATTTTACTTGGCGACGGGGTCGTGGCAAACGTAACTTTAAATAAGTCAGGCATGAAGGGAGGCGGCTCGGTGCAAATTACATTTGCATGGGGCCTGGCTGTTCTGCTGCCGGCGTTTATCTTTGGTGCTTCGTCAGGAGCGCACTTTAACCCTGCACTGACATTAGCTTTGGCAGCAGGCGGTGCTGTTGCCTGGTCACAGGTGCCGATTTATATCCTTGGGCAGATGGGCGGTGCCTTTTTGGGCGCATGCCTTGTATATCTTCTTTTCAGAGAGCAGTTTAGTGCAACGGAAGACACAAAAACAAAGCTTGGCGTATTTTCAACAAGCCCGAGTATTCCCAATACAGGGCTGAACCTGCTGAGTGAAATTATCGGTACTTTCGTATTGGTATTTGCCATCCTGGGTGTGGGTAATGTAGTGAATTGTGCACCCGGTGTTGAGAAGTTTCTTGTATTCGGCATCATCGTATCCGTTGGTATGTCCCTGGGTGGTTTAACCGGTTACGCCATTAATCCGGCACGAGATCTTGGTCCCCGTATAGCCCATGCAATCCTTCCGATCAAAGCGAAGGGCAGCTCAAACTGGGGTTATTCCTGGATCCCTGTAGTCGGTCCGATTATTGGTGGTCTGCTGGCTCAACTGTTATTTGTCATTATCCCATGGTAATTTACTGTGTTTTCCAAGTACTCGTGTGCTAAACCAGGGGTTCATATGGGTAACAACCAACCCTATTAAAAAAAGTTCATTGATTCATACGCATGGCGATTTGTAAATTACTCATCGGTGAAACACAAATTGCCATGCGTAAACTTTCAGAAGGGTACCTTAGCAGATATCGCACGGCGTCACCATAAAAGAGGATAGAAGGTAGATTGCATGTATGATTGTGTAATTATTGGAGCAGGTGTTACCGGTTGTTCGATAGCCAGGGCACTGTCAAAATTCAATGTGAATGCCTGTGTATTAGAAAAGGAAGAAGATGTTTGTTTCGGGACATCAAAGGCAAACAGTGCCATCCTCCACGCAGGTTTCGACGCTGCCCACGGTTCGCTGATGGCAAAAATGAATGTTGTGGGAAACAGGTTGATGGACCAGTTGGCAAAAGACCTGGATATACCCTTCCGCAGAAATGGTTCCCTTGTTGTCTGCCTCAGTGAGGAGGACAGGCCAAAACTGCTGGCGTTGTTCCAAAGGGGAGTGGACAATGGCGTTGAAGGCCACCGGATATTAACAAAGGAAGAAACCCTGGAAATGGAGCCGAATCTTTCCGAGAATATCGTTGGCGCATTATACGCACCAACAGGAGGAATTGTCTGCCCGTTTCAGATGACCATAGCCATGGCGGAAAACGCCTGTGAAAATGGTGTGCAATTCTTTTTTGATACAAAGGTATTCAATATTGTGAAGGATCCGGAAAGCTTTCGAATAGAAACAAACCGGGGGGAATACAAAACGAAATGCGTGGTCAATGCCGCCGGAGTTTATGCGGATGAAATTCATAACATGGTCAGTGAGAAAAAAATAAAGATCATGCCACGAAGAGGGGATTACATCATCCTGGACAAAAATACAGGCTCTCTTGTGGACAAGACGATCTTTACCGTACCGGGAAGATTGGGAAAGGGTGTTCTTGTTTCGCCAACCATTCATGGCAATCTCATTGTTGGACCAACGGCGATCGACATCGAGGATAAGGATGCTACCGCCACAACAAAAGACGGAATAGATGAGGTTATATCGAAGGCGAGTCTGATTGTAAAAGCCCTCCCCATCCGACAGGTCATTGCCTCCTTTGCTGGTCTGCGGGCCCATGAAGCAGGTCATGAGTTTATCCTCGGTGAAGCGGAGGATGTCAGCGGATTTATTGATGCTGCAGGAATCGAGTCTCCGGGGTTGTCAAGCGCTCCGGCCATAGGGCAGGTGGTGGCGGCATTGATCAGGGGAAAGATGAGTTTGGATATAAACAACAGCTTCAATCCCATCCGGAAAGGTATTGTGGATCCCAAAAAACTGTCCATGGAAGAGAGGAATAATTTGATTCGGAGAAACCCGGCTTATGGCACGGTCATCTGCAGATGTGAATCCGTCACCGAAGGTGAGATTATAGAAAGTATCCACCGCCCGCTTGGAGCGAAGTCACTCGATGGTGTCAAGAGAAGAACCAGAGCCGGCACAGGACGATGCCAGGCCGGCTTTTGCTCGCCAAAAGTGATGGAAATTCTGGCAAGGGAACGAAATATACCATTATTGGAAGTGACAAAATCCGGAGGTGCCTCTCAAATCGTTTCCCATAGGACAAAAGAAGGTAAAGAGGGTGGAGTAAATTGAACAGCTATGATGTTGTTGTTATCGGGGGAGGCCCTGCAGGTCTTGCAGCAGCGGTATCTGCCAGAGAATACGGTGCTCTGGGGGTTCTTATCCTTGAAAGGGACAGGGAGCTTGGAGGAATATTGAATCAATGCATTCATAATGGTTTCGGTTTGACTTACTTTAAAGAAGAATTGACTGGACCTGAGTATGCGCAACGTTTCATTGATATGATTCATGAGCGGAAGATTGATTACTTATTAGACACGATGGTGCTTGAAGTTAATAAGGATAAAGTCGTTACGGCAATTAATGATAGTGATGGGTTAATGAAGATACAAGCCAAAGCAGTAATCTTTGCGATGGGATGTCGCGAAAGACCACGTGGTGCTTTAAATATTCCTGGAACCAGACCTGCGGGAGTTTATTCTGCGGGAACGGCTCAGAGATTGGTGAATATTGAAGGAGTAATGCCTGGTAAGAAAGTTGTGATTTTAGGATCTGGAGATATTGGTTTAATTATGGCTCGACGAATGACTCTTGAAGGTGCTGAAGTTCAGTGTGTGTTAGAGTTGATGCCTTATTCGGGTGGATTAAAGCGAAATATTGTTCAGTGTTTGGATGATTATGATATTCCTCTTAAGTTATCCCATACGGTTAGTTACATTCATGGTAAAGACCGGGTTGAAGGGGTTACGATTGCGAAAGTTGATGAGAAGTTGCAACCGATTGCTGGTACTGAAGAATACATTGAATGTGATACCTTATTGTTGTCGGTTGGTTTAATTCCTGAGAATGAATTAACGCGGATGGTGAGTGATAATCTGAATCCTGTGACTAAAGGTGCATATGTCGATGAAAACTTTGAGACAGATGTTGAAGGTTTCTTCAGTTGTGGAAATGTACTGCATGTTCATGATTTAGTGGACAATGTTTCTCAAGAAGCGATTCAAGCGGGTAAATCAGCAGCGAAAGTGATTCGTAATGAATTACGTAAAGGTGAAGAGGTTTATCGATTAGAGGCTCGTGATGGAGTTCGGTATGTGATTCCTAATACGATTTCTAAAGAGAATAAAGCGATGCAAACACTTCGTTTGAGAGTTTCGGATGTCTTTATGCATAGTTATCTCAGTGTATATGATGGAGATGAAAGAATTATTCATCGTCAAAAACGAATTTTTGCTCCTGGTGAAATGGAAACTGTTATTTTGCCTCCTAAGATTCTTGAGAATCTGAAGTCTGATGTCATTACCTTATGTATTGAAAAGGAGTAGAGTATGAAAATTGAACACATGACATGTATTGGTTGTCCTGTTGGATGTATGTTGACAGTGACATTGAATGAAGACACTGGTGAAATGGAAGTAACTGGTAACTTATGTCCGATTGGAGATCGTTATGGTAAACAAGAACTTCTTGATCCAAAACGAATGGTTACATCTACGGTTGAAGTTGATGGTGGTTATGAAGTAATTGTTTCTGTGAAAACAAGTGAAAGTATACCGAAAGGATTAGTTAAGGAATGTGTTCGTTCTTTGAGTAGTCTTAAGGTGAAGGCTCCGGTAAATATTGGCGATGTGATTGTTGAAAATATTTTGGATACAGGAGTGAATATTATTGCGACTGCGAATGTCGCACCTAGATAGTATTAATGATTGGAAACAATCTTAATTATACCCATAGATAATAAAGGAGGAACAACATGGGAAAATATGTTATAGCATTAGACGCTGGTACAACGAGCAATAGAGCGATTATTTTTGATAAGAATCGTGATATCGTAGCGGTTGCTCAAAATGAGTTTACACAACACTATCCACATCCAGGATGGGTTGAACACGACGCAATGGAAATCTGGGCTACACAGTCTGGGGTTCTTAACGAAGTCGTTGCTATGGCGGGAGTTCGTGGAGAAGAAATTGATTCAATTGGTATTACGAATCAACGTGAAACAACAGTTGTGTGGGACAAAGCAACAGGGCGTCCAATTTATAATGCGATAGTTTGGCAATCACGTCAAACCGTTGACATTTGTGAAAAATTAGTTGCTGATGGTTACAAACAATATGTAAGAGAAAATACAGGTCTTGAAATTGATGCTTATTTCTCTGGAACAAAGATTCGTTGGATTCTTGATCATGTTGAAGGTGCTCAAGAAAGAGCAGAAAAAGGCGAATTGTTATTTGGTACGGTTGATACTTGGTTAATCTGGAAACTAACAGATGGACGAGTTCATGTTACTGACTATACCAACGCATCAAGAACTATGATTTATAATATTAAGAAGCTTGAGTGGGATGATCATATGCTTGCTGCTCTTAATATTCCAAAATCAATGCTTCCTGAAGTTAAGAATTCTTCTGAAGTTTATGGACATGCAATGATTAATGGTATTCAAGTACCTATTGGTGGATGTGCTGGGGACCAACAAGCAGCATTGTTTGGACAAACTGCATTCTATCCTGGTATGGCTAAGAACACTTATGGAACTGGTGCATTCTTGTTAATGAATACTGGTGAAAAAGCTGTTGAATCGAAGAATGGTCTAGTAACTACAATTGCTGTTGGTATCAATAATAAGGTCGAATATGCTCTTGAAGGATCGATTTTCGTGGCTGGTGCTGTTAACCAATGGTTAAGAGATGAGTTAAAGATTGTTGAAACAACTCCTGATACGGAATACTTTGCTACTAAAGTGAAAGATAATGGTGGAGTTTACATCGTTCCTGCATTTGTAGGACTTGGTGCTCCTCACTGGGATGGAAATGCTCGTGGAGCTATCTTTGGTTTAACTCGTGGTGCTAATAAGAACCACATCATCCGTGCTTCTCTAGAATCAATTGCTTTCCAAACTGCTGATATTCTTAATGCAATGGAACTTGACTCTGGTGTTAAATTAGCTGCTCTTCAAGTTGATGGTGGAGCTAGTAAGAATAACTTCTTGATGCAATTCCAAGCAGACGTTCTAAACACAGTTGTACGTCGTCCTAAGAATACAGAAACAACAGCACTAGGAGCAGCAATGCTTGCGGGTCTTGCGACAGGATTCTTCCCAAACAGAGATGAACTTGCGAAGACATTTGAAATGGATAAAGAATTTACTCCTCAAATGAGTGAAGAAGAACGAACTCATTTAATGAAAAACTGGCATAAAGCAGTCAAACGTACACTTGGCTGGATGAAAGACGACGAATAATAAGTATTAAAAAAGAAATCTTCGGATTTCTTTTTTTTGTCTATGATATACTTAAAGTATCAAAGGAGTGCTTATGTCTAAAAATTTATTTTCATTCTTTAATACCACATTTCTACTTGTTTCTTTTATTATGGACACTTTAGTAAAGCTGTTTTTTAGTGATCTTAAGATATCGAATGGTTTAGCAGCGATGGGGATACTTGGAGCGTATCTTGTAGTGAATTTATACTTTTCTAGAAAATTGTTTAAAGATCCACGATCATTATTGATTGGTATTGTAATTTCCTTAGGAGTTGCACTCATTGTTGGTGCTGTTTCTTACGGGATGATTCAACTAAATTTTGAGCGATATTCTCTGGTTGTTGATTTATTAATTGCGATTGTTTTGGCAGCGATAGTTGGTAAGTATGTTGTTTCTTCTCTTGAAGTAAAGTAGCTAAATCAATCACAAAAATATTGAAATGGATTAACAATAATGAAACGATGAAATTGTAATCAATAGCTATCAAATTGATAGAAAAGGGGATCTAAATGAAAGGCAAACAACTAAGAATTATTCTTTATCTTTTGCTCAGTTTTTTACTCCTCTCCAGTTGTTCGGGTAACCAACCTACTGATGGTAATAATAACCCGAAACCTGGAAATGATGACAAGGAACCTCCCGATCCACAACCTCCTTTAGAAGAAGGGTCGAATACTTTGACAATTAACTTAAATGTACTCAATCCTGAAGCTAAGAAAGATTCGTATTATGTCTATTTTGTTATACCTGGGATGAAAGAGAGTGAACCAGGCGAAGCGACACAACGAGGAAAATTTAAACCTTTTGAAACAGACGAAAATGGGCAAGTAGTGATTGATTTTGAAGAAAATAGTTGGGAACTCACAGGGTTTGTTCAAAGCACAGAAAGTACCAAACCTAATAGTCTTGAGCTCTATGTGACTACTAAGGAAGACATTTATCTGAGAAATCCTCTGAATGAACCAACGATTGTTGACTTTAATGTTAAGGAACCAGGGGAAGGAGAGTTTTTCCCAAAGATTACATTTAAACAAGCTGAGTTAAATCTTGACATCACGGATAAGTATCCAGATGGTGTTGTATCGCTGACTTTTCAAGATGCGATATTTGTCGTTAAGCTCAAATTTAAAGAACCACCAACGACATCGTTTGAAGTTTCACTCTTTGTTCCTGATGACAAAGGAGATGGTATTGGGATTGTTAGAACCGGTCGGATTAGTCGTGAATTTCAGTATTGGGATACGCCATTCTTTGCGGGGGAGATTAAAGGGGGTAAACGGGCAGTTGTTATAAAGAACTTTGATACCAATGAAACCGTGAATTATGAAGGATATCCATTGTGGTTAGAGTTTAATGAGGATGGTACGTGTAAACAAGGCGATATTGTTGAAATAGTGATGCCATAAAAAAATACAGTAGTACAAAAAATAAGGAGACTGATTCAGACTTGAGTCAGTCTTTTGCTTGTTAACCAACTAAACTGTCAGATACTTTACTTCTGTATAAGAGTTAANNCTGTATAAGAGTGAAAGTGGACGATTTATAGTTTAGATTAATGAGCCTAATCGATTCAATAAGCCAAAAAACGACGACAAGTAGTACATGACGAATTGTCCAATACTAAACAGTTTGTTAAAGTTGTTTATTTCGTTTTATATTGGTTTTAAGATTCAATTTGTTGTTAACTTTATTCGTACACTTCTTGACATATTGATTGATGAACATAATGGGATGTAACTTCTTTTACCATTTCATCTAGTTAATGATCTTTATGATGTTTAGCATCGGATTTAAGAATCTTATAGTAAAGTTGCTATGCTATTTTGAACTGACTCTTAAGAAGTTTTCTGAGAGGCAATGATAGTAATAATTGACTTTACACGTCAGTAATGTTTCTCCTAAACATTACATGGTGTATTACAATGATTACAGAATAACTCAGAATAGAAAAATGCTGTTCATGTCTTGTGTTCGTTTTTTACTCTATCCCAAAGCGTCTTGGTGATAAAGGAAGGGTAGTGGTTTTCAACTTCAACTCCATAGTACACAAAACAACCAAAGTAGATTATAGTTTTGGGTATTCTGCATAGCAGGTCTCCAGTTATTTTGATTTAACTTGGAAATTTACATTATTAATAATAGAAACCAAAGCAAGAACACTGACTCTATTTGGTTTCTGTTGATTAGTAACCGAGCAATTTCTGCTTCTTCAATGACTTCAAGTTTGCTGTTTACTGTTGTACCCACCGATTAGTTTTCTTCAATAGCACTTTGAACTAAACCGTCCAAGATTCTTTGGATGGGTTACACTTTAGTATACTGAAAAGATAAGGACAGTGATTAAATA
>LSQX01396024.1_pt1 | contig 39626 bp, 33 predicted proteins | sample 654561 | NCBI WGS metagenome assembly LSQX01 (sample SAMN04489861, study PRJNA283612) | anaerobic digester metagenome | isolation source: 4 biogas reactors fed with cattle manure at either 37C or 55C with and... | place: Denmark: Kongens Lyngby | collected 2014 | reverse complement strand
CGCGTGCGCGAGCAGCGCCCCGGCATGGTGCTGGACCTCGTCGGCTCGCACCCGACCGACGACGTGCTGGCCCTGGGCACCCGCGAAGGCGTGCACGTGCACGGCGACGTGTCCGCCGGGGCCCTGGCGGGGTTCTACCGCGGCGCGACGCTGGCCGTGGTCCCGCTCAGGTTCGGCGCGGGCGTCAAGCTGAAGGTGCTCGAAGCGATGGCCCGCGGCGTGCCCCTGGCCACGACCCCGGTCGGCATCCAGGGCCTGCCCGGGATCGAAGGCTGCGTGCGCGTCGGCGCGGACGCCGATGCGGTGGCGGCGGGGATCGTCGACCTCGCCGGCGACCCCGCGGCCGCGCGCGCGCTCGCGGACGCCGCGCGCGCCTACGTGCGCACGCACTATCCCGCCGACGGCATCGCCGGGGCGCTGGCGAAGGCGCTCGCGCAAGGCTGAACCACGGCCGGCGGCCTGTCCGCCCCGGGGCCGGCTGCTACAATCCGGCGTTCCCCCGCCACCCGAGACACGCTGCATGGAAAAGCCGACCGCGCCGCACCAGGGACGGCACCGACTGGGCACGCTGGCGATCCATGCCGGACAGTCGGTCGACCCCTCCACCGGGGCGGTCATGCCGCCGATCTACGCGACCTCGACGTATGCGCAGTCCAGCCCGGGCGTGCACCAGGGCTTCGAGTACTCGCGCACGCACAACCCGACGCGCTTCGCCTACGAGCGCTGCGTGGNNAGCCACAACCCCACCCGCTTCGCCTACGAGCGCTGCGTGGCCGGGCTGGAGGGCGGGACCCGCGGCTTCGCGTTCGCCTCGGGGCTGGCGGCCACCGCCACCCTGCTGGACCTGCTCGACACCGGCAGCCACGTGGTCGCGATGGACGACCTGTACGGAGGCAGCTACCGCCTGTTCGAACGCGTGCGGCGGCGCAGCGCGGGGCTCGACTTCAGCTTCGTCGACCTCGGCGACGAGGCCGCCTTCGAGGCGGCGATCCGCCCCGGAACGCGCATGGTCTGGGTCGAAACGCCGACCAACCCGATGCTCAAGGTCGTCGACCTCGCCGCGGTATCCGCGATCGCCAGGCGCCACGGGCTGCTGGTTGTGGTCGACAACACCTTCGCCTCGCCGGCGCTGCAGCGCCCGCTGGAGCACGGTGCCGACATCGTCATGCACTCGGCGACCAAGTTCCTCAACGGCCATTCGGACATGGTCGGGGGCATGGTGGTGGTCGGCGACGACGCGGACCTCGCCGAGCGCATCGCCTTCCTGCAGAACTCGGTCGGTGCGGTCCAGGGACCCTTCGACAGCTTCCTCGCCCTGCGCGGGCTGAAGACGCTGCACCTGCGGATGCGGGCGCACTGCGAGAACGCGCTGGAGCTCGCGCGGCGCCTCGAGGGCCGCCGCGGCATCGGCAAGGTGATCTACCCGGGCCTGCCTTCGCACCCGCAGCACGCCCTGGCCGGCCGCCAGATGGACGGCTTCGGCGGCATTGTCAGCGTCGTGCTCGAGGGCGGCTTCCCCGCGGCCAAGGCGTTCTGCGAGCGGCTCGAGCTGTTCACGCTGGCGGAATCCCTCGGCGGCGTGGAGAGCCTGGTCAACCATCCGGCCGTGATGACTCACGCGTCGATCCCGCCCGAGCGCAGGCAGGCGCTGGGCATCGTCGACGGCCTGGTGCGACTGAGCGTCGGCGTCGAGGACATCGAGGACCTGGCGGCTGACGTCGAAGCGGCACTGGGCTGACCATGGGGGGCGACGCTCCATCGGCGGCGCGTGACGCCCCCGGTCGACTGATGCGTTCGCGCAACCCGTTCGCCGCGTTCGGGCGCCACCGCAACCTGACGCGGGAACTCGTGCGCAACGAGATCCTCGGGCGCTACCGCGGCGCGACCTTCGGCATGCTGTGGTCGCTGATGAGCCCCTTCCTGATGCTGGTGGTCTACACGATCGCCTTCGGCAGCATCCTCCGGGGGCGCTGGCCGCAGGTGGGCGAGACCCACGCCGAGTTCGGGCTGGTGATCTTCGTCGGCATCTTCGTGCACGGCTTCTTCGGCGAGTGCTTCACCCGCGCGCCGCGGCTGATGCTGGAGAACGCCAACTACGTCAAGCGCGTGGTCTTCCCGCTCGACATCCTGCCGTGGACGATGGTGCTGGCCGGGCTCTTCCACCTCGCCATGAACGTGCTGGTCTTCTGCCTGCTGAGCTTCTTCGTCTACCGGCAGCTGTCGCCCCTGGTGGTGCTGCTCCCGCTGGTGCTGGCCCCGCTGGTGCTGCTGACCGTGGCGGTGTCCTGGGTGATGGCCTCGCTGGGCGTGTACCTCCGCGACATCGCCCAGGTGGCACCGGTGGTGTCCACGGCGCTGTTCTTCCTGTCCTCGGCGATCATCCCGGTGGACGCCGTGCCGGACCAGTACCAGGCGGTGTTCCGCCTCAACCCGCTGACCTTCTTCATCGACCAGGCGCGAGCGGTCGCGCTCTGGGGACAGCAGCCGGACTGGGCCGCCCTGGGCTGGGCCGCGCTCGGCGGGCTGGTGGCGGTGTTCGCCGCGCACGCATGGTTCCGCCGGACCAGCCGGGGGTTCGCGGATGTCCTCTGAGGTCGTCATCCGCGTCCGCGGGCTGGGCAAGTCCTATCCCGTGTTCGACAAGCCCTACGAGCGGCTGGCGCAGCTCGTCCTCCCGGGCGCCCGGGGCCGCGGCGACTTCCAGGCGCTTTCGGACGTGTCCTTCGACGTCCGCCGCGGCGAGGCCGTGGGCATCATCGGCCGCAACGGCTCCGGCAAGTCGACCCTGCTGCAGGTCGTATGCGGCACCCTGCAGGCGAGCGCCGGCTCGGTCCAGGTGCAGGGCCGGGTCGCGGCGCTGCTCGAGCTGGGCGCCGGCTTCAACATCGAGTTCACCGGGCGCGAGAACGTCTTCCTCAACGGCAGCATCCTGGGCCTGACCCGGCAGCAGGTCGAGGACCGGCTGCAGGACATCCTCGACTTCGCCGAGATCGGCGAGCACATCGACCAGCCGGTCAAGACCTATTCGAGCGGCATGTTCGTGCGCCTCGCGTTCGCGGTGGCCGCCCACTGCGATCCGGAGATCCTGATCGTGGACGAGGCGCTCGCGGTCGGCGACGTCTACTTCCAGCGCAAGTGCTACCGCCGCATCGAGGAGCTGCGGGAGCGCGGCTGCACGCTGCTGCTGGTCACGCACTCGACCGGCACCCTGGTGCAGATGTGCGACCGGGGCATCCTGCTGGAGGACGGCCGCGTGCTGTTCGACGGCGACTGCGGCGCGGCGGTCCGCGAGTACATGAAATGCCTGTTCGGCACGCACCATGGCGCCGCGGAAGACGCCGGCGCGGGCGAGGCCGCGGCCGCGGATTCGGCCGCGCTCACCGGCGGGGGCGGTGCCGCAGGGGACGGGTCCGGGCCGGCGCGGATCGATCCGGCGGCGGCCGAGCGCGCCGTGCTGCTGGCCGGGGGCGATCGCGACCTGTTCGCCACCCGCGCGGGATACAACCGCGGCGAGACGCGGTTGGGCGACGGCAGGGCGCTGCTGGCCGATTTCGTGGTCGGCAGCAGCGCCGGCCAGGGCCCCGTGGTGCCTGCGCGCGAGCCGTTCCGGGTCCACGCGCGCTATGTGTTCCGGGAGTCGATCGACCGCCTGATCTTCGGCATGCACCTGCGCACGGTGGACGGACTGCAGATCTACAGCAGCAACACCTCGATGGCCAACCAGGGCCTGTTCGCCTGCCAGGCGGGCCAGGTCCAGGTGGTGACGTTCAACCTGCGCTGCGCGCTCCTCCCGGGCCAGTACTTCCTCGGGCTCGGCGTGTCGCGCTACCAGGAGGGAGGCAACGAGATCGTGGCCATCGACCGGCGCGTGGATTCGGTGGTGCTGACCGTGCTCGGCCGGGAAGGCGAGGCCAACGGGTACGCGGACATGGAGTGCGCGATCGCGGTCGATCCCGCGCCCTTCCAGGGGGCTTCGGCATGAGCGCGCGTCCGGCGCGCCTGCTGGTCGCGGCGCCCAACGAGGGCGGAGTGTTCCTCGCGACGCCGGGCCGGGCCGCGGCGCGGCTCATCAGCCCGGTGGACACCGTCGGCATCACCGCGACGCCGTCCGGCTTCGTGCTTGCGCGCCAGTCCGGCGTGGACAGCATCCTGCGCATCGTGGACGCCGACGGCCTGCGGCTCCACGATTTCGGGCCGGGGCACCTGGACCTGCACGACGTGCGCTGGATCGATGGCAGCCTCTACGTCGCCTGCACGATGACCAACAGCGTGCTGCAGCTCGGCGCGGACCTGGCCGAGATCCGCCGCTGGACGCTTCCCGGCGAGCCCGATTCGATCCACCTGAACTCCATCGCCATGCACCGCGGGCGCCTGCTGGTCTCCGTGTTCGGCGACTTCGCGACCCATCGCGGCTACAAGGGCCTGACCCGGGGCGCGGGGCGCGTGCTCGACCTCGAGACGTCGGAGGTCGTGGTCGACGGCCTGTCCCAGCCGCACTCGCTCACCAGCGACGGCGACCTCCTCTGGCTGTGCGATTCGGAGGCGCATGCGATCCGCGCCTTCGACGGCGCCAGGGAAGTGGTGGCGCACGACGTGGGTGGCTATGCCCGCGGGCTGCTGCTCGCCGGGGACGTGGTCCACGTCGGACTGAGCCGGCCGCGCGGGGAGGACGCAGCGGGCGGGGCGACCCTGCTGGTGCTCGACCGCGCCACGCTGCGCGAGCTCGAGCGGATACCGGTCGGGGCCGGCGAGATCTACGACATCATCGACGCCGGCGACGACGCGCGCGAGGCCATGCTGCTGCGCGCCGCCCTCGACGAGAGCGCCGCCGAGGGCGTGGCGGCGCGGGAGCGCCAGCGTGCCCTGGAAGCGGAGCGCGACGAGCGTTCGCGCTGGGCCCTGTCGCTGGACGGGGAGCTGGCGGCGGCGCGAGAGCGGCTTTCGCAGCTCGAGCGGGAACGCGGCGACTGGGCCGGCGCGGTCGCGGAGGAGACCGAGCTCCTGCGCGCCCGCGCCCGGGAGATGGAGGTCGCACGCGACGAGCGTTCGCGCTGGGCGCTTTCGCTGGAGGCGGAGCTCGCCGAGGCGCGCAGCGCGCACGAGGCCCTCGCCGCGGACCTCGAGTCGCGCACGCGCTGGGCGAAGTCCCTGGAAGGCGAGCTGGCAGCCGCGCGCGAGGCCTACCGCCAGCTCGAGTCGGAGCTGGCCGGCCGCACGGAGTGGGCGCAGTCGCTGGGCGCCGAGCTCGAGCAGGCCCGCGAGGCCCACGCCCGGCTCGAGACCGAGCTCGCCAGCCGCACGGAGTGGGCGAAGTCGCTGGACGCCGAACTCGCGCGGGCGCGCGAGGCCCATGCCGCCCTGGAGTCCGAGCTCGCCGGGCGGACCGGATGGGTACGCGCGCTCGAGTCCGAACTCGAGCAGGAGCGGGCCGGAAGCGCCACGCTCCGCTCCGGGCTCGCGGACGCCTCGGCCCGGCTCGAGGAGCAGCAGGGCCGCCTGGTCGCGCTGCACGCGCAGCTGGAAGGCCTGCAGGCCACGCTCGATGCGCAGTACGCGCAGGCCGGCGAACTGCGTGCCCTGCTGGATGGACGCGACCGCTACGAGGCGGAGCTGCGCAACCACGTGCTGGCGATGCAGCGGTCCCGCTCCTGGCGGCTCACCGCTCCGCTGCGGCGCGCCATCGCGCGCCTGCGCGGCGGCGCCGCCGAATTGTCCATGCCGGCCCCGCCGCCGCGCGTCGGCAGCCTGGGCGGAGGCGGATTCGGCCCCGCCGACATCGCGTTCCCCGAGGTCGACGCGCCGCTGGTGTCCGTCGTCATCCCGACCTACGGCAACCTGCCGTACACCCTGGGCTGCCTGCGGTCGCTGCAGCTGGCCGGCGCCGACGTGCCCTTCGAAGTGCTGGTCTTCGAGGACGCGTCCGGCGACCCCGACATCGACCAGCTGGCCTCGATCCCGGGACTGCGCTACCACCGCAACCCGGAGAACCTCGGTTTCATCCGCTCCTGCAACCAGGCCGTGGACGCCGCGCGCGGCACCTACCTGTGCTTCCTCAACAACGACACCGAGGTCACCCCGGGCTGGCTGGACGCCCTGGTCGACGTGTTCCGGACACGGCCCGACGCGGGCATCGCCGGCTCCAAGCTGGTCTATCCGGACGGGCGCCTGCAGGAGGCGGGCGGCATCGTCTGGCGCGACGCCTCGGCCTGGAACTACGGCCGCCTTGGTGACCCCGCGGCGACCGAGTTCAACTACGTCCGCCGCGTCGACTACTGCTCGGGCGCCTCGCTGATGGTGCCGCGCGCGCTGATGGCCGAACTCGGCGGGTTCGACGAACACTACGTCCCGGCCTACTGCGAGGATTCGGACCTCGCGTTCAAGGTCCGGGAGCGCGGCCTGCAGGCCTATTACACGCCCTTCTCGACCGTGGTCCACCACGAGGGCATCTCGCACGGGACCGACACCGGCACCGGCATCAAGGCCTACCAGGTGGCCAACCAGCGCAAGTTCGCCGAGCGCTGGGCGGCGGCGCTGGCCTCGCACTATCCCAATGCGGTCAACGTCGCGCGCGCGCGCGAGCGCGCCTGGGACAGGCCGGTGGTGCTGGTGGTCGACCACTACGTGCCGCAGCCCGACCGCGACGCCGGCTCCAGGACCATGGTGGCGTTCATGCAGCGCCTGCTGGAGGCCGGCTGCGTGGTCCGGTTCTGGCCGGACAACCTGTACTTCGACCCGGTGTATGCGCCGCGCCTGCAGGCGATGGGCGTCGAGGTCCTGCACGGCGCACGCTGGGCCACGGGCCTGGCCACCGCGCTGCAGTCCTGGGAGGGCGACGTCGACGCGGTCCTGCTGTCCCGACCCGAGGTCGCGGATCGGCACCTCGCCGCGGTGCGGGCGCACTCGCGCGCCCGCGTGGCCTATTACGGCCACGACCTGCACTACCGGCGGATGCGCCAGGAGGCCGGGGTGCTCGGCCGCAGCGGGCTCGACGAGGACGCGGCCGCCATGGAGCAGCTGGAGCGCTCGCTGTGGCGGCAGGCGGACACCATCCTCTATCCCTCGTCCGAGGAGGCCGAGGCGGTGCGCGCACTCGAGCCGGGCGTCGACGCGCGCCCGGTCGTCGCCTACGCCTTCGACGAATTCGTCGCCGACGCAGTGCCCGCGGGCCGTGCCGGCCTGCTGTTCGTGGCCGGCTTCGCGCATCCGCCGAACGTCGACGCCGCGCGCTTCCTGGTGCGCGAGGTCATGCCGCTGGTCCGGGCGCAGGAGCCGTCGCTGCAGCTGTCGCTGGTGGGCGCCAACCCGTCGCCCGAGGTGATCGAACTCGCCGGCCCGCTGGTGGAGGTGACCGGCTTCGTCAGCGACGCGGAACTGGCCCGCCGCTACCGCGAGGCCCGGGTCGCCGTGGTCCCGCTGCGCTTCGGCGCCGGGGTCAAGAGCAAGGTCGTCGAGGCGCTGCAGCAGGGCCTGCCGCTGGTGACCACCACGGTTGGCGCGCAGGGACTGCCCGGCGTGGAGTCGGTCTGCGGCGTCACCGACGATCCGGCGGCCATCGCCGCCGGCATCCTCGCGCTCCTGCGCGACGACGCGCTCTGGCAGGCGCGCTCGGCGGCGGGCGCGGCCTATGCGCGCCAGGGCTTCTCGCGCGAAGCGATGTCGCGGCAGCTCCGCGACGCGCTCGGCATCCTCGATGGAGACCGCCCATGACCGTTCGCGCACGCGCGCCCCTGCGCCTCGGGCTGGCCGGGGGCGGCACCGACGTCGCGCCCTACTGCGACCTGCACGGCGGCTACGTGATGAACGCCGCGATCGACCGCCATGCCTACGCGATCGTCGAGGACGGCGACGGCGACACGGTCGAATTCCAGACGCTCGACCACGGGGGCCACGCGCGCTTCCGGCGCGGCGAGGTCACCACGGCCGACCCCGGCCTGCAGCTGCTGACCGGCGCCTACGCGCGGATCTGCCGCGACTTCCTCGGCGGCGAGCAGCCGTCGCTGCGCGTGCGGAGCTATTCCGATGCACCGCCGGGCTCGGGCCTGGGTTCGTCCTCGACGATGGTCGTCGCCCTGGTGGCGGCGCTGGCCGAACACTTCTCGCTGCCGCTGGGCGAGTACGAGCTCGCCCACCTGGCCTACGAGATCGAGCGCGGCGACCTGGCCCTGGCCGGTGGCAAGCAGGACCAGTACGCGGCGGCCTTCGGCGGCTTCAATTTCATGGAGTTCCATCGCGACGACCGCGTCATCGTCAACCCGCTGCGGATCAAGGACTGGGTGCTGGCCGAGCTCGAGGCGTCGGTGGTGCTGTACTTCACCGGTGTCTCGCGGGAATCGGCGCGCATCATCGACGAACAGTCGCGCAACGCCGCCAGCGGGAACCAGGCCTCCGTGGACGCGATGCATGCGCTCAAGGAGGAGGCGGTGCAGATGAAGGAGGCCCTGCTGAAGGGCGACCTGGCCGGCTTCGCGCGCACGCTGCAGGCCGGCTGGGAGGCCAAGAAGCGCATGGCCAACAGCATCACCAACCCGATGATCGACGCGGTCGAGGCGCTGGCCCGGGCGAACGGCGCGGTTGCCACCAAGGTCTCCGGGGCGGGCGGAGGCGGCTTCATGATGTTCGTCTGCGATCCCTGCGACCGGGTGCGGCTTTCGCGCGCGCTTGCCGCCGAGGGGGGCAGGCTGCTGGAGTTCCATTTCAACCCCACCGGTGCGGTGGCATGGAGGGCGCCATGAGGGACGTGATCCGGGCCGAGCTCGGCAAGACCATCGCCAACTTCGAGGCCATGGCCGCCGACCCGGCGATCGCCGACGGCATCGTCGCCGCGGTCGGCCTCTGCACCGCCGCCCTGCGCGCGGGCAACCGCCTGCTGATCGCCGGCAACGGCGGCAGCGCGGCCGACGCCCAGCACTGGGCCGGCGAGCTGGTCAGCCGCTTCTACTACGACCGTCCCGGGCTGGCCGCGATCGCCCTGACCACCGACAGCAGCATCCTCACCGCGATCGGCAACGACTACGGCTACGACTACGTCTTCGCGCGCCAGGTCGAGGCCCTGGGGCAGGCCGGCGACGTGCTGCTCGCGATCTCGACCTCCGGCCGCTCGCCCAACATCGTGCGCGCCGTGGAGGCGGCCCGGGCGCGCGGAATGAAGGTGGTCGGCTTCACCGGCAACGGCCCGGGCGGCCGGGCGCTGGCCGGGCACTGCGACGTCTGCTTCCAGGTGCCATCGGACGAGACGCCGCGGATCCAGGAAGGCCACGAGTTCATCGGCCACACCGTGTGCGCCCTGATCGAAGCGGAAATGCATCCGCGCCCCGCGACGCATGGCGGCTGACGAGGCCATCGTCCTCGCCGGCGGCCGCGGGACGCGCCTGCGCGGAGTGGTCGACGACGTCCCCAAGCCGCTGGCCCCGGTCGCCGGGCGCCCGTTCCTGGCCTGGGTCCTGGACATGCTCGCAGCCGGCGGGATCCGCCGGGTGGTGCTGGCGACCGGCTACATGGCCGGGAAGGTCGAGGCGGCCATGGGCCGGGACTGGGCGGGGATGGCGCTGGACCATTCGGTCGAGCCGTCTCCGCTGGGCACCGGGGGCGCGATCCGCCTGGCCGCCCGCCGGCTTCGCGGTGATTCGGCGCACGTGCTCAATGGCGACACCTTCCTCCGCTACGCGCCGGCCGCGCTCGAGGACGCCGCGCGCGCCGCGGGCACGCCGATCGCGGTCGCGCTCGCGCGGGTCGAGGACGTCGGGCGCTACGGCGCCGTGCAGGTGCGCGATGGCAGGGTGGCGCGCTTCGACGAGAAGGGCGGGACGGGCCCGGGCCTGGTCAATGCAGGCAGCTACTTCCTCGCCGCGCCGGCGCTGGGCGCGATCGAGGCGATGGGCGAGGGCGCATTCTCGTTCGAGACCGCCGTGCTGGCGCCGCGCGCGGCCGCGGGCGACGTCGCCGCCTTCAGCGGGACCGCCGACTTCATCGACATCGGCGTCCCCGAAGACTATCGGCGCGCGCAGTCGCTGTTCCCGGGGCGATGACCGGCGTCGCCGTCCCCGCACCGTACGTCGATCCGGCCGCCCCGGCCCTGCTGGCCGGCGCCCCGACGCCGCGCCGCGCGCTGTTCCTCGACCGCGACGGCGTGGTCAACGTCGACCACGCCTACGTCCACAGCGAGGCGGAGACGGACTGGATCCCCGGGATCTTCACGCTGGTCGCGGAGGCGGCGGCCGCTGGCTACCTGCCGATCGTGGTGACCAACCAGGCCGGGATCGCGCGCGGGCTCTACGACGCCGCGACCTTCGAGCGCTACACCGCCTGGGTACATTCCGAATTCGCGGCCCGCGGGGCCCCGCTGCTGGCCACCTACCACTGCCCGCACCATCCGACCGCGGGGATCGGCGGGCTCCGCGTGGCCTGCGGCTGCCGCAAGCCGGCGCCCGGGATGCTCCTGCGCGCGATGCGCGACTGGGACCTGTCGCCATCGGCGTCCCTGCTGCTGGGCGACCAGCCGTCCGACCTCGCGGCGGCGCGCGCGGCCGGCGTGGGGCGCGCGATCGAAGTGCGCGGCGGCCGGCTGCCGGACCGGGCCGCTCTCACCCTGGGCGGGGCAGGGTCGGGCCGGGGCCCTGCGGTCCCGGGAGTCAGCGGGTAGCCACCAGGGTCCAGAGTGCGCCGCAGTAGCCCAGGCCCGGAGCCCAGGGCAGGACCATGCGCGCGTCGGTGAAACCCGCGGCGCGGGCCTCGTCCAGCAGGTCCCAGCCGAAGTGGTAGAAGCACAGGATGCCGCCGGCCACGGGGTCGCCGTGGTACTCGGGTTCCAGCAGGTGGTCGATCCCGTCGCCGTCGATGCGCGCACGCACCAGCGTCGCCTCGTGGGCAGCGATGAAAGGCGCGGTGAGCACGAGCCTGCCGCCCGGCTTCAGCACCCGAGCGAACTCCGCCAGCGCCGCGCGGTAGTCGGGCACGTGCTCGAGCACGTCGAAGCTCGCCACTGCGTCCAGGCTGGCGTCCTCCATTCCGAGCCGGGTGACGTCCTCGAAGCGGATCTCGCCGTGCCCGCCGAGCGGACCGTTGAGCATCTTCCCGAGCTCCGCGATGCGCTCGGGGTCGGTGGTGAACTCGGAGCCGATGACCGCCACGCCGCGCGACTGCAGCCAGACGAACGGTCGCGACGCCTGCTCGGTGATGTAGACCCTGCCGCCCTCCGGCAGGCCGGCCAGCAGCAGGTGGAGCCCGGCGCGGACGCGCGCGTTGAGGCCGCATCCCGGGCAGCACATCTCCTCGCGGAAGTCGGCCTCGCCGTCGCGCGCCGCCAGCGAGAATTCCACGCCGCGGTCGCAGAGGGCGCAGTGCCCGGGCCAGCGCTCGCGCTGCGCCAGCGTCGACATCGCCTGTTCGAGCAGCCACCGGTCGCGGTGGCGGTGGTCGGCTTCGAGCGAGCGTCCGGACCACTCCTTCCAGCCCGGATAGTCGACGGTCGGCGGTGGCAGCATGGGCGTCCTGCAGGCAAGGTCGGGACGGCAAGCCTACAGCGTGGCCCCGGGCACGTGCACCGGGCCGCGGAAGCGGCCCCGGGACCAGGGTGCTAGAGTTCCCTCCCTGCCCGCGCGTGGAACGGGCGATCCGGCAGCGAGGCGACATGCGGCAGGGCACGTTGGGCATGGAGGCGAGGGTCGCCACGGCGGGTTCGCGGCCGGCGCGCTGGCTGGACGCCGCGGGGCTGGCCCTGATCGTGGCCGCCTCGGTCATCCTGAAACTGCGGCTGCTGCTGCCGGTCGGGCCCTTCATCTTCTTCGACGAGCTGCTGTACGGCCTCGGCGCGCGGGCGCTGGCCGGCGAGGGCGTCTATCCGTCGGGCCATTATCCATTCGGCTACCCGCTGTTCCTCGCTCCGCAGTACCTGCTCGACACAGGGTACGACGGCATCTTCGTCGCCAACGTCCTCGCCACCTCGACGCTGCCCGTCGCCGGCTGGCTGCTCGCGCGCAGCTGCGGCGCGCGCCTGGGCACGCCCGCGGCGCTGTGCCTGGCCCTGCTGCCGATCCACTTCACGCTGCCGACGCAGGTGCTGTCGGAGAACCTGTTCGTGCCGCTGTTCGCGTTCACCGCGTGGTACGCCGTTCGCGGGCGCTTCGACGGGGCCTGGGCGTCCCTGGCGTACGGCGTGTTCCTGGCCGGGCTGTTCCTGACCAAGTACCTGGCGCTCCCGGCCGTGCCGCTGCTCGCCGGATTCTGGCTGTACGGCATCCGGCAGGGCGGCGGCGACGCGCGCCGGCTGCGCACGGCAGCAGGAGCGGCCTTCGCCGGCGGAGCGCTGCTGCTGGCCGTCTGGGTCGTCTATGCGGGTCGCTCGGGCATCGGCGTCGCGGAGGCCTTCGGGGCGGGGCTGTCCGAGTACCGCGACAGTTCCAGGATCACCGGGGACTCCCTCCGGTTCTGGAGCGTCATGTACGTGGCGGTGCTGCTGCTGGCCTGCGGGCCATCCCTGGCGAAGCTGGTCGAACAATCGCTGCTGTTCGCCCGTGCGCCGCTGCGCTACCTCCGCGACGGCCCCTATGCGCGCCTCTCGGTGCTGACGATGCTCCTCGCCGGCGGCTACGTCCTCGTGTGCGTGCACCATTCGGCCAGCATGGCCATGAACTATCCGGAGCCGCAGCGCGTCGTCGCGCGCTACTTCATGCACGTGGTCCCGCTGGTGGTGGTCATGGGGGTCTGCGGGATCGCGCACGGCCTGGGGCGGCGCGGCGGGCCGCTGCTGACGGTCGTGGCGTCCTTGCTTGGCGGCATCGGGCTGTGGGCCGGCTGGCAGGTGCTCTACCAGGACGCCATCTGGACGCTGCCGGACTGGTTCGCATCGATCCCCATGATCACCGCCGACATCATGGGCTTCAGGCGACCGGACATCGCCGAGGCGTCGATCATCGTCGGGGTCCTCGCTCTGCTGATGGCCCGCGTGCCGGTGGTGCGCTGGCTCTATCCGCTGGCGCTCGCGGCGATCCTGCTCCAGGCCGGCAGCTACGTCGGCCAGCGGGCGCGCGGCGAGAGCGCCTATCGACCTGCCCACGCGCGAATGCTGGCTCCGTACGTGCTGGCCGACATGCACGAAGGCAAGCGCGTGCTGGTGATCACCAACGTGCCGAGGCTGTCGGTGGGCAGCCTCCGACAGGCCCTGCTGTTCTGGGGCGCCGACGATGCCCTGCTGGAGGTGGTCGGCGAAGGGAGCGGGACCGACGCCGCGTCGACGGTCGACACCGTCTACCGGCTGACGGTGCGCCCGCATCCCGGCCTCGAGGAGGTCAGGCGCTACATGGTCGGGACGCGTCGGGTAAGCATCTACCGCGAAGCGCCTGCCCGGCTGCCGGACGTCGACGAGCAGCCCGACATGCCGGAGGCCCCGGCGTCGGCGCGCGTGGTGCCCCCGTGCAGCGGCGCCGACGTCGCCGAGCTCGCGTGGGACTTCAATCCGGGGCATCCCGGCAGCGTTGCCATCTACGCCGTCGACGGGGGCGGGCACGAGCACCTGTTCGCCGAACAGCACAGCGCGGGCACCCAGGCCAGCGGAGCCTGGGTCCGCGACACGACCACGTTCCGCTTCCGCAGCGCGGCCAGCGGCCGGCTGCTGAAGGAGGTCACGCCGGACCGGAGCGCCTGCGCGCCCTGATCCGCCGCGGACGCCGCCTCAGGCGCAGGGCACCGCCACCGGCCTCAGCTCGCGCAGCACCTTGCCGCTCCTGCCGTCGACCAGGAAGAAGATCGTCGCGTCGTTCACCCACGGCCCCGTCTCCGCCTCGCCCTGCGGCTGGCCGGGCGCCGCGAACAGCTTCGGGCGGCCGGCGCCGCCCTGCACCCAGATCTCGGGCTTCGCCATGCCGGCGCCAAGGTCCCATCGCACCGCCACCGCCTGCGACGCGTTCGCGCAGAAATCGACCGGCGTGGGGATGATCTCGAGCGACACCGCGTCGGACGGGGCCGACGAGAAGTCCCATTCCGGGAGCCCGACCTGCACTTCGTCGAGCGCCGGGGGCGACGGACCGAACGCCGGCTGCTGTCCTTCGGCTTCGACCCTGGACTCCTTGCAGGCCGCCAGTGCCAGGATCGGGACGATGGCCAGCGCGAGTTTCTTGGACATGGGGGACTCCTGCGGGAAAGGGCGGAAAGCTTAGCGTGTCGCGGCCGGGTGGACACCGGGGCGGCCGGCGGCGGATAGAATGCCGCCTGCGCAGCGGCGAAGCCAAGAGATGGCCAGCAGGGTCCCGATGACGAGCGACACCCCCATTGAATGCCCTGTCTGCGAGGAGGGCCGTGCCGCGCCCCATGCCGAGGTCGACGGGCACGACTATTTCGAGTGCCGCGCCTGCGGCAGCCTGTTCGTCGATCCGGACGTGCTCGCGGCCATGGATCGCGGCGAGTCCTCCGTCGGCTGCTACGCCGGGGAGTACTGGGAGCAGGAGCGGAAGGCGGCGCTGGAGCGCGCCCACGGCATCGGGCTGGTGCTGTCCGGCGAAGCGATCCTGTACTGCCGCCGGCCGGTCGAGCGCTTCCTCGACGTCGGCGCGGGCGCCGGCGAGCTGCTGCGCCAGCTGCAGCAGCTGCTGGACCCGGAAGGCGCCATCTTCCACGGGGTCGAGAAGTTCCCGCCGGACTGGGCGGCGCGCCTGCCGGGCTTCCACCACGGGGACGTGGGTGCCCTCGAAGGACGGTACGACGCCGGCGTCTGCATCGAGGTCGTCGAACACCTGACGCCGGCGATGCTCGACGCCATCGTCGCCGGCCTGGCGCGACTGAGCAATCCCGGCGCCTTCTGGATCTTCAATACCGGCATGCCCGCCTACGTGAAGCAGGAGGACCCGGGCTACCTCGATCCGCTGCGTCGGGGCCACGTGGTGTCGTACTCCGTCGAGGGCCTGGCGAAGCGATTCGCCGCCCACGGCTTCCACATCGGGGCGCTTCCGGGCAGGTCGTTCGCGTTCTACGCGGAATACCGGCGCGAGGCCGACCTGGCCTTCGACACGCGCTTCTACCAGCCGCTGCCGGCCAACCGCGCGCTCCTGGACCGCAATGGGCTGCTGGCCTGCGCGGCGTTCGAGACCGCGCGCTCGTACTTCTTCCAGGCCGAGAGCCAGGCGCGGACCCGCTGGGCGCTGGCGCTGCAGGCGGAGCTCCGCGCGCTCAAGGGCTGGTAGGCCGCCCGCGGCCATTGTCCGAAGGTGCGGGGGCGCGCCCCGCGTCCTGCCGATAGAATCGGCGCATCCATCCATTCCACAGGAGATGCGCCATGGTCGATGCAGCGGCCCGGTCGCCCGGGGACAAGGTCTATGCCGACGCGGCCTCGGCACTCGCTGACCTGGTGGCCGACGGACAGACCCTCGCGGTCGGCGGCTTCGGCCTCTGCGGGATCCCGGAGGCCCTGATCGCGGCGCTCCGCGATTCCGGCGTGAAGGGCCTGACCGCGATCTCGAACAACGCGGGCGTCGACGGCTTCGGCCTCGGGCAGCTGCTCGAAACGCGCCAGATCAGCAAGATGATTTCCTCCTACGTGGGCGAGAACAAGGAATTCGAGCGCCAGTTCCTGGCCGGCGAGCTCGAACTCGAGTTCAACCCGCAGGGCACCCTCGCCGAGCGCCTGCGCGCCGGCGGCGCCGGGATCCCGGCCTTCTTCACCGCGACCGGCTACGGCACCGTCGTCGCCGAGGGCAAGGAAACGCGCGAGTTCAACGGCAAGCACTACGTGATGGAGACCGGGCTGGTCGCCGACCTGTCCCTGGTCAAGGCCTGGAAGGCCGACCGGTCCGGCAACCTGGTCTTCCGCAAGACCGCGCGCAACTTCAACCCGGCCTGCGCGATGGCGGGCAGGGTCTGCGTGGCGGAGGTCGAGGAACTGGTCGACACCGGCGCCATCGATCCCGACCACGTCCACCTGCCGGGCATCTACGTCGATCGCATCGTGGTCAACGCTTCCCCCGAGAAGCGCATCGAGCAGCGCACCGTGCGCGAAGGAGGCAAGTGATGGCCTGGACCCGTGAGCAGATGGCGCAGCGCGCGGCGCGCGAACTCGCCGACGGCATGTACGTCAACCTGGGCATCGGCCTGCCGACGCTCGTGGCCAACCACATCCCCGACGGCGTCGACGTGTGGCTGCAGTCCGAGAACGGCCTGCTCGGCATCGGACCGTTCCCCACCGAGGACGAGCTCGACGCCGACCTGATCAACGCCGGCAAGCAGACCGTCACCGCGCGCCCGGGCGCCAGCTACTTCGGAAGCCACGACAGCTTCGCGATGATCCGCGGCGGGCACATCGACCTCGCGATCCTCGGCGCCATGGAGGTCACCGACAAGGGCGACATCGCGAACTGGATGGTGCCCGGCAAGATGGTGAAGGGAATGGGCGGCGCCATGGACCTCGTCGCCGGGGTCAAGCGGGTGGTGGTGCTCATGGAGCACTGCACCCGCGGCGGCGAGCCGAAGATCGTGCCTGAATGCACCCTGCCGCTGACCGGCGTCGGCGTCGTGAGCCGCATCATCACCGACATGGCGGTCTTCGACGTCACCCCCGGGGGCCTGGTGCTGGTGGAGCTTGCCGACGGCGTGGACGAGGACGAGGTCCGCGAGCGGACCGGCGTGCCCTTCTCCCGGGGCTGAACCCGCGGCAACGCGGCGTCCGTCCGGGACGATTCGCGAACCCGGTCCCGGCCCGGCGTGACGGGCGTCCGCCGATCGGCGGCGCCCGTCGATGCGCCGATGGCCGCCGGGAGGTACTCTGTGGGCCCCGTTCCCAAGTGTCCCCGCCCATGAGCCTCCGATCCTTATCCCTGGTGCTGGCCGCGGCCCTGCTGGCCGCCTGCTCGCAGGACTCCACGACCCCGGGTGCCCCGGGCACCGGCAGCGCGTCCGCGTCCGCCGCGGCATCGCCTGGCGGCGGCGCGCCCGCGCCTGCATCGGCGACCGCGGCCGGTGGGTCCGGCATCGGCGGGATCGCGGCCACCGTCGCGGCGCGCGGCCCGGCTGCGATCGGCGCCAACCCGGACCGCGGCGACCTGGTCGCCTACGAGCCGAAGCGCGAGGCGGAGCGCCGCGGCGCGCACACCTTCCACCCGGTGCGGATCAGCGAGGACCACGCGCTGGCGGCGATCGGGGGCGGAACCCTGCACATCACCGGTCCCGACGGCCGCCAGGTCGAACTGGTGTACGACCGCCACGTCGAGCATCCGAGCGGCGACTGGAGCTGGATCGGACACGACCGGTACGGCGTCGATGCCGTGCTGACCTTCGGCGAGCGCGCGGTCTTCGGCGTCATCCCGTACGGGAAGGACGACTCGCTGCGCCTGACCACCAGCAACGGCCAGGCCTGGATGGCGACCACCGAAAAGGGCGAGCTGTCGGCGCTGCAGCAGCGGATCCGCAGCGGCGTCGTCGGCCCCGACTTCAGGATGCCGACGGCTGCCGGGGTGGCAAGCGCGCTCGCCGCCGACGGCGACGCGGGATCGGCGGCCGCGGCGCGGACCGCCGGCGCCCCCGTGCAGGCGATGGCCGCAACGACCATCGACGTGCTGGTCGGCTACACCCCCGGCTTCGTGACCATGATGGGCGGCGCCTCGCAGGCGCAGACCCGCCTCAACCACCTGATCACCGTCGGCAACCAGGCCTTCGCCAACAGCAGCGTGGACGTGGGCCTGCGCATGGTCGGCAGCATGCAGGTCAACTACCCGGATACCGGCACCAACCAGAACGCGCTCTACCAGGTGACCGGCAGCAACGGGTCGTCCCCGGTCACGGTGCCCGCTTCGCTGCAGCCGCTGCGCGCCGCGCGCGAGACCCATGGCGCCGACCTGGTGGTCCTGGTGCGACGCTTCCGCGACCCCGAGCACGACGGCTGCGGGATCGCCTGGCTGCTGGGCGGCGACCAGCAGCCGATCGTCGAAGGCCACAAGGCCTTCGGCTATTCGGCGATCAGCGACTCCAACGGCATGGGCGCGCCCGACAACGGCCACTTCTGCCGCGACGAGACCCTGGTCCACGAGATCGGCCACAACATGGGCTCGCAGCACGACGACGCCAACGCCCGGGACGAACAGGGCATGCTGCAGTACGGGCGCTATCCCTACTCCTTCGGCTACAAGACCACGTCCGGCAACGGCAACTTCTACACCGTGATGGCCTACGGCGACGCCGGCCAGACCGCGTACCGGATCTTCTCGAACCCGCAGTCGACCTTCTGTGGCGGCCGCGCCTGCGGCATCGCCGACCAGGCCGACAATGCGCGCAGCCTGCGCCAGACCGGCCCCGTGATCGCCTCCTTCCGCGCCAGCGTGTTCGGGGGCGCGGCGCGCAGCGACGTCAACGGCGACGGGATCAGCGACCTCGTGTGGCGCCACGCCGGGAACGGACAGAACACCATCTGGCTCTCGGCCAACCGCTCCACGCCGCAGCTCACCGACGCCGTGGCGAACCTGTCCTGGAAGCTGGTGGGCGTCGACGACTTCACCGGGGACGGCCGCGCCGACCTCCTGTGGCGCAACGAGGCCAACGGCCAGAACGTGGTATGGCCGGCCGGCAGCAGGCTGGCGACGATCACGCTGGCGACCGTGCCCGGGACCGCCTGGCAGGTGGTGGGCACGGGTGACTTCGACGGCGACGGGATGGCCGACATCCTCTGGCGGAACTCCGCCAACGGCATGAACTCGATCTGGGGGGCGGCGAACAGGAACACGCCGATCGTCGTCCACCACGTCTCCGACCTCGCCTGGCGCGTGGTGGGCGTGGGCGATACCGACGGCGACGGCCGCGACGACATCGTGTGGCGCAACAGCAGCAACGGCCAGAACACGATCTGGCGTAGCGCGCAGCGCTCCACCCAGACCGCGGTGGCAAGGGAGCCGAACCAGGCCTGGCGCATCGTCGGCGTCGACGACTTCGACGGCGATGGTCGCGCGGACCTCCTGTGGCGCAAGTCGACCGACGGCCAGAACGTGATCTGGCGCAGCGGCAACAAGTCGACCGGACAGGTCGTGGCCACGGTGGACGACACCGCCTGGGTGGTCGCCGCCACCGGCGACTACAACGGCGACGGGCGCGCGGACATCGTCTGGCGCCATTCGGGCAGCGGCGCGAACACCGTCTGGCTCGCCGCCAACCGCGGCTCGCAGTGGGTCCTGCCGTCGACGGCCCTGTCCTGGCAGATCAAGCCCTGATCCGGGGAGGGAGCACCCGGGCGGGTGCTCCCCTCCGCCGGGCGGCGCGGCAGCGGGCCCGTGGCCGGCCGGTGCGCGCCCTCAGGTCCGCGGGCCGTGGCCGGTCCGCTTGAACACCAGCCACTTCGCGACCGCGAACTTCATCAGCGCGGCCAGTGCCTGGGTAACGACGTAGCTGGACTGGTATTCGCCGATCGCCTTGTAGACGAGGTGGAACAGGCCGACCTCGACGACGCGGAAGCCGAGGAAGGAAGGGAAGAAGCGCCGGGCCTCCGGCCACGCCGGCAGGTGTGCGGTGCGGAACACCCAGTGGCGGAAGCCGAAGAAGTTGACGACCGTGCAGGTGGCGACCGCGATGGCATAGGCCGCCTCGGGCGGCAGCCCGCCCAGCTCGACGAGCAGCCAGGTCAGCGCGAAGCCGAGGACGAAGCTGATCCCGCTGAGCCCGACCATGCGCAGGCCCTGTCCCAGGGTGGGATGCGCGAGCCGGCTGCGCCAGCGCGCGATCAATGCCACGGGGCGGGGGGTTGCGCGCGCGGGCGGCTTGGGTCGGGGCGCACGTCTTCTCGGACTCCATGCGATCCCCGGCGGCGGCATCCCGCGCTCAGGGACAGGGCTTGCCGCCCATTCTAGCGGTCGCCAGAACCTCGCTGCCATCGGCGTCCCGTACCTGGAAGCGCAGGCCCGCATTCGCCCAGGGCCCGGTGCTGGCTTCGCCGGAAGCCCCGGCCCTCGTCCAGAGCTTCCAGTCCACGCCGTCGCCGACCCAGACCGACACCGCGCCCGGCGACGAGCTGGAAACATCCCACGCCAGGCGCGCCACGCGCGGCGACCCGTCGCAGTCCGCGTGCGCCGGTTCGAGCCGGATGCGCATCCCCGGGTCGCGCACCCGGGTCTCGTGGGCGATGGCGCGGTGGCGAGCGCAGGCCGGCGTGCCGTCCGGGTCCGCCACCGCCTCGATCCGCACCACCGCGATGGTCGGGCGGCCGTCGCGCGTCGCGAGGACGGACTGCGACACCGGCAGCCCGGTCTCGGCGCCGATGCGGCCGGCGTAACCGGAGGCGCCCTCGACGGGGATGTAGGCGATCTCGGTGGACGTCCCGCTGCAGGCGAGCGCCAGCACCCGGTCCGCCTGCGGCTCCCTTCCGCGCACGTCCTCGCGTCCGCCCGTGAGGTAGACGAAGGGCATCATCAGGCCCCAGGTGGGCAGGTGGTAGGCCGTGGGGCGGCGATCGGCCAGCGCCTGCTCGGCGTACGTGGTCACCGTCTCGCTGAAGTAGGCCACGCCGCCGGTCCGGCGGAGGCGGTCGCTGAAGACCCGCTGCGCGCCGAGCGCGTCCACCACCAGGAGGGCGGTCAGCACGAGGATCGCGGCGCGGCTCGCGAGCCGCGCCGGCGCCGCCGCGGCCCGGATGCCGGGCGCCGCCGCCGACAGCCCGGCCGCGATGCCGAGGTACAGCAGCGGCACCACGAGCGTGAAGTGGTGGGGCGACAGGCGCGTGCCGAAGGCCAGCGTGCCGATCAGCGCATAGCCTGCAACCGAGAGGACGCACAGCTCGAGCAGCCGCGAACGCTGCTTCATCGCCCGCAGGACCAGCAGCAGGGCAAGCGGCGCGAACAGCAGGACCGGGCCCTTGGCGTCGCCCAGCAGGTCGCTGCCGGACGAGCGCAGCACCATCCTGGATACCCATTCGTCGTCGACCACGCGCCGGACCATGCGCCAGGTCCGCGCGAGGTTGTCCCACGTGCCGCCGGGGGCCGCCTGCATCGCCAGCGACTCCATGGTGCCGCGGCTGCTTGCGAGGAAGCCGTCCCAGCCGCTGGTGGCCGCGGCCGCGCGCTGGTAGCCCCAAAGATAGGGCGCGCATCCGATCGCGAATCCCAGCCCGTGGAGCGAGACGACGCCAAGCGCCGGCTTCCAGCCCCGCACGCCGGTCGCGCGCAGGTGGCCGACGAGATGGATCGCCAGCGCCGGCACGAAGAACAGGAACACGAAGTAGCAGAAGAAGGCCACGCCGGCGAACAGCCCCGCAAGCAGGGACTGCCAGGCCGCGGGCGGCCGGCCCCTGCCTGCCCAGTGCTCGACCACCGCGAGTGCCAGGAACAGCCAGGCGAGCGGCCAGATGATGTTGTAGCCCTGGGTCTTCAGCGCCAGCATGAAGGCGGGGTCCAGCGCCAGCAGGACCAGCGCCGCAGCCGCCGGCGCCGGGGCGACCCGCGCCTTCCGCAACAGGAGCGCCATCGCCAGCAGCACCAGCGCGCCGAAGGTGAACTGGCCGACGCGCGCGGCGACGATGTCGGTGCCGAGCACGGCGTACACGGGCAGTGCGACGTAGAACTGGAGCGGGCCGTGGTAATAGGATCCGGCCAGCACCGGGTACTTGCCCGCGATCAGGTTCCCGGGCAGTACGTAGGCCGGCGTGTCGGGACGCGCGTCCTCCACCAGCGCGCGGACGGCGAGGTACTCGGGGTTGATCGAGTCCATGTACAGGCCGGGCAGCCTGAGGTCGCGCGAGAAGCCGGTCCAGAGGACGAGGAGGGCAAGCAGCGCCGCCAGCACGTGCGGCCAGGGGCGGACGGACGGGGTCGCGGCGAGCGGGGTCCGCCGCGGCGCAGGGACCACCGGCTCAGTCCCGGACGGCCACGCAGATGGCCGACAGGCCGAGCGGCGCGCCCGTGAGCCGGTCGATCCTGCGGATCCAGGGCATGGCCCGCTGGATGCGCGCGATCGACTTCGCGCTGAAGGTGCGCGAGAAGTTCTCCTCGCGCTTCAGCACCCGCGACTTCAGGAAATAGGGCGCGACGCCGGCGAGGTTCATGTACCGGCAGCGCTCGACGCGGAAGCCGGCACCCTCGATGGCGCGGCGCAGGCTTCGCGTGGTGTAGCGGCGGTAGTGGCCCGACGCCCTGTCGACCGGGCCGTACAGCGCCGGCAGCGACGGCACCTTGATGTAGATGCGCCCGCCGGGCGGCAGCGCGGCGTGGAACTGGCGCAGAACGCGCTGGTCGTCGGGCAGGTGCTCGAGCACGTCCAGCGAGAAGATCGAGCGGACGCCGCGCGCGGCGAGGAGCTCCTGGCAGGCGTTGAGGTCGCAGTCGACGATCTCGACGCCCTCGTCGCCGCCGAAGCGCCGCTGGAGCGTCGCCAGGTTGTCGGTGCCGCCCTCGAGCAGCAGCAGCGGGCCCCCGCGCGCGCGCAGCAGGCTGGCGAAGTGCCCGGACCCGGCGCCGGCATCCGCGGCCGGGAACCCGATGCCCGGGCCGAACAGGTCGAGGACCCAGCCGTAGTACGCCGTGAGGTGCCCCATGCGCTCCTGCGCGTCGTAATGCTCGGTGTTGTCGCGGTACTCGAAACCCGAGGACTGGGGCATCTTTGCGGTCTCCTCAGACGTTGCTGCGCTTGTCGATCATGTCGGCCAGCACCGCGAACATGCTCATGTTGAGGAAGGCCGTCATGAGCAGCAGGGTCTTCTCGGTCATGTCGCGCATGTACAGGTCGTAGCCGATGCTGGCGGCCGTGGCGCCTCCCAGGAGGAGGATCAGGGGCGCGAGCAGGCGCAGCGGCGCGAAGTACATGCCGGTGCGGCCGATGATCTGCAGGAAGCGCAGGGTGTCCTTGATCGGGCTGATCTTGGACTTGCCGGTGCGGGCGAAGTAGTCGATCGGCTCGAAGCGCACGCGGTAGTTGTTGCGCAGCGCCGAGATGGTGATGGTGATGGTGAAGCTGAACCCGTTGGGCAGGACGCGCACGAACTTCTGCGCCATCGACCTGCGGAACACCCGCATGCCGGAATTGATGTCGGGGACCTTCTGCTTGACGATCCAGTTGATCCAGGCGCGCAGGAAGAACTTCGGGACCTTGCGGATGAACGGGTACTGGACGTTGTCGCCCGTGCGCGCGCCGACCACCATGTCCTGCCCGTCCATCATCGCCACCAGCTTCGGCAGGTCGGCGATGGGATAGGTGCCGTCGGCGTCGATGATGGCGATCAGCTCGGAATCCGCGTTGCGCATGCCGGTCTTGAGCGCGGCGCCGTAGCCGCGGTTCTGCCCGTGCTCGACCACGCGCAGGCGCGGGAAACGCTGCTCGAGCCCGCGCAGCACCGCCAGGGTGGAGTCCTCCGAACCGTCCTCGATCGCGAGGATCTCGAAGTTGCCCAGCGGCGCGAGGGTCGCATCCAGCGTCTCGATCGTCTCGGTCGCCGCGTCCTCTTCGTTGTAGCAGGGGACCAGGACGGTGACGACGGGTTGCTCGGCGCTCATGCGTGGGATCCAGCTGACTCGGACGCGGCATTCTCGCAGAATCGCCGCGCCCGGGCACGGGAACGCGCCGGCACCCGCGTCGGCGCGGGCGCCCGGCGCGTGCCGCCGGCTCAGCCGAGCGCCGCTTCCAGCTCCGGCAGCACCTGGAACAGGTCGCCCACCAGGCCGATGTCCGCGATCTCGAAGATCGCCGCGTCGGGGTCCTTGTTGATCGCGACGATGGTGCCGGCGTCCTTGATGCCGGTCAGGTGCTGGATCGCGCCGCTGATGCCGATCGCGACGTAGAGCTCCGGGGCGATGATCTTGCCCGTCTGGCCGACCTGCATCTCGTTGGGGCAGTAGCCGGCGTCGACCGCGGCCCGCGACGCGCCCACCGCGGCGCCGAGCCGGTCGGCGAAGCGGTAGATGATGTCGAAGTTCTCGGCCGAGCCCACGCCGCGGCCGCCGGAGACCACGCGCTTCGCGCTCTGCAGGTCGGGGCGGTCGCCGCCGCCCGCGGCGAGGCCGACGAAGCGGGTGTGCGAAGGCAGGCTGGCGTCGACGCCGACGGCCTCGATCGCGGCGCTGCCGCCCGTGCCGGCCTCCTTCCAGGAAGCGGTGCGCACGGTCGCGACCACGGCCTGGCCCGCGGGTGCCTCCACGGTGATGATGGCGTTGCCGGCGTAGATCGGGCGCTTGAACGTGCGCTCGCCTTCCACCGACATCAGGTCCGAGACCTGCGGCACGCCGAGCAGCGCGGCCACGCAGGGCATGAGGTCCTTGCCGAAGGTGGAGCTCGGCCCGAACACGTGCGTGTAGCCCTCGGCGAGCTTCGCGACCTGCGGCGCCAGCACCTGTGCGATGGCGTGCGCATTGGCCTCGTTGGCGACGGTAAGCACCCGCGAGACGCCGGCGATCGCGGCGGCCTCGGCCGCGACCGCGGCCGGGTCGGCGGCGAGCACGACGATGTCGACGGCCTCTGGCGAGAGCGCCTGCGCGGCCGTCACGCACTTGGCGGTGGAGCCGTTGAGCCTGCCGTCCTGGTGTTCGGCGACGATGAGTACCTTGGCCATCAGAGCAACCCCTTGTCCTTCAGTGCGGCAACGAGCTCGGCCGCGTCCTTCACCATCACGCCCTTGCCGCGCTTCGCCGGCGGCGCGTAGTTCGTCGTCGCCAGGCCCTGGCCCTCGTCCACGCCGAGGTCGGCCCAGGCCAGCGTCTCGAGCGGCTTCGACTTGGCCTTCATGATGTCGGGCAGCNNCCAGGCCGGCGTCGACCTCGCGGGTGACCGTGGCCTTGCCGTCGGCGACCTCGAGCTTCGACGCGAAGGTCGCCTGCGGGCGGCCCCAGATCGTCGCCAGCATCTGGCCGGTCTGGTTCGCGTCGTCGTCGATCGCCTGCTTGCCGAGGACCACGAGGTCGGGCGATTCCTTCTCGATGAGCTTCAGCAGGGCGCGGGCGGCCGCGAGCGGCTGCACCTCCTGGCCGGCGTCGGTGACCACGTGGATGGCGCGGTTGGCGCCCATGGCCAGGCCGTTGCGCAGGTGCGCCTGGGCGTCGGCCGGGGCGATCGTGGCGACCACGACCTCGGTCGCGACGCCCTTGTCGCGCAGGCGCAGGGCCTCTTCCAGCGCGATCTCGTCGAAGGGGTTGGGCGACAGCTTGACGCCGTCGGTGACCACGCCGGTGCCGTCCGGCTTGACCTGGATGCGGACGTTGTAGTCCACCACGCGCTTGTAGCCGACGAGGATCTTCATCGTTGCGGTGCGTCCTTGGGGGGATGGGGCGGGAACCCCCGATTTTAGCCTCCGGGGCCGCGGGGCGCGACCGCGGCGGGCGGCGGCGGTCCACCGCCGGTCCTCAGGCGTCCCCTCGGGGCCGGAACAGGCGCCGGCCAAGCACGAAGGTCACCGGGACGCTGGCCGCCACCGAGAGCAGGGGCGCGACGCGGGGATCCAGCCGCAGCGGGCCGAGGGCGAACGCAAGCATGCCGGCGCCGGCGGCCCAGCCTGCGAGGCATACCGCCGGCCAGGCGGCGAAGCTTCGCCAGCCGGGGCGCGCGCGGAACGCGTAGCGGCTGTGCAGCAGGTAGCCGACGCAGATGCCCGCGGCGAAGGACGCGGCGTACGCGGCCTGCGGGCGGAGCCAGGGCAGCAGCAGCCAGTAGACGGCCAGGCAGGCCAGGGTGTTGGCGGCGCCGGTGGCGAGGAAGCGGACGAAGGTGGCGACCGTCCCCCGGGCGCCGGGGGCGGACCGGGGGCCGCTCATGCGCGCCGGGCTTCCGCCTCGGCCAGGAATTCGTCGTAGCTGCGGATGTAGTCGGCCGGATCGTAGGCGTGCGAGGCGAAGACCAGCAGCACCGCGTCCGCCGAATACCGGTACTGGGTGCCCCAGGTCATCGGCGGCAGGTGCAGGCCGAGGTCGGGGGCGTCGAGGCCGAATTCGCGGCGCCGGCGGCCGTCGTCGACCAGCACCCGCACCGAGCCGTGCACGCAGACCAGGAACTGGTGGCATTCACGGTGCGCGTGCTCGCCGCGGGTCTCTCGCGACGGGACGCCGAAGACGAGGAAGTAGCGCCGCGGCGCGAACGGCAGGTCGCGCTCGAACTCGCCCACCGAAAGCGAACCGCGCAGGTCCATGAAGCGAGGCATGCGGTGGAGGCGCGCGCCGCCGTCGTGCCCATCGCCGCCGCCGCGCGGGCCAGCCGCGAACCCGTCGTCATCGCGCTTCGCGACGTCGCCGTCGGCGCCCACGTCGGCGTCGGTGACGTAGCCGACGATGCGCGCGGGATTGCCGACCACGATCGCGTTGGCGGGCACCGAACGGGTGATCACCGCGCCGGCGCCGATCATCGCGCCGCGGCCGATGCGGATGCCGGGCAGCAGGGTCGCGTTGGCGCCGATCGACGCGCCGTCCTCGACCACGGTCGCTGCGTAGGCCTCCGGGCGCTTCCCGCTGCGCGGGAAGGGGTCGTTGCTGAAGGTGGCGTTGGGCCCCACGAAGACGTCGTTGCCCAGGCGCACGCCATCCCAGAGCTGCACGCCGCACTTGACGGTGCTGCGGTCGCCCACGACCACGTCGCCCTCGATGAAGACCCCGTCGCAGATGTTGCAGTCGCGGCCGATGCGCGCCCCCGGGAGCACGTGGGCGAAGGCCCAGATCCGGGTGCCGGCGCCGATCTCCGTGCTCTCGCACAGGGCCCTGGGGTGGACGAAATGGCTCACGGCGACCGCTCCTCGAAGGTTTCCTCGGAATGCACCAGGGCCAGCGGGCGCGCCTTGGTGTTCTCGAACGCGCGCCAGGCGTAGCTGCCCACGACGCCCAGCCCGAGGGTGTTGATCGCGCCGAAGAACAGGATCGCCAGCACCGTCGTGGCATAGCCGGGCACCGTGACCCATCCCGAGACGCGCGCCAGGACGACCACCGTGGCCAGCAGGGTGGCGGTCGCCAGGGCCAGCGCCCCGGCCAGGAACAGGATCCGCACCGGCAGGTCGCTGAAGGCGAACACGCTGTCGGAGAAGTACTTCAGCCTCTTGCGCAGGGTCCAGGCGCTGCGCCCGTACTCACGCGGCCTGCGCTGGCGCGCGTAGGGCAGGAACACGCGCCTGCCGCCGAGCCAGAACAGCTGCGCGAGCAGGCTGGTGTTGGCCTCGCGCAGCGCGACCAGCCGGTCCCTGAAGTCCGCGGTGACGGCGAACACGTCGACCCCGCCGCGAGGGATGTCGGGCATCACCAGCCGGCGGTACAGCGACCAGAACAGCGTCGACAGCAGCTTGCCGACCGGCGGGTCGTCGCGGCCGTCGCGGACGCCGAAGCCCACGTCGGCGCGACCGTCGCGCAGGGCGTCGAGGAATCCCAGGGCCAGCGCCGGCGGCTCCTGCAGGTCCGCCGCCATCACTGCGATCACGCGTCCGCGCGCGCGTTCCAGGCCGACGCGGATCGCGGGGAAGGCGCCGAAGTTCCGGGTCAGCTCCACCAGCTGCGCGCTGAAGCCGGCGGCCGGCAGGGCGGCGCGCAGCAGCGCATGGCTCTCGTCCGGGCTGCCGTCGACGACGAACACCGCTTCGAGGCCGCCGTCCACGTCGCGCGCGAGCCGCTCCAGCGCCTCCAGCAGGGGCGCGATCGAGCCGGCGTTGCGGTACACCGGCACCACCACGCTGAGGGCATGGCTCAGAAGCGGTTGCATGCGTCGATCACCCGTTCCACCTCGGCGTCGGAGAGCTCCGGGAAGCAGGGCAGCGACAGCGCCGTGCGCGCCTGCCGCTCGGTCACCGGCAGCGACAGCGCGGCGTGGCGGCCGCCGAGGCAGGGCTGCCGGTGGTCCGGCAGCGGATAGTGCACGTCGGTCGCGATCCCGGCTTCTGCAAGGTGCGCGCGCAGGGCGTCCCGGCGCCCGCAGTGCACGACGTAGAGGTGGACGACGTGCCCCTCGCCGGCGGGCGCGGGAACCGCGATGTCCGGGTGGCGGATGCCGCGCGAGTAGCGCCCGGCGATCGCGCGCCGCCGTTCGTTCCAGCCGTCGAGCAGCGGCAGCTGCTCGTGGAGGATGCGCGCCTGGAGCTCGTCGAGGCGGCTGTTGCGGCCGCCCGGCAGCGCGCTGACGTACTTCCGCTCCCAGCCGTACTGGCGCAGCGCGCGCACGCGCTCGGCGACCGCCGCGTCGCCGGAGACGACCGCTCCGGCATCGCCCAGCGCGCCCAGGTTCTTGGTCGGGTAGAAACTGAAGGCCGCGGCGTCGCCGAAGGCACCGGCGCGGCGGCCGTCCGGCGCGCGCGCGCCGTGGGCCTGGGCGCAGTCCTCGACCAGGGCGATGCCGCGTCCGCGGCAGGCCGCGGCCAGCGCGTCCACCTGCGCAAGGCGGCCATAGAGGTGCGTCGCCAGCACCGCGCGCACGGGACCGCGGTCGTCGAGGGCGCGCTCCAGCGCGGCGGGATCGAGCGTGGAATCCGCGGCCACGTCGACGAAGACCGGTTCGGCACCGCAGGCGAGCGCCGCGTGCGCGCCGTACATGGCCGCGTTCGCCGCCATGGCGACGCGATCGCCCGGCGCCACGCCGACCGCCTTCAACGCCAGCTCGAGCGCGTCGCTGCCGCTGGCGACGCCGACGCAGTGCGCCACCCCGCAATACGCCGCGAACGCGGCCTCGAAGGCCTCGACCGCGGGGCCGAGCACGTAGTGGCCTCCGTCGAGCACCGACTCCAGCGCGGCCAGCAGCCGTTCGCGCATCGGCGCGACGCGGCGGCCCAGCGAGTTGACGGGAATGGCTTCGACTTGCATGCGCCCAGCCAGGACGGTGGGCCGTATTCTGCCAGAACGATCCCGGAGGGCTCCGGCATGCCCGGCGCTCAGGGCCCGGGAGTCCTTCCGGGCCTGCCGAACGGACGCGCGGGCCGTTCGATGCGCACCTCGTGCCGCCCGCGCGCGGGAAGGGCGAGCGCGGCCTGGTAGCCGTTGACGCGGAACACCGGCACTGCGCGGCCGTCCAGCGTGGCGCGCCATCGCGCGCCCGGATCCTCGTTGAGGACCAGCACGGCGGGACCGTCCACCTCCACCGTGGCTTCCAGCAGGGTGCGGTCGTTGCGACGGAGGTGGACCTCTCCGCCCGCGTCGGCCGGCCCGGCGCCGCTGCCTGCATCGACGCCGGGGGGAAGGTCTTCCCGCCGCGCGAACGCGCGCCGTGGCACGGCCGTGGCGCCGAGCAGGGCGTCGACCGGCGAGTCCACCACGTCCACGCCGCTGGCGAGGAAGAGCCGCGGCAAGGCTTCCGGGTGCGTGCGCAGGAACAGGCCCGGGCGCAGCGCTTCGTCGCCGGGCGCGGCGTGCTCTTCCGGCCACAGCGACCAGCGCACCCCGTACAGCGCCGACACGGCCGGAGTCGGGGCCGAGAGCAGCCGGTGCTTGTCGAACGCGATCGGCCCGATGCCGCCGTGGATCGAGCGGAATCCATGCAGCGTCCACGAGTGGGTCAGCGCCTGGCGGTTGCCCAGGCCCGGACCGACCACGAAGCGGTACACGTCCAGCCCGTCCAGGCGGGCCGCGAGCGCGCTGGCGTCGGCGCGCGCCTGCACGCGGTCGGCGTGGTGGAGCATCGCGTCGTGCAGTTGGAAGCGCATGTTGTGCCGCCATGGCGTCCAGGCGGTGGCGAAGAACAGCAGCCCGCAGGCGACCGCGAGTGCCGTCGCACCGCCGGTGCGCGCGCGCAGGCACCAGGCGAGCGCGGCGAACGCGGCCAGCAGCGCGAGCACCGCTTCCGCGCGGTAGGCGGCGTCGCCTGCCAGCGTCGACGCGAGGGCGAGCGCGAACGTGGCGGCGGCCAGCCATGCCAAGGGGTCGCGCATCCGCGCGGGCAGCGTGCGCCCGCGCGCGGCGTGGAGCCCGAGGGCGGCGACCGGCAGCAGCATCACCACCGCGGGGGCGGACCACCAGACGAGCTCGCGCACCCGTCCCACCAGCGGCAGGGCCGCCAGCAGCGGCGCCATCGGCTTGAAGCAGGAGGCCGCCGCCAGCAGGCCGCAGCCGAGAAGCGCCCGCGCGCAGCGGGTGGCGGCGGTCCCGGGCAGGTGGCGGGACAGGACGCACAGCGCGGCAACCAGCACGGCCCCGCCGAGATAGGCGTTGCCGACGCCCCTGCGGTATTCGAACCGCAGCAGGAGGCCGGCGTCCGACGCCGGCAGCGCGTGGTGGAGCAGGGCCTCGAGCGGCAGCGGCTGGTTGCCGACGACATGGCCACCGACCTCGCCCAGCCAGCGGATCGAACCCGCGTGGAACGCGAGGATCCCGGAAAGATAGGGCCAGCACGCGACGAGGGTGATGGCGGCGGCGAACGCCAGCCAGCCGGCGCTCGCGGCGAGCCGGCGCAGGCCGGCGCGGTCGCGGTCCGCGGCCGCCTGCACCGCCAGCAGGACCAGCATGCCGCCGGAGGCCCAGGCGGCGAACACCAGGGTCTGCGCCGGATGCGCGTGCACCAGGAGGGTCGCGGCCAGCGCCAGCAGCAGCGCCATCGGCGCCTGGCGCCGCCAGCCCGCGTCGCGGTACAGGCGCACCTGGGCGGCGAGTACCCAGGGCAGCCAGGCGGTCGCGGCGATGATGTGCGGCCAGCCGGCGACCGCGCGCACCGCGGGGAACCATGGGATCGCGAACGCCACCAGCAGCGCGGGCCAGGCCGGCGCGCCGAGCGCACGCGCCAGCAGGAAGGTGCCCGCGGCGAGCAGCGCGAGGTGCAGGAGGATGATGGCGTTCAACCGGTCGAGGGTGGCCTCCGGCGACGCATCCGCGCCCGCCCAGTTGAAGTACAGCGGGTACAGCACGTGGTGGTTGGGATTGGACCAGTTCGGCTCGCCGGCGCGCACGCGCTCGCTGTACATCGCGGCCAGCAGCCCTTCCTCGGCGATGGCATGGCTGGCTTCGTTGAAGCTGGCCAGCAGGATGTCGGCCTGGTCCGGGCCGCGCGCCAGCGTCTGGCCCGCGTAGTGGATGCGCGCGGCGGCCAGCACCGCCAGCAGCACGAGCGCCGCCAGCGCCGCCTCGCGCAGCCAGCGGCGCGGCGACGCGTGGACCGACTGCCCGTGCCTGCCCAACGCGCCCGCGGCCGTCAGAGGTTCTGGTAGTTCGGGCCCGAGCCGCCCTCGGGCGTCACCCAGGTGATGATCTCGTACGGATCCTTGATGTCGCAGGTCTTGCAGTGCACGCAGTTCGCCGCGTTGATCTGCAGGCGCTTGCCGGTGCCGGCGGGACCGTCGGGATCATCGACGATCTCGTAGACGCCGGCCGGACAGAAGCGGGTGCAGGGATTGCCGTATTCCTCGGCGCAGCGGGTGACGCAGACCTCGGTGTCGTGCACCAGCAGGTGGACGGGCTGGTCCTCGTCGTGCTCGGTGGCGGCGAAGTACACGCCGGCCAGGCGGTCGCGCGGCGGCAGTTCGCGCTGGCCCCAGTCCCGTTCGGGCTGCACGCGCGCGCCCAGCCTGTCGAGCGAGGACCAGTCGGGGGTCACCTTGAGCGTCCACGGCGAGCGGCCGCCGACGACGGTTTCCCAGGCGGCGTTGGCCAGCCCGAACCAGAGGCCCTTCTTGAAGCCCGGCTTGATGTTGCGCACCGCGCGCAGTTCGCGCATGGCCTCGGAGTCGCGCAGCTTGGCGTCGAAGCCCTCCGGCGCGAGCGCGTTGGCGGCCAGGTGCTCGGCGGCGAGCATGCCGCTGCGGATCGCCTGGTGGGTGCCCTTGATCTTGGGCACGTTCAGCAGGCCCGCGGTGTCGCCGATCAGCAGCGCGCCCGGCATCTCCACCCTGGGCAGCGACTGCCAGCCGCCGGTGACGATCGCGCGCGCGCCCGCGGACAGGATGCTGCCGCCCTCGAGCAGCGGCTTCACGGTCGGGTGGTTCTTCCACTGCTGGAAGGCCTCCCAGGGCCTGAACTCCGGGTCGCCGTAGTCGAGCCCGGTGACGTAGCCCAGCGCGACCTGGTCGTTCCCGAGGTGGTAGAGGAAGCTGCCGCCGTAGGTGGAGTTGTCGGCCGGCCAGCCCAGCGAGTGCACGATCTTCCCCGGCGTCGCGCGTCCGGCAGGCAGCTGCCAGAGCTCCTTGATGCCGATCGAATAGGCCTGCGGGTCGCTGTCGGCATCGAGGTGGAAGCGCTTCACCAGCCGCTTGGTCAGGTGCCCGCGCGCGCCTTCCGCGAGCACGGTGACCCGGGCGTGGATGTCGATGCCGGCGGTGTAGCCCGGCTTCTGCGAGCCGTCGCGGGCGATGCCCATGTCGCCGATGCGCACGCCGATGACGGTCCCGTCCTCGCCGTGCAGGGTCTGCGCGGCGGCGAAGCCGGGGTAGATCTCCACGCCCAGCGCTTCGGCCTGCGGCGCGAGCCACGCGCACATGGCGCCCAGGCTGACGATGAAGTTGCCGTGGTTGCGCATGCCCGGCGGCACGATCGGGAATTTCCGGCCACCGTCCTTCGTCAGGTACCAGAGTTCGTCCGCCGTCGCGGGCACGCAGACCGGCGGCGGGTTGTCGCGCCAGCCGGGGAGCAGGGCGTCCAGTGGGCCGGGCTCGATCACCGCGCCGGACAGGATGTGCGCGCCGATGGTGCTCGACTTCTCGATGACGCACACCGAGATTCCCGGGTCGAGCTGCTTCAGCCGGATCGCGAAGGCGAGGCCCGCGGGGCCGGCGCCGACGGTGACGACGTCGTACTCCATGACGTCACGCTCGGGTTCCGGGACCTCGACGGCGGCGCTGGGGTCTGCTTGCGGATTCATGCGGGAGGCCCGTGTGGCGATGCGATGATTGTCGCGGCTCGCGCAGCGGGCGGCAAACCCGCGGAATCAATCGCCGGCGCCGCGCGCGTGGGCGTCGCCCTCGGCGAGGGTCCAGCCGGCGACGTCCCGCGAGAGCGCCTCCAGCGCCCGCGTGTAGGCCTCGACCACGCTGGCGACGTCGGTGGCGGTCGCCGGCTCGGCCACGGTGAAGGTGCGCGCGGCGACGATGCCCTGTTCGCGCGCATGCAGGAGCTTGGCGTGCAGCTCGATGGTCGCGGCGGGCACGCGGCCGCCGGCGTAATCGGCCTCGAAGCGGCGCAGGTCGAGCAGCAGCCGGTAGTCGGGCGCGATGCCGCTCCCGCGGCGGGCGACGCGGGGCACGTGGCCGGAGTCCTCGAGCGTGCGCAGGATCGCGTCCTCGACCATGTCGGAGGGCGCGCGCGCCCAGCTGGCGCCGCCGTAGACCTGGAGTTCCCCGGGCACCGGGCGCACCGCGATGCGGAACGTGTCGACGGTGCGCGCCGCGGTCGGCGGGTTCACCGACAGCTGCCAGCCGACGCGGGGCCAGGCGGGATCGGCCTGGATGCCGGGGGTGGGCGCGTACACGGTGCCGCGCTCGCTGTCGCCCGCGGCGCCGAGGATCGAGCAGGCGCCGAGCAGGACGCTGGCGGCGAGGGCGAGGACAAGGCCGGGCAGGCGGGTCGGCTTCATTCGGGTTCGAACTCCTTGGGTGCCTCGCGGCCGAGCAGGTAGCGCGCGGGGTTGGCGTCGAAGCGGTCGCCGATGCGGCGCAGGTCGCGGACCAGCGACCGCAGCTCCGCCAGGGTCGGGCCCAGCTGGGCCAGGCCGTCGTTGGCGAAGCTGTTGATGGCGCTGCGGTTCTCGCCCAGGATCGCGTCGGCGCTGTTGGCCGCGGAATCGATGCGCGCCAGGGTCGCGTCCAGGCGCTCCACCAGCGCCGGCAGCTTGTCGACGAACTCGCGCTCGATGCCGCCCATGGCGCGGTTCGAGGTCTCGATCGCCTCCACCAGCTTCTCGCTGGCCTCGCGCGAGTTGGCGACCAGGGCCGCGAGGTCCTCGCGCTGGTCGGCGACCGCGCCGGTCAGGGACTCGACGTGCTCCAGCGTGCTCGCGATCCGGGCGACGTTCTCGTCGCTCAGCACTTCGTCCAGGCGCGCCACCAGCCGGTTGGCGGTGTCGGCGATGTTCTGCAGGGCCGAGGCCTCGGTCAGGATCACCGGGATCGCGTCGTCGTCGCGCGCGGCCAGCCGCGGCGCGTCCGGGCTGCCGCCGGTGAGCTGGATGAAGGTGGCGCCGGTGAGGCCGGTCATCGACAGCTTGGCGCGGGTGTCCACCTTCACCGGTACGTCGGCCAGCACGCGGATCCGGGCGACCACGCGCCTGGGGTCCTGCGGGGCGAGCGCGAGGGAGTCGACGGTGCCCACGGAGATGCCGTTGTACTGCACCGCGCCGCCCTCGGTCAGGCCGGTCACCGGCTCGTCGAAGACGACGTGGTAGGCCTGCCAGTTGCGGTCGCTGGAGTACTTCGCCGCCCACAGGCCGAACAGCAGCATGCCCACCGCGACCACCAGGGTGAAGGCGCCGATCAGGACGTAGTTGGCCTTGGTTTCCATCGCTCAGGACTCCACGGCGGTTCGCGTGCCCGCCTGTCGTGCCGCGCGGCCACGCGGGCCGTTGAAGTATTCCTGCACCCAGGGATGGTCCAGCCGCTCGATCTCGTCCAGCGGACCGGTCGCCACCACCTTGCGATCGGCGATCACCGCCACCCGGTCGCAGATAGCGTACAGGGTGTCCAGGTCGTGGGTGATGATGAACACCGTCAGCCCGAGCGCCCGGCGCAGGGTCAGGATGAGGTGGTCGAAGGCGGCGGCGCCGATCGGGTCGAGGCCGGCGGTCGGCTCGTCCAGGAAGACCAGCGGCGGGTCGAGGGCCAGCGCACGGGCGAGCGCCGCGCGCTTGCGCATGCCGCCGGACAGCTGCGACGGCAGCTTGTTGATCGCGTCCGCGGGCAGGCCCGCCAGCTTGACCTTGAGCAGGGCGAGCTCGCGGCGCAGGCCGTCCGGGAGCCCGGGGTGGTGCTCCCTGAGCGGCACCTCCACGTTCTCGCCGACGGTGAGGGAGGAGAACAGCGCGCCGTCCTGGAACAGCACGCCCGTGCTGCGTTCGATGAGCTGCCGGTCGGCGGGCGCGGAGGAGCGCGCATCGACGCCCAGCACCTGGATGTCGCCGGCGTCGGGCGTGCGCAGGCCGATGATCGAGCGCATCAGAACCGACTTGCCGCTGCCCGAACCGCCGACCACGCCGAGGATCTCCCCCGTGCGCACGTCCAGGTCCAGGCCCTCGTGCACCACCTGGGCGCCGAAGCGGTTGGCCAGGCCGCGCACGCGGACGATGGGAGCGGCGGCGTTCACCAGCCCACCTGCATGAACCAGATCGCCGCCAGCGCATCGAGCAGGATCACCAGCGAGATCGTCTGCACCACGCTGGAGGTGGTGCGCTCGCCCAGCGACTGCGCCGTGCCCTGGACCTGCAGCCCCTCCAGGCAGCCGATCAGCCCGATCACCAGCGCGAACGCGGGTGCCTTCGACATGCCGACGAAGAAGTGGCGCAGCTCGATGGTGTCCTGCAGTCGCGCGAGGAAGGCCTGCGGCGGGATGCCGAGCTCGAAGGCGGCGACCGCCATGCCACCCAGGAGGCCCGAGACCATGGCCACGAAGGTCAGCAGCGGCAGCATCACCAGCAGCGCGAGGAGGCGCGGGATCACCAGCAGTTCGATCGGGTCGAGGCCGAGCGTGCGGATGGCGTCGACCTCCTCGCGGGTGACCATGATTCCGATCTGCGCGGTGAAGGCGCTGGCGGTGCGTCCGGCAAGCAGGATCGCCGTGAGCAGGACGCCGAACTCGCGCAGGAACGCGAAGCCGACCAGCTCGACCACGAACAGCGTGGCGCCGAAGTCGGCGAGGATGGTCGACCCGAGGAAGGCGATGACCGCGCCCACCATGAAGGACAGGAGCGCGACCAGCGGCATCGCGTCGAGCCCGACCTGTTCCATGTGGTGCACGGTCGAGGTCAGGCGCAGCCGCCGCGGCTGGCGCAGGATGCGGCCGCCCTTCGCCAGGCTCTCCCCGAGGAAGCTCACGAGGGCCAGCACCTCCCGGCCGTTGTCGTGCATGGCCTTGCCGAGGCGGGCGAGGGCGGCCGCGACGCCGTATTCGCGACGCTTCCTCGGGCGGTCGTCCGCGACGTCCTCGATGGCGGCGACCATGGCGAGGTGGTCTTCGCGGAACGCGAGCGCATCGTCGGCGAGGCCGCGCCGGCCGGCGAAGCGCAGGAGCTGCAGCACGCCCATGGTGTCGAGCCGTCCGATGCCCCGGGCGTCGACCCCCGTGGCGCCCGGCGGGGCGGCCGCGAGCGAGGCGGAAACGGCGCCGGCATGCTCGAGCGTCCAGTCGCCGGACAGGCGAAGCGCGCCGCCGTCGAGTGCGAGCGTCGGGGGACTGGCGGCGTCGGCTGGCATCGGGCGGCGGGGCGTCACGGGGTCGGGTCGTCCGCGAGGATACCGAACACGGCGCATGCCGCGCGTGCCATGCTTCGCGCATGTCCCGTCCGTTTCCCCAGGAAGCCTACGCCGCCCGCATCGCCTTCGTGGTCGAGCTGGCCGAGCACCTCCATGCCTACGGCACCACGGCACCCCGCCTCGAGGCCGCGATCGAACAGGTGGCGCACAGCCTTTGCCTGGAATGCGAGCCCTGGACCAATCCGACGGGGATGGTGCTGTCCTTCAGCGATCCGATGCGCCCGCCCGGCGAGAGCGACACCACCCGGGTGATCCGCACCGTCCCGGGCGAAAACGACCTCGGGCGGCTGTGCGAGGTCGACCGCATCGCCGAGGACGTCGTCGCCGGGCGCATGGGCCTGGCCGAAGGCCACGCGGCGCTGCGCGCGCTGGACCGCCCGCTGACGCGCCGCGAGAACCTGATGCAGGTGCTGGGATTCGGCCTGGTCGCCGCCGGGATCGGCGGCCTGCTGCGCATGCCATGGCTCGACATCGCCACCGCCAGCGTCATCGGACTGGTGATCGGCGGGCTGCAGGCCGCCGCCCGCACCCGTCCGCGGCTGCGCGAGTCCGGCGACGCGGTCAGCGCGGTGGTCGCCGCCTCGATGGCGATCCTGGTCGCGGCCTTCGTGGCGCCGCTCAACCTCAACACCGTGATCATCTCCGCCCTGATCGTGCTCATGCCCGGCCTCGCGCTGACCAATGCGATCAACGAGCTGACCAGCCAGCACCTGGTGTCGGGCACCTCGCGCTTCGCCGGCGCCGTCGCCACGATGATCATGCTCACGGTCGGCACGATGGTCGCGATGGTCGGGATGCAGATGCTCGGCATCGAGCCCCGCGTCCGCGGGCTGCGGCCGCAGCCGGACTGGGTCGAGTGGGGCGCGCTCGCGGTGACGTCGATCGCCTTCGCGGTGCTGTTCCGCGCCAGGGCGAAGGACTATCCGCTGGTGGCGCTGGCCGCGGCCACCGGCTACCTGGTGTCGCGCCTGGCCGGGCAGGCCTGGGGCGCCGAGTTCGGGATCTTCCTGGCGGCGCTGGTGGTCACGGCGGCGGGCAACGGCTATGCGCGCTGGGCGTGGAGGCCCGGCGCGGTGGTGCGCGTCCCCGGCATCATCCTGATGGTCCCGGGCAGCTCGAGCGTGCGCACCCTGATCACCTCGGTGCAGCAGCAGGACCTGGGCGTGGGCCAGTCGGCGGCGATGGCGGTGATCAACATCCTGCTGTCGATCGTCGCCGGGCTGATCTTCGGCAACCTGCTGCTGCCGGCGCGCCGGAGCCTGTAGCGCCGGGCGCCGGCGTGCCGCCCGGCGACGGCCGGGCGGCAGCTGTTCCCGCGCCTGGGGTCATTCCTTCGCGATCAGGAAATCCTCGACCTTCTTCCCCCCGGCGACCTGCGCCGCCAGCCAGCGCGGCTGCTTGCCGCGGCCGGTCCAGGTTTCGGCCGGATTCTCCGGATTGCGGTACTTCGGCGGGACCTTGCCCGTCTTGCGCGGTGCCTTGGCCGCCCTGGTGGCGCGGGCCGCGCCGCCGCCGGAGGTGCCGAACAGCTCCTCGATGGTATAGCCCTCGGCCGTGGCCGCGGCCTTCAGGCGGGCGCGCACGGTGGCGATGGGCTTGCGCTTCTTGAGCGTGGTCTTGCGCTTCTTCGCCTTGGTGATCAGCGCATCAAGCTCCCTGGGGGACAGGGTGGTGAGGTCAACGGGCATGGTTGCTCCGATTATCAGGGGGTCCCGCCACGGTCGGCGGGGGAAGGGGGATGATAATCGTCCGCGGGCCGGGCGGCAAAATGGGTGGATGGGCTCGTCGATAATCGCCGGGGATATCTCCGGGTATTACCGCTGATTGCCGGCGAGGCGGGCCAGAAGGGCCGCGCGGTCGAGGTGCTCGGCCTCGCCCGCGCTGCGGGCGCGGTATTCGAAGGTGCCGGCGTCGAGGCCGCGGCCCGAGACCACCACGCGGTGCGGGATGCCGATCAGCTCCATGTCCGCGAACATCGGCCCCGGCCGCAGGCCGCGGTCGTCGAGCACCACGTCCACGCCGCGCGCGGCTAGTTCGTCGTGCAGCGCGGTGGCGGCTTCGGCCACGACGGGGTCGTTCTTCGGGTTGATCACGCACACCGCCACCGTCCACGGCGCCATCGCCTCGGGCCAGGCGATCCCGGCGTCGTCGTGGTTCTGCTCGATGGCGGCCGCGACGATGCGCGAGACGCCGATGCCGTAGCAGCCCATCATCGGCACCGCGGCCTTGCCGGCGGCGTCGAGCACGGTGCAGCCCATCGCCTCGGCGTACTTGCGGCCGAGCTGGAAGATGTGGCCCACCTCGATGCCGCGCATGATGCGCAGCGTCCCGCCATCCTCGGCGCGGTCGCCCTCGACCACGCTGCGGATGTCGGCCACGGTGTCGGGCTCGGGCAGGTCGCGGCCCCAGTTGACGCCGGCCAGGTGCTCGCCCGCGCGGTTCGCGCCGACCACGAAGTCGGCCATCGCGGCGACCTCGAGGTCGGCGACCACGCGCACCGGCCTGGCCGGGGACACCGGACCCAGGAACCCGGGGCGGCTGCCCAGGTGTTCGAGGATCTCGGCCTCGGTGGCCATGCGCGATCCGCCCAGGCCCTCGACCTTGCCGAGCTTGATCTCGTTGGCCTCGTGGTCGCCGCGGACCAGCGCCAGCACGAACTGCGGCGCGCCGTCGGCGTCGTGGCCCATGAGCGCCACCGACTTCACGGTGCGCGCCAGCGGGATGCCCATCAGCTCCGCCACCGCCTCGCAGGTGGTTTGCGTGGGCGTGTCGACGGTGCGCATGGCTTCGGTCGCGGCGGGACGCGGCCCGGGCGCGGCGGCGCGCGCGGTCTCCACGTTGGCGGCGTAGCCGGCCGCGTCGTCGCGTCCGGTGTCGGACCACGCGATCCGGTCCTCGCCGGAATCGGCCAGCACGTGGAATTCCTGCGAGGCGTCGCCGCCGATCGCGCCGGTGTCGGCGAGCACCGCGCGGAAGCGCAGGCCCAGGCGGGTGAAGATGCGGGTATAGGCGTCGTGCATCCTGGCGTAGGACGCGGCCATGCCCTCGGCGTCGATGTCGAAGGAATAGGCGTCCTTCATCAGGAACTCGCGCGCACGCATCACCCCGAAGCGCGGCCGGATCTCGTCGCGGAACTTGGTCTGCACCTGGTAGAAGGTGACCGGCAGCTGGCGGTAGCTCGACAGCTCGTGGCGCGCGAAGTCGGTGACGACCTCCTCGTGCGTGGGGCCGTAGGCGTACTCGGCGTCCTTGCGGTCGCGGATCTTCAGCAGCTGGCCGCCGAACTTCTCCCAGCGCCCGGTCTCCTCCCAGAGCTCGCGCGGCTGGATCGACGGCATCAGCAGCTCGATCGCGCCGG
>LSQX01058943.1_pt1 | contig 39626 bp, 36 predicted proteins | sample 654561 | NCBI WGS metagenome assembly LSQX01 (sample SAMN04489861, study PRJNA283612) | anaerobic digester metagenome | isolation source: 4 biogas reactors fed with cattle manure at either 37C or 55C with and... | place: Denmark: Kongens Lyngby | collected 2014 | reverse complement strand
ATGCCCCTTATCAGCCGGCTGAAGGTGCTGGGTGAATACAGGGAAGAGAAGGAAGCTACTGATAAATAAAAATATAAGAAGAATGATGCATATTGAACCCGCTGAACATATAAAATCGATAACGGAATATTACTTTTCCGTAAAGCTGGCCGAGGTTGCCCGCATGAACGCAGAAGGGAAGAACGTGATCAGCCTGGCTGTAGGTGCTCCCGACCGTATGCCGTCGCAGGCAACCATCGACACACTCTGCGAAACCGCCCAACGCCCCGATGTACATGCCTATCAGCCTTACACCGGTATTCCGGAACTGCGAAAAGCATATAGTGACTGGTACAGGAGGATTTACAACGTTGCGCTTTCTCAGGAGGAGGTGTTGCCACTGATAGGATCGAAAGAGGGTATCCTGCATATATCGATGACCTTCCTGAATGCCGGTGATGGCGTGCTGGTGCCTAACCCGGGATATCCCACCTACAAATCGGTGTCCAATCTGCTCAGAGCGAATGTTATTGAATATGATTTGCTGGAGACTGAAGGATGGCAACCCGATTTTGCAGCGCTGGAGAAGATGGATCTCTCCCGTGTGAAACTGATGTGGGTCAATTACCCCAATATGCCTACCGGTGGCAATGCATCGGTTGAGCTGTTTGATAAACTGATCGCTTTCGGAAAGAGGCATGATATTGTCATCTGTCATGATAACCCCTATAGCTTTATCCTGAATGACAATCCGATGAGTATATTGTCACTGCCGGGAGCAAAAGAGATATGTATCGAACTCAATTCGCTGAGCAAATCGCATAACATGTCCGGATGGCGTATGGGTATGCTGGCCTCCAATACCCAGTTTGTGAAATGGGTGCTCAAGGCAAAGAGCAATATCGACAGCGGACAGTTCAAACCGATGCAGCTGGCAACCGTTGCCGCTCTTTCGAACAGCGCCGAATGGCATGCAGAGATGAACAGGATCTATGCAGAGCGGCGTGTCTGGGCAGAAAAGATCATGGAGCTGCTTGATTGTTACTACGATAAGCGCCAGGTAGGGTTGTTCGTGTGGGGTAAACTGAACGATGAAGCCCCGGGAAGCGAATCTATCGCGAATGATCTTCTGCATAATGCCCGTGTTTTTATCACTCCTGGCTTTATCTTCGGCAGCAACGGTGAACGTTTTATCCGTATATCTCTGGGCTCATCGGTAGAGAAGTTGCAGGAGGCTTATCAGCGAATTGAGACGTTTGTAAAGAGGTGAGATACAGGATTTGTGAAAAGGAAAATTAATCAGCAGGTTTCTTGCAGTGATTTGCTGATTGCTTTATAAGAATAAGAAATGATAACAATATAAGAACAAAAAATATGGAATTTGAATCAATTTTATTGCCGGGAATAGATGCAAAGAGACCGCTTGTGATTGCCGGTCCATGCAGTGCCGAGACGGAAGAACAGGTGATGACCACGGCCAGGCAGCTGGCTGCTGTTGGAGTGAAGATATACAGGGCCGGGGTGTGGAAGCCGAGAACGAAGCCGGGTGGCTTTGAGGGTGTGGGCAGCCCCGCACTGAAGTGGATGATGCAGGCCGAGAAGGAGACAGGCATGTATATGGCCACCGAGGTAGCTACAGAGAAGCATGTCTATGAAGCATTGAAATATGGTGTTGATATCTTGTGGATTGGTGCCCGCACGGCTGCAAACCCGTTCGCCGTACAGGAGATTGCCGATACCCTGAAGGGTGTGGATATCCCCGTGTTAATCAAAAACCCGGTCAATCCCGACCTCGAGTTATGGATTGGTGCACTGGAACGGTTGTACAACGCCGGAATAAAGCGGCTGGGAGTGATTCACAGAGGCTTCAGCACTACGGATAAGACAATCTATCGCAATATTCCGCAATGGCATATACCCATTGAGCTCAAACGACGTTTCCCCACGCTGCCCATAATATGTGACCCGAGCCATATCGGCGGTGACCGCAATCTGATCTTCAAACTGAGTCAGCAGGCGATGGATCTGAACTATTCAGGCTTGATTATTGAGTCGCACTGTTCCCCCGATGATGCATGGAGCGACAAGGCTCAGCAGATCACACCTGCCGTCCTTAAGGAGATCCTCGAAACCATCGTTATACGCAACACGGTGCAGACCACCGAAGATCTCTCCGTCCTGCGCGATCAGATTGATGATCTCGATAATGAGCTGCTGCAGCTGCTTGCCAAGCGTATGCGCGTATCGAGGGAGATAGGACACTATAAGCTGGAGCATGACATGCCTATCCTGCAGACACAACGTTATGATCAGATATTGACAGACCGTGCCTACCAGGGTGAACGGATGGAAATGTCGGGTGCTTTTGTCAAAAAAGTGCTGGAGGCCATCCACTCCGAGTCGGTACGTCAGCAGATGGTGGTGATGGAGAAAGCGAAGAAGTAACAAACAGAAGAGAGGAAAGATGAAAATATTAATTCTCGGAGCAGGCAAGATGGGATCATTCTTTGCCGATGTGCTCAGTTTCGATCACGAGGTGGCAGTGTTGGATACCGATCCCCAAAAGTTGCGCTTTATCTATAACACACAACGCATGACCGATCCGGGTGAGGTGAAGGATTTTGCACCGGAGCTGGTAATCAATGCCGCCACACTTAAATATACGATACCTGCGTTCGAGAAGGTGTTGCCTTTTCTTCCGGAGACATGCATCCTGAGTGATATCGCCTCAGTGAAAACAGGACTGGAGGAGTTTTACAGGGAGCGAACCCGTCCCTTTGTCTCCACACACCCCATGTTTGGTCCCACCTTTGCCAGCCTGAGCGACTTAAGCTCACAGAGTGCCATCATTATCTCGGAATCATCCCATTTGGGAAAGGTCTTTTTCAGGGATCTCTATCAGGGACTTAAGCTGAATGTGTTTGAATATTCCTTCCGGAAGCATGATGAAACCATCGCCTATTCTCTCTCTATTCCATTTGCCTCCACACTGGTGTTTGCCTCTGTGATGAAGCATCAGGATGCACCGGGGACCACCTTCAAGAAGCATATGCACATAGCAGAGGGGCTGCTCTCGGAAGATGATTTCCTGCTGACTGAAATACTCTTCAATCCCTACACCTCAGAGCAGGTAGAGCAAATCCGGAAGAAGCTGAGAGAGCTGCTCGATATTATTGGTGATAAAGATTCTGAACGGATGAAAGAATTTCTGAAAGAGGTGAGAGAGAATATCCGCTAAAGTGATCTGTTCAGTGTTGACCGGGTGTCACTTTTTCACCGATTGATGCGCAGAACGCCCTGTGGGTCGCTCTGCTCAGGGCTCCGTGTATATCCGGATGATCTTCACGTCGCTGTGCGGACGACTGTTGCTGTCGACAGCAGAGGCGGTGATTTTATCAATCACCTCCAACCCTTCCGTCACCTCACCGAAAACGGTGTATTCCCCATCCAGATGATGGGCTCCTCCAATGGATGAGTAGGCCTCTTTTAATCCTTCGGGAAAGAAAAACTTGCCGGGTGCTTCCAGGTAAAGGGAGTCGACCACACCAAGCACGGAATCCAGCAGCGCGTTAAATCCACTGGGGTCGTTCTCCTTCAGCCTGGCTAACTCTTCCTTGTGGGGGACATAGTAAGTGCGGATCAATGCGTTCTTAATGGGTACATTCACATTCATTTCCATACTGTCCAGACGTCCCGCTGAATATACTTTTCCATGAACAATATAAAACTGGGAGGCATCTGATTTTTTCTGCGGATTTTCATCATTACCCTTTCTTGGAGCTGCAAGGGCTCCTTTCTTATGGAACCTGTTTTCGCGGAACTCCGGCATCAGCTCCATGTCGGTGCGTCCGCTGCCTATCACTGCTCCGGCGGGAGCATTGCGTGAGTCCTGTGCACCTCCCTGAATCACGAAATTGTTCACTACACGATGAAATAGTGTTCCGTTGAAATATCCCTGTTTGATCAGCTTCAGATAGTGATCATTATGCACTGGGGTATCATCATAGAGCATCGCTTTCATGGTGCCGTAGTTGGTCTCGATCACGATGGTCGGGTATTTTGTCTGGGCCTGTGTCACTGCGACCACAGAAAAAAGGATGAATATGAGAATACTGCTCTTTTTTTGTTTCATTGTCGAAATATTTCTGTACTGGTTTTCCTTTTATAACCTGTTACTTCCAGCTTCTGGCTTATAGCTTCCAGCTTACCACTAGTTCGGTGCTTTCTTGTAGAGGTATAAAGCAATGAATATAAAGATGATGTTGGGAATCCATGCAGCGATGAACGGGCTCATACCTCCTTTCACGGCAAAGGTTGAGCTGACCGTCATGAAAAGAATATATCCCATGCTCAGCACCAGTCCGATGCCGATGTTGAGCCCCATACCTCCCTTTACTTTGCGTGCTGCAAGGGAGGCGCCGATGATGGTGAGGATAAATGCCGAGAAAACCGAGGCAATGCGTGAGTGATACTCAATCTGGAATGCCTGTATATTGCCCATACCCCTTTCGGTTTGACTGCGTACGTAGTGGCGCAGTTGGGGGGATGTCATCATCTGCTGATCGGTCTTGGCGATGATGAAGTCGTCAGGGACAATACGCAGCGTGGTGTCTATAGATGTTCCCTTTGTGATCGTCTCTTTCAGCCCGTCGAAATCCCGGATCTGAAAATTGTTGATGGTCCACAGATAGGCTGAATCGTAGCGGATAGATTGAGCTGTAAGACGTGAGACCAATTGCAGGCTGTCGAAATGATCAATGGAGAAATTGTAACCGGTCTTGCTCGCCATATCAAAGTTGCCGAAGTAGACAATCGTTCCCGGTCCTACCTTGAACTGGATATCGCGGTCTCCCACCTTCTTCTTTCGCGGATCAACGAAGTTCTGTTCAAATTCAATGCGTGTGGCGTTGGCGGGAGGAATCAGATAGCCTCCGAAAACAAAGGTGAAGAGTGCAATTACCAGTGCCGCAATCATGTAGGGTTTCATCAGCCTTTTGAAGCTGACACCGTTAGAGAGGATGGCTGTGATCTCAGAGTTGTTCGCCATCTTCGAGGTGAAGAAGATGACGGCAAGGAAAACAAAAAGAGGGCTGAACAGGTTTGTATAGAAGGGGATGAAGTTGAGGTAATAATCAAAAACGATATCCTTCAGTGAGGCGTTGTTTGTCATGAACTTGTCTATTTTCTCGTTGATGTCGAACACCACAGCAATCGAGATAATCAGGGCGATCATAAAAACATAGGTACCCAGGAACTTCTTGATGATGTACCAGTCCAGACGCTTAAGCTTCAGAAAATCGTTTCCACTGTTCATAACCTTCTTGTTACATTTTCAATCATCATCGGTTTCCACGTTGAGAAATCACCCGCGATGATGTGTCTTCTTGCCTCCTTCACCAGCCATACATAAAATGCAAGATTGTGAATGGAGGCGATCTGTAAACCCAATATTTCGTTCACATTGATCAGATGACGCAGGTAGGCTTTACTGTAGAGCCTGTCCACAAATGATTCTCCCTCCTCTTCGATAGGGGAGAAGTCATTTTTCCACCGTTCGTTGCGCATGTTCATTATCCCCTGTTTCGTGAAGATCTGACCATTACGCCCATTGCGTGTAGGCATGATGCAGTCGAACATATCCACCCCCCGTTCAATCGCTTCCAGTAGGTTCTCGGGTTTGCCCACACCCATCAGATAGCGGGGTTTCTCTTTTGGCAGTATCTCGTTCACCAGCTCCACCATCTCGTACATCTTCTCGGTTGGCTCACCTACAGCCAAACCCCCTATGGCGTTCCCCTCCGCACCTATGGCTGCTACATTTTCTGCTGCACGTCGACGAAGGTCGGGATAGACACATCCCTGGACAATGGGGAAGAGTGCCTGGCTGTGTCCGTAGGGGCACTCCGTTTCACGGAATCGGGTGACACATCGCTCCAGCCATCTCTCTGTGAGGTCGAGTGATTTTTTCGCATAGGCATAATCAGCATCGCCGGGCGTACACTCGTCGAAAGCCATCATAATATCCGCCCCGATGATGCGTTGTATATCCATCACGTTTTCGGGGGTGAAGAAATGTCTTGACCCGTCGATATGTGATTGAAAAACGGCTCCTTCCTCGGTCAGCTTCCTGTTCTCAGTCAGAGAAAAGACCTGAAAACCACCACTGTCGGTGAGCATCGGTCTGTTCCAGCTGTTGAACCTGTGCAGTCCGCCGGCCTGCTGCAGGATATCCAGTCCGGGACGTAGATAGAGGTGATAGGTGTTGCCAAGAATAATCTCTGCTCCGATATCCTCTTTCAATTCGTTGATGTGGACCGCCTTCACGCTGCCTACGGTCCCCACCGGCATGAAAACCGGTGTCTCCACCTTACCGTGGTCGGTAGTGATTACTCCTGCTCTCGCGTTCGACCTTGGGTCTGTATGTAATAATTGGAAATCCAAATTGTATCGTTCTCCTTAAGTTTAACCGCAAAGATAAAGTTTTTGCAGTTACAAACAGGATAGTATCTGTTTAAAAATAGTTAGCAGGTAAAGAAATAGAAACAGAAACAGAATGAGTTGGTGATAATTAGTAATTACCCGGAGAAAATCGTATTTTTGCACTGTTTAGACATTTTAATATATCACCCATTCGTTAAGATAATATGAGAAGGCATCAGTGGATGCACCTATCTGTAGCGAATTAACGACCTATTTGTAATCATTATGGAGAAAAAACCGGAACTGATGCTCAGAAAGCCTGAATGGCTCAAGATATCGCTGCCCCAGGGAAAGGAGTACCTGGATGTGAAAGAGGTAATTGCAAAGAAAAAACTACATACCATCTGTGTGAGTGGCAAATGTCCTAACTTAGCTGAGTGCTGGGGACGGGGAACGGCTACTTTTATGATACTGGGCGAAATATGTACCCGTTCGTGCCGCTTCTGCAACGTGAAGACGGGCACACCCCTGGGTGTGGACTGGGATGAGCCGGACAGGCTCGCCGCGACCATAGAGAAGATGAACCTGAGGCATGTGGTGCTGACAAGTGTGGACAGGGATGACCTGGATGACGGAGGTGCTGAGTTATGGGCAAGGACTGTGAGACGGGTGAAGGAGAAGGCACCGCAGGTAACCATCGAGACCCTGATACCCGATTTCAACGGGCAGGAAGATCTTATTCACAAGGTGATTGATTCAGGGCCCAATATCGTGTCACATAACATGGAGACGGTAAGGCGTTTAACCCCCAAGGTGCGGAGCAGGGCAAAATATGATGTCAGTCTTCAAACGTTGCAGATCATTGCCCTGAGTGGGAAGGTGAAAGCAAAATCGGGCCTGATGGTGGGACTGGGTGAGACAGAGGAGGAGATCATCCAGACGATGGACGATCTGATCAGTGTGGGTTGCAGGGTGCTCACCATTGGACAGTATCTGCAACCAACCAGGAAACATCTGACCGTGAAAGAGTATGTGACTGTTGAACAGTTTGAAAAATATAAAACCATTGGTTTGGAGAAAGGATTTCAGTTTGTGGAGAGTGGTCCGCTTGTCCGATCCTCCTATCACGCCGAAAAACATATATAGACAGTATGAGCAGGAAAGTAATCTTTGAAGATCTGGGACGCATCCGTTACAAGGCGGCGTGGGATTATCAGGAGAAGCTATTCGGCTCTGTTATCCGGGATAAGCTGGATAAGAGGGAGAATAAGCAACAGTATCTGCTCTTCTGTGAACATGAACATGTTTACACGATCGGGAAGAGCGGCAACAGACAGAATCTGCTTATCGCCCGGAGCGTGTGTGAAAGCAAACAGATAGACCTGCATGAGATTGACCGGGGAGGTGATATCACCTACCACGGTCCGGGACAGCTGGTGGTCTATCCTATTATTGACCTGGAAGCATTTCAGATAGGGATAAAGAAATATATCTCGCTGCTGGAGGATGTGGTGATTGCAACACTGAAAGAGTATGGTGTTGAAGGGGAGAAAGATGAGAAAGCCATGGGTGTCTGGATTGATCCGGCCCATCCGGCGAAGGCACGGAAGATCTGTGCTATCGGTGTCCGGGCAAGTCGTTTTGTCACCATGCATGGCCTGGCACTGAACGTGAACAGTGATCTCTCTTACTTCAATTACATCAATCCCTGCGGCTTCACCGACAGGGGAGTCTCCTCCCTGCAAAAAGAGGTTGGTGCAGAGGTCAGTTTTTCGGAAGTGTCGCACAGGATGAGGCATCATTTCCAGCATGTCTTCGGAATGGAGTACTGATTGGAAAGCCATCTCTTGTTCAACGGCATCGAACATTCATCACTTAAACATTTTTAACGACGTTTCCACCTAAAACTAATTTAACATTTCTATTTTTGTATCTCGTAAAAAAGAATCTAAATTTAATAGTCAGAATAATATGAGCCAAGTAGTCGATATTAAAGAGTTAAACGAGAGGATAGAGCAGAAAAGCACTTTCGTTCAAACGCTGGTCACAGGTATGAACAGAGTGATCGTTGGACAGAAGCACCTTGTGGAGTCACTGCTCATCGGACTGTTGTCCGACGGGCATATTTTGCTGGAGGGTGTGCCCGGGTTGGCAAAGACGTTGGCAATCAAAACACTGGCTCAGTTGATCGATGCCGACTACAGTCGTATACAGTTTACCCCCGACCTTTTGCCTGCCGACGTGATTGGGACGATGATCTATAGCCAGCGCAAAGAGGAGTTCCTGGTAAAACACGGACCTGTATTTGCCAACTTCGTCCTTGCCGACGAGATCAACCGCGCGCCTGCAAAGGTACAGAGTGCTTTGCTCGAGGCAATGCAGGAGCGACAGGTGACCATCGGTGAAAAGACCTACCCCCTGCCCAGCCCTTTTCTCGTGATGGCTACGCAGAACCCCATTGAGCAGGAGGGGACCTACCCCCTTCCCGAAGCACAGGTAGACAGGTTCATGCTGAAGGTGGTCATCTCCTATCCAACAAGAGAGGAGGAGAAACAGATTATCAATCAAAATATATTCGAACCGGTGACCATTGATCGTCCGGTTATCTCCACCCAGGAGATCCTCGATGCACGCAGGGTGGTGCGTGAGGTCTATATCGATGAAAAAATAAGCAAGTACATTGTGGATATTGTGTTTGCCACCCGATATCCCGATCAGTACGGCATGTCCGGACTGAAAGAGATGATCGGATTCGGAGCATCACCACGTGCCTCCATCAATCTTGCGCTGGCAGCAAGAGCATACGCTTTCATCAAGCGACGCGGCTATGTGGTTCCGGAAGATATCCGTGCTGTTTGTCATGATGTGCTCCGTCACCGCATCGGTCTCACCTACGAGGCGGAAGCAAACAACCTGACTTCGGAAGAGATCATCAGTGAGATCCTCAACAAGGTGGAAGTACCTTAAAACGACCATGCACCTGACGAAATATTCTGTTCACTCATTTAAATTATCTGCCCTGATAAGAGGGATTGGCACTCAATGGAAACGACCGAACTATTAAAAAAAGTACGACACATCGAGATTAAAGCACGGGGACTCTCGCGTAATATTTTCGCCGGTGAGTACCACTCTGCTTTTAAAGGACGTGGAATGGCTTTCTCGGAGGTTCGGGAGTACCAGTATGGTGACGATATGCGTGATATTGACTGGAATGTGACAGCACGCTATAACCGCCCCTACGTGAAGATATTTGAGGAGGAGCGCGAACTGACGGTGATGCTGATGATCGATGTGTCAGAGAGTCTGGGTTTCGGCTCCAGGTCTGTTCTCAAGCGTGACATGGTGGCTGAGATTGCTGCAACACTGGCGTTTTCCGCGATGCAGAACAATGACAAGATAGGTGTGATCTTCTTCACCGACAAGATTGAGAAATTTATCCCCCCAAAAAAAGGAAAAAAACATATCCTTTTCATTATCCGTGAGATCCTCGGCTTCCAGCCCGAAAGCAGCGGCACAGATCTGAATATGGCACTTCGTTATATGACCAACGCAATCAAAAAAAGATGTACGGCTTTCCTTATTTCAGACTTCATCGACCCGGGAAATTATCAGAAAGCCTTGCAGATAGCGAATAACAAGCACGATGTGGTCGCTGTGCAGGTATATGATCAGCTCAGCACTGAACTGGTACCGGTCGGGCTCATGAAGGTGAGAGATCCGGAAACGGGAGAAGAACGATGGATCAACAGCTCCTCCGGGAAGGTGAGAGAGGTATATCACAACTGGTGGAACAGCCTTCAGACTAATATGAGCAATGCCTTTCGTCAGAGTGGCGTTGACAGTGTCTCTGTCTCTACCGAAAGCGATTACGTGAAATCATTACTGCAACTATTCCAGCAAAGGAGGTTACATTGACAACGGACAAACCACATATCACTTATCTATGGAGGGCAGCGATAGTTGCTCTTTTACTCATTATTGTCTCACCGCTGTCTGCTCAACGCGCCTCGGTTCATGCCACCGTACAGCCCACCGAGATATTGATCGGTGAGCAGGCATTGATCAACCTGAAGGTGATCACACCGAAAGATAAAGCCATTCAGTTTCCTGTCTACGAGCAGGAGATCATCCCCGGTATTGAGGTGATCACCATGTTACCCCCCGATACAACGATCGAGAACAACGTGATGACACTCAATTTCAGGTATGTGGTCACCTCTTTTGACTCCACGCTCTATCATGTGCCGAATATGCCCGTGTTTGACGGTACAGATACCATTTTCTCCAACTCTTTCGGACTGAAGGTGACCTCACCTCAGCTGACAGACTCTACACTATCCTATCTGGAGAAAATAAACAAGGGGGAGACCGATTCCATTGATTTCAATCAGCTTCAGCTGAATGATATCAAATCTGTCCGCAAGGCTCCTTTCGTATGGACCGATTATCTCTGGTTGCTCTGGATCGTGCTGGGTATCATGCTGGTACTTGCGTTGATCGGTGTTGTGATCTATCTGGTGCTCAGGAAAAAGAGAAACGGTTATTTCTTCAAACCTCCCGTGGTGTTGCCGCCACATGTGCGTGCTGTCGGCGAGCTGGACAAGCTGAAGAGAGAAAAGATATGGCAACAGGGCAGAGAAAAGGAATTTTACAGCAGGCTGACCGATATCCTCCGCAGATATATTCATGAAAGAGAGGGACTCAACGCGATGGAGATGACATCAGGGGAGATATTGAATGAGATCCGCAAAGTGTCGGATGTAGATTCGGTATATGATAATCTGAAACAGATTCTCTCCACCTCCGATCTGGTGAAATTTGCCAGGTACAAACCTTATCCCGATGAAAATGACCTGAGTATGGTGAATGCCTATTTCTTTGTGAATCAAACCAGAGAGCCTGATCCTGTTTTGATGGATGAAGGTATCGATAAAAATGAAAACAATGAGACGCCGGAGAAGGGTGTCAATAAGAGTGAATAAGAATGGAATTTTTACATCCTGAATATCTCTATCTGTTATTGCTGCTCATCCCCCTGATAGCGTGGTATGTGGTGCGGCTGTCGAAGACACAGGCTTCGTTCAAGCTGGCTACTGCCAATGCATTTAAAGGGATGAAGCCCGATTTCAGGGTATATATGCGCCACTTCCCTTTTCTGTTGCGACTGATCTCCATCACCCTGGTGGTTATCGTGATTGCCCGCCCACAAGCGGTGAGCAGCTGGGAAGAGACAGAGTCGCAGGGGATTGATATCGTCATGGCGCTCGATGTCTCCGGATCAATGCTGTCGCAGGATCTGCAGCCCGACCGATTGCAGGCAGCAAAAAAAGTGGCGGCAGAGTTCATCACCGATCGTGTGAATGACAATATCGGACTGGTGATCTTCGCAGGTGAGAGCTTCACGCAGTGTCCCCTCACCACCGATCATAAGGTGCTGCTGAACCTGTTGAATGAGATCAATTTCGGGATGATTGAAGATGGTACTGCCATCGGCCTCGGACTGGCCACCTCTGTGAACAGGTTGAAAGAGAGCGATTCGGAGTCGCGCGTGGTGATCCTGCTGACTGACGGCACGAACAACAGCGGGCAGATTGCTCCGCTCACCGCTGCCGATCTGGCGCGATCCTATGGGATCCGTGTCTACACTGTGGGGGTGGGGACCAAGGGGATGGCACCTACGCCGGTAAACACACCCTACGGTATCCGGATGCAGAACATGCCGGTGGATATTGATGAGAAAACGCTCACTGAGATTGCTGCAATGACAGGAGGGCAATATTTCCGGGCGCAGGATACCGAAGGGCTGCGCCAGGTCTATGATGAGATTGATGAGATGGAGAAATACCTTATCAGTGTGCAGAACGTCACAAGGCGCCGGGAGTTGTTCCTTCCCTTTGCCATGCTGGCACTGGGCCTGATATTGCTGGAGTTGTTGCTGAGGAGAAGCTGGTTGAGGAATATACCCTGATATCCTTTTGCCCGGTAACAGCAGGGAGAGATAGAATTGACAAGAAATTGAGAGTAAGAGATAATAGATACAATGTTTAGATTCGGAAATCCGGAATATTTATGGTTGTTTGCTGCCGTGCCCTTCTTGCTGGCAGTTTACATCTACCTGAACATCAGAAAGCGGAAGGATGTGCAAAAGATGGGCCGTCTCTCCACGCTTAAGATGATGATGCCCGAATTATCGCTGAAGCGCTCCTACCTGAAGTTCTGGCTGATATTCGGAACGCTTTGTGCGGGTGTTTTTCTGATTGCCCGTCCCCAGTTCGGTACCAAGGTGGAGACGGTGGAGAAGGAGGGTATTGAGCTGGTAATCGCCATTGATGTCTCCAATTCAATGCTTGCCAGGGATGTTTCACCCGACAGGCTGGCACGTGCCAAGCAGATCCTGTCGAGACTGATTGATGTGCGCAGGAACGATAAAGTGGCATTGATCGTCTTTGCAGGTGAGGCATATGTTCAGATGCCGCTTACCTCCGACACACAGTCGGCAAAAATATTTCTTAACACCATCAACCCCGACCTCGTCCCCATACAGGGAACGGCGATAGGAGAGGCCATCACCCTGGGCGTGAGCTCTTTCTCGAGCGATAAGGAGATCAGCAAAGCGATGGTGATCATTACTGATGGCGAAGACCATGAGGGAAACGCTGCAGGAGTAGCTGCTGAGGCGGCGAAAGCAGGTGTGATGATCAATGTGCTGGGTATCGGTTCACCCGACGGTTCACCTGTGCCCGTAAATGAGTATAGCAACAACTTTATGACAGATAACGAAGGAAATGTGGTGGTCTCCCGCCTGAATGAGCAGATGAGCATGGAGATAGCTGAAAGCGGTGAGGGGCTCTATGTCCGTGCCGACAACTCCAGCACGGCTGTCCGCGCCCTGGAGGCACAGCTTGATGAGCTTGAAACCGGCAAATCCACGGCTCTCTCCTACTCCGAATATGATGAGAAATTTCCGCTGTTGGGCTGGTTCATGCTGGCTATCCTACTGCTTGAGATACTTATTTATGACAAGAAAAACCGGTTATTCAGAAATGTGAGGTTATTCAAATGAAGAGATACCCGATGAAATATTGCTTGTTTATCCTGATGATGGTACTGTTGCCATTATCTGTTTCGGCACAGAAAGATGTCCGGAAGAACATCCGCAAAGGAAACAGGGTGTACAGTGAACAGAAATATTCCGACGCCGCTTCTTTTTACGAAAATGCGGTGGAAGCGAATCCTTCATCCAAAGAGGCAAACTTTAACCTGGGCAACACGTTGTATAAACAGAAAGAGTGGGATAAATCCATTGAGCAGTTCAACCACTTTATCTCACTGGAGCAGGAGAACCCGCTGGAAGCAGCTGCGGGATGGCATAATATTGGCAATGCATTGCTGCAGAAGAAAGAGTTGCAGAAATCGATGGAGGCCTATAAGATGGCCCTGCGGCTGAACCCTCAGGACGATGAGACACGATACAACCTGGCAGCGGTGCAGAAGATGATCCAGGATGAAGAGGAGCAGCAGGACCAGGGTGAGGGTGAAGAGGAGCAGGAGAAAGAACAGGAACAACAGCAGGATCAACAGCCACAGCAGCAGGATCAGCAGGATCAGGAACAGCGTGCGGAGCAACCGGATGAACCCGAGCAGATGTCACGCGACAATGCCCGTCAGCTGCTGCAGGCTATTGAGCAGGATGAACAGCAGACACAGGAAAAAGTGCAGCAGATGAAAGCACAGGAGAGAGAACAACAGGCTGAAGATAACAAAAGGAAAAATAAAAACTGGTAAGCGCAGTGCAGTATATGAAACAGACAGAGAACATACGCATACTCCTTCTACTTCTTGTTGTGTTGCTCACAGGCAACGTGACAATGACAGATGCCCAGGTGACCTTTAAAGCGTCAGCACCCGCATCGGTGGTGGAGGGAGAGCAATTCAGGTTAAGCTACGTGCTGAACAGGGAGGGGCGGGATCTGCGACTGCCCGATATTCCGGGTTTCGATCTTCTTTTCGGACCAAGCACCTCCACCAGTTACAGCCAGCGAACAATCAACGGGAAGACCACCTCCGAAAGTTCGGTTACCTACACCTACATCCTGATGGCGACAAAAGCAGGGACATTCACCATCCCGGCTGCATCAATCACTGTCGATGGCAGCAAATACGAATCCAACGCGCTCACAATCAAAGTGCTTCCTCCCGATGAAGCATCAGCAAAGGCCCCTGCTGCTCCGGGCAATCAGAGAGAGGAACGTACATCCTCCGGCTCCGGGAGCGCAACAGTCTCTGTCAGAGATGCCTTTATCAGAGCCATCGTCTCAAAAGACAACATCTTCGAACAGGAGGGGTTCACAGTCACATTCAGGTTGTACACCACGCTGAATGTTGTAAATTTCGGAAAGATACAGTTCCCTGAGTTCGAGGGGTTCATGGTGGAGGAGGTAGATGTGCCCGTCAATCAGCAACTGCAGATGGAGCGGTATAACGGTAAAAACTATTTCACCGCTGACCTGCGGAAGACACTGCTCTTTCCGCAACGGTCAGGAGAGATAACCATACCGGCAGGGAGTCTCGAGATGGTCTTTTCTGTACCGTCAGGAAGAAAAGTCTCCTCCTTCTTCGGTCCGCAGGAGGTGATGGTAGATGTGAAGAAGGCGTTGAACACCAACCCGCTGACGGTGAAGGTGAAGCCCCTTCCCTCAGACAGACCTGCGAGCTACTCCAATGCGGTGGGAGCATTTTCACTGAAGCCCTCCATCAGTGCAACGGAAACGAAGGCGAACGAAGCCATCACCCTGAAGCTGGAGATCTCAGGCACCGGTAACCTGAAACTTATCCGTAATCCCGATGTGGCATTCCCGGGTAATTTTGAAGTGTATGACCCTGTGGTGAATAACTCATTCAACGTAACCACCAATGGATTGACCGGTATCAGAACAATTGAATACATGGCTATTCCGCGTTATGAAGGCGATTATACCATACCTCCCACTGAGTTCAGCTATTTCGATCTGAATACAAACAGCTATAAGACGCTTGCTACTCCCGAATATAAGCTGCAGATTGCCAAGGGTGATCCGGGGAGTACGGCAGCAAGCAATTTTGTAAACCGTCAGGATGTGAAGGTAGAGCAGGACATTCGTTTCCTTAAAACAGATGAACCCTCTTATCACTCGCGGAGCAATTTCTTTGCTGGATCGCTTCACTACTGGCTATGGTACACCATTCCTTTTCTCCTGCTAATTATTTACTATCTCTTTAACAGAAAGTTGGCCCGGGAAAATGCGAACGTGGCAATGATGCGTAATAAGAAAGCAAACAAGATGGCTATCAGGCGATTGAAGACGGCTGAGAAGTATCTCAAAGCGCATGACAAAGAACGCTTTTATGATGAGGTGCTTCGCGCTTTGTGGGGTTATTTCAGCGACAAACTGTCTATTCCGCTGGCGGTACTCTCGAAGAACAATATTGAGTCGGAATTATCAGGTCACGGTATCAGCGATGAGCTTGCTGGCCGGTTCATAGATATCCTGGACAGTTGTGAGTTTGCGCGATATGCCCCGGCAGAAAGCAATGGAGAGATGGCCCAGCTCTATCATGATACGGTGGCAGCTATCGGAGAAATGGAAAACAGACTTAAGAAAAAAAAGCAACTATGAAATCGTTCAGCCATATCATCCTCTTTCTGCTGCTCATCACTTTCTCCAACAGGGGAGTAGTGGCACAGGAATCACCTGATACAACAGTGCAGATAACATCAGAAGCGATCCCGGCCTCTTCTGAGCTCCTCCCGGAGGAACTGTCTGAGAAAGCCTCAGAAGCATACAGGAGACAGGATTACAGAGAAAGCACAGCGCTTTACGAAGCGCTTGTAGCGAAAGGTATTGCCAAAGACAGGATCTCTGCAGAGATCTATTACAATCTGGGTAACGCCTATTTCAGAGACAATCAACTGGGAAAAGCGATTCTGAATTATGAGAGAGCGCTCCTGCTCGATCCGGGTGATGGTGATATACGGCATAATCTGCGTTTCGCCCGAAACAGGACTGAAGATCGGATCGATACTGCCGGCAACCTTATCTTCTCTACTTGGTTCAACGCTGTCAGAAATATCTACAGCTCGAACAGATGGGCTGTGACCGGGATTGTGCTCTTTATCCTTTTTCTGGTCTGTCTGGCTGTCTTTCTCTTCGTGCGATTCCTCTGGGCAAGGAAAACAGCGTTTTACAGCGGAATTGTGCTGTTTCTTCTCGTGATTATGGCAAATATCTTTGCTTTCAGTCAAAAGAGTGAACGCATAGAGAGAGAATCGGCAATAGTGATGGTGGGCGCTGCTTCGGTAAATGCTTCCCCTGATCTGAACAGCAATGAACTGTTCCAGCTGCATGAAGGGACTAAAGTGAAGATCAGGAACAGTGACAGCAACTGGTATGAGATAGAAATCGCCAACGGGAGCGTAGGCTGGATTTTTAAAGAAAACGTGGAAATTATTTGAATGAAATAAGGATAATCACCGTATGAATGAGGCCGTAGAGCGTATTCTTCCCCTGGAACGAGATCTGTTTTTTGCCCTGAACGGCAGTGATTCGCTGTTTCTGGATCACGTGATGTGGACCATCAGCGGCAGGTTTGTATGGATTCCACTTTTTCTGTTTATCCTTTTTCTCTTTTTCTATAAAACACCCCGCAAGGAAGCGTTGCTGGTAACACTCTTCTTTATCCTTCTTTTTGTGCTGAGCGACCAGGTCTCGTCGTCACTCTTCAAACCGCTCTTTGAACGCTTTCGCCCTACCCATCACCCCGACTTCAAAGAGCTGGTGGACACGGTGAACGGATACAGAGGCGGCAGGTATGGTTTTATCTCAGGACATGCCACCAATAGTTTCGGATTGGCCCTGTTTCTTTCTCTTCTCTTCAGACATCGCCGTGTGACCCTTTTTGCGCTCCTCTGGGCTGCTTTGAACAGCTATACGCGGATATACCTCGGCGTGCACTTCCTGTCGGATATCCTTGCAGGAATGGCCGTGGGGATGTTGCTTGCATTTCTGCTGTATGCGTTGTTCATCTTGTTAAGAGTGAAGATTTTCCAACCTGAATCACACCTTGAAAAAATACCATACGGCCGTAGGCATGGAGACCTATTGTCGTCATTTATACTAGTTTACATACTCCTCCTGATTATATTCAGTCCATTTCTGGCATCTTTGCCTCATTAAAGATTAGTGTAAAAAAAGAAACGGGACATTTTCATAATTATTTTATGTAAATAGTTTGGAATATCTTTTTTTTTACGTAAGTTTAGGGCATCAAATAAATTCTAAACGTATTATCAACATAAATTAAAAGGCCATGGCAAGAACAATTACCTTTAATGAATTGAGAGAACTGAAAGACAAACTCCCTGATGGTAGTATCCACCAAATAGCAGAGGAACTGGAGATGAAACCTGAAACTGTGAGGAACTATTTTGGTGGATACAATTACAAGGAAGGCAAGAGTGTAGGAATACATATTGAGCCGGGTCCAAATGGTGGTATTGTTGTTCTCGACGATACCACGATTTTTGATAAGGCATTGAAAATTCTGGGACTTGAGGATTATCCCGAACCTGATTCAGTTGAAACAGAAGAAGTTGAGTGAAATAACCAAAATCCAATGATTGAATCCTTTGTTATTCGAAAATTGGGTTTTTCCTTTGAATTATTCTTTTACATTCACATGTCAAAACCAGTGTATGTATAAAAAAGTAAAGAGTATGGCAAAAGATCATAAAGAACAAGGCTCACACGATGATAAAATGGTAACAGTTGCCATTCATACGTATGAGAAGGCACAAATACTGAAATCGATCCTCGAATCGGAAGGGATTCCCGCTGTCATCCACGGTATCAAGATGATCCAGCCTGTTATCCCTGGTAATGTGCGTGTGCGGATCAACGAGAGCGACCTCCACAGGGCTCTCCCTATCATAGAAAAGGTTGATTTATCGTCGCAGGTGGATAGTGAAGAACAGAAAGAAACAAAAAAAGAGGTACTGATACCTGTCGACTTCTCCGACTACTCCCTTACAGCCTGTGAGTTCGGCTTTCGTCTTGCAAAGGATCTGGATTGCAGGGTGAAACTTTTACATGCCTTCTTCACACCTTTTTATCCTGCGTCTGTACCTTTCGGCGATTCTTTTACCCTGCAGGCAACAGATAAGGATATTTACAAGGATGTAAAGGCCAAAACAGAAAAGGAGATGGCCACTCTGGTGAGTAAAATAGAGAGCGACATCGCATCAGGGTCTATACCGGATGTACCCTATAAAACAGCGTTGGTGGAAGGTCTCCCTGAAGAGGAGATCATCGCCTATTCAAAAAAGATTAGGCCTACAGCAATCGTTATGGGTACCAGAGGAAGGAATGCCAAGGATCTTGATCTGATAGGGAGCGTGACGGCTGAAGTGATGGAAGGGTGCCGGACCCCGATATTTGCCATTCCCGAAGGTACGACGCTGCGAGGGCTTTCGGAAATGAAGAGCCTTGTTTTTCTGACCAATTTTCAGGAACGTGAATTCAAAGCGTTCGACATCATGATGAAGTTTCTGAAACCTTACCCACTGAAGATCTACCTTGCCCATATCGCCAAAAAAGAGGATGTGTGGAATGAAATAAAACTATCGGGTATCCAGAAACGTTTCTCTGAATTGTATCCGCAATTGCAGACTGAGTATAAACTGATTGATCAGAATGAAGGGCTGGAGGAGTCACTTGAGAAGTTTGTCAAACAGCACAGAATTGATCTGATTTCACTCTCAAGCACCCGTCGTAACATCTTTGCAAGGATGTTTAACCCGGGCATCGCACGCAGGATGTTATTTCACTCCGATACGCCATTGCTGGTGATTAAAGGAATGTAGCATACTATCGCTAATCATCAATAAAAAAGAGACAGTCTCTGAAAGGGAGGCTGTCTTTTTTTTTACGGTAAGATGAAGGGCACGGAACCTCATTTTCTTGTATCCGTGAAAGCAATAATCGGGAGGTGATGCCGGTATATTCATCAGGGTAAAGCTATATTATCTTCGTAACTCCTTCGTAACTCCTTNNTCCTTCGAATATCCTTCGAATATCGTTCGAACAGATCCGAAGATGTAAAGGGCTTGTTATGGCTAAATATAAACATAGTGTTGCACCATATAAGGCGATTCACAGGGAATGGGGTTACCCTTAGCTATTGCCGATAAACCGACCATACAGAAAAAGGCCATCTCATGGTTTATTATGAGACGGCCTTTTATTTATCCTGCTTTTTCAGCTTATTGTATGCCCAGCTTGGTTTTCACCATCGGTGTGATGTTTACAGCTGTCGGGCTCACATATACAATGGGCGACTGCTGTGTAGAGACATCGAAAACATATGCGTAGCTGTTTTCATCTCCGATTGCTTTGATGGCATCTGCAATCTTTCTGTTCAGCGGCTCAAGAAGCTGTTGTTGTAACTGCTGCATCTCCTGCTGACTGTTCTGTACATAGATCTGATATCTTTCCTGAATCTGTGCCAGCTGTTTTTGCTGATCCTGTTGTACTGTTTGAGATGCGGAAGCGGTTTTTTCAAACTCTTCTGCTTTTTTGTTGAACTCATCTACCAGTGCCTGGCCGTTTTTTGAAATCTCTTCCTGTTTTGTGGAGAGTTGTGTTTCGATACCTGCCAGTTCAGGCATGGCGGCAAAAATCTCCTGAGAGTTCAGGTAAGCGATTTTGGCATCTTGTGCAACAGCCGCTATAGGAGCCAGTGCAATAAAAAAGATTAATAATTTCTTTAACATGATTCTATTTATAATTTATTGTTTATAATTCCGTAAAAAAATAGGGTACAAAGATAATCTATTTATTTTAATACCCTAACCTTGAAAGAACAAGGTCGCTGATATCTATGGCGGGTGAAGCGAAAATAATCGACGTGGCGGATGCTCTGTCTACCACAATTGAATAATTATTTTCTGTGGATATATCTTTCACCGCTTCGTAGATATTATCCTGTATTGGTTTAATCAAATTTTCCTGCATCTTGAACAATTCTCCCTGCGGTCCGAAGTACTGGTTCCTGAGCTCCTGGATAGCGTTTTCCTTGGCAACGATTTCGTTCTCGCGTTTGGTCTTCTCATTGCCGGCAAGAAACACCAGGTCGGCCTGATACTTCTTGTACATGGCGTTCACAGTTTCCACTTCATCGTCCACCTCACTCTGCCATTGCTGGGAGAGTGCTTCCATCTGCTTGTTGGCATTTTCATAGGCTGGTATCTTTTCAAGGATATATTCCATGTCTATCAATGCATATTTCTGGGCGTAGCTGCTCCCAATGGCCAAAGCCATAAATAATCCGATAAAAAATAATGTCTTTTTCATACGATAATATTTATTTTTACATTAAGGTTGTATGGAACTCACTATTCTCATGTTCGCTAAAGTAGATTATTCTATCAACTCACTTGTGAAAAACATGTGATTGCTCGCTTCATACGGTTTAATATTTTCAATTCTGTTAATAAAGACAGTTATTCAGGTGAAACGTTTAGCACAGTATCAATAAAGAATGTTAAATGGTCGGTGAACTGCCTTTTTTGCCATCAGGTGCGGGTGAAAAGATGATATGCTTCACCTGCCATGCACCCTTGTCAGAATTCCTGTCCGATAATGAAGTGGAACTGACTGCCCCCTCGTTGCCTGTTTCCTGTACCATAAACCGTATCAAAACCATATGCCCAGTCAATACCCATCAACCCGATCATCGGGAGGAAGATACGTGCACCTACACCTGCTGAACGCTTCAGGTCGAACGGGTTGAGGTCTTTCACGTTCAACCAGGCGTTACCTGCCTCCAGAAAGGCTACACCATAAATGGTGGAATTTGGTTCCAGTATAAAAGGATAGCGTAATTCAACGCCAAAGCGTGTGTAGGCACGTGCCTGCTGTGCAATAGAGTTGTTCTCATAACCTCTTAACGCCACATTTTCGGTAGCGAAAGAGTTGGAATAGCCACTCATGCCGTCTCCACCCACGTCAAATGTTTCAAACGGGGTCAGCTTGTTCAGCGTATAGTGGCCCAGCACGCCGAATTCGACCCTGGTAGCCAATACCGGCGTACGTGTTACCGTTGAGGGTGTAAGGGGTGTGAAGGTCCTGATTTTCAGCTTCCACTTATGGTACTCATTCCATTTGTGTTTTTCAGGATTACTGTATGCCATGGTTGCATAATCTTTGTTATCCCAGAGTGAGAAGGGAGGCGTAGCGCTTACACTTAATGTGAATTGCGAACCTGTTCTCGTGTAGATTGGATTATCGGTTGAGACGCGTGACAAGGTGAATCCGAGGGTGACACTGTTGCTTATCCCTGTCTGGAACGGAAATTGGTTCCATGACCAGTTCTTCAGACCGTAACGCTGATATCCGAGTTCAGCCATGAACTGGAAATAATCATCCGGCCACTCAAGACGTTTTCCGTATCCCAGTGAAAGGCCAAGCATACTGAATACCTGATTGGGGTCGGCGGCATATTCAGCCATATCCTGATAACCACCACCATAGCCTCCGTAACCGCCATATCCTCCGTACCCTCCGTAACCACCATAGCCGCCACCATAGGGGTAACCTCCGTAACCTCCGTAACCTGACATGTAGGGATTGTAAGCGTTCTGTGAGTAGTAATCGCTGTTGAGGCCGGTATAGCGTGAGTAATAAGCGCTTAATGAGAAGTTGTTGGGTCTCTTTCCTCCAAACCAGGGTTCCATGAACTGGAATTGATAGGATTGATAGTAACGTCCGTTGGTCTGCGCACTCAGCACGAGTGTCTGTCCCTCTCCCTGAGGGATGATGCCTCTGTGCATAGAGGGATTGAGCAGGTTCTGCAGTGAGAAGTTGTTCAGTTTCAGACTCAGCTTACCTACAAGCCCGGTGACACCCCAACCGGCAGAAAATTCAATCTGGTCGTTCCCTTTCGATGTAAGGGGATAGGTGATATCCACTGTTCCGTCTTCCGGATTAGGGGAGATACCTCCGGAGATATCTGCCGAGAGTGCTTCCGGATCGAAATGCCCTGTCTGGGCAATCTCACGTACCGAACGCAAGAGGGCATCCTTACTGAATACGGCACCCGGCTTAGTTCTCAGTTCCCTGCGGATGACATCTTCATACAACCGGTCGTTTCCCTGAATGATGACCCTTTTGATGGTCGCCTTGGGTCCTTCTACCACGCGAAGTTCCAGATCAACAGAGTCGCTTTCAATATTTATCTCAACAGGATCAATATTGGAGAACAGATATCCGTTGTTCTGATAGAGGTTCACGGCTGCATCTTCATCCGAGAGCAATCTCTCCTCCAGTTTCTTCTGGTTATAGATATCTCCCGGTGTCATATCGAGCAGCATTCCCAACTGAGCTGAGGGATACTGCGTATTACCCACCCAGTTGATGGAACGTATATGGTATTGAGGTCCCTCTTCCAGTAATAGTTCGATGTTGACTGTTTTTTCATCATGTTTATAAACAGTGTCACGAATTATCTCAGCATCGCGATAACCCTCCTCCTGGTATTTGGCGATGATATTTTTCTTGTCTGCTGCATAGAGATCATCTACAAACTTTTTCGCACGGAAGAGATTTTTGATCTTTCCCTTTTCGTTGGTCTTTTTCATTGCCCATTTCAGCTTGCTGTCAGGGATGGCCTCATTCCCTTCGATCACGATACTGTTGACCTTCAGTTTCTCTTTCTTGTCTACGGTGATCTCCAGAAATACCTGATTTCTCTGGGTACTGTCGGCGCGCTGGAAAATGGTCACTTCGGCATCGCCAAAACCTTTTTCATCGAAAAAGGTTTTAATCATTGTTTCAGCCCTGTCAATCTGGGGTGGTGTGATTTGATTCCCCTTCACAAAACCAATCTTCTCCTCAATATCTTCCTGTTCACTTTTCTTCATCCCGAAGTAGCGGATGTCGGCAACTCTGGGACGGTCAGTAAGGCGTATCTCCAGCCATACACTGTCGCCAACCACGTTGGTCTGCAATATTTTCACATCAGAGAAGAGCCCCTGGCGCCAGAATCTTTTAAGCGCGTTCGAGATCTCATCACCGGGAATTTGTATCTCCTGTCCTTTCTTCAGTTCGGAGAAACCTACGAGGACAAACTTCTGGTCTTCATACATGGTTCCCTCCACACCTGTCACATCAATATCGGCAATGTAGTATTTCTTTGGGGGAGCGGTATAATTCACACTCAGCTCACCATTTGCTGCAGGTTGTATGGAATCATTGGTCTGTGCCAATGATGCGGACTGTGATAGTATGATGAATAATAGAAGTAAATGGAATGTTTTCTTCAACATTGTGATATATTTCATTTTCTCTGACTCTCTGTTGTTCAGTGTTGACCTGTTTATTGTTCAAATTCAATCTGTTCGCTGATTTTGCCGTATCGCCTTTCGCGGCCCTGAAAGTTGAGTATCGCTTCGTAAAGCTCTTCCTCACCAAAATCGGGCCAGAAGGTCTCCGTAAAATAAAATTCCGCGTAGGCACATTGCCACAAAAGAAAATTGCTTATCCTTTGTTCTCCTCCTGTCCTTATCAGCAAATCGGGATCGGGAAGATCGCGGGTGGTGAGATACCTGCCAATGGTCTCTTCATTGATATCCTGTTCCTCTATCACACCTTTGATCACGTCACTGGTTATTTTTCGTGTTGCTTCTGTAATCTCCCATTTCGACGAATAACTAAGGGCAAGAACCAGGGTGAGCCTCTCTCCTCCTGCTGTTTCACGGATACACTCCTGCAATGTTTCACGTACATTTTCAGGGAGTCGGTCAATGTCACCGATGAAAGCAATCCTGACCCCGTTTTTTTTCAGGTCGGCCGTCTCCCTGGTGATGGCATAAACCATCAGATCCATCAATCCGTCCACCTCTTCAGAGGGACGACTCCAGTTTTCAGTAGAAAAAGCGTAAAGTGTCAGGTATTGAACCGATGCTTTCGAAGCAGCTTCCACTACTTTTCTGATCGCTCCAACACCTTCTCTGTGTCCCTCGCCCCTACTCATGCCTCTGGCTTTAGCCCAGCGTCCGTTGCCGTCCATGATAACGGCTATATGGCAGGGAAGGCGGTTATGATCAAGTTTGTCAATTAACGACATCTATTTACTCGGCTTATATTTTTAGTTTCCGTGACATGGATCGTTTCGTATTCCGAAATCCCATGTCAGGTAAATCATTGTGATTGAATACCAATCTTGATTTTTCATGCGGCTGCTTCTGATACCGAAAGGAGTTTTCAGGTTCCATTCCGAATCATCCTGTGTGACATCGAAATTGTCGCCAAACAGTTTGCGCATTGAAAATTCAATACCGATATTCATTCTCTCTTTTATTTTATACTTAAACCCGCCACCTAAAGGTATGTTCACGTTGAGAAAATCATTTTCTCCCGTAGCATAGGTGATACCGCCACCGGCAAACAGATAAGGAGTGTATGGTTTTGTCCCCATATATGCGTACTTGTCGCTGTAAGGGAAAAAATTGAACTCCACCTGCGTACCCAGTTCTGCAAAGGTACGATGAAAAGCTGACTGTTGTTCAAAAGGGAACATGTTTCCTGAATCTTCCGTGTTTCCGGAAACATTTCCTGCCAGCAGGTTCGTTTTCACAGCCCAGTGAAAGCTGATGTTGTATCTGACCAAAAGAGCTCCGGTGATGCCCGGATGGAGATACAATTTTGTTTTGTTGGCATCTCCCATATAGAACGAGCTCCCTGCAGCTCCTCCGATCTCATATTTGTACTCCTGAGAGCAGATCGATGCAGTAAATGTGATAAGAAAAAACAGCGTTGCTAAAAAAGAGATTAATGTGGTTTTTTTTAGCCTTTTCATTCTTTACTCCTGATTTGGTGATACTATGTAACGCAAAATCAGATGATAAATTATCTCATTTGTTATGAATCTGCTATGATCCTCTAAATCTCTGCAAATTTATTCAATCGTCCTCTCCATACATCAACCAGTGGTGTTTGGGTTGCGGATACTCCGCCGAATATCCAAATATAATTATCTGCATCAGTGATAACCGATGCAGCGGTTCTCTTGTTAAAGTCAGCAGGGAATTGTTGATTCTGCCCCGCTTCGATCCAGTCCAGTCCGGAGTTCTCTGAATAGATAAGGATGTTTTTATCTGATGATGTTGTCATCAGATAGGGTTTGTTGTCGTAAAAGAAAAGGCTGCTCCCGTTTAACGAGAGTGAAGCCGGTACCCTGGACTTGATAAAAGTGATCAACCCGTTTTTATGCTGAAGTATCCAGATATCATTGTTGGGAGCAGTGTCAACTCTTGCACCTCCTGATAAAATGATATATTTAATTGAATAAGAGGTTGGATTGTCTATTTTTGCCGCTGTAAAGTCTTTTACAGGGATATCTTCTGGTACACTGTTCAAAAGTCTCATGACAGAAAAATCATCTGTATCAGCAAACTTAAGGGTATCGTTGTGGTTTACTGCAATCAGTATTTTTCCACCTGTAGTTGTAGGTAGTTCACCATACATCGCTTTTACGCTATATGGCGTGGTAATCGGTTCCCAGCTTAGTCCGTCAGTCGATTTATAGACGCTGCCGGAGAGTGAATCAAGCATGTATACGACATTCCCTGAGACTACAAGTGTTGACAAATCAGCAGTATAAGGGAGACCCGTAACATCAGCTCCACTCCAGTTCACCCCATCGGAGGCAGTAGTAGTAACCGCTTGCATTACGGTGCCGGAGAGCCAATAAGTGATGAACAGGTTGTTCAATGCTATTGTTTTTTGCGATACTACCGCTGATGTGAGATAGTTATTTTGTCTTTTCTCCCATGAGAGGATGTAGGGATCCTGTTGGTATACATTCAGCTCAAAATTATAGGCTTTGGTCGTTTTACCGTCAGGTGCTGTTGTGGTTATTTTTCTCAACCTGTTCACTGCTACAGAATCTGATTGTGTCCAGACAAAGGAGCTGTCCGGCTCCAGGGTAAGCATTATCTGGGAAAATGAACTGTAAGCGCTCTGTCCTCTGATGTTTAACAATACACTGTCAACCTGAAACTGATAGGGTAATGGTTCCTTGTTGAATATTTTCCCGTTTATCTGATCAATTGTGAATTGTGTCGCAGTTAACAGGTTGGCTGTGTCAGCTCTGGATGACAGGGAAAAAGCATAAACTTGCGCATCAGGTGAATATTCGATATTCTCATCGGATGAATTAAGGCAGGAGGAGAAGAGCAAAAGGTTCATGAAAAGCACCGATGCCAGGAGGAAATATTTAGATCTCATTTGTTTCAAAAATATTGTACAGCACATTTAAGATATGCAAAAGTAGAAAGATTTTTCGCTTTAACCATATTAAAATGAATATTTAAAGAATATTTCGACTTATTTTGCTCTTATATGATATTGAAAAGCGTTTAAATATTTTTTGATTTCAGTTATTTCTCCTTGTATATCAGGTGCTTTTATCCCGGAAAGGAGCAGCTGGTCAGACTTCTCCACATACGCTTCATCCCACATTTCCCGGTCGATGAATGAGGATAACAGGCTGGCGCCGCCTTCAATCAGAAGTGAGTGGACCTTTTCCTTGAACAGCTCGTCAATGATCTGTATGTTAGTGTCTTCAGAGAAGTCGATGACAATATGCTTCACATGCTCATGCCGGTTCGGATCAGCGGGAGTTGATGCCGTGAAAACAATGGTGGGTGCTACCCCGTCGAACAGTGCTGAAGCCGCCGGTATTTTGTTTTCCCTGTCAATCACGATTCTTGCTGGATGACTGCCAAACCATTTCCTCGCTGTAAGCTGTGGGTTATCCAGCAGTGCTGTCGTGGTTCCCACGATGATGCCCTGTACCTGCGTGCGGTATTTGTGTACGATGCTTTGTGTGATGCTGTTGGATATTTTAACAGGTTTCTCCTCACATGATGTGCGGTGATGATCCATGAATCCATCCTTGCTCTGCGCCCATTTTAATATGATGTAAGGTCTGTTTTGGAGCTGGTTTACGAGGAAGATCCTGTTCAGCTCCCCGGCTTCTTCTGCAAGCATACCCACCGACACATCAATGCCGCTCTTTCTCATCATCTCAATTCCCCTGCCTGCTACCTTCGGGTTGGGATCAGTCATTGCCACCACCACGCGGGGAATCCCCCTCGAAATTATCAGTTCAGCGCATGGAGGTGTATGGCCATGATGGGCACAAGGTTCAAGTGAGACATACATGGTCGATTCCGATAGCAATGCATTGTCTTTGACAGAAGCAATGGCATTCACTTCGGCATGGGCTGTTCCGTACTTCCGGTGATAACCCTCTCCAATGATCCTGTTATCGCGCACAATCACAGCTCCTACCATGGGGTTGGGGCTTGTATAGCCTTCACCTTTGCGGGCAAGCTGTAAGCAGCGCTGCATAAATATCGGATTTTGCTCCATTTTTTTTATCTTTGCTTTGTCAAACATCAGCCGGTATCTACCGGCAGATCTTTCTTTTTGAAACATCATCGCTCAAAACGTAAATCACTGTTATGCAGCAATACACTCAATATATTCAACAGGAACTGGAAGGGGTATACACACCATCGGAGATATCGGTTCTTCACCGTCTGATTCTCTCGGAGATATGCGGTACCTCTGTTGCCGCCATAACGGAAGACAAATTTAGTAATTTATCCGGTTCACAAGCCCGTAATCTGGAAGATATTCTATCAAGATTGAAGGGGGGCGAACCTCACCAGTATGTGTTAGGGAAGTGTGAGTTCTATGGAATCGAGTTCAGAGTCACACCCGATGTGCTTATCCCGCGTCCTGAAACAGAGGAGCTTGTTGAGTGGATACTCGCAGAAAATAACGCTGCGGGCAGGATGATGATTTTGGATATTGGTACGGGCAGTGGATGCATCGCTGTCACATTGGCAAAAAAAATGCCTGATGCCGTTGTTGAAGCCTGGGATTTATCGGAGAGCGCAATAAAAGTGGCTTCCGGAAATGCTCTCAGAAACGGCGTTGAGGTTCACTTTACCAGACGTGATATCTTACAGTCTTTCGAGACTGAGATCACCTATGACCTGATTGTGAGTAATCCGCCCTATGTCACGGAGTCTGAAAAAGAAACAATGGAGAGGAACGTGCTCGGTTTTGAGCCCCATGAAGCCCTGTTTGTGCCGGATGATAATCCGCTTCTTTTCTATGAGCGGATAGCGGGGTTGGCGATGGCGATGCTGAATGATCAGGGGCAGTTATATTTCGAGATCAACAGAAGTAAAGGAGAGCTTATTTGTGAGATGCTTGAGAAAAGTGGGTTCGCTGAAGTGGAGCTAAGAAACGACATCTCCGGCAATGCAAGGATGATCAGGGCTGTAAAAAATAGGAATCATGGATAGGCCGGCAAAAACGATCACTGAAGAGCAGGCTTTCTCGCGGATGGCCCGCAACTGCGCACAAAAAGAGTACTGTTCTTATGATGTGAGACGAAAGCTGATGAGAATGAATTTACCGGATCAGACAGCGGAGAAGATTATCGAGAGACTGAAAAAGGAGAAGTTCATCGATGAAGAGCGATTTGCCAGATGCTATATACATGATAAACTCCGCTTCAACAAGTGGGGGAAAAGGAAAATAGCGCTCTTGCTGCGCCAGAAACAGCTGCCTGAGAATCTGATTGCCGATGCTTTTGCTCATTTTTCTGATGTTACCCTCAATGAATCGCTGTTGCCGCTTCTGAAAAAGAAAAGAGCAACGATCAAAGGGCGATCGGAATATGAGAAGAACGGTAAACTAATTAAGTATGGCCTGGGCAGGGGATTCTCCCTGACTGATATTATGGCTTGCATGAGAAAAATGGACCTTGACGAACTCCCCGATGAGACGTACTAATCTGCTGAAAGAATTCTCATACCTTTTTTTCCCGAATGTATGCGCTGTCTGCGGAGAGGAGCTGCTCCGCGCAGAAGAGGGCGTATGTCTGAGATGTTTGTATCAGCTGCCCAGAACCAATAACTTCAGAGAAGAAGAGAATGCTGCTGAGAAGCTGATGGCAGGAAGAATACCCTTCGTAAGAATTGCCTCTTTTTGTGTCTATGCAAAGGGAGGGATACTACCTCCATTGATTCATCAACTCAAATATCATCATCAACCCGATATCGGGATACTCCTGGGACGGGTCTATGGAGAGGATCTGCTGGGAAGTGATTTCCTGAAAACGGTAGATATTATTGTTCCCGTACCATTGCATCCAACGAAAGAGAAGAGCCGGGGATACAACCAGGCTGAGATGATAGCAATGGGGCTGTCGGATGCTACTTCCCTGCCATTCTCTGCGGGCAATCTCATCCGCGTGGTATACAATCCCACACAGACGAAACGTACCAAAACACAACGCTGGGAGAATGTGAAGGATATTTTTAAAGTAGAAGATCCTGAGGCATATGCAGACAAACATCTCTTACTGGTGGATGACGTGATCACCACCGGTTCAACACTGGAAGCGTGTGGTGTGGCATTGCAGAGTTGCAGCAATGTGAAAATTAGTATCGCCACTCTTGGAGAGGTTTTTTAAGTACATTTATTGGTAAATAGCCAGATATTAATTTTGAAAAACCTATTTTTGTAATTAATATGCGAAAAAGTCAACAACAGATATGAAGACAGTAAAGAAATTAACGGCTGAAAAACTACTCAAGATCAAAGCAATCAAGCTGCAACCCTCCAACCCTTTCACATGGGCCTCCGGCTGGCAATCACCGATATATTGCGATAACCGCAAGCTGATGTCCTATCCAGCTACACGCAGTTTTCTGAAAATTGAGTTTGCACGCATCATCCTTGAGAAATATCCGCAGACTGATGCGATTGCGGGCGTTGCCACAGGAGCTATCGCCCCCGGTGTACTGGTGGCCGATTTGCTGGGCTTGCCATTTGTCTATATCCGTTCCACACCCAAAGATCATGGTTTGGAGAACCTTATTGAAGGTGACCTGAAACCGAAACAGAAGGTGATCGTGATTGAGGATCTGGTCTCTACGGGAGGCAGCAGCCTGAAGGCGGTGGAGGCCATACGCCGCGATGGTTCAGATGTGCTGGGTATGCTTGCAATTTTCACCTACGGATTGCCCCAGGCCATAAAAAATCTGCAGGAAGCAAGGGTAGAACTCACGACGCTCTGTGATTATGATGCAATTTTAGATGAAGCATTACTGACGGATTATATTGATGAATCGGAACTGAACACCTTGCAGGATTGGCGCAGAGATCCTGAAATCTGGGGACAAACACCCAATAAAACAAAGAAATGACTGAATTTGTAAGTGACGTGAAAATCATTCCCTATAATGATGCGGATGTTTACCGTGTTCTCTCCGACCCGCGCAAACTGGAGTTGGTGAAAGAGCGGATACCGGAAGATAAGATCAAGGATTTCACCTTTGATGAGGAGAGCATCTCTTTTCGTGTTGATCCGATTGGAAATGTAAGGTTCCTGGTGGTGGAACGCGAACCGAATAAACTGGTGAAGCTGAAATCGGAGAAGCTTCCTTTTGAGGTGTTTTTATGGATACAGCTGGTCTCTAAGGCAGAAAAAGATACAAGACTACGCATGACCCTGCAAGCCGATCTGAACCCGTTTATCAAGGGGATGGTTGAAAAACCGATGAAAGAGGCTGTGGACAAAATATCGGATGTGCTGATACAACTACCTTACGACCGGTTATAAACTGGTCGTAAGGTTGTTGTGTCTTATCTTATAGGGTTGGCAACTATTCGTTAATCATATTTAGACTGGCCGTTTCCCCTTCATCCATCGTTAATGAAACGAACCCGTTCTCATTCAATAGATCTTTTCTGTTCATCTGAACTGCTGAAGCATATGCCGGCACTTTCAGTCTGAAGGTGCCTGATTTCTTTGCTTTCAGTGTGAGAGCAACCACCTTTTTATTCTTCCACGCAACATCTACCTCAGCTCCTCCCCGCACACGCAGCCCTTTGAAGTCGCCGTCAGCCCAGTTGTCGGGCAGTGCCGGCAGCAGATGGATATATCCGTCCTGACTCTGAAGAAGCATCTCTGCAATTCCTGCCGTCCCCCCGAAGTTGCCATCGATCTGAAAGGGGGGATGGGCACAGAATAGGTTGGGATAGGTGCCAGCACCGCTGTTCATCTTAATCTCACTTCCACCGGTAGGCTGAAGCAGGCTTTTCAGTAGTTTGTATGCTCTGTTGCCATCATGCAGACGCGCCCAGAAATTCACTTTCCAGGCACGTGACCAGCCGGTACCCTCATCACCACGACGGTTAAGCGTGTTGCGTGCTGCTTCTGCCAGTTCAGGTGTGGTGATGGGTGATATCTGGTTGGAAGGGTGCAGGCCATAGAGGTGTGAGACATGTCTGTGCCTGGGATCCTGCTCCTCGTAATCGACCAGCCACTCCTGCAGATAACCCTCTTCGCTGATCTGCATGGGGGGGAGGCTTGTGAGTGCCTCCTCAATTGCGGCGGTGGTCTCATCTTCAACAGCGAGTATCTCTGCGGCGGTAAGCGTGTTGGTGAAGAGTTCTCTGATGATCTGTACATCCATGGTTGGCCCCATACATACATAGACGGCATCCCTGCTGCCGGGGAGATAAAAAGCGTTTTCGGGTGATGACGAGGGGGCGGTCACCAGCCAGCCATTGTTGGGCTCTCTGATCATGCTGCTCAGGAAGAAACGGGCGGCACCGGTGAGCGTGGGGTAGATCGATTCGAGGTATGCTTTGTCCTGTGTGAAGGCATAATGCTCCCAGAGATGTTCGCAGAGCCAGGCTCCTCCCGTGTTTGTCGCACCCCAGGAGGCGTGCTCACCCGGTGCGGTGAATCTCCACGGGTTGGTCATCATATGTGCGACCCATCCCTCTGCACCGTAGAAGGTGGCGGCCGTGGCCTCTCCTGATGGTACGAGCGACTGTGTAAAATCGATCAATGGCTTGTGCAGCTCCGCCAGGTTGCACACCTCGGCAGGCCAGTAGTTCATCTGCAGGTTGATATTGAGGTGATAATCGCCGTTCCAGGGTGTCTGCACCTGGTTCGCCCACAGTCCCTGCAGGTTGAGGGGCATGCTGTTTTCATTGGTGCCGCTGATCATCAGATAGCGGCCGTATTGAAAGTAGAGGGCTGCGAAAGCGGGATCATCACTGGTCTGGAAATCGGTCAGGCGCTGGCTTGTAGATGTGGTGTTGTCCTGTGTTCCCAGGTTCAGCTCCACCCTGTCGAACTTCTCCCTGTAGGCTGTGGTGTGATCCTTTTTCAGTTGTCTGTATGAGCGCCCTTTTGCCTCCGCGAGCAGATGGTCTACCGTGGTGAGGTACTCCTTGTCGACCATGTCGGTGGAGGTGGAGAGAAGGATCAACACTTCATCCGCTTCAGAAACAGTCAGTGAGCTGTCGGAAGAGGTGATTCTCCCTCCGTTGTTCACGATCGTCATCTCCGTGAGAAAGCGCACTCCTTTGTCCCCGTCATGCCCATCATTCAGCTGTCCTTCCATCCGGATGGTGTTCTCTTCCACCGAGACGGCTGCCCGTTCAGCACGGTTTAATGTCACCCCGAAAGAGACCGATTGTTTCTTGTCGGCCGATATCCTTACAGCCAGCAGGTCATTGGCATGCGAGGCCAGGTATTCACGGGTGTAGGTTGTGTTACCCATGCTGAATTGCGTGGTGGCCACGGCATCGTTCAGCGAGAGTGTCCGCTCATAATTGCTGACGGTGTCACCCTCCGGATAGGAGTAGGTGATATGCATATCACCCAGCATCTGGAAGCTGCCGTAAGGGGCATCCTTCCCGTTGCCGAAGGCAGAACCCTCTCCCCCGCAACGGAAGTGGTCGTACATCATCTTCTGCGCTTCGAGATTACTGCCGGCAAGCAGCAGCTCCCGGATCTCAGGCAGATAATTAATGGCTTCCGGATTGAGTGCTTCAGGGTCTTCACTGCCCGACCACATGGTGATATCGTTCAGCAGAATATGCTCAGTGTGGATAGCGCCGTCGGGCATCATGCCTATGCGTCCGTTACCCAGAGGAAGGGTCTCTTCCCAGGTGGTGGCAGGTGTGTGATAACGTAAGGCCAGCTCCTGCGATGGCTGAGGTGCGCTGCATGAGAGCAGCGTTGTTGCCGCGATGGCGAGAGAGAAGATCGTTCTTTTCATATTCATGTGGGTTTGTAAACAGACAAGGGTGTCTGTGACAGTGTTATTTATTTTATCAGGAAAGTATCTCTCAGTCTGATGTCATCCGATGCTGCTCCGATCATCAGTGTGAACTCTCCCGGTTCTGTAACTCTTTGCATATTCATGTTATAGAGTGCAAGATCATCATGTCTCAATGTAAACGTGATTGTTTTTGACTCTCCCTTTTTGATGTGAATCCGCCGGAAATTCTTCAGCTGTATGGGGGGCGTGGCAACCGAGCTCCGGTTATCGCGTACATAGAGTTGTACCACCTCATCACCATCCTGATTGCCGGTGTTGGTTACCCTGCATGTGATCTCTACCTGTTTCTTCTCTTTTTCCACACCGATGGTAAGATCGCTGTATTGGTAATGCGTATAGCTGAGGCCATAGCCGAAAGCATAGAGGGGGGAGCTGCTGCCATCGATGTAGGCAGCCTGCGTACCCAGTGCGTAGTAGACCGGCAGCTGTCCCACCGAACGGGGAACGGAAACGGGCAGCCTGCCGGCAGGATTGTGATCACCGAAAAGAATATCAGCGATGGCATGACCACCCTCTTGTCCGGGGTACCATGCCGTGAGCAGCGCATCCCCCTTTTGCGCAGCATTGTTCATATTGAGCGGCCTGCCCTGGATATAGATCACGATGAGTGGCTTGCCCGTTGCGGCAAGTGCATTGAGCAGCTTCTCCTGATCACCCAGCAGGTGGAGCGTACTCCGGTCATAACCCTCTCCCGACTCCATATCGGGGAGGATCTCCTTCTCCTCACTGTTGGTGACGGTGGCTGCCCCGGTCTCCAGGTACTCGGTTTTAAAATCGCGGGCGCTTGACCCTCCTACAACCAATACCACTACATCAGACGCACGGGCTATCTCTACCGCCTCGTCAATGTTGCTTTGGGTGGTGTCTCTGATGGCACATCCCCTGGCATAACGCACTACGGTATGAGGTGCTGCAGCGCTCCTGATCCCATCAAGCACCGTCACGATATTTTTCCTATCCTGCGGAGCGGTGTAATCACCCAGCTGGTTATACATGTTGTCGGCATTGGGTCCGATCACAGCGACTGAGCCAATCTCCCGGGAGAGAGGCAATATCCCGTTTTCGTTCTTCAACAGGACGATTCCCTGACGTGCTACCTCGCGTGCAATCTGTTTGTGCGCATCGCTTCTTACAAAACGAGCGGCCTGCGTGGGATCGACATAGGGATCTTCGAAGAGACCCATCTCGAACTTCTGCCGCAGAATATTGATCACGGAACGGTCTATATCCTCCAACGAGATAAGATTATCTTCCAGTGCCTGCTTCAGGTTCCTCCCGTAGGCATTTCCTCCCAGATCGATATCCACGCCTGCCTGTAAAGCCATGGCGGCGGCATGTCTCTCATCAGGGGCCACACGGTGTGTGCCGGCTATACCCTCGATACTGCCCAGGTCGGAGAAGACAAATCCCTGAAAACCCCACCGGTCTCGCAGCAGCTCCTTCAGCAGGAAGCTGCTGGCGGTAGCAGGGACGCCGTCGATGGTGTTGTAGGAGGTCATGATGCTCATGGCTCCCGCATCAATGGCCATGCGGAATGGCTCCAGGTGGTCCGAGAAGAGCTCCCGCAGTCCGATACTTGCTTTCTGTCCGTTATGACCCCCTGAGGGGATGCCATAAGCAGCAAAATGCTTCAGGGTGGAGTAGAGCTGATGGCTGCTCTGAGGATCATCACCCTGCAGCCCTTGAACGAAGTGACTACCGAGGATACCTGTCAATAGGGGGTCCTCACCGAAGGTCTCTTCCATCCTCGACCAGCGTGGTTCCCTGGCTACATCGAGGATGGGACCGTAGCCGATATGTGCTCCCTGCAGGCTTGCCTCCAGCCCTATGGCTGCTGCCATCTCCCTGATCAGTTCCCTGTTGAAGGTGCCTGCCTGCGCCAGTGAGGTGGGGAAGACAGTGGTGCCTATGGCCATATGCCCGTGGGGGCACTCTTCCGCAAAGAAGAGAGGGATACCCAGGCGGGTCTCCTCCAGTGCATAACGCTGCAATGCATTGAGTGCTTTCGCTGCCAGCTCAGGGTTGAGGCCTGTCTGCAGTGTCTTTTCTGTCCAGGGGTCAGCACGTAGTGTCGCCCATAGCGATCCCGGGGGCATGCGCTGCATCCGCTCCCTGAAGAGGGATGAGGGCTCAACAGTGTGATTCCCTGTTTTGTGATACATCTCCCATCCCGTGGGACAGCATAGCTGACCTATCTTCTCTTCCAGCGTCATCCTGGCAAGGAGGTCGGCCACCCGCTCGTCGGTGGCGGCCGATGCATTTTTGTAGATAGGTTGTGCCAGGGTAAGTTGAGCTGTCATCAAGAGGCAGCAGATGCCAATAATTGAAAATTTCATATTTATATCGTTACAAAAAATCGAGTTCTCCGATTGCCAATGATTTACCATCTCCTGCTACTCCGGTAGCTTCAATCCGGATATATCTGGTTGTTACGGGTTGAGTAAAATGATATGATCTGGGTGTGGGGTCATTGATCAGGTTACCGAAAACAAAGCTCTCCACCGTATTCCACCGTTCACCATCTTCACTGACCTGCAGGATTCCTTGTGCCATCATCCCATCGCCATGAACGGTTTGCGGGGTATAGACCATGGCACGAAGGCTCTGTTCCGTTCCCAGGTCTATTGCGATGTAATGGGGGCCGGCACTTCTCTCCGACTGCCAGTAGGTGCGGGGATTGGCATCGAATGCAAGTGCAGCATCATGCCTGTGCTGCTCACTGCTGACTGCCAGCAGTATCCACTCCTTTTTCGCTATACCAAACTGTTCATTGTGCACTGACCCTTTGATGTTGTTGGTGTATGATACCGCTTTCAGCTCTTTTCGTTCAACTTTTACCGGTTGCGTGTATCTGATGGAGCTTTGTGTTGGTTCACTGCCATCGAGTGTGTAGAATATCTCATACCCTGCATTCAGGTTGCCGGCAGCATTCTCCCCGTGAGGGTTCCAGTTGAAGTCGGCCTGCCTGGGTGCGATGGAGACCATACCCTCTTTGTCACGCGTGAAGGTCAGCTGTGGTGGGCGGGTTTGGTAGTAATGTGCTGATACATGGCTTATGGCAGGATCAAGCCTCGAGGCTGTCACCCTGATGCGGATCTTCTGCGTAACCACCTCCGGAAAACGAAGAATCCGTTTATATCCGATGTTTGTTGCCGTGGCTATCTCCTTCCACCTGTTCCCTATCCATGCATCCACCGCATGTGCCTCCACCCGTTCACTGTGGGTGGCGATTGCCTCCTGCAGCATCAGGCGGTTGATTTTCACCGGAGCAGGCAGGTTAATGATGATTTCCCTGTTCTTTTCCTTCAGCAGGTGATAGGTGTCGGGATTGCCGTCCAGCAACTCTGCGGGGCCTTCGGCTTCCCGTAGCAGATTCATATCATAGGTCTCTCTGATCCGTTTGCCTGTCTCTTCCAGCACAGCCACATCTTCAGGTGAGAACCTCCCTTCCCTGTTGGGAGGAATATTGAGCAGGAAGGTAGAGTTTCCGCCCACGGAACGTTCGTAGATATCAAACACATCGTCGGCACTTCGTACCTTCTGGTGGGTGTCATCACGGTAGAACCACCCTTCACGGATGGATGTGTTGGTTTCAGCTTGCTGGTAGTGCAGGTATTTTCCCTTGTAAAGCATCTCACGGGAGCCGAGATCATATTCTGTTCGGTCGGGGAAATATGACGTGGTGTCCGGGTCATCGGGGTAAGTGATCACATTCCACTCTGTTTCACGGGTTGCACCCGCCTCATTGCCGCACCATCGGATGTCTTCACGACCGAAAATAACCGCTTTGGGAGCCAGGGTGCGGATCAGCTCTCTCCATGCAGGATAGTTATAGGTCTGCCCTCCTTTTCGTTTCGGGTGCGCACCGTCGAACCATACTTCGTGAATCTCCCCGTATTCGGTCAGGATCTCGAAGAGCTGGTTCAGGAAATATTCGTTGTAATCATCCACTTTGAACGTGAAAGTGGTTTTATTGCTGAAGGGGCGACCGGGTACCTGGCGGGGAATAGTACGTTGGCTATAGTTGCTGAGGTTGCCGTAGATCCCTTCCGGATGCTCAATCTGGAACAGGTCCGCCGGTGACAGGTAAACGCCCAGCTTCAGACCATATTTCCTGCAGGATTCTGACAGTTCTCTGAGAACATCCCCTTTTCCGTTCCGATAATTTGTGGACATGATACCGTGTTGGGTATAACGACTCTGCCACAACACAAATCCGTCATGATGTTTTACAGTAAGGATGACCATTTTCATCCCGGCAGCTTTCATTGCCTGACACCACTGATCGGTATCCAGGTTCTTCAGATCAAAAACAGCAGGATCCTCCGTTCCGCTACCCCATTCCAACCGGGTGAAAGTGTTTGGTCCAAAGTGAACAAAAGCGATGAACTCATTTCTGAGTGCCTCCATCTGATTTTTTGATGGAATCACATGCGCGGCTTTTTGAATGATCAGTTCTTTACTGTCGCCCTCATCTATCCTGATAGTATTGGTAGGTATAATTGTATGCTGTGCATACATAAAGAATGACAGCCATATAATCGAAGAGGTAAGCAGGAATTTACTTTTTAGCATTGTTGTAATTTATAGGTGTCTGATGGGATTGTTCAAAAAACATTAATTGTACAATTATTCTTTCTCAAAAGAAAAAACCAATGGCATCTTATCACTGTCTTTGATAGCAGGTAAATAAATACGGGTCTTCTCTCCGATCATCTGCCATTTCACTTTTTTTTTCGTATGCAGAAGAGTTACGCTGCTCCCTTTTATCGGCCTGTTGCCTTCCCATTCGATAAAGGGTGGCAGCTCATTCTCTTTTTCCGGAATATAATGCGCGTAGAGTGTTTTGCTGTTCTTGCCGGCAGTAAACCAGACGTTTCCACTATGGTAATGGGGTGTGATGCGGGTGCCATATATTCCTGTCCCATTTTTATCCAGCCAGTCACCCACATTCTTTAAAATTTCCACTACCTCGGGTTGAATGACACCTTGGGGTGTGGGACCTACACCCAGCAGGAAGTTTCCTCCCTTGGCTGCCACTTCAATAAGAAGCGCAATCACTTCACCGGCTGTTTTGAATTTCGCATCGGGTATCCATCCCCAGTCACTGCTTAATGGTATACAACTCTCCCATGGGTAGGAGAGTTGTCCGGAAGGTATCGATCGTTCCGGAGTCTGATAGTTCTCATATTTGCCGCGGATGGTGCGGTCCACAATGAGCATGTCCGGCTGATTCTCTCTGGCCATCCCGGCAATCCTTTCCATATCGATATCCTGTCGCGGAGGGGCAACCCATCCGCCGTCGAGCCAGAGAATGTCTATATCTCCATAGCGGGTCATCAACTCTTCAATCTGGTTGAAGGTGAACTGTTTGAACTTCTCCCAACGCTGCGGGTGTCTCTCTATCTTGTAGTTGACACTTCTGTTGGGGGTGGCATAATAATCCCACCAGTAATACTGGCTATGCCAGTCTGGTTTGGAGAAATAGGCACCGACCATAAAATCTTTTTGACGGAAAGCATCGAACACAAACCTGGCTACGTCTGCCTTGGGATGATTTGCGAATGGGCCCTGAGCGATAGAGAAATCGGATTCTTTCGTGTCGAACATACTGAATCCGTCATGATGCTTGGTAGTGAAGATGGCATATCGCATCCCTGCCTGTTGCATTACAGTGCTCCACTGGTCCGGGTCAAAATCAACCGGGTTAAACTGCTCTTTCAGACCCCAGTACCATCTTTTATATTCCTCATACCTGATCGTGCTGTCGCGGGGTATCCAGTCCACATCTTCCGAACAGATTGACCAGGACTCAACAATCCCCGGCACGGAATACAGCCCCCAGTGAAACAGCACCCCGAACTTAAGATCCTGCCAGCTCTCAAGCTTTTCCAGGACAGCCTCTTCCTCAGGCCACAGATACCCGTTCGACTGTTCATGAACGAACCCTTGCTGGGAA